>Ga0210407_10001640_pt1 | contig 20528 bp, 18 predicted proteins | sample IncBWC27MmetaG_FD_150860 | JGI IMG/M metagenome (GOLD analysis project Ga0210407, IMG submission 150860) | Forest soil microbial communities from Barre Woods Harvard Forest LTER site, Petersham, Massachusetts, United States - Inc-BW-C-27-M | ecosystem: Environmental > Terrestrial > Soil >... | reverse complement strand
GCGAAGTCGCCCAGATAACGCGCCATGTCCTGAGGCCCCAGGTCGAACCCGGTTTTCGCGAGGGGATTCGGCAAGCCGGCATTCGGATAGCACGAGATCGCCACGTCCGCCTTCTCCGATAACTCCTCCAGGAACGGATACATCAGATCGGGTCCGAGCGAACAGTTGAGTCCCACCGACAGCGGTTTCACGTGTTGCACCGCGTTCCAGAACGCCTCCGTGGTCTGTGCGGAAATCATCGTCTCGCCGCCACGGCCCACCGCCGCCGAAATCATTACTGGCAACTTCTTAGCGTCTTCATCGAACACTTCACGGATGGCGACAAGTGCAGCCTTGGCATTCAGCGAATCAAAAATTGTCTCGACCAAAAGCAGGTCTACGCCGCCGGCGATGAGTGCACGCACCTGCTGAGCGTAAGCGGTCTTCACCTGATCGAACGTGACTACTCGAAAGCCTGGATCATCGGCATCGGGCGAGTTCGACAGTGAAACGGTGAGCGGCCCAATTGCCCCTGCCACGAAACGTTGACGCGAGGTTGCGGTGCCAACCCGATCGGCCCATTCCCGGCACTGCCGCGCCGATTGCTCATTGATATCCCACGCCAGGGTGCCGAGGAACGGATCGTCGATGACCTTCTGGTAGAACGCGGGATCCTTCCGCCCGCCGTGCTCCCGCGGATCGTCGACAAAAAATTCGCTCTGCACGATGCTGGTCGCGCCGAAGGTATTTGTCTCGATGATGTCGGCTCCGGCCTCGAGAAATCGGCGATGGATGTCGCCAATCATCTCCGGTTTAGTCAGCGAGAACAGGTCACCGTTGTTCAGCAGGCCTTTCGTCGAGTTCTTGAAGCGCTCTCCGCGGATGTCCGCTTCCGTCATGCCATAGGTGCGAATGGTCGTGCCCATCGCTCCGTCGATGATGGCAATTCGACTCTCGAGGATCTTTTCAAGCGGATGCTTGTGGGCTTTCGTCATATCTTCGATTCACTTGGATTCGATGCACTTGGCGTACTTTCGCTTCAGCTCTGGCTTACGAAATCTCCTCGAAGCACGCTTCCTTTATTATAGCGATTGGCAGGATGTCCAAGCGGTGGCCTATGTGAAGTAATAATGCCAGCGTTGAAGCTGCTCCGGAGCGTCAGAGGGCCTGGTAGATTGGACGGTTTGGGTGGCGAGTGCATCCGCCAGAAGGCGAGTCGTTCATTCTCGAAGAGATAGCACTGCAACAACTTAGTTCGGCACCAGTTATACCGAAACCTACCGAGACCTACGGCTTCGCCCAGAACGGCGAACACGTTGACTAGCCTCGACCCCGTCCTTAAGATGAATGCTCGGCGACAAGCGCCTCCCATGATCGGCCAAACCATCTTGCACTATCGCATCATCGAGAAGTTGGGCAGCGGCGGGATGGGCATAGTATTCAAAGCCGAGGACACCAAACTTGATCGCTTTGTTGCCTTGAAGTTCTTGCCCGACGAAGTGGCTAGAGATGCTCAAGTCTTGAGCCGTTTTCGCCGTGAAGCAAAGGCCGCTTCTGCCCTGAACCATCCCAACATTTGCACAATTCATGAAATCAACGAGCAGGATGGGCAGACGTTCATCGTGATGGAGTTTCTGGATGGCGTCACACTCAGGCATCGCATCGCGGGACGACCATTAGAGACTGAGACGCTGCTGGAGGTAGCCATCGAGGCGGCGGATGCGCTGGATGCCGCGCACGCCGGAGGTATTGTTCATCGCGACATTAAGCCCGCTAATATCTTTATCACCAAGCGGGGGCACGCCAAGATTTTGGACTTTGGGCTGGCCAAAGTTGCCCTCCTGCCGAAAGCGCAGTCGGTGGGGCCCACAGCGGCCACCATCGCCGACAGCCATGAGCTTCTGACAAGCCCCGGCGCGGCGGTTGGCACCATCGCTTACATGTCGCCGGAGCAAGCCAAGGGCAAGGATCTCGATGCCCGCACGGATTTATTTTCTTTCGGGACAGTGCTGTATGAAATGGCCACGGGAGCCTTGCCTTTCGCGGGAGAAACCTCAGCAATCATCTTCGACGGCATCCTCAACCGGACTCCGGTCGCGCCGATACGGCTGAATCCGGCAGTACCGCCCAAGCTGGAAGACATCATCAGCAAGCTGCTGGAGAAGGATCGCGACCTACGCTATCAATCCGCGGCGGAAGTAAGAGGTGACCTCAAGCGGCTGAAGCGCGACACCGAATCCGGAAGGCTACAGGTTCAAGATTCCGCAGCTCATGGGACATCGAGCGCAACCGTGCCCGTCGCGAGAGCCGAGCATGGATCCAGCGGTTCTGCTCTGGTTGCGGCTGCACGCCAGCATAAAGCCGGTCTTGGAGTTGTGGTCGCTGTCGTGTTGCTACTGGTCGTCGCTGCCGCATTTGGTATTTACAACTTGTTTTTCTCCGCCCACAGCCAGCCTTTTCAGAGCATCAAGATCACCAAGATCAGCGGCACCCACAATGCGCGGATCGGCGCCATGTCTCCGGACGGAAGCTACCTGGCCTACGTGGTGAATATCGAGGGAAATGAATCCCTGTGGCTGCGCCATCTGGCCAGCGAAAGCAGCGTGCAGATCATTCCGACCGAGCATGCGCAGTACTCCGCCCTGCGCTTCTCCCCCGACGGCAGCCACATTTACCTCTCGCACACCCAATTGGTTAGCGGTCCGGCGTCTCAGGAGTACGATCTATACCGAATTCCCGTGCTGGGCGGGACTCCACAACTGCTGGTTAAGGATGTAGACACGACCCCAAGTTTTTCTCCCGACGGGCGGCGCTTCGTTTTCGTGCGCGCCAACGATCCCGACCCCGGCAAGTACCATCTCCTGATTGCGAATGCCGACGGCAGCAACGAAAAGAGCATTTTCACCGGTCCCATGGCTAATGTGGTAGCGGATTCAGCCTGGTCGCCGGATGGAAAGTCGATCGTCGCTACGGTCTTCGATCAGGCGAAAGACAGCATCAGCGTGGTGATTTCGACTGATCCGGACACCGGTGCCCAGAGGACGATATCCAGGCCGCCCTTCACAGTGCTGCACAACCTGTCCTGGCTACCCGATGGAAGAGCGCTGGCTGTGACTTTTTCAACCATGGAGACAAACTTCAGCCGGCAGCAGATTGGGCTGATCAGTTATCCGGATGGCAAGTTTCGTCCCATTACCGCCGACACGAATGACTATGCCAACTTGAGTGTCTCCGCCGACGGCGCGACCATTGCAACTGTGATGCGCCAGTCGGTGCGCGACGTTTATGTGAGTTCAGGCCTGAAGGCCGATTACTCCGACGCTCGCCAGGTGAGTTCGGGAGACCCCGTTCCGGAGGTCGCGTGGGCCAGAGATGGAAGTCTCCTGACCGAGCAAGGTTCATCCATACGGGAGATCAGCCCGAACGGCGAACTCAAGGGGGAGATCGCTTCTGAAAAGGGGTCTGCGGCGATGCAGCCTAACGGCTGCAGCGATGGCCACCTTGTTTTCGCGCGCGGGATGGTGAACACCCTCTCGATAAACATCTGGCGGAGCGAAGCGGATGGCACCGGATTGCACCGTCTCACTGAGGGCAAGAGAGATATGTTTCCGATGTGCTCCCCGGACGCCAAAGCTGTCCTTTATATGGATATGATTGCTTATGCCTACATGAAGGTGCCCATCGACGGAGGTCGGCCGGAGCGAGTTACGCAGGATTTAGCGGAAGTCAGCGCCGGTTATGACATTGCTCGCGATGGAAAAATGGCTGTGCTCGGCACCTATGACTTCAAGAGCCAGAGGCCAAACATCTCCCTGGTGTCTCTCGATTCCGGGCAGATCTTGCGAATGTTTGAGTACGACCCGCGGCATCGGGGACAACTCCGCTTCAGCCCCGATGACAAAGGCATCGTCTACCCCGTCCGCGAAAAGGGCATTGACAATCTGTGGCTGCAACCGCTGGACGGCGGTCCCGGCCGACAGTTGACGAACTTCGGTTCCCTCAAAATCTACTCCTATCGATGGTCGCCCGACGGCAAGAGTCTGGCCCTGGTGCGCGGAGATTCTCCTTCGGATCTGGTATTGATTCAGAATTCTCCAGGGAAGTAGTCAGAACCCGCTTTGGGCCGACTCCGGACGACCCAAAAGCCACGCCGGAATTCCTTATGTTTCTGCCCACCAAGCGTCAGTTGGGGAAGTTAAGTTTTAGTTGCAGGGCCACAAAACGCGGGTTCGAACGCAAGTCGTCGAGTTCGGGTTCGACCTTCAGAAACACTAGACCGTTGGAGCGGTCCGCGAAAGCTTTCTCCAGCCAATCGAGAGCTTTTTCACGTTCCCCCAAGCCCACACACACAACCGCGAAGTAGTAGGGGGAAACGTACTGCTTCTTTGACTGCGAGACTAGCCCGGCCAGAAGTTTCTCAGCCTCCGCCTTGTTCCCCGAGCGGGCGTAAGCATTCGCCAACGCCGAGATCATCAGCGGTGTTCCATGGGAGAGTTCCACAGCCTTACGCAACTCCGGGATGGCGAGATCAAAAGTCCCCTTTTGTGCGTACGATAAGCCGAGGACCAGATGGGGCAGTTCATAGGATGGATCCATTTCAAGAGTGTTGCGCAACTGTTGGATCGCCCGGTCGTACTGCCGCGCCATGTAGAGCCGCCATCCCAGACTGAAGTTGATGCTGATTGATAGAGGGTCGAGTTCCCGGGCTTTGTTGATCTGATCGAAGCTATCCGCTGGACGCCCCATCGCCATCAAGTAAAGCGAATATCTCTGATAGGCGGTTGCATAGCTTGGGTTGCGCTGAATCGCGTTTGCAAAACCTTCAGCTGCGGCGTTCCAATCCCAATCATAATTAAACTTCACGGTGGCCAATGAAGTTTCCGCCTCTGCTAGAGTGGGATCGATCTCGAGAGCCCGCAGGGCAGCGGCTTTCGCTTTGGGAGCGGCCTCCGCCGCGGGCATGGTTCCGAAAATCTCGGCGCTGATGATTGCATAGCAATCGGACAAGCCCGCGTAAGCGAGAGCGTACTGCGGATCTTGCAGCGTTGCCGTTTCAAAATATGCGATCGCCTTGGTTAAGTTTTCATCCGTTCTTTTGTTCCAGTAGTAGCGACCCTTGAGATAGTTCTCATAGGCCTCGGGCGCAATCGCCGGATTACTGGCCAGCCGCTGTTGCTCCTCCGGTGTCAGGTTGATACGGATCTCGTTCACGATGGCGGACGAAACCCGATTTTGCAAAGCCAGGATGTCCCCCATCTGACTTTCGTACGTATCGGCCCATAGATGACGATCCGTGGATACCTGTACCAGTTCTGCGGTTATTCTGACGCGATTGCCTACTCGCAGAACCGTTCCTTCAACTACAGCATCGACGTTAAGTTCGCTCGCAATCTGTGACAACGGTTTGCGCGTGCCTTTATAAGCCATGGCTGTGGAGCGGGAAATCACGCGTAGCGACCGGATCTTTGCCAGGTTGGCAATGAGGTCGTCGGTCATGCCGTCGGCGAAGTACTCTTGGTCTTTGTCGCCGGAGAGATTTTCCAGGGGAAGCACGATCAAGGACTTGTTTCGCGCGGGAACGGTCTTATCGACGCCGAATGGGTGGTAATGAAGCAAGGCAGCGCCGAGTACCACCGCCATCAATAATGCAGTAACGAGGATCGTGAGACCCGTTGCTGAAAACCGTCGTCTGACCCTGACCGGTTCGGACGGAGTTTCCAAAACTGGCGGTTCGACAAGTTGTGTCCCCGCCGCTTGAACGGGACCATGGACACTCTCCAACTCCTCGTGGGGAACGGAGGGAGCTGGCACGGCAGAAGCCGCAACCGGCGCAATGAAACGATAGCCGCGCCGGGGGATGGTTTCGACGAAACGCGGATTGTCCGAAGAGTCGCCGAGAACTTCCCGCAGTCGCATTACTGCGTTGTTGAGCCCGTGGTCAAAATCGACGAACGTGTCACCCTGCCACAGACGGTTTCGCAGTTCGTCTCGCGTGACAATCTCGCCCGGGTTTTCAAGCAGCACCGCCAGGACTTGAAAAGGCTGCTCTGGGAGTTTGAGACGAAGACCGTGCTTGCGAAGCTCGCAGGCCTTCAGGTCCACTTCGAAAACCCCGAAATGCAAAATCCTCGGAACCGCCGCAGTGCTACCCATGAGACTTATCAGGAGGCCGAGAGGGAGTATAGCTCCGCAGCGACTCAAGGTCAAAATCGGAGAGAAGGACCTACATCATCCTTATTTTCAATGACAAACTGACGGATGCAGAAATGTGATCGATTGGACGCATCAAGTATTGCGCTAGAGTGCGGGTGCTGCGCAAATGGACGGCGGCAAAAAGCCTCTTTTTTCAGAGGCCTGGTGTTCAGAGCGAACGTGGGGATTCTGGAACCTCTCAATACGGCATAACTCATTTGTGATGTGAGACGCAAGAAGCTTTCGATGCACGAAACGAGGAGCCCAATGACGAACCATAAGGGAATGAAGACAGCGGTTGTCGTAATGGCCTGCGTGGCGCTTGCGCTTTGCTTGAATCTGTTCTGGTCGGTCCGATCAGAGGCACAGGTAGCCGGTGCGACTCTTTCCGGGGTGATCGCGGACCCGTCCGGAGCGTCGATCGCCAACGCCGCGGTTTCGGTCAGGAACATCGGGACGGCTGAAGTTCGAGAGGTTCGCTCGAACGGCGATGGATTTTATTCCGCTCCGAATCTGCTGCCGGGGTCTTATGACGTTTCCGCTACGGCTGAGGGATTCGCGAAAGTTGTGCAAAAGGGAATCACGCTCACGGTCGGGGCGCAGCAATCCCTGAACCTCACCCTCAAACCGGGCAAGGTAAGCGAAGTTATCGATGTGATGGGTACCCCGCCCGACGTTCAGACCAGCACAACGGCGGTCAGTTCGACGGTGGATTCCAGGACCGTCCGCGAACTGCCACTGAACGGTCGTGATTGGACCAGTCTGGCGACTCTCGAACCGGGCGTGGCCAGTATTCCCAACCAGGCCACCACATCATTTAACGCAAACAAAGGCAATCGCGGATTCGGAAATCAATTGACCGACTCCGGCCATCGTCCGAATGAGAACAGCTATCGTTTGAATGGAATCTCGATCAACGACTACACCAACGCCGCACCTGGGGGCGCGACCGGCTTGAATCTGGGAGTCGACGCGGTCCAGGAGTTTTCCGTGATCACAACCGGCTACACAGCGGAATACGGGCGAACCTCGGGGGCGGTGATCAACGCGATAACAAAATCGGGCACCAATCAGCTGCACGGGACTGGCTTCTTCTTTGATCGCGACAGCGTCTTCGACGCGCGCAATTACTTTGACGGACCGACGATTGCTCCATTCCGTCGTATCCAATTCGGCGGCTCCGCTGGAGGACCGATCATCAAGGACAGGACATTCATCTTTGGGTCCTACGAGGGATTTCGGCAGAGCCAGGAGGCCTCCGGAACTATCCATGTGCCGGACGCTGCATCGCGTGCGAGCGCCGTACCGGCAATCCAACCGTATCTGAACCTATGGCCAGTCGCGCCTGCCGGCGCGCCGGACGCCGCCGGCATCCAAACCTTCAATGTGAATGTATCAACCATCGCCAACGAGAACTATTTCATCACCCGGTTCGACCACAAGATCTCGACCAATGACAGTGTGACGGGCAGCTACTTCTTCGACTCAGGGCCGCAATCTCAGGCCGATCCTCTGGGGAACACGGTGCATCAGGTTTTTTCCCGCAGGCAGATGGGCAGTTTCGAAGAAACCCACCTCTTTGGCGCATCGTTAGTGAATACGGTTCGATTGGGTTTCAACCGCGCATTAGGCAAAATCAACGACCCGCTGTCGGGCGACGCCGTCGCCAAGGACGCGGCGTTGGCCATCGCGCCCGGTGCCGTTGCACCGCCGCAAATTCCAGTTCCTGGACTTACGACTGCATATGGATTGGGAGGATTCAACCGGTTCACGCACGCCTGGAACTCATACCAAGGCGCCGACGACGCTTTCATGACTAAGGGAACGCACTCGATCAAGTTTGGCTTTATGTTCGAGTATATGCAGTACAACGTCCTTGAACAGTTGAGCCCGAACGGCAGGATGAGCACCTATGGCAGCCTGGCCGACTTTTTGAGCAACACTCCCGATCAGCTCAACGCTCTCGCTCCGGGAGGATCTCATGAAGTAGGATTGCGTGAGAAATTGTTCGCCGGTTACATCCAGGACGACTGGCGCGCCCGGCCGAACCTCACGGTGAACCTTGGTCTGCGCTACGAAGCAACCACTAAACCAACAGACGCCAATACTGTGCCAGGCTATACGGTGAACGGCTACAGTGTCGCCACGGCTGGTTTCCAGCAAATCATCAGTCTATCGAACTGCTTGTCGGGCCCCACGGCGTGCGGACCCGTCGGCGTCAACAGCCCGCTCTTGCAAAATCCAACCACCAAAGACTTCGAGCCCCGCGTCGGTTTGGAATGGGACCCGTTAAAGGACGGAAAGACGGTAGTGCGCGCGGGTTTTGGGATGTTTGACGTGCTCCCGCTTCCGTATCAGTTCGGTTTGAACACCGCGGCGACTGCGCCCTTCCAGATCATTGGCGCAGCTCCCGGCGCAACCCTGGGTAGCGGCATCAACCAGAATGTCAACTTCAACGAACAGAAAATTCGGAACCGCTTTATTGACGCCTATCCCAAGCGTCCCTATGTCATGAACTGGAATCTCAACATTCAGCATGAAGTGGCGCCGGGCTATACGTTCTTGATCGGGTACGTGGGTTCCCGTTCGTTGCATCTCTCGGCGGCGGCGGACGACATCAATCTGGTGCAGCCTACCAACGTAGGCGGAGTTGGTCTGGTGTTTCCGGTAAACGGGACACGAATCGATCCTAACTGGGGTGGCGGCGCCGGCATTCGCCCCGTACTTTATGACGGAGCTTCTTCGTACAGCGCGCTCCAGTCACAACTGAAGAAAAGCTTCGGCCAGGGTGTGCAAGGCCAGGTGTCTTACACATTTGGTAAGTGCAGAGACCTGAGCTCAGCTCCAGTCACCGGCGACTCTTATCTGAACTCGATCGCCGTGCCTTTGCTGCTGATAAAATCCGCCAGAGTGGGCGCATGCGACTTCGATGTGCGCCAGGTAATGACTGGGACCCTCATGTGGAACCTTCCATCGGTAAAGAATTCTTCCCGGTTCGTATCTACGTTGACCGGTGGATGGGCGCTGGGCACCATCGTCACCGCAACCACCGGAGCTCCCTTCACCGTCACAGTCGGCGATGGAAACGATCCGCTGGGCACCGGGTTCAACGGCGACTTCTCCATGGACTTCGCCAGTGTCATTCCTGGATGCAACCCGATTCACGGCGGGATCAACTATCTGAATACCAATTGCTTTACTCCCCCGACGGCTCCCGCTTCCTATCCGTTAGCCACGGTCGCGAATCCACTGGGTTGCGCTCCAGGATCATTCCCCAACTCCCCGGTCTCGCCACCCGCGGGCACTCAGTTCTGTTCCAACGTCTTGGGCAACACCAAGCGTAATCAATTCTACGGGCCGGGGCTTACCACCGTAGATTTCTCAGTTTTCAAAAACACGCGTGTACCGAGCATCTCGGAAGCCTTCAATATTCAGTTCCGGGCTGAGTTCTTTAACGTCCTGAACCACACGAACTTCCTGTCGCCGGGTTTCCTGAACACTTTTGGCCAGAACAACTCGGTGTATGACGTCGACGGCACGCGACTACCCACGGCCTTAAATCAGACTTCGACAACGTCAAGACAGATTCAGCTGGGGTTGAAATTGATCTTCTAACTCCCCCATCGAAGGGAGGCCGCGACGCGAATGCAGCGGCCTCCCAGCCTCCGACAGTTTAGAACGCTCCGCGCACTAGTGATGGCGCTACATGCGGATCCGTAGCCGCAGGGGACGCGATTGAAAACGAAGGACGATCTCCGCCGGGAAGATGGCGACGCGGTAGTGCAACGCGCCGGAGCCACCCATATCCGCTGGGTGGTGATGGGCATCGTCATGGCCATTATGGCAGTGACGGCAATGAATCGCCTGAACCTGAGCATTGCGGGAAAATACATCGAGGAAGAATTCTCCTTCAGTACGATTTCCATGGGGCAGGTGTTTAGCGCCTTCCTCTGGGGCTATGGATTGTTTCAGATTCCCTGGGGATACGTTTGCGATCGCATTGGACCGCGTCGAACGTTAACTGCATCCATCCTTTGTTTTGCGATTGGATCGGGAGCGATGGTCTTCGCGCCGAGGTTCGCGACCGCAACGGGGCTGAGCGCACTGGCGGTTTTTCGAATTGTTCGCTTTCTTACGGGGGTCGGCGAAGCGGCGGTTTCATCCAACGTAACCCGCGTCATTGCATCCTGGACCGCACTGCGCGAACGCGGATTCGCCAGCGGATTGCAGGTTTGCGGTCTGGGCCTCGGCGGGACCCTGACTCCCATCGCAATCGCATGGACGATGGTCCACTACGGCTGGCGTGTCTCGTTCGCAATTTCCGCGGCGCTCGCCTTCGCCGTGGTTGCGCTTTGGCACTGGTACGCCACCGACTGGCCAGAAGATAATCCCCGCGTAAACCCGCAGGAGTTGCAGATCATTCACCCAGGACTGGAAAAAGTAAACGACCGCCTGCCGAAGGCTGCGACGCAGGTTCCCTGGATGAAGATGCTCAGCAGTCTGTCGGTCTGGGGCTTGATCCTCGGCTATGGTTTTCAAGGCTACGCGTTTTACGTTTATTACAACTGGTTCTATTTCTACGCGGTGAAAGTGCGAGGTCTCGACCTCATGCACGCAGCGGCGTGGACTTCGGCGCCGTTTTTTGCCATGGCGCTGCTGTCGCCAGTCGGCGGATGGTTCTCCGATCGCGTTGCGCGAATCTCGGATCGACGAAAGGGGCGTCTGGCAGCCGTATGGCTTGGCATGGGAGTCGCGGCGCTGTTGTTGTACACAGGCAATCACGTGAGTGTGACGGTTGTCGCATTGCCCATGATCGCGTTGGCGGCAGGCTTCACTATGTTTGCAGCGGCGAATTTTTGGGCAGCTTGCATCGATCTTGCGCCCGGATACTCCGCCTCGCTCTCCGCTCTGATGAATACCGTGGGCAGTCTGGGCGGAGTCATCTCATCCACCGTCACCGCATCGATCGCTGTACACCAAAGCTGGAGTCGAGCTCTGGACATGGCAGTGTTGGTGACCCTCGGCTCGGGTGTGCTCTTTACCGTGGTGGACGCAAGTCATACTGTGGAAAAGGAAGGGTAGAATCGCAGTCTCCGTCCCCAGTGGACGATGTCTTGTGCTGGGCCAGAAACGAGCTCGGGGAAAGTAATCACCGGGATTATGGACGGCTCGCCGGCTAACGCTCGGAAACGGGGCTTGTATTAAGTGATCGAATGGCTTAGCCCTCTAAAGAGAATTGGCAGACTTCACATTTGGCAGAACAAGGCAAGCCCCTAAACGCTCCCTCGCCTCAGATTGCACCTGCAAAGGCTAAAATGACGCGAACAACTAGAGTTAAGTGGTGCCCGGGACCGGAATTGAACCGGTACGTCTCTTTCGAGACCCGGGATTTTAAGTCCCGTGCGTCTGCCAGTTTCGCCACCCGGGCGTTTCTCTACAACGCATTAACTAATAATGGTTTAACTTGCTCAAGCCGCATCAGTCTTTGAACCTCGTTTTGGGCCGGTGGCACTTGTGGTGGCACTTGGTTTTGTAATGTTGGCCGCGCTACGTTTTCGCCCTTCCTCGATCTTGCGCGACGCTTCGGTGATGTCGGCTTCACTGACGATATTGTATCGCTCGAAGACGCTTCTGGTCTTCCAACCACCAATCTGCATGATGACGCCTTCATCGACACCGTACCGCCGCATATTGCGCGCAGCCGAACGCCGCAAGTCATGGGGTACAAGTCCTTGCCACTTCTCCCGGATACGGCCCTTGCGATCCTTCTCCTTAATGAACCGCCCCAGCCCAGCCTTCTGGCAGGCAGTCCACCAAGCGTGGCGAAAGTCCTTGACCGGTCGTGCATCACGCGCGAAAACGTAGTCGTCTGGCTTCTTCCCGGCAATGCAAGCCTCAAGCAATTTGCAGACCTCGTCAGTCATTTTGACCGTGCGGCCTTGGTCGTTCTTTGTCGTGCCAGGGTACAGCCTGATTGTTCCTTGCTCGAAATCGAGCTGGCTAACCTTCAATTGCAATATCAGCTCGCTCTTGCGGAAAGCGAACGCATAGGCAGTGGCGATCAGCGCCTTGAGCCAAGGTTCTTCGGCGTGCTTCAAGAGAACGACGTATTGCCGGTCCTCAACGAATCCCTGGCGTGGAGGATTTTCCTTCAGCCTCGCAGGGAAGACCGGCAGCTCGCGCAGCTTTGGCGGATTGCCGTGGCGCGCGAGACGGAAGATCCGCTTCAGCGCCGCCATCTCTCGGTTAATCGTGGCGTTCTCTGCGTCTGCCTTCTTGCGCTGGTCGATGTACCGATTGAAATCATCCGTCCCGAGTTCGCTTGCGGACATCGCACCAAAGAATGGCAGCAGGTGCTTACGCAAACGTCGCGCAACGCTGTCCAGCGACTTCTTCCCGTTGATCTCGTAGTCGCGAAGGATTGCAGGAGCTAAGTCCGAGACCTTCACGACCGAGCGCAGATTCTCTGGCAGTTTTTTCCCGCCGAGCGCTTCCGTCTTCCGCTTACTGTAGAGGCTGATCGCTGCGCTCTTGGTGCCTGCTTTCTCGCGGCGGCGACGACCTCGGGCATCGAAATACTGAATCCACCAGACGCCTGATCCAGGAATCTTCTCGTAGACCCCGCGTATCTTCTTCACGTTTTTCTTTTTCACTTCGCCCTCCGCGATTGCGATTTCCTGTTCTTTAGCCACGCCTTACCCGATTCCCGCCACCACTTCGCCTTAGCTAGCCGCTGAGCGTTGTCGAAGCAGGCCACGGAACAGTAGCGCTCATTGGGCCGCACGCCGATGAAATATGGTCGAACACACTCCATATTCGCGCAGACCTTTGCCCGATCAGAGTTTTGCACCAAATAATAGAGCGCCCGCTGGATTGTGGTTTGAGGGTGATACGCCAAGCTATGCGCTTTCCAATTGATTCCAACCCGCCGCTCCCCCTCCGGCATCAGAATTTGCTCCAGGGTTGCCGTCGCCTCGGGAACGCCGATCCACAACCGCTGCACGAAGCCATGTAGCGATCCTACCTGCAGGATGACATCCGGAAACTCCGCGTACTTCCTGAGCGCCTCCATCGTATCGTCGTAGATTGGCGGGAGCGAACCAACTTCGATGGCCAGTTCGGGCCAGCGCCTTTGCAGTTTTTTCATAGCTGCTGGCTTCTGCGGGCAGACGTTTGCCAATTCCGTCAGCCTGGAAGTTAGTTGTTTATCAATCACCATTCAGGGACCTTTACTTGAATTATTTCCAGAGTTATGGTATAATAATTTATACGGTCGAGGGATGTCAAGTTCGAGCACGAAGGAGCATTCGGGATGATGGAAAGCGAAGTCCTGGCAGTCGGCATTGCGGAAGCGGCACGCCGCATCGGGGTATGTCCAAGAACGATCACAAACTTGATTCGCGCCAAAGAATTGGTTAGCCGGAAAATTGGTCGTCGCCGCGTCGTTCCGGTTTCGGCTCTTCTGTCATTCCTTCGCCACGACCATGTGGTCGAGCCAGTCCGAGCGCAGGCGTAAAGTTCGCTTCCTCGATATTGAGCACGCCGAGTTCCGCCCAAGGCAACAATGCACTTCCTATTCGGAAAGCGGAACGCATGAAGCCGAGCGATGAAAGGAAAAATGGCGACTACAAGAAAATCCCGCAAGAAAGCAGCGAAAGTACACGTCGAACACGCGGTCTATGGGCCGGGCGAAGTCGAAGAGGCGAGGCTCACCGATACTGGCAAGGTCTTGCTTGTTCATTTCCCGGACGGGTCCACGCGGACGTTGCTGGCGTCGCCCGAGTTCTGGCTGTCGTTGCCCCCGGACCTGTCGGCCATCCCCGCGACCCGCGCTGCCGTGGCCGTGGAAGATGATGAACCGGAGATCGAGCACGCTGAGGCTGACGATGACGTTGAACCGGAAGTGGCTGCGTAACTGAAGCCTGCGCAGCACGCAGTAGTTACCCACACTGAAGAGAGAAAACTGAAATGTCATTATCCCTGGCGGAGCAACTCGCCCCACTTGCAACCAAGCCACAGCCTAGCCCAAACGCCTGGCGCGCGGTGGTGAAGCCAAAGGAGTTGGCTAAGTACGATGCTGGCGACTACCATGCCATAAATTGCGAGACCGGCGCGGTGGATCTGCGCCACGCCCCCAGAGAATCAACCCGCATATCGCGCGACAGCCGCCTGGATACATTCGACGATGATTGCGAGGTCGCAAACCGGGGCACGCCGACTCCGGAACAGCATACGCAGGCAGCGGAGATGGCCAAGGGTTTCGAGATTGTCGGGACGATTTCAAAGCCATGCGGGACTTGCGGCCAGCCGCTACCGGCGAAGGGCAAAGCCAAAACCCTGGTCTTGAGGTACAGCGATGATGGCGGGAACGCAAAGGCATTCCTGTTGTGCGATGGATGCTGGAATGCGCTGGGATGGGAGCCTTCAACCGACCCGCTTTTTGACAACCTTCCAGCGCTCGATAAAAAGGTATGGCAGCTCGCGACCGATGGACTAACCGGCGTAGAAATCGCGTCGCGGCTAACCGTCAACGGCCAGCACGTGAGCCAACAGCAGGTCTCAGAGTCGAAGCTGCGAGTCTTGCGCCAGATCAAAGAAAACAGGCATTCAAATAAGTACGGGCAGCGTATTCAGTAAGTTAAGAGCGGTTCCGACGTATCCGTACCCACCAATAGGGACGCAGGGCAAGAGATCAATGACTTAGGGCGAAATTTAGGCTTATAGGGGCGGTCTCCTTAAACGAAGGCTCGCAGGACAGGTAGTGTCCTATTTTATTGCAGGTGGTAGCAAGTACGACCAGGTAGCACCGACGAAAATCGGGCAGCAAGGTTTGCACGACCAGCAGCACACTAAGAGCGAAATCAAGTTTCTCAAGTTTCCCTTCACGGGGGCTCTTCAGTGTGCAGGCCGCTGGTCACTAACGTGATTTAGCGGCCTTTGCTTTTTTTGGGTGTCACTTTCCGGACAGCGGCGCCCGTCTCACAGTCCGGACACAGCCCAAGGAGATGCGATTGAAGCCTAAGCGCACGCCGCGCCACGTCGGCCATGTGGTCCACCTTCAGGACTCGAAGTCTGGTGGCTGGGCAATCCTGCGTGACGACGATGGTCTTAAATTTTTCGCCCATCGCAAGAGCTTCCTAGACCCTGCCGTGCAACCTGCGCTGGGCTGGAATGTTTCCTTCACCGTTCTGCCGCCGTTGCCAGGCCAGCCATTGAGGCGCGCTACCGAACTGCAAGTTCTGAAGTCCAGCCGTGGCGGCCAGATCACGGTAGAACGTCACGGTGGCGCGACAAGACTTGTGCTGCGATCTGCTGGGTGTGATCGCGTGATAGGCGCACTGGCGTTGTAGGAGACCGAATCGCAATGTTCCGAGAAATCGAAGACGAGATTAACAGCCTGCCGCCTGGCTTCTTTGGAACGGTCGAGTTCACGTTTCAGGCAGGCCTGCCCACTTTTATTAGGACTACCAAGGCAACAAAGTTAGACCCGAAGCCTATCGGAATAAGGACGCATGGCGACAGCAACCGTAACACCAAGTGACGCCGGACTCGTATTCCGACCGAGTGATTACGGTGATCTGCCAAGCTTGCGGAAGGCATTCTCTGCGGCCTACGCCGAATTCCTGCGGCATCCCGTGTGCGAGTTAATCGTAGTCGAAGATGGCACGCAGGACCAACGAGCTGTCATCGATAGTGTCAAGGCCGGTCGAGCCAGCGATGCCAGGCGTGGCGAACGCAGCTACAACCTCGAGGTCAATACGCGCGGCAAGCCATGCAGTCTCAAGCGACACTTCGGAACCGGGTGCATGCGGCAGATTATCGGTTACGCGGAGAAGCTGGCAGCCCAAGATCCCGAGCGGTTCATCTGGGTACGGGACTGGCAGAAGACCGCGAAGCGAGGACGCAACGGCGACAGCGGAGTTTTTAGTCTCAGCCAGATCAAGCGCAGCGTGTGGGCGTTTGAGGCGTGTGCGTTCCTGGTCCCGGCGCGAAGGTTGCGCAACGGTCAAATGAGAACCGGTTGGATCGTTGCCAGGCATGATGACGTAGCTGCGATAACCGGCCGTAAATGTCGGCTCTCGGCTTCGCCACAATTTACCATCTCACCGCGCTCTCACGGGCAACGATTGGAGCAATATCTCGACGGCCAAGGGACTGTCAGAGGGACTGTGGAATCGACCCCGAGGGACTGTCAAAGGGACTGTCTAAGGGACTCTGAAATCGATTCTAAGGGACTCTCAGATGGCGGCAACCAGTTGGATGGTAATGAGATGGCGGGACGGGTCGCTAAAACGGTTTCTCCTAACCCAGTAATCCCAGTAAACCCAGTCAAAAGAGAACCCAGTTATCCCAGCGATTGGGACGCGATGGAAGATGATGAAGGCGGAGTTAAACCAGGACCAATTGCAACAGCAACATCTCTCTCTTTGACTAGTGTGACTAGGGGCACAGGAGAAGAGATACAGGAAGATGAAACACCATCAAAAACAAAATCAACACCTTTCCATCCTGTGCAAGATTTAAAAACTATTGCGTCCGCTGCCCGGCCCGCATTCAGGACTTGGCAAGACCCGGCGCTGGCCGAAGACGCCGCCAAGCGCGACCGCCTGCACGATTGCGTGAAGAAAGTCTCGCTCGGTGCCTTCGATCCGAAGTACCTCAAGCACTATGAGCATCCAACAGAACTTCTGCGGTGCTGCGCTATTGCGTTGGCAGAAAGCGTTCGCTCACCCTGGCACGATCCGGCTCACGGAATGGCCCGTGCGATGGAACTGATGCGAGAACTTTACGATCTCAACGTGCCAAAGGGATGGGTCCCAGTAATGTCGAAACTGCGAAGCAAAAGTAGGACCTTCCAGGCCCGAGCCGCCGCAGCCGTCGAGGCTGAGACAGAAGAGGAGCCTTGGCACTAAGCCCTATCCATCCTCATTCGTTGTCCCGGCAGCGAGTCACACCTGCCCTGGTCTGGGGTTTTGAGATTTGTCGCCAACTTCCTTCTCAGTACGGTGAAGCCCAGGCTAGCGTTCAATGAATTCAATGAACGGTATCCTGGGCCACCTGCGAGTGAATCGGAAGGAAAGGTTGCGCCCGCGCGTTTTAGTGATCGGTTGGTGGTTTCACCCCTTCCAGCATGATAGGTTCTACAGTAATGGGGATTATTTCCCCTGCTGTAACCCCAATCATTCCGCCGCTAAGATCGCGGTAATCCACATAGCCAGCGGGCACCGTGTAAGTTATCGTACCGGTCTCAGTCGGAGTCCAAACGAACAAGGCTTGCGTGCCACCCCCTTCGGTAAAGGGGCAGGTCCAGGTTGTTGGGACTAAGTTATTAGGCGAACAGGGCTGCGAAAACGATCCACCTACCAGGTATTGCATCATCCAATAGTAGGCCTGTTCGTTCAACGAAACGCCACCGATACTGGTATTCCAGTAGTACCAGCTAAGATTGAATCCGCCGTTAGAATTGACAAAGGCCTGCCAACGGAGGATCTGACCCGCGCAATCCTGAGGACTGTACTTCTGTGAGTCACATACAAACGGGTCCGCGAATCCCGAACCCGAGTTGTAGTCAGTCTCGGTCAACCACCACGGCAGCGCCGACCAGCCGGTCTTGCCGCATGTGGACTGGTACTGAGTGTTAGGCGCTACTTCTTCAGCGGCAAGTGACCACCTGTTCTCTGGGATGTCATTTTGCAGGTAGGTATGAAAAGCATAGATGTTTGAAAGCCTGCCGTTCGTAACTTCTTCACCGAGCCAACTGCAGGCCCAGGGTTGAAATTGCGATTTCCCTGTCCCGCCCTGTATGGGCGGGGTGAGAATGGAGACGTTAATGATACTGTTCCTGACAATGGAAACGGCCGGTGCCATCATCTGGTAGAGTTGCCCGACTGATCCCGTCCAAAACGCCGTAGAATTGGCCTCGTTCCAGAGCTCAAAATACTGAATGTATTTCGAAACGCAGTTCCCCTTCTTACTGCAATATCCCACGAGCATTGTCACGAAATTACAGAAAGACGGGCTGCCCGTGCCGGTGGCGCAACCGGTGCCTAAGTCGCTGGGTGGATCAGGGGAGCCATTGTTCGGGCCGTTACAATTATTTTGGTTTTCCGTATCCCAACAAGGGGTCCAGCCAAACGTGTAGATCACTGCGCGCGGTTGATGCTGGGCAATAACATCCAGCCAGCTATCCAGATTGCTGAAATCATATACACCCTTGCTCCGATTGATGGCGCTCCACTGCACGCTGGCATCCCAGAGCCGGAATACACCAGGTTGCGCTTGCGTCATTGGCCATTGTTCATTGGGACAATTAGTCGACTTTGAAATGCCGCACTGAAAACCGAAGCTGTCGCTTGATAGTGTCGGCGACTGTCCCCACGTCATTCCAGAAACCAGCAAGAAAAAGAATAGACAACCGGTCAACTGGCGAGAGTTGTTCCTTGTAGACATGGCTTTCGTCTCCTTCTTTGATTGTGACGGAATTTGCGTTAACGTTCCCGCCCCTTCATTTCGCGCAGAGGCAGATGAATTTTGGTTCCCTGGGGTCTGTTACAGTTTGCGGAACTACCCGATAACGGAGAGAATAAATCCACTCCGCTTCACTTCAATACGGTGTCCACTGTAGGTGGAAGGCGGGTTACAGCCATCTTTTGCACAGGTCACACTTCAAAAGTGTCGCGAATTTGTCTAAATATTGGACAGTGGCTACTGTTGGTCGGTCTTCCTTCCGGTTCAATGTATAGATCTCGGCTCCCAGATCAAGCCGGAGAACGGCAATCGTCCATCGCTGGCGAGTCGCGCGCGCAGCCTTCAGGTTTGCCGGTCCGTTTATTCGCGAGGCCCGCGAGCAGGATGGCATCGCCACGTTCAATCGGGATGACTCAGAGCACGGCAGGCTCGCGATCAAGCACGTCAGGCCAAGGCGGCTGCGGTGGATGAGCCTTGGTACCGAGCGCGGTCCATCCTCATGGGATCGCTATCAACAGGCCGCCGCTTACTCCAAGCGATTGCTCATGCCCTCGCCCAAAGTTGTATTCGTAACCCGGTTCAACGTACCAGCCGAATCTATGCTTTGCGGAGGACGGCCAGTACATGAAATCCGCCACTACTTCACCTCCGATTGAGTTCGTTGTCGTGCAGTATTGTCTCGCATGAATCCACTCTGGCCCGATGCCCACCATAAACTCCGCTTTCTTAGATAGAGTCCAAGGTTTCTTAAAAAGAAGGTCAACGCTCCACTCCGTCGAGTGCGGCCTGAAGAGCGCCGTGACGCCTGCCTCCAGTTCCAGCCAGTTCTCTATCGGCGTAACTTCAACCGCGACGGTGGGGCCGAAGCTCGCACCTTCGCCTGTGAGACCATGAAAGGCAGCTCCTCCAAGCTCAACAATCGCGACAGGCTCCTTTTCGCTCGACTGTGCGGAGGCATTTGCAGCGGACAGAAACAGAAATACTAGCAAGGTGGGTTTAGCTGCGTTCACGCCTGACGATTGTACGACGATGCTGGGAGGGGCGTTTTGTCTGCGAGGACGGCGAGGAACATAGGATCGTGGAGCTACCGGGACCTACGCCGCGTCAATCCAACGCTGAACATCCACCCATACACCGCCACGTCGTTCTTGGAACCGAGTTACCTTGCCAACAACACTAATGGCTCCGCTGTCCGGGCAATGCCGGATGATGAGCGGCGCAGCGCTCTCCGGAGATTCGGAATCAACCCGGCACTCGATATGGCAACGGTCGCACTGAAAGAAGATGGTGTAAATCATGCGTGTTAGCCCTACCTGTTAGGCATCGTACTTCCGCGTACCCGGGAATAATCCGACTGACGGAACCAAGCCAAAGCGCAAGTTGACAATGCGCCCCGCGTGAACTTATTTGTGGGCGTTTTACATTCTACGGGTGATCCTTCGCCCCACAGGACCTCCTGGAGTTTCTTCTTTACATTCGTGCAAGCCGAACTTCTCTCGCAAATATTGCTCCGCTCGTACCGGGTCGCGCCGAAGTGTGGATGGAGTAAGGAACTTATAGTGGCATTGAGAGCAAGTAGCCATCGACGGAACCTGATTCCCGAACCTTTGGAGAATCTTGAAACTGCGTTCCGCCATGAACTGCCCGTCCTAGCTCGCCGCTTAATCGACGCGTCGTGGCAATTATCAGTTGGCTGTCTACTGTTCACCCCGCTGCAACCCAGGTTTCCTCGCGCCGCCAGATCGACAGTCCGGGCGCACCCATTGCCAGTGCGGATAGCGTTGCAGGTTGGGGAGAGGTCGCGGGAAGAGCTGCGTCCCGTGTTTGGGTGATTTCCTCAGGTCCCTTTGTTTTGCCCGCGATGATCGGCTTATTAGGGATGGTTTCAT
>Ga0210407_10001639_pt1 | contig 20544 bp, 21 predicted proteins | sample IncBWC27MmetaG_FD_150860 | JGI IMG/M metagenome (GOLD analysis project Ga0210407, IMG submission 150860) | Forest soil microbial communities from Barre Woods Harvard Forest LTER site, Petersham, Massachusetts, United States - Inc-BW-C-27-M | ecosystem: Environmental > Terrestrial > Soil >... | reverse complement strand
CGCCCGCGCGCGTCGCGCCACGCCAATCGCTCGCACACCTCCTTCGCCAGCCGATAGCGCGTCAGTCCCGCCCCTTGGCTGATGCGCGACCCAATCCACGCAAGGCATTCCGCGGTTTCAAGCTGCTCATGCGGCGTCGGGGATCCCACGACCCACACGCTACATCATCAAATCCGCCGTGTCCAGAGGCGTTTACGGGGAACAATCAGGACCAAGTCCGGCCACGGGGGATTCTTTCTGGTTGCCCAGGACCGTGGCTTCACAACCGCTTCCGATTCCCCGGACAGCCCTGCCGCGAGCGGGGGCGGGGGAGGTGACGCTCTGTCCGCTTTCGGGTGTCTCGAACGAGCAGACCGTGCCGGGCAAGCGCTATATCTCGGGCGAGACCTTTCACACCGACCATTCCAATCACCCGGCGCCGCCCAAGGCGACGCTGCTGTTCCCGGTCTCACTGCCGAGCCGTGGCGGCGACACCCAATACGTCAACATGCACGAGGCCTATGACGATCTGCCGGCGGCGACCAAGGAGCGCATCGACGGGCTCGAGGCGGTGCATGTTTATCTGAGCAAATACAGCCCGCGCGCATTGCGCGCGTTGAGCGAGCAGAGCGCCCGCCAGGTGCCGCCGCCGGGGATCCATCCGCTGGTCCGCACCCATCCCGAAAACGGCCGCAAGGCGCTTTATCTGAACCCGGTGCGGATCGAGGGGATCGTCGGCATGGAGGACGAGGAAGCGCTCGACCTCGTCGGCGAGCTGATGACGCACGCGACCCAGAAGAAATACGAATACCGTCACCAATGGCGCCATGGGGACTTTGTGATCTGGGACAACCGCAGCGTCATCCACGAGGCCAACCCCGATTACGACATGAACGAGCGGCGCTACCTCTACCGCCTGATGCTAAAGGGCGAGACTCCGCTGTGATCGAGGGAGACAGGTATAGATTCGCGGGCAGAGGAAAAGGGGTTCAGGCCCTCAGCCATCGGGCAATTTCGAGCAAGCCGAACGCGAACCCCCTCGTTGCCGCATGACAGGCGATTCTGGAAATTCACGCCCTGCGGTCGATCCGTCATACAATCGCTCCGCCACGTTCATCAAGGTGACGCGCACCAGTTCGGCCAGAAGTAACGGAACGTCCGGCTGGTACGGATAAGAGGATACACGCAGAACTTCTGGCCTGTTTTCCAGGAAACAGCGATGAAACAGCAGCTGAAGATTCTCGGCGGGGCGGTGGTGGTTGTTGGTGTCGCCGCCGCCGTTGTTTGGCTCGACCCCGAGAGCGTCGGCATCTACAATTCACACAAAGAATGGGTGAATGACGCCTATTGGTGCTTTCAGACCGAACCCGTTAAAATGTCAAAATCTGAGCTGGATCACTGCGACTACGTGCTCAAGGCACTAGGCCATGGTGACTACCATCGGGGCATCATAGCCGCAGTCGCCGAACTCACCGGAATCGACTGCGACAATGAACACGACAACCCAAATCTGACAGAGGCTGCCCTAAAACAGTGCTCACCAATTTGGTGGCCCGGTATGATCACCCCCTCGGAAAAGTGATCTAAATCATCGTTGCCACCAATTGGAGTCTAGTGCGCCACGAGATAAATCGAGACGGCCGCGATGAGCACTGTCATCACGACATAGAATAGCATTTCCTTCTCAGTGCCGTCTTTGGGAAGCCCGTGATGGGTATCAATATGAACTGTTTCCAACTCATCTGTTTAAGCCCTTGATCAGACTATAGAGCAAGCCCATTTCTGCCGCACACACAGAACGGGAGCACGTACACGGTGCCATATCAAGTGAGTGAAATCAGCGAAGACGCTGTTAGCCACCCCGCGCGCGGACGGTTCAGCTTTCACATTCTTGATCTCGCGGGCATGAGCCGTCCCATTGCACTCTGACCTACACCACCCGGAGTGATGCAGAACAGGCCCGCGCGGCGGCTCAGAAGATGGTGGAAAAAGCCGTGTCCGCCTTGTGACTAGAGCCAACGGCTTATTTACTACTGTGCGACAAAATGGATGCCGAACTGAAATACCACAACGATTGGCTTCTTGTTTTCATTGATGACACCGGCCACGAAACGTACGCCGGTACACATAATTATTATGGACTCGGCGGTTGTGTCGTGCTTGGCGCTCATTACGATTGGCTTAAGGGACAATGGCGGGAAGTTCGCAGGCTTATTAATGGCAGCCCAGATGCGCCACTGCATGCGGCCGATACAACGTGGCGGGGCGCTCGTAGCTTTGCGGTGTTATCCCAATTCTTTTTGGATCGCTCCTTTCTGCGGATTGCGGCTATTTCGACACGAGAAACAGCCTGTCCTGCTGGTATGCACCCGACGGTGCCGGTGATGGGAGGACTTCACGAGCACGTTGTTGGCGTGGCTGAGCGGATACCCTGTACAGCAATTGCTATGGTCGTTGAGAGTTCTCAAAGAGCCGACCCGATGTTGAAACAACACTTTGGCGAACTACAATTGGCAAATAAAGAACTAATCTTGCCTGCCCAACACTGGCTGATGCCGAAGAGCGCTGCCGAGCCGGGGTTAGAAATCGCGGATTTCATCATCAATGCTGCTGGAAGCCAAACCCGCCGGTATCTAAAAGGGCAACCGGGAGTATCCCCAGATTTTCAGGATGTGTTCGGCCGCCTTCCGCTCAAAGGGTGTCGATTTTCGATAGTCACCGAGGCAGATGATGGCTACGAGGATGGACGAGTTCGCGGGCAAAGCGTCCGCTTCACGGCATGAGCCTGCCAGTCAATCCCCGTTGTCAGAGCGCGTTACGGCGTCGTATTCCTCAAGGGCCTCACCACGAAGGCAGGAGTCGAACAAAGTCGAATATTCCATAGCGACAAGTTGAGGATTGGTATTGGTAGTGAGCATGCATTTGGCGAACTGTAAGCAGTACTGTTCTTGAAGTCGCCGCTTCGCAAGGATTTGTTCCACTGATGGAAGTGGTAAGGCGCCTTGGGCTTGAAAGAGTGCGAGCGTCGCTTTGTTGTAATCGCCGACCGCCGCCGAAGCGCATTGATTTTGAGCATGCTCCCGCCCTGCCGGCCGGGCCGGCGGCGCGTGTTCTGTGATCTTGCGCGCCACGGGCACTGCAATCCCGGCGATCAACGCACCGGCAATCAAAACACCCCATAACCTTTTCCTCTGCGCTGGGGTCATCGCTGCGTCCCTCTGTCAGTTGCGGGCAGTCGGATATGCAACGTTAAATTCTTGTAATGGAATTGAACAACGCACCATCCGTTTTACTTTTCAGCGAGCTCGAACGGAGAAGGGCACATGACCGACAACCTGATGGTTTCCGCTGAAATTCATCCTCCGTTAGGTTACAACATCTCTCGTCTTGAGTGGATGTTGTTTGTATCTGCGGTGCTTCTGGTGTTTTTTATTACTGGTTGTGCCACGTTCGCGCCGGCACTTCAGGATAACATAGTGATCCTTATATCACTCTCTTTAGCGTGTGCTATGGTCTTTGCGTTCATCCCATCCAGCATAAGCTTCGTGTCCAAACGGGTGAAAGCGGGAGGCGCCGCCGCCATCTTCGCTCTGTGCGTGTCGCTGGTTGTACCGTATGCAAAGGCACATTTTCAGAGCAAGATCGAGTCTCGTGATTACACCATTGCCGAGTTGCAGCGCAAGTTGACCGCAAGTCAATCGAGCGTTGAAGGGCTACGGGCGGATGCCGTTGCACACGCCTCTGAAAGAGGTAGAGCCGTTGATCGAACTAATACAGTTAAAGCCGACCTAAAGAAAGTAGAAGACGACATTGGGCAACCTCTCGTCCCGTCAACCCATGCAGCATTAGCTCATGATCCCGCCGCGACTTCACGCTTTGACGACCAAATAAGTAATCTATACCATACTATCCATAAAGCTAGGGACGGGATAGATAACCTATACACACCCCGCTGATAAAGCTGGGCGGCGATGATGGGCGGGAGGCCAAGCGGCCTCCTCGTCGCCCTGCGAACGCGCCGGTTTTCGCGCGCTGTAAATGTCGTATAAGCCCCATTATGACAACGCCGCTGCAAGGCTTATCGAAGTCGTCAGCGATGAGGCAGAGAACCGGCGTGGGCCGCTATGTAATCTATAAGTGAAATTTCAGCGTGGGCGCTTACGATTATTTGTGGTTGGTCACACCATGAACCGCTAACCGCTCCGGCGGAGACTGCCGCACCGCATTCGTCGATTAGAGCGGTTTTCGACCGAGTCGCCGCACTCGGCACGCATCACCCCCACCCCGACCCGCCCCCATCGAGGGGGCGGGAGTGCAAATAGGAATGCTGATACAGGCCCTCCTCCTTGATGGGCTACGGATTCACACATCTTGGAGCCGATGTAGAAGAGTTTGATGGAGAAGAGCTTATTGAATCCTCCTCCGCCCCTGGGGGCGGAGAGGGTCGGGGTGAGGTGGGGGAGCCCGGCTCGGTGGTTGCGGCGTGGCCCACCTCACCCTCCCCGTCGCCGCCGCGCCGGGTCCCCTCCCTCTCCCCCCGCAAGCGGGCGGAGAGGGCGAAATTGCGCGACGGCTGAGATGCCAGTGGAGATGTGTGAATGCCGTAGCCCTTGATGGGACGGGTTTGGGAGGGGCGTCATTGCTATTGACGTAATAAATAAAATTGTGTAAATAGCTATCACACGTTCCATCGGTCGCGCCGCCTGGAGTGCGCTGACGGTGGGATGACGGAGATAGCGATGAGCGATCTGGTTTTACCAAAGCCGCGCGGGCGGCCGTTCGAAAAGGGCCGATCGGGTAACGCTGGCGGCCGGCGACGGGGTTCGCGCAACAAGGCCACACTTGCCGCCGCGGCGCTGCTCGCGGGCGAGTCCGAGGCGTTGACGCGCAAGGCCGTCGAGATGGCGCTCGGCGGCGATCCGTGGACCCTCAGTCCACGGGCGTGACCCGTGGGCGCGATGCGGCTCTGCATGGAACGCGTGCTGCCGCCGTGCCGCGAGCGTACCGTCAAATTCAGTCTGCCGCCGATCGAAGCCGCCCGCACAGGGCAGGCTTGCGGGCCGTCGCCCCGGGATGTTTCTCTGGCGATGGACGCGGTCACTTCCGCACTCGCCCGGGGCGAGATCACGCCGGGCGAGGCGGAAACCATCGCGGGGGTGGTCGACACCTTTGTGCGGGCGATCGAAACAACCAAGAAGGATGGCTCTCGTTTCAATCTGCTGCAGATTTTGCGGGCGGGCGATGACGGTGACGATAATTCCAAGGATGATTCCGATAGCGGCGAATATGAAGAAGCCGGCGAATATGAAGAAGTCGGCGAATATGAAGAAACCGACGATTGCCATTCGTAGCAAGCAGGAATGGAATTATGAATATTTCAACCAAGACGGGAGGTTTTGCTGCAGATTTGCTGCAGGTGCAGCCATCGGTAACAATTGGTTCAAATTCACGATTGCAGGCTTGAGCACAACCAACAGACCGCTCGGATGACGCCGTCGGGCGGCGGCGAATAAGCGGGGATGTTCTACGTCTATCTGCTGGCCAGCAGGCCCTAGGGGACGCTGTATGTCGGCCTGACCTCCGACCTCGCGAAACGGGTGTTCGAGCACAGAGCAAGGCTGTGCCGGGCTTCACACCGCGTTACGGTGTCGACACCTTGGCGGGAGCAAGGCGAAGGTCTCTACCGATCAGTATCCCGGGCCCCGATGACCCCCGCGGCCAAGGCCCGCACGTCGGCGAGGACGGCGTCGACGAGGCCGGGCTTGGCGGCGTTGTCGAGGTCGAGGTTGAGGGCGAGGCGCTGCACCAGGGACGTGCCGACGACGGCGGCGTCGGCGGCGCGGGCCACGGCAGCGGCTTGTTCCGGGGTGCGGATGCCGAAGCCGACCGCGATCGGCAAAGGGGTGAACTGGCGCAGCCTCGTGACCGCGGCGGCGACATCGGCGGCATCGGCCGAGCGGGTGCCGGTGATCCCGGCGATTGCGACGTAATAGATGAAGCCGCTGGCGTGCTCGACGATCAGTGGCAGGCGCTTCTCATCGCTGGTAGGGGTGGCGAGGCGGATGACATCGAGGCCCGCAGCACGCGCCGGAAAGGTCAGTTCGGCGTCCTCCTCGGGCGGCAGGTCGACGACGATGACCCCGTCGACCCCGGCTCCCGCCGCGTCGTGCGCAAACGCCTCAGCGCCATAGTGGTAGATCGGGTTATAGTAGCCCATCAGCACGATTGGGGTCGCCTCGTCGGCACGGCGCAGCATGCGCACCAGCTCCAAGGTGCCGCGCAACGTCATGCCCTGCTTCAATGCGCGCTGGCCCGCCTCTTGGATTGCCGGGCCGTCGGCCATCGGGTCGGAGAACGGCATGCCGATCTCGATGAGATCCGCGCCGGCCGCGCCGAGGCCCGCAAAGAGGCGGGCGGAGGTGTCGAGGTCGGGGTCGCCGGCGGTCAGATAGGTGACAAGCCCGGCACGCCCCTCCGCCCGCAATGCGGCAAAGCGCCGGGTGATGCGGGTCACCGCCAGCCTCCGCGAATATTCTCCCTCTCCGCCCCCGGGGGCGGAGAGGGCCGGGGTGAGGTGGGGGACTGCAGCGCGTTCGCCGACTCCCACCTCACCCTCCCACCGCTTCGCGGCAGGCCCCTCCCTCTCCCCCCTGAAGGGCGGAGAGGGAAATGTCGGAAGGGCTTACTTCCAGCCATGGCGGGAATGCTATGGCTCACAGCCGGACCCCGAGATGGTCGGCGACGGCAAAGATGTCCTTGTCGCCGCGGCCGCACATGTTCATCACGATCAGATGGTCGCGTGGCAGGGTCGGCGCGATCTTGGCGACATGGGCGAGTGCGTGGGCGGGTTCGAGCGCCGGGATGATGCCTTCGAGCCGGCTGGACAGTTGAAACGCCTCGAGCGCCTCGTCATCGGTGATCGCGACGTACTCGATGCGCCCGATGTCGTGCAGCCAGGCATGTTCGGGACCGATGCCGGGGTAATCTAGACCCGCAGAAATCGAATGCGCGTCGCGGATCTGTCCGTCCTGGTCCTGTAAGAAGTAGGTGCGGTTGCCGTGCAGGACGCCGGGCACGCCGCCAGTCAGCGAGGCCGCGTGCAGTCCGGTCTCGATGCCGTGCCCGCCGGCCTCGACCCCGATCATCGCGACACCGGGCTCGTCCAGGAACGGGTGGAACAAGCCCATCGCGTTCGAGCCACCGCCGATGCAGGCGATCAAGGTGTCGGGGAGCCGGCCTTCGGCCTTTTCGAGCTGTACCCGCGTCTCGTGTCCGATGACCGACTGGAAATCGCGCACCATCGCGGGGTAGGGATGGGGCCCGGCGACCGAGCCGATGACGTAGAACGTATCCTCGACATGGGCGACCCAGTCGCGCAATGCCTCGTTCATCGCGTCCTTGAGGGTCGCGGTCCCCGAATGCACCGGGATCACCTCGGCGCCGAGCAATTTCATGCGGAAGACGTTGGGCTTTTGCCGCTCGATGTCGGTGGCGCCCATGTAGACGACGCAGGGCAGATCGAAGAGCGCACAGGCCGTCGCCGTCGCCACGCCATGCTGGCCGGCGCCGGTCTCAGCGATGATCCGGCGCTTGCCCATGCGCCGCGCCAGCAGGGTCTGGCCCAGCACATTGTTGATCTTGTGCGCGCCGGTGTGGTTGAGCTCGTCGCGCTTCAGATAGAGCTTGGCGCCGCCGAAATGGCGGGTCAGGCGCTCGGCGAAATATAAGGGGCTCGGCCGCCCGACATAATGTTCGAGATAGTAGTCGAGCTCGGCCTGGAAGGAGGGGTCGCTGCGGGCCGAGGCATAGGCAGCCTCGACCGCGAGCACCAGCGGCATCAATGTCTCGGCGACAAAGCGTCCGCCATAGATGCCAAAATGCCCGCGATCGTCCGGACCGCCGCGGAGGGTATTCGGGACCGGCATCCCCTCGCCTCACCCGAGCCCGCGGGCAGCGGCCAGGAAAGCGGCGATCTTGTCGAGATCCTTCTCGCCGGGGCGGCTCTCGACGCCGGACGAGACATCGACCGCGACGGCGCCGGAAATGCGCACCGCCTCAGGCAACATCTCGGCGGTCAGCCCCCCCGACAGCATCCACGGGCGGCGCCACGACCGGCCGGCGATCAGAGCCCAGTCGAAGGCGAGGCCGTTGCCGCCCGGCAGAGCGTCGGACCGGCGCGGCGGCTTCGCATCGAACAGCAACAGGTCCGCTACCTCCTCGTACCGAGCGGCGGCGAGCACGTCCTCCGGTCCGGCGATCGCGACCGCCTTGATGACCGGCCGGCCGAAGCGAGTCTTGGCCTCCGCGACCCGCTCTGGGATCTCGCCGCCGTGGAACTGAAGAAGGTTGATAGGGGCTGCGGCGAGCACAGCCGCGATCGTATCGTCGTCGGCATCGACGAAGAGCCCCACCCTGGCGATTCCGTCCGGCACCCCAGCGCACACCCGCGCGGCCCTCTCCGCGGTGACAGCGCGCGGGCTCGGCGGGTAGAAGACAAAGCCCAGATAGGCCGCCCCCCCGGCGACCGCCGCCGTGACCGCCGCCTCGGTCGATAGCCCGCAAATCTTCGCGGCGACGCTCATTTGCCGCCGCCGGCAGGTGGTGTCGGCGAGCTGGTATTGGGTAAGGAGATGTCGACGCGTCCCTCGGGCGGGCCCTTGGCGGCGTTGATCTCGGCCTCCCGGTGTTGCCGGTAGACGCTGCGCAACGCGGCATAATAATCGAGTGAGTTGCGTTCCAGCGCGTCGAGATCCTCGAGGTGTTCCGCCCGCTTATCGACGGCATTGGCGCCGCCGGTCGCGACGCCGGCATATGTCGCCGGCGCGCCGCCGACAAAAGTCAGCGGATTGAGCGCCATGTCGACGGCGGTTCCCAGCGCGTCGCGGGGGTTTGACGGGCCGAGCAAAGGCAGCTGTATGTAGGGGCCTTCGCCGACGCCCCAAACGCCGAGGGTCTGGCCGAAATCCGCCTTGTGCGGCGGCAGTCCCCATTTTGCCGCGACATCGACAACTCCGGCGACGCCGATCGTCGAATTCACCGTCAACCGCTGGACCGATTGCCAGGCGTTGCCGACATTCCCTTGCAGCAGGTCGTTGACCGCGACAGCGGGCTCCTTGAGGTTCTGGACGACATTGTGAACGCCGGTTTGGACAACGTCGGGGACATGTTCGTTGTAGGCCTTAGCCACCGGCTTCATCACGGCGCGATCGACGGCGACGTTGGCCTTGAAGATCGCGCGGTTTATCCCTTCTGCGGGATCATTGTCCGACTCGGCTTCATCGGCCGCTGCCTCGCCCTTCGGTGAGGAGGCGCATCCGCCACAGCACAGCAGCAGCCCGAAGATCACGGCGCACACCGCGCGCCCCTTTGCTCGACCGTATCCCAAAACGAGACTTCTCCGCCGGATTTCGCGACACCATTTTGGCGAGGTGCGCATTGTCTTTGGCACCCTCGACTGCGTCAAGACCGCGTCAAGACACAACCGGGGCAACCCGGGCCTGATGCCCTATTGGTCGCCCGAAGCGATCGAATAGACCAACTTCGCCGCGGCAACGTCTTCGATCGCGAGCCCGACCGACTTGAACACTGTCGTCGCCGCTACCGGAACTTTCTTGCAGCCGGCAAAGATTTCGCCGATTTCGGCATAGATCGGGGAAGTTGAGAGGATCACGTCCCCGGACTCTTTGAGCACCGCCTCGCGCGAATCGACGATCAGCGGGTTGGCCATCGCATTGTCGTCGAGCTCGCGCCAACCGGGGCGCGGCGAGCCGACGGCATTGACATGCGCACCCGGCTTGAGCCAAGCACCCTTGAGAATCGGCTCCAGTGCGTTGGTTGCGGTGACGACGACGTCGGCTCCGCGCACCGCGGCCTCGGCAGGCATTGCCTTAATTTTGTGCTGCCTGGCAAAGCGCTCGGCGTGCTCGACGGTGCGGCTCCAAACCCGTACTTCGGCAAAGCTGCGCACTTGCCCAAGCGCTTGCAAATGAGCGCTCGCCTGCACCCCGCTGCCGAGCAGCGCCAACACTCGACTGTCGGGCGCCGCCAAGAGTTTGGTCGCCGCCGCCGAGACCGCGGCCGTCCGCATTTCGGTAATCAGCCGTCCGTCCATGACGGCCAGCGGTTCGCCCGTCTGCGAGCTGAACAACACGATCATTGCCATATGGGTCGGCATGCCGGTGGCGGCATTTTGCGGGTAGAAGCTGACGAGCTTCGCCCCCATCGCATCCGCGGCCACGGCCGGCATGATGCCCAGGTATCGCTTGCCTTCTTCGATCGTCAGCATATTGCGAACCGGCTGCAGCACCCGCCCGAGCGAGAAATCGGCAAGAGCCTCCTCCATCGCCGTGATCAGTTGATCCCAGCGCAGCAGGCCGCGGACTCTGTCCTCGTCCAAATACATTACCATCGAGGTCGTCTCGGAGCCGGGTTCGAGGGGATGATTGACGCCGGCCGGCCAGGTGGGTCAGGCTGCGGCGGACAATCGTGGAGATGCGCCATGCCTCGGCCGGTCAAGCTGTTGCTTCTGGTCATCGCCGGCCTCGCGAGCCCAGCGGCGCAGGCGCAATTACTGGGACTGGGGTTCGAATCGAATATTACGCTGACGCAGGAAGATCTCGACAAGATGCGCCAGACGGTCAATCAGCAAATCCACGGCAAGCCGGTCGGAACGACCGCTTCTTGGACCAATCCGAACAGCAAGAACTCCGGAACGATAAAATTGCTGAAAAAATTCAACGCGCGCAATGTGCGATGTGAAACGATCGGGTACACACTGATGACGACCGCGACAAAGGTCGAACCCGAGCACTACGAATTCAACAGCTGCTTACAACCGGACGGGAGCTGGAAGATTTTGTAAATCTGCTGTGGAGCCTATGGCGCAGCACTGGCGGTCTTGGTCTTCTCTCGCATCAACGACAGCAGTCCGCTCACTTGGCCGCCGTGGCGCTGGATCACCGAGGCGAACTCGGAGCGCTGCGTCACCATCATGCTGATGCCCTCGATGACGACGTCGTTGATCTTGAAGACGCCGTTGTCGGTGACGAGCCGCCAGTCGATCTTGACCGGCGCCTCGCCGCCTGGGTTGATCATCTCGGTCGACACGATGACCCCGCTGTCCTCGGCTCGGTTGCCGCGGATCTTGAGCGTCTCGCCGTTAAGGCTCGAAAACCGGGTGCCGTAGGCAAATACCACGTAGTCCTCGAACAGCCTGAGAAATTCCTGCTGCTCGTCCTGACTGGCGCTGCGCCAGTATCGGCCGAGCACAAAACGGGCGATGCCGGGACCGTCAAAATTCGCCTGGAACAATTCTCGAAACCGCACCAGCCTCTCGGTCTGAGGGGCCTTCTTGCCGAGGATCTCGACGGCGCGCTTCCACATCTCGCTCATAAAGACGCTCGGGTCCGCGGCGGCGGCAGGCGCACCCGCCGACGATGCCATGGCGATCAGCAACCCCAGCGCGGTCAGCAGAAAGCGACGGGTCATCGCGGCAAGCCCTCCCCCGATCATGAAACGCTGTGCGCGTCCCCCAAACAACCGGTCGCGCACTCTATCGGAGATAGGGATTCGGATCACGCAGGATTAAAGTAAATCCAACGCTTTTTTGTGCAGCTAATTTTGCCGATACCGGGCGATCAGCGTTGGCGCAGGCGGGCTGCTTGCCTACATGCGGGGAAGCCTGCCGTTAGGCTGACGTATTCGCGAAAAGGGGGTGCCCGATGTGGCCGTTTGCGCGTGACAAGCTGGTCGTTCCCGGGCCGGCAGAGTGTCTGCCCGGCCGGGCGGTTATGATGCCCGTGTCGGAGCGGCATTTCGTCAACGGCCATCCTCTCGCCGGGCCCTATCCCGAGGGACTGGAAAAAGCTGTCTTCGGGCTCGGCTGCTTTTGGGGTGCCGAACGGGTGTTCTGGCAGGCGCCGGGGGTCTGGGTCACCGCGGTCGGCTATGCCGGCGGCTCGACCCCCAACCCGACCTACGAGGAGGTGTGCAGCGGACGCACCGGCCACACCGAGGCGGTGCTCGTCGTCTACGACCCCAACATCACCAGCTACGAAGCGCTCTTGAAACTATTCTGGGAGAGCCACGACCCGACCCAAGGCATGCGCCAGGGCAACGATGTCGGCACCCAATACCGCTCTGCCATCTACACCTTCTCGCCGCAGCAGGCGGCCCTCGCCGAGGCGACGCGCGAGGCTTACCAGCGTCAGCTCGAAGCGGCTGGGCTGGGCAACATCACCACCGAGATCCGAGAGGCCCCGCCCTTCTATTTCGCCGAGGACTATCACCAGCAATATCTGGCGAAAAACCCTTATGGATATTGCGGTCTCGGCGGCACCGGGGTCACCTGCCCGATGCCCGCAAAGGCAGCTGCCGACTGATCCTCATCCTGCCCGTCAGTCGGCGGCGTCGCGGGGGCGGAACAGGCGCTCGAGCTCGCCGCCGAGAAAGCGGGCGAGCGTGTCCATTCCGGACCGCCCGGCGCGGGCTTCGGCGTCGGGGTTGTAGTTCGTGTTGGTGTTGACGTCGTAGGTGTAGACCACACCGGCGCCGTCAGCGATGAACTCGATCCCGGCGACACCGATGTCGTTGGCGGCGAGAAACGCCTCGCAGCGGCGTTTCAGATTGGGGTCGATATCGTCGATGATCGTGAACTTCGCCCGTGGTGCCTCACCGGCTGGGCAAGACGCATCGCCGACGGCGCAGACATCGGCCGGGCACAGCTCGAACCCGTCGCTGGTGTCGACCTCGACCGCATACATGAACCGCCCGCCGACGAACTCGGCGCGGGTGATCAGCGGCACCGGCGCCCGGACATATTGCTGCAGCAAATGCAAACCATCGACCGGTGGCTCGTAATCCGCTCCGTCGAGGTACCCGGTGAGCGCGTCGGCAGTGTGAAAGAGCCGCACGCCGAGGCCCTTACCGCCGCGGTTTGGCTTGAGGATGAAGGGGCCTTCGGCAAAGCGTTGGCGCGCCGCCACTTCAAGCAGCGCTTTGCCGGCGACGAGAACCGTATCGGGCGTGCGAATGCCGGCGGTTTCGAGCGCGGCGTATTGGCGCGCCTTGCTGATTTCGAGGTCGAGCGCGCGGCTGCCGTTGACGACGCGGCGCCCATGCCGCTCGAGCCAGGCGAGCACCGCCGCGGTCAATTCGGCGGCGTAGCGGTGGTCGCGGGTATGCGAGGAGGCGCTCATCCGGTTGTAGAACACACCTTGCGGCGGCGGCTGCGACAGATCGAAGACGCCGCGGTCGAGGAACCAGTCGCGCCACGGAAGCCTCTGCCGATCGAACGCCGCGGCCAACGGCGCCAGCCAGGCCGCGTTCTCGTGAATGACATGGATCTGCGTCATCGGATCCTCCGGGATGCGACAGGTTAAATAACATATAAGTCGGAGTTCAAAGAAACCGCTTTTACGAAATTACCCTGTGCAATGGCGTGAGCGGGTAGTGTCTTAATTTTAAGCCCTTGCAGGGCGAGGAGCGAGACGATGCCGCGGCACAGCGCCGAAGGCTGCTCTATAGTGCTCAGTGCCGAAAGTCGGGAGGATCGTGATGGGGCGGGTCGAGGGGAAAGTGGCGCTGGTGGCGGGTGCGGGGGGCGGCATCGGTGGCGCCGGAGCCGAGTCGCTGGCGCGCGAGGGTGCCGCGGTCGTTTGCGCCGATATTGACGGCACCGCGGCTGAAACCATCGCCGCACGAATCCGCGCCGCTGGCGGCCGGGCGATCGCGATCCCCCTCGATGTGCGCGACCCTTCGGCGGTCGATAGCGCCGTGGCGGCGACGGTACGACAGTTTGACCGGCTCGACGTGCTCGTCGACTGCGCTGGGGTCAGCCACGGCGGAACTCTCCTCGACCTCGATCCCGCCGAGTGGGAACGCGTCATCGCGGTCAATCTCACCGGCATGTTCCATCTCGGCCAGGCGGCGGCGCGGCAGATGGTCCGCCAGGGAGGCGGCGGCAGCATCATCAATGTCACCTCGCAGCTCGCCGAGGTCGCTCGACCTGAGCGCGCCGCCTATGTCGCCTCGAAGGGCGGCGGGCGCTCGCTGACCCATGCGATGGCGCTCGACCTTGCGGCGCACGGCATCCGAGTCAACGCGATCGCGCCCGGCCCGACCCTGACCAACTTGACCCGCGCCGCCTATACCGATCCGGAGCGCCGTCGCGCGACGATCACACAGATCCCGCTCGGCCGCCTGGGCGACCCGCAGGACCTCGTCGGCGCCATTCTGTTTCTCGCCTCGGATGAATCGATCTGGGCGACCGGCAGCACTGTCACCGTCGATGGCGGCTACAACGCAATGTAGAATGGACAGCCATGGTCGGCCTGCTGATCCGCTACAGATTTGCGGAATAATGTAGCAAACACACCGATCAGGGTGGCTACCGGCATGGCCTAACAGGCGTTCTTAATTCCGGAGGGTTCGATATCGACAACCATTAAATTACCATAGTCGCACTATACCTCTACGGGCATCGGTACCCTTGAGCGGGTGCGGGTTGCCATTGTAGGAGTTGGCGACGCCTGATCTCGACCTGATAAAACAGGAGGAACAGGTGGTGCGCAAGCGGTGGGGGCGGTTCGCCAGGGGCCGGTCGGCTAGGTGTGTTTGCTACACCGGAAGTGACCAAAATCGGGGCCTGCCAACAAATCGACGGCCGTCACCCGAGGCCCCAGCCGAAGGGAAAAGCCGCGACTACCGCTGCCGCAACCACGGCCCATGAAGGGAATTGCATGTCGCCTGCTAGCCGGCGTGAAGTTTGATCGGTAGCGAAATTTGCCTCCAGGTAGCCGGGGGTTCTCTAAATGCGAGGAAGCCATGAAGATCGGATTTATTGGGACGGGGACGATGGGGCAGCCGATGCTCGCCAACCTTGTCAAAAGAGGGTTTCAGGCGATTGCCTACGACACGGTTCCGGCAGCGTTGGATGCGGCGGTGAGGCTCGGCGCCGAGCGGGCGGGTTCCGCCGCTGAGGCCGCTGGAGCCAGCGATCTGGTGATCACGATGCTGCCGTCGTCGGCCAATGTCGAGGCGGCCTACCTTGGCGTTGGCGGGATCATCGAAGGGATCGCCGCCGGACGCCTCTGTGTCGACATGTCGACGATCGATCCCGGCACCTCGCAACGGGTGGCGGCGCAACTCAAGGAGCGCGGCATCCGGTTTCTCGACGCGCCGGTCTCGGGCGGCGTCGGCGGCGCCGAAGCCGGCACCCTAGCGATCATGGTCGGCGGCGCTGCCAGCGATCTCGAAGAGGCGCGGCCGGTGCTCGCCGCGATGGGCGGCAACATCATCCATGTCGGCGCGGTCGGCGCCGGCGAGGTCGCCAAATTGTGCAACAATTTGATCTCGGGCACGGTGGCCGTTGCCGTCAGCGAGGCGTTTCGCATCGGCGAGGCGTTTGGCGTCGACCCGCAGATCCTGACCAGCGTCATCGCCAAATCCTCGGGTGCCACCTGGGTCATGGAGCACATGCACCCGGTTCCCGGCATCGTCGAGAGCGCCGCCTCGAGCCGGCAGTACACGCCGGGCTTCATGACCGACCTGATGGCGAAGGATTTGGGCCTCGCAGTCGGCGCCGCCCGCGAAAAACGCGTCCCGGTCGTGGTGGCGCCGGCCGCCCAGCAGCTCTACCGGATGGCCTCCTCGCACGGCCTCGGCCGCAAGGACTTTTCCGCGGTTTACCAGTTTTTGAAGCCGTCGAGCGACGACGCGCCGGTCTGATTCCGCAGGCCGCAACCGCATGCTATAGAGGCCGCCTCGGGCCGACAGGAGGTACGCCAGTGAAGAACGGCATGGTGATCATCGACGCCGACGGTCATGCGGTCGATGCCGAACCGGTTTACCGCGAGCGGCTGCCCGAGCGCTACCGCAAGCGCAACTTCATCCACCCTAGTGACGGCTTCGACCGCAACCAAAACGGCGCGATCAGCAAGCGTCCGGAAACGCCTGCGCAGAACCTCACCGACAACGACCTGGAAGGGATCGACCTGCAGGTGATCTACCCGACCGGCGGATTGTTTCTGTCGCGGGTACGCGAGGCCGACTACGCCATTGCCCTGGCGCGGACCTACAACGACTGGCTCTACGACTGGTGCGCTACCGATCGCAAGCGGCTGACCGGCGTGGCGCTGGTGCCGTTGCATGTCGACGTCAAGGCGGCCATCGCCGAGATGGAGCGGGCAGTCTCCAAGCTCGGAATGGTCGGGGTGATGGTCAACACCTTCGATCGCAGCCGCAATGTCGCCCACCGGGACTTCTGGCCGTTCTACGAGGAATGTGCACGTCAGGGTGTCGCCGTCGCCTTTCATGCCTCGGGCAGCGACACGATGGATCCGCTCTGCCACTTCGACAATTTTCTGCAGGTCCACACTCTGTCGCACGCGCCCGAGCAGCTGATCGCCTGCACCGCCATCATCTACAGCGGACTCCTGGAGAAGTATCAGGATCTGCGCGTCGCCTTCCTCGAAGCCGGCATCGGCTGGGTTCCGTTTTGGATGGAGCACATGGACGAGGAGTACGAATACCGCAGCTTCGATGCGCCGCTGCTGAAGGCGAAGCCCTCGGAATACATGACCTGCGGTCGGGTGTTCGTATCCTGCGAACCGGAGGAGAAAACCTTACGCTACGTGCCCGACTTCTTTCCCGCCGACAACATCCTCTTTGCCTCCGACTATCCCCATTGGGACGGCCAGTTCCCGAACGCCGTGGCGACCCTCGCCGACCGCAACGACGTGTCGGTAGAACTGAAGCGCAAAATCTTCTGCGACAACCCGCAGCGCTTCTATGGGCTGAAGGTCGAGCCCGCCGAGTTCGGCGCGGCCGATTGAGGACCACGATGACCTCATGCCAAGGGGCCCCTCTCCGACCCCAATGGCGGAGAGGGAGAACTAGCGCTTCTGCACAGCCTCCTGAAGAGTCCTGCGCCTTCGCGGGAGGACGAGTAACTTAATTTCAGATGATCCAATCAGCCAATGAGGGAGGATCACGATGCCGAAGATTCCGGCGGAACGCCTGAGCGAAATTGGACGGGCATTGTTCGTCGCTGCGGGGACGCCGCCCGAGGAGGCCGAGATCGTCATGCGGCACGTCGTTGCCGCCAACCTCGCCGGCCACGATTCGCACGGGGTGATCCAGATCCCGACCTATATCGAGCGCATCAAGGTCGGGCACATCGTCCCGGGCGCGCCGTGGAAGATCGTCCAGGAATCGCCGACCACGACAGTCGTCGACGGCCATTGGGGCTTTGGCTACGTCGTTAACGAGCGGGCGATGAAGCTGACCATCGAGAAGGCCAAATCGGTCAATGTCGCGGCCGCCACGGTGTTCCGCCAGGGGCATATCGGCCGGGTCGCCTCCTATACCTTGATGGCGGCGCGAGAAGGAATGATCGGCATCGCGACCGCCGATTCCGGGCGCTCGCCCAAGGCGGTGGCGCCGTTTGGCGGGCGCGAGGCGCGGCTCGGCACCAACCCGATCTCGATCGCGATGCCATCGGACCTCGACGGGCCGCTCTACCTCGACATGGCGACCTCGGCCGCGGCCGCCGGCAAGATCGCGCTATCGGTCGCGCGCAACACCCCGGTGCCGCCGGGCTGGATCATCGACCGCGACGGCAAGCCGACAACCGACCCGAGCCAGCTGCGGCAAGGCGGCGCACTGCTGCCGGTCGGCGGCACCGAAGGCTACAAGGGCTACGGCCTTTCGGTCATGGTCGAGATCCTGTGCGGTCTCTTGACCGGGCTCGGGTTCGGGGTGGAGCCGACCGGGCGGCACAATGACGGCTGCTTTATGGCGGTGTTCAACGTCGAGGCCTTCCGGCCGCTCGCCGAGTTCAAGAAGGACATCGGCGAGTTCGCTGCGTACCTGAAGGCGACCAAACCGGCCGAGGGCAGCAGCGGCGTCTACTATCCCGGCGAGATCGAGCATCTGCGCGAGGAGGACCGGCGTCAGAACGGCGTCGAGGTCGAGGACGCCACCTGGTACAAGCTGCGCAGCCTGGCGGAGGGTTACGGCCTCGTCGACCAGCTCGGGTTCACCGAGGTGGAGTGAAGACCGTGTCGATTACGACAGCAGTTCGGGCAGAGACCGGATGATCCGGTCGGGCCGGATCGGGCATTCGGGCGGCAGGCCGGCAGCGTAGCCGTCGTACCAGATCGCGTAGATCCCGAGCCGCTGCGGGGCGACGATCTCCCATTCGAGATTGTCGCCGACCATCCACGTCTCCTGCGGCCCGACCCCGAGTACCGCCATGGCATGGGTATAGGCACGTTCCTCCGGTTTGCCGAAGCCGTGCTCTCCCTCGATCTGAATATGGTCGAACCGCTCTTCGAGGGCGAAGCGGATCACCTTCGCGCGTTGCGGCTTCGCCGCTCCATTGGTGACCAGTGCCAGACGAACACCCAGCTCCTTGAGGCGATCGAGCGTCTCGTGAGCGCCGGGAAACATGCGCAGCTCGGCTTCATGGAGCTCGTTGAAGCGATCGGCGATCGCGTTGCACACCGCGCTTGGCGGGACCGGCCCGCCGGCCGCACCCGCGAGCCCCGCGAAAGCCTTCGCAACGATATGCCGCCGTGCCGCACCGATACGGGGGCGCCAGTCCTTGTGCCGTGCCGCGTCGGACCACAGGTGCCGCGAATAAGCCTGGATCGCGGCAACGACATCGTCCGGCGGATGCGGTGCCAGGTGCTCGACAAAGGCGGCAATGACCCGTCTCCATTGGCCCTCGGCCTGGCCGAACGCGGCGAGGATCGTGTCGTCGAGATCAAACAGGATCGCCTTCGGAAGCTCGCTCATGCCGAGTCCGACGCTCCCTCTGGTTAGGCGCGGTTAGCCGCCTCGAACAAGCGCATGTTCTTCTCCACGTCATACTCCCGCTCGAGGAGCGTCTCCGGATCCCATTCGCTGCGGGCGACGGCAAAGAAATCGCCGCCATAGACATGGATTGCGCCGGTCAGCCGCGACAGCGGATTGGTCACCGTATGGATGATGTCGCGTCCCAGCGGCTCGACGTCCCGCTCGCCGAGCGACTTGGCTCCGGCAGCCTCGATGCGGCGGCGATCGTCGGGCAGCCGCCGCCACCAGATATTGTCCTCGCGCCCGGTGTAGATGCCGATCACCGCCCACATCAGGTGGTTGTGCGGCATGATCGTCATCCGCGGCCCCCAGACGACGTTGAGAATCGTCAGATCCTCGGAGCTGTAGAGCCTTTGCACCTCGGCACGCCGCGGCTCGCCCAACCCGCCGACGACTGCTGCCGGGTCGGAGACGGCGCGGGCAACGACTTCACGCACCCCCTTATGGCTCGGATCGGCAACGACGGCCTCGTGGCAATCGGCAATCAAGCGATCGAGGTCAAACATAGCCTTGTCTCCTGTCAGAATGGCTGCACCCCGTTCTCGACAAACCTACCTAGCCCGGCGAGGCGCCCTCGATCCTGATTTCTCATACAAACCCGGCCCGGACAATCCCGTGCGCACCTCGATTATCTCCCTCGCCCCGCTTGCGGCAGGGCTGTCCGGGGAACATCTCGCAGCGGCGAAAGGAGGAACATCTTGCCCCCAATTTCGTCTTGGCCGGCCTTGTGCCGGCCATTCACGCCTTGGAGCGGCTGAAACAAAGACGATAGGGGTAGGGAAGGTTTGGCCCTCCCCTCCCTCCGAACCGTGCGAGCGGTTCTCCCGCACACGGCTCTCCGGTTGTTGGTTTCCTCATCGGGGATGTCTCGCGTGATATCGGGCCGTGGAAAGGGTGAACAGCCCGAGATCGGCGAAGAAGGTGTTGGGCCAGCGTTGGTGATCGTTGGGACAGCGGCCGAAGCCTGGCCGCTTTTCCTGCTTGCGCAGGATGGCCCGCAGCCTTCGTCGGATGAAGCTGTCCAGGTGGCGATGGATGGAGGGCGCGGCCTGCTTGAAGTAGCCGAACCATCCGCGAAGCATGGGGTTGAGATCGTCGATGATCCGCCGCATGCTCGCGCCCCGGCTGCGGCCGGTCATGGCGCGCACTTTGTCCCCCACTTTCGCCGGGGGCAGGCTCTTGAACGCGCGCAGGCTCTTCTGACGCACCAACCGACGCCCGGCTTCGAACCGGTAGCCGAGGAAGTCAAACCCCTGCCCCGGTTCGCGACAGTCGCCGATCCGTGTCTTGTCCGGACGCAGCCTCAGGCCATTGTCTGCGACCCACGCCATCGCCCGACGCAGGCCTGCTTCCGCCTCCTGCGCAGTCCGACACAAAATCACGAAGTCGTCTGCATAGCGCACCATCCGATAGCCGCTTTCCGCCATCAGGCGATCCAGCGGGTGCAGATAGATATTCGCCAGCAGCGGGGAGATCACCGCCCCTTGCGGCGTTCCCGCCGTCGGACGCCAATGCTCCATCTCCTTCATGACGCCGTGCCGCAAGCAGCCTTCGATCAGGGCCAGAACGCCTCCGTCGCTGATCTTCCGCGCCACCTGCGCCATCAGCCTGTCGTGCGGGATCGTGTCGAAATAGCTCTGAAAGTCGGCGTCGACCACATGGACATAGCCGGCCTTCAGCAATCCCTCGACTTCCCGCAGCGCGCCC
>Ga0210407_10001636_pt1 | contig 20571 bp, 18 predicted proteins | sample IncBWC27MmetaG_FD_150860 | JGI IMG/M metagenome (GOLD analysis project Ga0210407, IMG submission 150860) | Forest soil microbial communities from Barre Woods Harvard Forest LTER site, Petersham, Massachusetts, United States - Inc-BW-C-27-M | ecosystem: Environmental > Terrestrial > Soil >... | reverse complement strand
CTCAATCGAGGACGCGTTTCTCGATTCCAGCGTAAGCGTCGATGCGGCGATCGCGCAGGAATGGCCAATGTGTCCGATGTTCATTCACACGCGCCCATTCGATGTCAGCCATCACGATTTCCTCTCGCTCAACCGAGCCCTTGGCAATGATCTCGCCGTCAGGTCCGCAAATAAAACTCTGTCCCCAAAATTCGATTCCGGGGCCGTCGGCCGGCGCTTCGTGACCGACGCGATTTGCCGCGGCGACGTAACAGCCGTTCGCGATCGCGTGGCTGCGCTGGATCGTTTCCCACGCGGAATGTTGCGCCTTCCCGAATTCTTTCTTCTCGCTCGGATGCCAGCCGATGGCCGTCGGATAAAAAATAATTTCCGCGCCGCGCAACGCCGTTAGCCGCGCTGCTTCCGGATACCACTGGTCCCAGCAAATGCAGACACCGATTTTTCCGTGCCCGGTTTCCCACGCCTGAAAACCAAGATCGCCTGGCGTGAAATAAAACTTCTCATGATAGAGCGGATCATCGGGAATGTGCATCTTGCGGTATTTGCCAAGAAATTTTCCGTCCGCGTCGATAATAGCGGCGGTGTTGTGATAAACGCCGGCGCGTCGTTTCTCGAAAAGTGATGCGATGATGACAATGCCAAGCTCGCTCGCGAGCTCACCAAGGGCGATTGTCGATCTACCGGGCACTTCTTCAGCCAGCTTGAAGTTTTCGTGATCTTCTCTCTGGCAGAAATATTGCGACCGAAAAAGTTCCGGCAGGCAAACGACGTGCCCGCCTCGTTTGGCCGCATCGCGAATGAAATCGACCGCGTGCGAGAAATTTTCTTCTGGCTCCGCGCCGCATTTCATTTGAATCAGCGCGACTCGCGTCTGGCTTGGTTTCATCGGTGGATCGTGCGCTCCGCGCGCGATGTTATTCGTATCATCGCGACGCGATCAAAATAATGATCTGCGACTCAGGTTAGCATCGCGCGACGGAGCGCGCGATCCACCTATTTGATCGAGTCGGCGGGGACGATCTTGATGGTTTCGATCACGACGCGCTTAGTCGGCTTGCTGTTTTCGCCCCCGCTATTCTGGCCCACAGGTGTGTCGCCGATTTTTCCGAGAACGTCGTCGCCTTTGATCAGTTTGCCGAACGTCGTGTATTCATGATCCAGTCGCGTCACCGGTGCGAGGCAGATGAAAAACTGTGAGCCGGCCGAGTCCGGGTTCGAGTCGCGCGCCATCGAGATTACACCGCGTTCGTGCGAGTGGTCATTGAACTCGGCTTTGATTTTGTAACCTGGGCCGCCGGTCCCGTAGCTATCTTCCTTTTTTGGATCTTTCGTCAGCGGATCGCCGCCCTGAATCATGAATCCTTTGACGATACGATGGAAAATCGTGCCGTCGTAAAATCCGGAACGCGCCAGCTTCTTGAAATTCTCGATTGTCTTGGGCGCAGCATCGCTCCAAAACTGCACGACCATTTCGCCTTCGCTCGTTTTGATTACCGCTACTTCGTTGGTATTTGAATCCACAGGTTTCTTCTCCTCGCTACGAACTTCCTTTACTCCAATGGCCAAGCCCAAGAGACAGCAAAACAACGTAAGTTTCATATCTTTCTTAACGTTCAACGCTCAACGTCCAACGTTCAACAGCGAATGAGGAACCGTCGAAGCGTCCTTTTTCATTCAACATTGGATGTTCAGCGTTGAGCGTTGGGTGTTTGCTTTGGTTTATCCGCATGATATTCCTGCAGACTGCGGACCTGCACCTTGCTTTTCTGGAGCGAGCGAATTCCATTGGCACTGGCCTGCGCCGCCCGCACCGTGGTCATGATCGGGATTTTTTTTGCCAGCGCGGCGTTGCGGATCATGACCTCATGTTCGCGCGGAATTTTTCCGCTCGGCGTATTGATGATGAAATCAATGTCGCCGTTTTTGACGCGGTCGAGCACGTTTGGCCGGCCTTCGTGAAGCTTGAAAACTTTTTTCACTTTGATTTTCGCTTTTACCAAGGTCTCGGCCGTTCCGCTCGTTGAAATAATTCCGAAGCCGAGCTTCACAAATTCGCGCGCCACCGGAATAACGGCTTCCTTGTCGCTGTCTTTGACGCTGATGAACACGTTGCCTTCTTTCGGCAGCGGCGGCGGTGCCGCCATCTGAGATTTCGCGTAGGCCAGGCCAAGATCGACATCCATTCCCATCACTTCGCCGGTCGATTTCATTTCCGGACCGAGCGCGATGTCAGTGCCTTGATAGCGTAGAAACGGGAAGACCGCTTCTTTGACGGAAAAATGTTTCGGCAAGATTTCTTTTGTAAATCCGAGCTCGCGCAAAGTTTTGCCGGTCATGACTTTGGCGGCGAGTTTGGCCAGCGGGACACCGATCGCCTTGCTCACAAATGGCACCGTGCGCGAGGCGCGCGGATTTACCTCGAGCACATAAACGTCTTCGCTCTTCACGGCGAACTGCACGTTCATCAAACCGCGGACATTGAGTTCGCGCGCCATCGCTTTCGTTGCTGATGAAATTTCTCCGAGAACTTTTTTCGACAACGAAAATGTCGGAATGACGCAGGCGCTGTCGCCGCTGTGAATCCCGGCCTCTTCGATGTGTTCCATGATCGCGCCGATCACGGTGATTTCTCCATCGGAGATGCAATCGACATCAACCTCGATGGCGTCTTCGAGAAAACGATCGATGAGGATCGGGCGTTTCCCGCGACCGGTCAGCGGCCCGTCTGCCCTGATAGGCGGGGCGCCTGTCTTCCGTTCGCTCACGATCTCCAGCGCGGCGCTAACATAACGTCGCAAGTCGTTCTCGTTATAGACCAGCTCCATGCCCCGACCGCCGAGCACGAAGCTTGGCCTAACGAGTATCGGGTAGCCGATTCTGTTCGCTATTGTGACGGCTTCATGTTCGCTTACGGCCGACCCGCTCGGCGTCTGGCGCAACTCCAGTCTATCGAGCATGGAGGCGAAAAGTTGTCGATCTTCTGCCGTCTCGATGCTCTCCGGTTGTGTGCCGAGAATCGGGACGCCGGCCGCTTTCAATCCATCAGCGAGATTGAGCGGTGTTTGTCCGCCGAACTGAACAATGACGCCGTCCGGCTTTTCTTGATCGTAAATGTTGAGCACATCCTCGAGGGTGAGCGGCTCGAAATAAAGTTTGTCGCTCGTGTCGTAATCGGTCGAAACCGTTTCCGGGTTCGAGTTCACCATGATCGTTTCGAAGCCGAGCTCGCGCAGCGCGAAGGCCGCGTGCACGCAGCAATAATCGAACTCGATCCCCTGACCGATGCGGTTCGGCCCGCCGCCCAGGATCATGATCTTGCGTTTGCCGCTCTCGCGCCGCTCGTTCTCGTCGCCGTAGGTCGAATAATAGTACGGGGTGTACGCTTCGAATTCCGCCGCGCAGGTATCGACCAGGCGATAAGTCGGGAGAATGCCAGCCGATTTCCGTTGCGCGCGCACGGTTTCTTCAGTCGTGTTGTTCGCCACCGCGAGTTGTCGATCGGAGAATCCAAGCTTTTTCGCGCGCAACAGCTGGGGCACAGACATCTTGTCTGTGGGGCTGGTGGGCATCTTGCCCGCCGAGTCATCAGCCGGTTGCAACACGCCAGTGGCATCCAAAGCGAATTCGCAAGCGGGGAGTTGTGCTTTCGAGGGATTTCGCGCGATATAACTGCGATAGCGCGCAAGTTCATCGAAATCGCGCACAATCCGATCGTAGTTTTCGTCCTGCCAAACGGCGCCATCGCGTCCGAGCAAACGATTGATTTCTTTTGCTGAGAACGATTTCCACGAGTGCAGGATAGCTGCGAGAGAATGGCTGTCCGTCGGTTGGACAAGGACGTGCACGTGATTCGGCATTATCACAAATGCATCCAGCACGTAGCGCTGAGAATCGAAGTGCCGGAGCGAATTCGCGATGACAGTAGCAACGGCAGCTTGCTTGAAGAGACATTCGCCATGGCCTTGATCTAGCCAGCGTTCACGCTCCTCCTGAAAACGTTTTTGATATTCGTATTTCGTCGCGGTGTCCCAAGGTTCGGGGTGAAATTCCAACCAGGTTTCCAGTTCCTGTTTCCATTGGCGGAGTAAATTTTGAGGTACGGCATCAGCGAGCCGGAATGTTACAAAGTACGTCGCGCCTGCTTGTTCCCAGTGAGGGAGGTTGCGTTTTCTGCGTCGAAGCTCGCTATGCGGATCAAAAGCGCAGAATCGTGGCACAGACATCTTGTCTGTGGGGCTGGTGGGCATCTTACCCGCCGAGTCTCTTGCAGGCGGGACGCCTGCTTGCCCCACAGGCTGGAAGCCTGTGCCCCGGCGCAGCTTGCCCGCTTCTTCCACAATCTGCGCAACGTTTCTTAAAAACCACTTATCGATCTTCGTCAGATCAAATACTTCGTCGATCGACATCCCGTCTTGAAAGGCTTGAGCGAGGTGAAAAATTCGCTCCGCGTTTGGCACTGAAAGTTTCAATCGCAATGTTTCAAGATCGACGTGTTTCTCCGCGCCATCGCCGCAAAGGCCGAAACGTTTGATTTCGAGCGAGCGCAGCGCCTTTTGCAGCGCTTCCTTGAACGTCCGTCCGATCGCCATCGCTTCACCGACGCTTTTCATTTGCGTCGTCAGCGTCGGATCGGCTTGTGGAAATTTTTCGAACGTGAAGCGAGGGACCTTGACCACGCAGTAGTCGATTGTCGGCTCGAAACACGCCGGCGTTTCGCGGGTAATGTCGTTTTTGATTTCATCGAGCGTGTAACCGACCGCGAGTTTGGCCGCGATTTTTGCGATCGGGAATCCGGTCGCCTTCGACGCGAGCGCGCTCGAACGCGAAACGCGCGGATTCATTTCGATCACGACCATTCGTCCGTTGTCCGGATGCACCGCGAATTGAATGTTCGACCCTCCGGTCTCGACGCCGATCTCACGAATGACCGCGAAAGAGGCGTCGCGCATCATTTGATATTCTTTGTCGGTGAGCGTTTGCACGGGAGCGACCGTGATTGAGTCGCCAGTATGCACGCCCATCGGGTCGAAGTTCTCGATCGAACAAACGACCACGCAATTGTCCGCCCGATCGCGCATTACTTCCATCTCGAATTCCTTCCAGCCGACGAGGGATTCGTCGATCAGCACTTCGTTGACTGGCGATAAATCGAGACCACGTGCGGCGATCGCATCCAGCTCTTCGCGGTTGTATGCGATACCGCCGCCCATTCCGCCCAGGGTGAAGGCCGGCCGAATGATTAGCGGAAACGTTCCGATCTCGTCGGCCACGCGGTTTGCATCGACCAGCGAGTGCGCGACGCCGGAGCGCGGCACCTCGAGGCCGATCCGCAGCATCGCTTCTTTGAATAATTGTCGATCTTCGCCTTTAGCAATGGCTTGCGCGTTGGCGCCGATCAATTTCACGCCGTGTCGCGCAAGTGCGCCGTTACGATAAAGTTCCATGGCGGCGTTGAGGGCAGTTTGCCCGCCCATCGTGGGCAAAATCGCATCCGGTTTTTCGCGCTCGATGATCGCCTCGATCACTTCGGCGGTAATCGGCTCGACGTAAGTGCGATCGGCGAATTCCGGATCGGTCATGATGGTCGCCGGGTTCGAATTGACGAGCACGACCTGATAGCCTTCTTCGCGCAATGCCTTGCACGCTTGCACGCCAGAATAATCAAATTCGCAGCCCTGCCCGATCACGATTGGACCGGAACCGATGAGCAGGATTTTTTTTAAGTCGTTATTCCGCGGCATCTGCGCAGCGGGGACGATAAATCAAATCAGTCGAACTTCACATGAGAAACGCTATCGCTTCGGAAGAAAGTTCTTCCCCGGCTGTCATGGCAGACAGGCTCCCAGTCCGCCAATCGGACGGACTCGTCCTGTGGCGAGCCTGTCGAGTCCTTTTAAGCAGACCGGCCAGAAGCCCGTCTGCCACAAGACGCGAGACGTCTGTTTTCCTGCGCCACTTCGGCCATACGTTGTCGATCCAGATACACTTTGCAGATGCTTTTGATGCGCGTGAGCACGTAGTAGATCGTCTGGCTCCGAATCCGGACGAGTTCCGCGCCGACGATGCGCGTCACGAAATCGCTTGGCAGGTCGAGAATCTCCTGAGGCGTGCAGCCTTCGAGTCCTTTGCAAAGAATGGCGCTCATTGAGCGGGTGAGCGTTTGCACTTCCGGGCCGAGCGTCATGCGAATGTGCGCCTTGCCGTTTTCATCGACGTGGAGATAAACACCGACCGTGTCCATGCATTCTTCGTCCTTGCGCACATCTACGAGATCAAAGGTTTCGCCTGTGCGCGGCTCCTGCTTCTTGGCGTTGTCCGCGTAGGAAACGAGCGTCTCGCGCCGCTCATCTTCCGGGAGCGAATCGAAGAGATTGATGATCTTGTTGAGCCTAGCCGGATACATCGATAATCACTAGGAATCTACCGCGGATTACGCGGATTTAAACGGATGAGTTCTGGCTGTAGCGGCGGTCTATGACCGTCGCATTTCATTTGGGCGCTCGTGGAGCGCCGCTACAGTTTCAATCCGTGTTATCCGCGAAATCTGCGGTTAAGAATCACGCGCCCTTTTCAATCGGCGCTCCGACTTTGTTGCCCCATTCTGTCCACGAGCCGTCGTAATTGCGCACGTTGTTGAGGCCAAGCAGATACGTGAGGACGAACCAGGTGTGGCTTGAGCGTTCCCCGATCCGGCAATAAACGATCGTTTCCGTGCCAGGGGTCACCCCGCATTGATCCAGGTAAATCTTCGCGAGGTCCGGCGCGGACTTGAACGTCCCGTCGTCGTTCGTCGCGGTTTTCCAAGGCATGCTTTGCGCGCCGGGAATGTGGCCCCCGCGCAGAACGCCTTCCTGAGGATACTCCGGCATATGCGTGATCTCGCCTTTGTATTCGCCGGGTGAGCGGACGTCGATCAACGGCTTTTTGCCTTTGCTTTGCGCCAGCGCTTCATCGGCAAAGGCGCGAATTTCTTTGTCGAACCGCTTCTTCGGCACTGGGTAATTTGTGCGCGGATATTTCGCAATGTCGCGCGTTATCGGTCGCTGCTCCGCTTTCCATTTATCGCGACCGCCATTGAGAATTTTCACCTTCTCGTGTCCGAATAATCGGAACGCCCAAAGCGCATAGCACGCCCACCAGTTCGCCTTGTCCCCGTAAAAAATGCAAGTCGTCTCGGGCGTGATGCCATTGCGGCTACATAACTCCGCGAATTTCTCCGGCTTGATGTAATCGCGGATCACATTGTCTTGGAGATCGGCCCGCCAATCAATGTGCACCGCGTCGGGAATATGCCCGGTGTCGTAAAGCAGGACGTCTTCGTTCGACTCGACGATCCGGATGTCATCGTCTTTGAGATGTTTCTCCAGCCAATCGGTTTCCACCAGCGCTTCTGGATGCGCGTATTGCGTAGGGTGCGTTGCCATAGGAAATAGAAATTCAATCCGCTGCGGTGCATCGGCAAGCGAATTTGCTACTGCTGCGCCGCGCCTCCCTACTTCGGAGAAAGCGAGGCAGCCGACCGATCCGTCACGATGCCGGGGTTACTTCTTCGCGTCCATGTCCAATTGTGCGAAGAGGAACGAGTACTGATCCGAGAGCTGTTTGATTCGCTCGCTCAGCGCTGTGCCGATTCCGTGACCGGCGCTTGAGCTGGTGCGTAAAAGAATTGGATTACTGGATTTATTGGCTTCGTCCAGGCGCGCCACCATCTTGCGCGAATGATACGGCGCGACCCGTCCGTCGTTCGCCCCGGTCAGCATCAAAATCGACGGATACTTCGTGGCATCGACGACGTTATGATACGGCGAGTAGGCGTAAAGCGCCTTGAATTGTTCCGGATTTTTCACCGTGCCGAATTCCGTGACGTTAAATGCGCCATTGGGCGCGAGCTCGACTCGCAGCATGTCGTAAATGCCGACCGCTGAGACGACCGCGCGCATCAGATCGGGGTGCTGCGTGATCATCGCGCCCATAAGAAGGCCGCCATTGCTCCCGCCCAGGAGCGCGAGTTTCTCGGGGCGTGTCCACTTCTGTTTGATCAGGTATTCGGCCGCCGCCGCGAAATCATCGAACACGTTTTGTTTTTTCGTCAGGTTGCCGGCCTTATGCCAATCCTCTCCGAACTCGCCGCCACCGCGGATGTTTGCCACCACATATACGCCGCCGCGATCGAACCAGAGCCGGCGAGTGAAGTCAAAATTGGGCGTCATGCTAATGCCGTAACCGCCATATCCGTAAAGGAGCGTCGGATTGCTGCCGTCGGTTTTCGTTCCTTTACGGCGAACAATGTTGAGCGGAACCTCTGTGTCGCCTTTCGAAGTGGCGAATTCGCGGGTTACTTCAATGTCGGCAAACGAAACCGGCGAAGTATTGACCAGCGCGGTCTTGACCGGCTCCGTCTTTCCAGAGGCGATTTTGAACCATGCCGCCGGCGCGGTGTAGCTGACGTCGCGAAAGAGTAGCGAATTATCTTCCAACGATTCCATCTCGGACACGGCAGAGATTTTCGGAATCGGAATTAACGTCTCGTTTTTGCCATCTAGTGCGAAGCGCCTGATCTGGGACGGCCCGCCGAGCAGATCGCCCACATAAAGCGCGCTGGCCGTCGGCTCCATGAACTGGATGACCGCGTCGCTCGGTGGTACAATCACCGTTGCATTTGCCAGCTCGGGATTATCAAGCGGCAGCCGCAAAATCTTTCCCAGCGGGGCATCGGCGCGCGACAATAGATAGAGCGCGTTGTCCCGGCCCAGGCGCGCCGCCTTGATTTGATCGCTGAACTGCGTGATTTGCTTCCAACTGCCATCCGGCCCGAGCAGGTAATGCGCAAAGTCGCCGCCATCGCCGTTCGCTACGGTGGCGAGAGTGAATTTTCCGTCGCGCGCCGCCTCCAGTTTGATTTCGGCAATGCGGGGAAAGTCTTTGCCCAATGAATACGTGTCTTTCGTGTCGGCTGTGCCGAGCTTATGAAAATAAATCTGCTGATAAAAATTCAGGTCGGCGTCGGGCCGCTCGCCTTTGCGTGGGAAGCGCGTGTAATAAATTCCAGTGCCGTCCGCATTCCAAGCTGCGCTGCCCCCGGCGGTTGGATATTGCACATGCCCAATCGAGTCGGGCATCGCTTTTCCTGTAGCGGTTTCATAGATGTGAAGCGTCCCATCCTCGCTCCCGCCCTGCGAAATTGAGATCGCGACATATTTGCCATCGCGCGAGGGCGCGAACCAATCAATCGCGGTCGTGCCTTTGACGTCGAGCGCGTTCGGATCGAGCACCATCTTTTCCGATTTCAGATTGTCCGCCGAGGCGAGCGTCACCAGCATCTGTTGTTGCTTGGGCGGCTGAAATTTCATGGCGAACAAGACGCCCGGCCGCGCGACGAGCTCGGAATAGCTCGGCGAGGTTTTCGCGTACCAATCGGTCAATTGTTTCTCGATCGCGGCTCGGTCCGGTAACTTGTCGATATAGGCGCGCGTCCGTTTATTCTGCGTATCCGACCACGCTTTGACCTCTGGATCATCATCCTTCTCCAGCCATTGGTAATTGTCTTCGACTTTGACGCCTTGATACTCATCGGTGACCGGCTTTTTCGGCGTTTGCGGACTACTTGGTTCGGCGGCGGACAAATTGATTAACCAAAGCGCGGACGCTGCGCTGATCGGAAAAAGGAAGCGATTTATTTTCATGACAAGGCAAGAACGCGTAAGGCCGCGGTTTACGCAATGGATTTCAATGTAATGGAGTGCTCACTTGATGCTAAATCAGTGAACGATCGAATCCGCGGTGTAGGCAACGCCGCTCTTCACCGTCCTGTCGATATCCGAAGCGTTCTTGATGTCGTCGACCGGGTTTGAGCGAAGGATGACGAGATCGGCGAAGTCGCCTTTCTCGATCGAGCCGATATGTGCGCCGGTGTCGCCGCCGAAGAGTTTGGCGGCGTTCGCGGTGGCGCATTGCAAGATTTGCATCGGGGTGAGGCCCGCCTCTTTCATTAGCTGAAATTCACGGAACAGCGCGGGGCCGTGAATTGTCCCGATGTTTCCGGCATCGGTGCCGGCGGCGATGGTCACGCCGGCGTCTTCCAGCGTTTTCAAATTCGGCAGCGCGATATCGTAAGTTTTTTTGATGCGATCCAGCGCCTCATCCGGTTTCGCCAGCGCGCTCTTGATCCGATCGGGCAATTTGTCCTGCGGAATTTTCGTGACGTCGAGCGATGCGATCACTTCCGGATTACCCCACGCCTTTTCCTCCGGCGTCAGATTCAACTGATGCGAAAAAGTCCGCCCGTAGCGCTCGAACACGACCAGCGTCGGGCACAGAATGATATGTCGATCTTTCAACAACTTCACAAACGCGTCATCGACCGGTTTATCGACGACGCTGTGGACAAGAATGTCCGCGCCTTCTTCAACTGCTGCCCGCGCCGTTTCCAATTCGGTCGCGTGCACCGCGACGCGAATTTTGTGCGCGTGACTTTCCTCAACCGTCGCGCGAACGATAGGCCGGAAACTGTCAACCGGATGATCTTTGTCCACAATGTACCAAATCTTGACCAGATCAGGATTTTGCGCGGCGAGTTTGCGCACGAACTCGCGCGCTTGATCGGGATTGTCGATCTTGACGATGGGCGGATCGCCCAAGTCGAGTTTCTCGCGGGAAACACTGGAAATTAGCGGCCCGGCGACTGCGACCCGTGGCGCCTTCGCGGTCGAGTTTGCCGTTTTGCGGACTTCGAAATTCCACATCGGTCCGCCCACATCGACCACGCTCGTAATCCCGCAGCGAATGTAGCGCGCGAAGACGTCATTTAGGTGCGACTTGATCCATGCGACCTCGTCTTTGTAAGGACGGACGCTGTTTAAATCCGCGCCGTCCGGCCGTGTGAACAAATCGGCCGATTGAAAGAAATGGACGTGGGTGTCGATGTAACCGGGCAAAATGAATTTGCCTTTGCAATCGATCTGCTTGCCGAGCGCCGCCGCGTTCTGCTTACCCATGACAACCGCTTCAATCTTGTCGCCATTGATCACGATGGTCGCGTTCGGCAGCACTTTGCCCTCGGCTGGGTTGATCACGGTTGCGCCGACCAGCGAAAGTTTTTCGGCTCGCGCCGCGGTGGCGACAAGCAAAACGCAAAGGCAGAGAAAAATTTTCATTCTTTTGATTCCGGTACCGCTTTCTCGGCAGCTTGAAAACCGATCTTGGAATGTGTGCCGTCGCAAAACGGTTTCTCGGTCGACGCGCCGCAACGGCAGAGCGCCATCCGTTTTTCGACCGGGAACTTATTGCCGGCGCTGTCTTTCAATTCTACTTCGCCCGTCACGATGTAAGGGCCGTTCTTGATTGTCTCGATCGTCACCATGTCCGCACTCTAAGTGAGGTGGATCGCGTTGTCCCAACGCGATGTTAGTTCCACGCGTCCGAAGGACGCCATACATTTTGGCATCGTCTTCGGAGAAGCCGATCCACCTGGATTTCTCGCGCGCTTCAACGCAACATTAACGACAATGCATTGGAAAATTCTCGCGCTCTGGATTGCCCTAGCTGTTTGTGCTGTCGCACAAAACATAAAGCATCCATTCACTTTCGAAGACATGATGAAACTGAAGCGGGTGAGCGAGCCGGTGCCGTCGCCGGATGGAAAATGGGTCGTGTTCGCGGCGGAAAATGTCGATCTTGAAGCCAACACAAAGATTTCGCATTTGTGGATCGTGCCGGCGACCGGCGGAGAATCGCACCGCCTCAATGAAACGCCGAACCACGAGGAGCGGCCGCGCTTTTCACGGGATGGCAAACGTCTCATCTGGACATCGAAGGCGACCGACCCGACGCAAATCTGGGTGTGCGATTTCGACACCGATAGCGGCACGCTCAAAGGTAAACCGCATCAGGTAACGAATATCTCGACCGGCGCCGACGGCGCGATCTGGTCGCCTGATGGGAAGAGCATCGTGTTTGTCTCAGCGGTTTATCCGGACTGCGCCGACGACGCCTGCAACAAGCAGCGCGATGAAGAGCTGAAGAAGAGCAAAGTGAAAGCGAAAATCTTCACGCGATTGTTCTATCGACACTGGAACGCGTTCACCGAGTTCAAGCGCAGCCATTTGTTCGTCCAGAGCGCGGACGCAACTGTAGAGGCAGGAGTGTCGCCTGCACCGCCAGCGGGTTCGCAGCCGGCACGGCTGCCGCTACAGAAGACCGAGCCGCGCGATCTCACGCCGGGTGATCACGACGTTCCGCCGTTCCATCTCGGAGGTCAGGACATGTATGCGATATCGCCCGATGGCCAGGAGCTCGCTTACACGAGCAACATCGACGAAGTCGAAGCGACCAGCACGAACTCGGACATCTTCGTCGTGCCGATTAATGTAGGGCAAGCCTCTGGCTTGCCAGCCTCAGATTCGCAAGCCGGAGGCTCGCGCTACCCTACCAAAAAAATTTCCACCAGTCCCGGCAGCGATTCGACGCCGCTCTATTCGCCGGATGGAAAATACATCGCCTGGCGCTCGCAAGCCCGCGCCGGTTTCGAAGCTGATAAATGGCGGCTCTTCGTGCAAGATCGACAATCGGGGAAAACGCGCGACCTGACGGAAAAGTTTGATCGATCAGCCGGCTCCTTCGAATGGTTGCAAACTAGCAATCAGACGCAGCTGCTGTGCACGGCTGAAGACAGGGGTGAGGCTCCGATATACCTCATTTCCGAAAACGGCGAGTGGAAGGAGCTTGCTCGGCTACACGCAGACGATGTGATGTTGGGCTACAACGGGCTCGGTAATATTCAAGCTTACTTCAGCCGCATGTCGATCCGTGCGCCTAACGAAATTTGGCGCCTAGTCTTTCCTCTTCCCAGCGAACGCAGCGAACCGCAGCCGTTCGCTGTCACCGATATGAACGACGCGTTGTTGTCAAATATCGACATGCAGCCGCTAGAGTCGTTCACGTTTAAAGGCGCGAACGACGAAGAGGTGCAGGGTTTCATGATCAAACCGCCGGGATTCGATCCGGCGAAGAAGTATCCGCTGAAGTTTTTGATTCACGGCGGGCCGCAAGGGGCGTGGGGAAATTCGTGGACGTATCGCTGGAACGCGGAGTTGTTCGCGGTCGGCAACCCCGAAAGCTTTCGGGCCAAGGCGGCTACGTGGTGGTGATGATCAATTTCCACGGCTCGACCGGTTACGGGCAGAAGTTCACTGACTCGATCAGCGGCGATTGGGGCGGCAAACCATATGTCGATCTTATGCGCGGGCTCGATTACGTGGAGAAGACCTATCCGTTCATCGACAAGAACCGCGAGGCGGCGCTCGGCGCGAGCTACGGCGGTTACATGGCGAACTGGATCCTCGGCCACACCAATCGCTTCAGATGCATCGTGTCGCACGACGGCATGTTCAACGCGGAGTCGGCTTACGGGACGAGCGAAGAACTTTGGTTTCCAGAGTTGGAGTTCAAAGGTCCGCCGTGGAAAGATCGCGAACTATATCGGAGATTCTCGCCGCATTTGTTCGCCGACAAATTCAAAACGCCGACGCTGGTTGTCCACGGCCAGAATGACTATCGCCTCGATGTGTCACAAGGCTTCGATCTTTTCACCACGCTCCAACGGCTCAAAGTGCCGTCGAAGATGTTGTACTTCCCCGATGAAGGTCACTGGGTGCTTAAACCGCAGAACTCGCGGCTCTGGTACAAGACGGTGAACGATTGGGTAGATCAGTGGTGCAAAAAATAATGCGTTGGAGGTGGATCGAGCAGTCCGTTGTCCGCCTTCGGACGGACTCGTCCCGTGGCGAGCTCGATGTTAATTCAGCCGGCGAAGCCGCATTTGTTTTGTCCAAATTTCGCGGGCGGCTCAGGGGGCCAACTCCACCTAATAATCGCCCCTATCTACGCCGCCGCCCGAATGAATAGCCGCGGTGGGTGCGGCCGCCGCCGATGGCGCGTTTGCCGCCAGAGGGTTCCGGTTCGAAGAGCGCGGTGTAGATATACGGAAAGTTTTCCAGTTTCAGGCGCGGAATTTTTTGGCCGATGAAACGCTCGATCGCCTGGAGGGCGGGAAGCTCTTCGCCAGTGACGAGGGTGAAGGCGTCGCCGACATTTTGCGCGCGGCCGGTGCGGCCAATTCGATGCACGTAATCCTCTGAATGTTCGGGCACATCGTAGTTGATGACGTGGCTCACACCGGCGATGTCGATCCCGCGCGAGGCGATGTCGGTTGCAACCATCACTTCGTATTTGCCACTTTTAAAACCTTCCAGCGCTTCGACGCGTTCGCGCTGGGTGCGATTGGAATGGAGCACAGCCACGGAATGCCGGCCTGCTTTTAGTTTGTGAGCGATGCGATCGGCGCCGTGTTTCGTCCGGCAAAAGATCAACGCGCTATCGAAGTTTGTTCGCTCGAGCAACGCCATGAGCAGCTCGAATTTCTGTTCCGCCGCCACTGGATACACCGCGTGCGTGACCGTTTCCGCCGGCGCGCGGCGCACGCCAATTTCTACAACCTCGGGATCGCGCAAAACCCAGGCCGCCAGCCGTTCGATTTCTGGCGGCAGCGTCGCGGAGAAGAGCAGCGTTTGTCGATCCTTCGAAATTAGTTCAACAATGCGGCGCACATCGGGCAGGAAACCCATGTCGAGCATGCGATCGACTTCATCGAGGACCAACACCTTCACCTGGCGCAAATTCATCGTGCGTTGTTCGAGCAGGTCGAGGAGCCGGCCGGGGGTGGCGACGACGATGTCGGTGCCGCGCGCGGCCTCTTCCCGCTGTTTGCCGTAACCGACGCCGCCATGGACCAGAGCGACGCGTAAATCGGTGAAGCGTCCATAATCACGAAACGCGGTCTCGACTTGTGCCGCAAGCTCGCGGGTCGGCTCAAGCACAAGGCAGCGAAAAGTGCCGTGTTTGGCGAGCAACGTCAAAATCGGCAAGGCGAAGGCCGCCGTTTTACCGGTGCCGGTTTGGGCGGTGCCGGCTAAATCTTTTCCTGCCAGAATAATCGGGAAAGCGCGGAGCTGGATCGGCGTCGGTTCGGTGAACCCCATGGCCTGGGTTCCGCGCACGATTTCCGGCGAAAGTCCGAAGTTGTTAAATGACACAGTTACAGACTACTTGTATTCAAATCTCGCACAAAGGGTGGATCGCCGGGCGGAGCGGTCGATCCACCTTTAACTGACTTGGTAGAAGTGACAAAGATTTTTGTTCTGGCCGATACACACAATCGTTTGCCGGGGAAAGTCTTGGTCCTGGCACGACACGCGGATGAGATTTGGCATCTCGGCGATGTTTGCGCGGAAAGCATCCTGGATGAACTTCGCGCGGTTGGTCCGCCGGTGACGATTGTACGCGGAAATTGCGACAGCAATTCTGACTGGCCGCTCATTGTCGATCATGTGCGCGGAGGCGTTCGCTTTCGCCTTGTGCACATTCCGCCGGAGCCCCGAACGCTTTCGGGGGAAGATGTCGATGTTGTCCTGCACGGTCACACGCATGTGCCGCGGGACGAGCGTCGTGCAAATGTTCGCTTCTTAAATCCCGGCTGCGTCACGCGACCCAACCGCGGCTCGCCAGTGAGCGTGGCATGGTTGGAGATTGTCGATGGCAAAATAAACTGGCGATTGATTCCGCTGCGTTAGGTGAATCGCGCACTCCCTTGCCGCCTTCGAACGGACTCGTCCCGTGGAGAGCTCGATGTTAAAGGTAGGCGGCGCAGCCGCACTTGTTTGGCATCGCCCGGCGGAGCGGTCGATCCACCTCGCACAGCAAGCGGCTACAGGAGAGCGGCGCGAAACTATTTCGCCGCTTCCTTCGATTTTTCGCCGAACCATTTCCGCTTTTTGGATTTCGGCTCTTCGGCTTTCGGCGCTGCCACTTCTTTGGGCGGAGGCGCGACCTCCTTTTGTTTCTTGGCAGGTTTTTCTTTAGGCTCCTTTTCCTCAATTACTTGTGCGGCATCGACCCATTCGATGAACGCCATTGAGGCGGAATCGCTCTTGCGCTGACCGAGCTTTACAATGCGCGTGTAACCACCATTGCGATCTGCGCTACGCGGCGCGATTTCATCGAACAGTTTTTTCACGGCATCTTTTTGCCGCAACATCGACAACGCCATTCGGCGTGCGTGGAGCGAACCGTTTTTCCCGAAGGTCACCATTTTCTCCGCGAGCGGGCGGACAGCTTTCGCTTTCGCCAGGGTGGTTTTGATACGCTGGTGCGCGATCAAACTGCAAACCTGGTTGGCGAGCAGAGCCTTCCGATGCGCGGCGGTACGGCCGAGCTTGATCGTTTTCTTTTGGTGCCTCATCAGCGGCGAAGGTAGTTCTCGATCGAGCGGCGGTTACTTTTCGGAAGCCGCGCCGTTCGGGCTCGCGGCCTCGGCCACCGCAGGCGTGTCAACCATGCCGGGATCGAATTTCATGCCGAGACTCAAACTAAGTTGCTGCAATTTGTCTTTGATCTCGTTGAGCGATTTCTTGCCGAAGTTGCGATACTTGAGCATCTCCGCCTCGGTCTTTTGCGCCAATTGACCCACCGTGGTGATGTTGGCGTTGTTTAAGCAATTGGCCGCGCGCACGCTCAGCTCGATCTCATTCACGCTCATGTTGAGCAGCTTCTTGAGCTTTACGTTTTCCTCGCTCACACCCGCCGGCGTCTCATCGAACTCGATTACCTCCTCGTTGAAGTTGACGAAAACATCGAGATGGTGGCGCAAAATCGCGGAGGCCTGGAGTAACGCATCGTCCGGCGTCAATCGTCCATCGGTCCAGACTTCAAGAATGAGCTTATCGTAATCGGTTCGCTGACCGACGCGAGTATTTTCCACCGCGTACTTCACGCGGGTGACCGGCGAAAAAATCGAATCGATCGGAATGAGACCGATCGCTTGATCCGGCCGCTTATTTTCGTCACCGGTGGCGAAACCGCGGCCTACCCGCACGTCGAATTCGGCATCGAACTTATGTTTCTTATCCAGCGTGCAGATGATCTGCTTGGGATTGAGCACGTCATAGCCTTGCACCAGTTGGATGTCTCCAGCGGTCACTTCGCCTTCTTTGTTCACGCTGAGCGAAAGCTTGCGGGCTTCATGGTCCTCAGCTTTGAATTTCACGCGCTTGAGATTGAGGACAATGTCGGTCACGTCCTCGACCACGCCCGGCAACGTGGCGAACTCATGTTGAGCCCCGGTGATCTTCACCGCGGTGATGGCCGCGCCTTCGAGCGAGGAGAGCAGGACGCGCCGGAGTGAATTTCCGACCGTGTGCCCGTAACCGGCCTCAAATGGCTCGGCCACAAACTTGGCGTAGGTCTCAGTGGCGGTGTTCTCGTCTTTGACGAGAGTTTTCGGCATTTCAAAACGACCGTAACGAACTGGCATAACTTAATCTTTCGATTTCGGATTGCCGATTTTGGATTAACAGAAAACGATTTTGCGGGAGCGAATCGAAAATCGAAAATCCAAATTCTAAATCCTGTCGCCGGGTTTCCCCTGGCGAGTGCGGCTTCACGTCAAGCGACGGAGACCCAGGGACCAACGGCGCAACTTCAAAAACTCGCTGCGGGACGAGAAATGAACACCAGTGTAAGAATTTTGCAAGCGCCGATTTTACCCATAAACAACGGGCGCGACCGAAAAAGAAGCGCACGTTCCAAAGAGAGTAGGGCCGATTCCTTTATTCCTTTATTAAGATTAAGAGGTAAGATCATGAGTGCACAGGGATTGGGAACCAGTGAGGTCACCGTGCATAAAATCGTAGCTGCCCGTTTCATCAATCCGCCGCGGGTCACGGCGGACGTGCCATCACTTTGGCCGATCACGACCGGAGCAAACGCGTAAATCTTATGTTTGGGGACTCTGCCGAGCGCTGGTCTAGCTTCAGCGACCGGCACGAGGCGGGTCGCGTCCTCGCGAAGCATCTGCAGAAATACGCGGGACGCCCTGATGTCATCGTGCTCGCCCTGCCGCGGGGTGGTGTGCCGGTCGGGTACGAAGTGGCGAGAGCACTGCGCGTCCCGCTTGATGTTTTCGTCGTGCGAAAGCTCGGCGTTCCTGGTTATGGCGAGCTCGCGATGGGCGCGATCGCCTCCGGCGGCGTACGAGTTCTCAACCAAGACGTCGTGGCGCACCTTCCGAATGCAGAGGAAATGTTAGCTGCCGTAACTGCCGAGGAAACTCGCGAACTTGAGCGACGCGAGGCGGAGTATCGAGACAACCGTCCACCGCCCGACCTACGCGGCAAAACCGTGATTCTGGTAGATGACGGCCTTGCCACCGGCGCAACCATGCGCGCGGCGGCGACGGCGCTCAAACAACGTGGAGTCGCCGCTTGTGTGGTTGCCGTCCCAGTGGCTTCGCCGGAGACTTGCGCCGAGCTTCGTCACGAAGTGGACGAGGTCGTTTGTGCGGCGACCCCCGAGCCGTTTTACGGCGTCGGGCAATTCTACGAAGATTTTTCGCAGACCAGCGATGAGGAAGTGCGCGACTTGCTCGCCCGTGCTGCGACAGAAGAAGCGCCGCGATGAGTGCTCGTATGCTGTCGGGAGGGTTTGTGAATACCGCGAGCGAGATCGAAATTCGCGCGGTGCCAAGCTCGAATCGGTCGCCAAACTCGCGAGCGAACGGTTCACCCGACATTTGTCGACGCTGTCAGTCGCCTAATCGGTCTTTCCCTCCTCGACGACTTCGTCGCTCAACTCGCTTCTAGCGGCGCCTGTTTTTGGAAAATGAGCGGCAAGTACCTTTCCGATTTCCTCGACCGCCTCGATGATGGCGTGACTGAATTTCTCGCTCCGAAAATGCGCCCGCATTCCATCGACAAGGCGTTGCCAGAATTCTTCAGCGCACTTTTCATGAATGGCCTTATCGCCGACCACGGCAAACTTATGCGCGCGCGGGGCCACGAAGATCAGCACAGCGTTCCGTTCGCGCGTCTTGTCCATTCCCATCCGGTCGAACCTTTTCTGCGCCGCGATCAGCGGATCGGCATTTAATTTTCCGCGCTGAACATAAACGCGAATCTGACCGGACGCTTTTGCTTCCGCCTCCCGAATCGCCTGCACGATCCGGTCGTGTTCGAGCTTGCTCAGAAATTCCTTTGTCCGCATGTCGTTACCAACTTGAGCCTGCGCCGCCGCCACCGAAGCTGCCACCTCCGCCGCTGAATCCACCGCCACCGCCGCCAGCTGACCAACCGCCTCCACCGCTCGACCATCCGCCGATGAATGGTCCGCCAAAGCTGGAATACCTGTAGCCGCGCCGCCGCCAACCGCGCGAAGCGATGAGAAAAATGATGAGAACGAGCAAAAACAGCAGAAAACCGAATGGGCTGCTTGCGCCTCTGTGTCTTTCGCGGTCGGTTTGGCCGCTGCCCTTGTACTCGCCGCGGATCGCTTTGCAGATTAGATCAATGCCGGTGGCGAGCCCTCCTTCGTAGTTGTTGTTACGGAACTGCGGCTTGATATGATACTCAGTGATATCGAACGCGGTGATGTCCGGCAGCGCACCTTCCAATCCGTAGCCGACCTGGATGTACATTTTGCGGTCGTCTTTAAAAACGAACAGGACCACGCCGTTGCGCTGATCTTTTTGTCCGACGCCCCACGCTTGCGCGACCCGTTGCGTGTAATCTTCGATCGATGAGTCGCTCTGCATTTTCGGAAATACCGCGATAACGACTTGATCTGAAGTTTCGCGCTCGAACTGCGCGAGCTGTTCGTTGAAACGCAGAGCGGCTTCTTTTGAAACGACACTAGCGTAATCATTGAAATAACCAGCTGGTTTCGGTGGAATGACCTCGGCGGCGTGGCTCGTGACCGCAACAAAAATGAGCGTAATGATAATGAGGTGGATCGAGCGTTCCGCGCTCGATGTTATAACTGACGCCGAAGCCGCACTTGTTTGGCATCGCCCGCGGAGCGGCCGATCCACCTTCGACACGATTCGTTTCACGCGAGATCTTTGTAGCGGCAGCCGTGCCGGCTGCGTCGGCGCCGACGACAGGCCTGCCGCTACAGTAGGATCGACAATCATTGGAGGTAGGGATGCTTTCCCAAGCGTCCGATTTTTCTGATCTTCACGTGCACTGGTGAAAAATTTACGGACATCTCGGAGAGATGTCCCTGCCTATGGCGTGCCCGTTGGCGAAATTGCAGGCGCCGGCGTGCCGAAATTGAAATTCACGGTCGGCGCTTTTTCTGCGCCCGGTTGCGCGGCAAAGAATGGCCGCGGCGCAAAGCCAAACATCCCGGCAATCAAATTCGTCGGAAAGCTGCGCACAGCCGTGTTGTAATTTTGCACCGCAGTGTTGAAGTTGCCGCGCTCGACCGAAATCCGGTTCTCAGTACCTTCGAGCTGCGCTTGCAGGCCGAGAAAGCTCTGGTTCGCCTTCAGCTCCGGATAACGCTCGACCACCACGAGCAAGCGCGAGAGGGCGTTTGAAAGCTGTCCTTGCGCTGCTTGGAATTGCTCGAGTTGCCCCGCATCGGTGGGCGCTTTGTTCGGATCAAGCTGCACCCGGCCGACGCTGGCGCGCGCATTGGTCACGGCGATGAGTGTCGATTTTTCGAAATTGGCCGCCCCTGAAA
>Ga0210407_10001634_pt1 | contig 20584 bp, 10 predicted proteins | sample IncBWC27MmetaG_FD_150860 | JGI IMG/M metagenome (GOLD analysis project Ga0210407, IMG submission 150860) | Forest soil microbial communities from Barre Woods Harvard Forest LTER site, Petersham, Massachusetts, United States - Inc-BW-C-27-M | ecosystem: Environmental > Terrestrial > Soil >... | reverse complement strand
TCCCGCCACCGGATTTGTTTATGACACGGCTGGAAATGGCGGCACTGCGGATGAGACCACGGCGGGCTTTTGGGCAAGCTCGGCCCTCTCATTTCAGGCAGGATCAACGCTGAAGCTGAACGGCACCTACACGCCGTTCAACTATTGCAACCTGGACGCCAACGATATAGATCTGGGAGCCGGCTCGCCCATCGTGGTTCCGGCCATTACCGGGACCAGCACTCCCAACCTGATCTCTTTCGTAGGGAAGCAGGGCAACGTCTATCTGGTGAACCGCGGCGCGATGCCGGGCAACCTGACCGTTAGGCAAGGCTGCAGCACGAATGCCGCATCGGACAAATCCCTGTTGCCCCCCGGCAATCAGCCGCAATTCGGCACCGCCGGCCCGCTGAACGTATTCGGTCCCTACTCGGAGTCGGATGGAGGGGGTGAACACGCAAGGTCGCGGAGCACCCCTTCGTATTTTCAAATAAACGGGACCAACTATATCGTCGCCACCGGCGCTACCAAATCTTGCGCCACATGTACCGGAAACGTGCCGCCAACTGTGGCGCGGTTGAAGATCGTCACCGCAGCGGGGCAGCCGGCCTATCTCGCCATTGATGCCACGGAAAAAACCTTGAGCATGGTGCAGGCAGGGACCGCTGTTATTACTAGTAACGGCTCCTCGAGTCCGATTGTCTGGGTGCTCGATTCAGATCTTTCGCGTTCTGCCAATCCGTGGACCACGAGCATGCATCCCATTCTTTACGCTCTCGATGGCCTTGATGCGAATCTCAAGCCCATCTGGCAGACGACTGCGACGCAGCTGGATCTGGGCGGGAAATTTAATTCGGTCGCCAGCGGAAATGGAATGATCTTTGTGGGAACGGACCGAATTCAGGCTTTCGGGCTTACTGGTTCCTTGCCACCGCCACCGCAGCCTCCCTCGAACCTGACGGCAAATGCCGTGTCCAGTTCCGCTATCAACCTGAGCTGGACCGCTTCGCCGACTTCCGGCGTTACCTACGATGTCTTCCGGAGCACGACTTCGGGCTTCGCACCATCCAGTGGCAACCAGATCGCGAGCCTGGTGAGCAGCACGTCGTATGCGGACAGCGGGCTGGCGGCCTCTACCACTTACTTCTATTTGGTGGAAGCGGCGAACTCGGGCGGGACGTCGACGCCTTCCAACCAAGCCAGCGCGACCACGCAAAGCGGTGGCGGTGGTGGAACGATGGTGATCGGTATCAATTCCGGCGGACCGGTCGTGAGTCCGTTCGTGGCTGACGTGGACTTCACGGGCGGCGCCACCATCAACCACGCCAATACCATTGATCTGAGCGGGGTAACCAATCCCGCGCCCATGGCCGTGTATCAGACCGCGCGCACCGGCAACTTCACCTACACGATTCCCGGCTTCACCGCCGGATCGAGCCAGACAGTGCGGCTGCACTTTGCCGAAACCTTCTTCACTGCCGCCGGTTCACGGACCTTCAACGTGAGCATCAACGGCACGCAAGTATTGACGAATTTCGATGTGTTCGCCGCGGCAGGCGCGACGAACAAGGCGGTGATCGAGCAGTTCACGGAAAACGCCAATTCCACCGGGCAGTATGTAATTCAGTTCACCTCGGTGGTCAACAACTCGCTGGTGAGCGGGATCGAAATCGATTCCGCGACCGCCTGCACCGCACCGAGCGCGCCCTCGGGGCTGGGCGCTACAGCGCTTTCCAGCAGCCAGATCAATCTGAGCTGGACGGCGGGCACGTCGTCGTGTGCTGTGACCTCCAGTGTCTTCCGCAGCACCACATCGGGATTCACGCCGTCAAGCAGCAACCAAATCGCCAGCGGCGCGACCGGCACGTCGTTCTCCGACACCGGGTTGACTGCTTCTACCACCTACTTTTACCTGGGGGAAGCGAGCAACTCGGGAGGCACATCCGCGCCCTCGAACCAGGCGAGCGCCACTACCCAATCGGGGACGACAACGGCAGTGCAAATCAACTCGGGCGGACCAGCGGTAAGCCCGTTCGTTGCCGATGCGGATTTCACCGGCGGCGGCACCATCAGTCACGCCAACACCATTGACCTGAGCGGGGTCACCAACCCGGCGCCCATGGCTGTATATCAAACTGCGCGCACCGGCAACTTCAGCTACACCGTTCCGGGATTTTCTGCCGGCTCGAGTCATACGGTCCGGTTGCATTTTGCGGAGACCTTCTTCTCCACTGCTGGATCACGGACCTTTAACGTCAGCATTAACGGCACGCAGGTATTGACCGACTTCGATATCTTCGCGACCGCTGGCGCCAAGAACAAGGCAGTGATCGAGCAGTTCACGGTGCCCGCGAGTTCCGCCGGGAACTATGTGATCACCTTCACTTCGGTGGTGAATCAGTCTCTGCTGAGCGGGATCGAAATTCATTAGCCGTCCGAAGGAGAACCGAAATGAATGTATTTAATAGGACATTGCTTCGCGGAGCATACATAAAAGTTGCTCTGGGTCTGCTGCTGTTATCGCTCCCGGCAGTGGCCCAAACCCGCCAGTTCACGATCAAGAATAGCTGCTCTGAGACTGTTTGGCTCGCTGGGGCCGGCACGCCAACACCTGTATTCAACGGTTCGCCGGGAGGCCTGGAGATGGCCCCCGGCACCAGCGTGACGACCAGTGTTACGGTACCCTGGGTAGCTGGCCGCTTCTGGGGACGCCGGAACTGTACTTTCGACAGCTCGGGCAAGGGGTCCTGTGCGACTGGAGATTGCGGCCAGCTGCAGTGCACTCATTCCGGGGCCGGCACGACTACGCTGGCTGAATTTACCCTGACCGGCTCTACAACCGGTAGCGACAACTACGACATCAGCCTGGTGGATGCTTTCGATTTCCCGGTTTCCATCCAGCTTGATGACGCAACCCCAGGCCATTGCGTTAACTCTGCCTGCCAGGCCGATTTGCGAAACGTTTGTCCGGCAGACATGCAGAACCTGGATGCGGCCGGAAACATCGTCGGCTGCAAGAGCCTGTGCGGAAAATTCGGAACGCCCAACTACTGCTGTGGCGGTCCTTACGGAGTCCCTGGATCGTGCAACAACGTGTCCTGGAACACGAATTTCCGCGCCACTGGAGTCAAGGACCATTGCCCTTCCGTCTACGGTTACGCCTATGACGACGCGTCCAGCGACTTCAATTGTCATCCCCCTGCACAGCCAGGTTACATCATCACCTTTTGTCCAGGCGCCAGCGTTCCCAACGCTGACCCCACGACCACCCCAACATTCAAGATCACCGCAATTGACGATAACCAGAACGTGTTGCCAGGTTCGTCCGTCAATTACCACTTGAATGTCACGGCGAGCAGTACCTTCAGCGGAACGGTGGCACTGAGCGCCGCCCACATGCCGCAGAGTTGCGCCTGGGATGGAACGGGCAAGGCAAGCTGCACTACAGCCGCGGCCAAGGCGATTTTTGACAAGCCCTCGGTGGCGCTTACGCCTGGAGCCACCGTGGCGGTTGTCATGACCATTCAAACTTCTGCTACGCCAGCGCCTATATTGGGCACTGCCGGCATCGAAGTGATCGGTCAAAGCGGCGCTCTGGAGAATGTCTGGGAAGGCGCTGTAACCGTGGAAGACTCTTCCGCTCCTGACTACTCAGTCCAGGTTTCTCCGGCGGCGCCGCAGACCATAACCCCGGGCAGTTCGATGGTCTATAACTTGACGCTAACGCCGGAGAACGGTTTTAACGGAACGGTCACGTTATTGTCCTTCGGCGCTCCTCCGGGCACGAGCGCGTTCAGCCCGGGCCAGCTTACTTTTTCAGGTTCTTCCCAGGCCCAAACGGCCACTCTGACGCTCAACACTTCCACCACCGCCAAGGCCAAGACGTACTATCCTCTAATCACGGCCTTTAGCGCGGACCGGCTGCACGACTTCCAAGGGACACTGACGCTCTCCACCTCCGGCGGGAGCCCTAACTTTACAATCGCCGCCGCCCCCAGCTCGCAAACTGTACTGCCGGGCGGCAGCGCTACCTACACGGTAACGGCGGCAGCGCAGAACGGATTCACGGGCTCCATAGCGCTTGGCGCCAGCGGATTGCCCTCGGGCGCCACCGCAAGCTTCAATCCGGCCTCGATCAGCAGTTCGGGCACGTCCACACTGACAGTCACTACCGCTGGCTCGACCCCCACAGGGTCTTCCACGATCACCGTCACCGGCACAAGCGGCAGCTTGTCGCATACAACAAGCGTGACTCTGGTAGTAAGTCCCCCGGCGCCGCAGCCACCTTCGAACCTGACCGCGGCAGCGGTTTCCAGTTCAGCGATCAACTTGAGTTGGACCGCATCGCCCACGTCCGGTGTCACCTATAGCTTGTTCCGTAGTGCGACGTCAGGGTTCACGCCTTCAAGCAGCAACCAGATTGCCAGCGGGGTGAGCGGTACTTCCTTCGCAGATTCAGGGCTTACCTGCGCCACCGCGTACTTCTATCTGGTAAAGGCAGTCAATACCGGCGGCTCTTCTACCGGATCGAATCAGGCCACAGCGACAACCCAGGCCTGCATCCAGACGCTTGTCCAGATCAACTCCGGTGGTCCCGCGGTCAGCCCGTTCGTCGCCGATAAGGACTTCACTGGAGGCAGCACTATCAGCCATACCAACACCATCGATCTAAGTGGTGTCACCAACCCGGCGCCCATGGCTGTGTACCAGACCGCGCGCGTGGGCAATTTCACCTACACCATTCCCAACCTTACCGCGGGATCCAGCCACACGGTGCGGCTGCATTTTGCTGAGACCTACTTCAGCACGGCCGGCTCTCGCACCTTTAATGTGACCATCAACGGCACGCAGGTGTTGACACATTTCGACATCTTCGCGGCCGCAGGCGCCAAAAACAAGGCCATCACCGAGCAGTTCACCACCAACGCCAATTCCAATGGCCAGATCGTGATCCAGTTCACTGAAGTAGTCAATCAGTCGCTGGTGAGCGGGATCGAGGTCCAGTAACAGTAGTCACCAAAATTGAAACTGCAGGAGGCATGCAATGCTCAGACATCAACGAATTGGCATCATGGGTCTTTTTTTGGCCCTGGCGTTGCTTTGCACGCCTCACCCTGCCGGAGCGCAATCGCCAGTGGACGTGACAGTCGACCAGACAACTACGGGACAAACGGTTTCGCCTGATTTCCAGGGCTTCAGCTATGAAACGCTGTTGATATTTCCCGACACCAGCGGCAGCTTTCTATTCAGCGGAACCAACACTCCGCTCATCAACATGTTCAAGACCCTGGGCATCAAGAGCCTTCGGGTAGGCGGTAATAGCGCCGATAACGTGAATGACAATAACGGGCAACTCCCGGCTGACTCAACCTGCGAAGCCGCCGACAAGTGCCCGATCATCGACAACCTGTATGCATTTGCTCAGGCTGCCGGCATAAAGGTCATCTTTACTCTGCGGCTGAAGGTCTTCGATACTACCGCCGCGGCCGGAGAGGCCGCTTACATCATGAAGCATTACGGCTCGCTCACCGACTGTTTTGAAGTGGGCAATGAGCCGAATGTCTATATCAGCTCTTACAGTACTTACGATAGCGACTTCCACGCGTACCGCACCGCAATTCTGAACGCGGCCCCCACGGCAAGCTTCTGCGCCCCGGCGACTACGAATGGAGGCGGCCAGCCATGGGCAGAATCATTCGCGAACGAGTTCAAGGGGGACAGCACCATATTGTTGATATGCGGCCACTACTATCCTGGCGCGCGCACTGGCAATGGGACCAACGCCGATATCGACTTCCTTCTGGACCCCAGCCGTTTGAGCACCGGTTCCAACAATTACTCACTGTATTACTCCCAGTTTCCGAGTACAGCTGTCTCTGACGGGGAAACGTTCCGGCTTGAAGAGACAAACAGTCTTGCCTCACAGGGGGAGGCGGGCGTGAGCAATGTCTATGCATCGGCGCTCTGGGCGCTCGACTACATGCACTGGTGGGCGATGCAAAACTCCCGCGGGCTCAACTTCCACACCGGCGCTACGTCCGCCTACGACCCGATCATGCCCACGACCTTAAGCAGCACTTACACGGCGGAGCCGGTCGCCTACGGGATTAAGGCCTTCGGTCTGGGCTCTGCAGGAGAGAATGTCCTCACCGTGATCGGCTCGAATCCGAACGGCGTCAATATAACCTCTTATGGCGTACTGGATTCGGTGACCGGCAACCTCTTTGTCACCATCATTAATAAGGAGCACTTTACTGGTGCGAAGAATGCGACGGTTACGTTACAGCCCGGGGCAGCGTACAGCGGCGGGCAAGTTTGGAATCTGCAACAAACCGCCGGGGATGTCACAGCTGCTGCGGGCGTCACGCTGGGCGGCGCAGCCATAGGCGGAGACGGCAGTTGGAACGGAAACGCCTCGCCTGTCTCGCCATCGGCTTCCGGAACTTTCACAGTCAGTGTTCCATCGGCCAGTGCCGCCATCGTGGAATTGACTGGGAAAGGCGCGCAACCGCCTGCACCGCAGCCACCTTCCAACCTGACGGCAACGGCTGTCTCAAGCAGCCAGATCAATCTGGGTTGGGCAGCGTCACCAACGTCCGGAGTGACCTACAGTATTTTCCGCAGCACGGCGTCAGGGTTTGCGCCATCAAAGAGCAACCGGACCGCGATTGGCCAGACCGCCACTTCCTTTTCGGATACCGGACTTACACCATCCACTTCGTATTTCTATCTGGTCGAGGCGGTCAACGCTGGTGGCGTTTCATCGACGCCGACCAACCAGGCAAGTGCAACCACGCCAGTCGCCTCTTCAACGATCATCCGGATCAACGCCGGTGGACCGACAGTGACGCCGTTCGTCGTCGACCAGGACTTCACCGGCGGCGGCACCATCAGCCATGCCAACGCCATCGATTTAAGCGGCGTGACCAATCCCGCGCCCATGGCCGTCTACCAGACCGCCCGCGTTGGCAACTTCACTTACACCCTTCCCGGCTTCACCGCCGGATCCAGCCACACCGTGCGCCTGCATTTTGCTGAAACCTTCTTCAGCACCGCCGGCTCTCGCACCTTCAATGTGACCATCAACGGCACCCAGGTGTTGACTCATTTCGATATCTTCGCGGCCGCGGGTGCCAAGAACAGGGCCATCATCAAGCAGTTCACCGTGAATGCCAATTCCAGTGGCCAGTACGTGATCCAGTTCACGGAAGTGGTCAATCAGTCGCTGGTGAGCGGGATCGAAGTACAATAGGCGAGCTCGTACTAGTTCAGGTTGGAGAAATGGGACCCATGGGGCAGGCTCCGTTGAGAGTGAACGGTGGCCGGAATCGCAAGCCGGGATTTTGGCGGCGCTGCAGCGCGTCAAGACGTTGGCTGGTCGCCTGTGTGATGGTGCTGGCAGCTCTGGACACTGCGGCCCAGGACCGGACAGGCGAGGTCAGGGTTGGCGTGACCGACCCTTCCGGCGCTGTGTTACCGGCGCACGGGGAAATCGTCAGCCAGGCCAACCACTTCGTACTGGCCTTTGAAACCAACGCCCAAGGCGAGTACACGGTCAAGCAGCTTCCTTTCGGAAGTTACAAACTCAGGGTGGAGCGCCGCGGATTTGCCCCGTTCTCCGCTTTGGTCGAGGTTCGCTCAGAGATTCCGCAGACGGTTCGAATCTCCCTTACCGTGGCGTCACGCAGTGAGAGCATCACGGTCAACGAAGCGGACACTCTTCTGGACAAAACCAACACAGGAACCGCCTACACGTTGGGAAAGCCGGCGCTTCAGACCTGGGCGTCAAGCACGCCCGGTCGCGAGGCAATCGACGTAGTGCAGGCGCAACCTGGATGGCTTCTGGAAGCCAATGGCGTGCTGCATCCTCGCGGCTCCGAATACGGCACGCAATATGTAGTGGACGGGATTCCGGTTTTTGAGAACCGCTCGCCGGCCTTCGCTCCCGGAGAGGACATCGAAGACGCGCAGTCCGTGAAAGTGTACACCTCAGGTATTCCTGCGCAGTTCGGCCGCAAGCTTGGCGGTGTGGTGGAAACAGTCAGCGATCGCAATCCTGCGCGCGGCGCTCACGGTACAGCTATCCTCGGCGAGGGCAGTTTTGGCACGCTCAGCGGCTACTTTGGTGGAAGTTATTTCGACGGCCGCAACGTCTTCGGCTTGAGCACTAACGGCGCGCACACCAACCGCTATCTTGATTCGCCGGTCCAGCAGAATTTCACCAACACTGCTACCGCGACCGGCTTTCGTGGGAGCTTTGAACGCGACCTGACCCAAAACGACCGCCTGCGGATCATGGTCAGTCACGAGCGGGTGGAGTTCCTTGTGCCCAACGAGGAGATCCAACAGGCCGCTGGCCAGAGGCAGGAGCGTCAAAATGAGGAGACGGCGGGGCAGATTTCCTACCAGCACGTTTTTTCGTCCAACTTGTTAGGAAGCCTGCAGGCGCGAGTACGGGACCTCAGCGCCGACCTGCAATCGAATCGGGAGTCCACGCCGATCCAGGCTTTCCAGGAACGCGGATTCCGCGACGGCTATGTGGGCGGAAGCGTTGACATGGTATTGCCACACCATGAGCTGAAAGCCGGCGCGGACGCAATCTACAGCTCAGTACACGAGAGATTCTCCTATCTGATTACCACGCCCGATCAATCCATCTTCGATCCGTCCACGCCGCCGAGTTTTTCATTTACCGGCGCCGGTCTTGATCGCGAACAGGCGTTTTACGTTCAGGACCAGATGCGCTTCAAAAATCTCAGCATTAGCGCCGGCCTTCGCTTCGATCACTATAGCTTCCGTGTTGACGAGTCAGCGTGGAGCCCTCGATTGGGCGCGGCCTGGTACGCGCCCCGGCTCGGGTTGGTGTTGCGGGCGTCCTATGACCGCATCTTTGGCACGCCCGCAATCGAAAATCTTCTGCTCAGCACCTCCGCCGACGTGCGACAACTCAACCAGACCACGGCACAACTGGTCTTGCGGCCGGCGAGGGGAAACTATTACGAGGTGGGCGCCACCAAGGAGTTCCTTCACAAAGCACGGTGCTCCCTGAACTATTTCCGGCGCGATATCCATAATTTTGGCGACGATGATGTACTGCTCGAGACCGGCATCAGCTTTCCCACTGCTCTGCATTCCGCATCGATCTACGGCGCCGAAAGCCAGATCGCATTGGCCGAGTGGGGACCTTTTTCCGGCTGGCTCAACTACTCTTACATGGTGGCCAAAGCCCAGCTGCCAGTGGTGGGCGGTTTATTCCTGGGACAGGATGCGGCCCCGTTGCTCAACTCGAAGGAAACCATCTGGGTCACGCAAGACCAGCGTCACACGGCCCATGCGCAGGTCCGCTACCAGCCGGTGAAAAGGTTCTGGACAACCTTGGGGGCATCTTACGGCAGCGGACTTCCCATCGAACTCAATGGCGAGGACAGAGCAACGCTTCTCGCGGAGTTTGGGCAAGCCGTCGTCGATCGCGTCAACCTGCAGGCCGGACGCGTGCGCCCCTCGTTCACTTTGGACGTTTCCGCCGGAGCAGAACTATGGAAACGGGAGACGCGGGCCATTGCTCTTCAGGGTGACGTCCGAAATCTGACGAACCGCCTGAACGTCATCGACTTTGCCAATATTTTTTCGGGAACGGCACTGGCATCGTCCCGGGGCGCTTCGGTGCGTTTGCGATTTGATTTTTGATCCTTGGATTGTGAAGGGACTTCCATGAAGTCGAACAGGACATTCTTAGTAATAGCCCTTTGCGCTCCCCTGACCTGGGGTGGCACGCCTGGCCAGCAGCCTGCATCGTCTCAAGGAACACAGCTTGTGAGCGATTTACGGGCCACGCGTAAAGGCGATAAGGTCACGCTCACCTGGAGCCGTCCGCGTATAGGTACGGACCGGCGAGCGGTCAACCGGGTGTGCCGCAATACTTCTTCCTCCAGCCCAACTGCATCCAGCCTCGGGACGGCCTGCGCGCATCCCGTGGGAGAGGTTGGCCCTCAATCAACAACAGGCTCGGTTGTGCGATCAGCAGATCGGAAGAGTGACAGCGAAACCACGGCCCAGGTTACTGATACGCTGCCAGAAAACCCAACAGGGGCAGATCAGCAGTTTGCAGTCTATACGGTGGAAGTACGCGACAGCAGCGGGCACAGTGCTGGATTCTCGAATTCCGTCTGGGTCCCGCTCGTACCCATCCTGCAGCCCACGGAATTACATTCCGAACTCGATGCGCGTGGCGTGTATCTGATATGGCAAAGTGAAGACGAAAACCAGCCTTCGTCCGTGCATCTCGATTACCGAATTTATCGACGCGAAAAAGCCTCTTCCCCCAGGACCGCTATTCCCTACCTGCGCGCCGTGATTCACACCAGGGATGGAGACCGCTGGAGCGGAGTCGATACGAACATCGAGTGGGAGAAGAGTTATTCCTATTGGGTCACGCCCGTGGCGAAGGTGTTTGCGGAGAACGGCACTCTGGTCAGCGAAGTCGAGGGTGAGGATTCGCCCCCGATTGAAATTACAACCCATGATATCTTCCCGCCCGCCGTGCCGGAAAAACTTCTGGCCGTAGTCAGCCAGGTTCCCGGAAGAAGGTTCGTCGACCTTATCTGGTCGCCCAACACTGAAAAAGACCTTGCAGGATACAACGTCTACCGCCGGAAAGAAGGTGAGGAAATGGCGCGCCTCAATTCTGCTCCCATTACCATGCTGTCGTTTCAGGACACCAACGTCGCAGCCGGAAGCAAATATTTGTACTGTATTTCCGCGGTTGATTTACGGGCAAATGAAAGCGCCAAATCGCAGGAGATGACGGCAACGCTGCGATAGGCTGAAACGTTGATACCAAGCGCTCCAGCCTATCCTCCGAGCTTGTGCTTTCCAAATATTGCGAAGACCTTCATCGATCTTCGCGGTGTCGCCAATCATTGCTGCCAGCCGCCACCCAGAGCCTGATACAGCTGGACCAGCGCCGTGAGTTCGTTGCCCTGCGCCTGGGCCAGTCCCAACTCCGCCGAGAAGGAGTTGGTGTTGTTCGTCAGGACTTCCAGGTAGTCTGTGGTCCCGGATTTGAAGCGCACTTCCGACAGCCGCGCAGCATCTTGCGCGGCTTCCACCAGATGTTCCTGCTGTATCCGGAATTCCTGGTTTTTGCGGTAGGAAACGAGTGCGTCCGAAACATCACGAAAGGCTCCCTGTATGACTTGTTGATACGTCAGGAGCGTCTGCTCGCGTTGGGCCTCGGCCAGTCGAACGTTCGACTTGAGTCTTCCTCCCTGGAATATTGGTTGGGAGAAGGACCCGGCGAGGTTCCATATGCCGGCAGGACCGGTGAACAGGTTGGTGAGGGCCGAACTTTCATAGCCGGCCGTTCCAGTCAGCGAGATCTGGGGAAAATACGCCGCCCGAGCAACGCCAACCTGCGCATTGGCGGCGACCAGGCTGGCCTCGGCTTGCAGGATATCCGGCCGCCGTGCCAGCAGTGACGACGGAAGGCCGGCAGGAACTTCGGGTGCATGGGGTTGTTCAGTGAGCTTCAGACCTCTTGGGATGTCCCCAGGATTGCGTCCGAGGAGGATGCTGAGGGCGTTCTCTTCGAGCGTAATCCGGCGCTCAAGATCAGGGATTTCTGTCGCTGCCGTGTAAACGAGTTGTTCGGACTGGCGCACATCCAGCAATGAACTGATTCCATGCTGCTCCAGGGTCTGGGTCAATTGCAGCGAGTCCCGGCGGGAAGTCAGCGTGCGTTTCGAAATCTCCAGCTCCAGGTCCAGCTGGCGGAGCTGAAAATAATTAAAAGCGACGCTGCCCACCAGAGTGGACATCACTTCTTTCTGTGCCCATTGATTCGCCAGCAGATTGGCCCTTGCAGCTTCTGTGGCGCGGCGATATTTCCCCCAGAAGTCGAGGTTCCAGGCCGCGGAGGCGTTCAGTTGCCCTCGCGTGGTCTCGAAAGAAGGAATCGGCCCATTCTGCGGACTTTGCTGGCTCGTGATGTTGCCGCCGGCGCTCAGGGAAGGAAGCTGGTCCGCGCGCGTGATTCCCAGCTGGGCCTGGGCCTGGAGCACTCGCGTTGCGGCAATGCGAACGTCGTAGTTATTCTTCAGAGCCGTGCGAATGAGGCCCTGAAGCTCTTGGTCCTGGAAAACGTCCCACCATTTTTCATCACCCAGATCCGTCGCCGGCTTTTGGATGGTCTCTGTCCTGACAGGCGCGCTCGGTTGGGGCGCGTTCGCCGCCGACGTGGCCGCGGTTGCGTCTTCCTTAGTCTCCCGGTAAGCGGACGGGACATCCACGGCGGGCCTCTTGTAGTTTGGCCCGACGGCGCATCCCGTGAGGATGATGGCCAACCCGAGAGAGAACGGCAAAAACGCCAGGGACCGATTGTGCAAGATGCGGTGTTTCATAGTTTCAATCTCCATTGACTTCCTGCATCGCGAGTGCTCCCTGGCCGATTGGTATCGCCCTGCGGCCGGCGCGGAAGAACGAAACGCGGTCCAGCACTCTCTCCTGAAACTCTTCGAGGTACAGGTAGATGGCTGGTGTGACGTAGAGGGTCACGAACTGCGAGACGATTAAACCTCCGATGACAACCAGTCCCAGCGGCCTGCGGGACGCGCCGTCAGCGCCGTATCCCAGTGCGATCGGGAGCGCACCCAGCAGGGCAGCCATGGTGGTCATCATGATCGGGCGAAAACGTTGCATGCTGGCATCGTGGATGGCCTGATCATCTTTCACGCCCTGTCGCACCTGCTGTTCCGCAAAGTCGACGATCATGATTCCGTTTTTCTTCACAATCCCCATCAGCATGAACATTCCGATGTAGGCATACAGAGAAGCTTCAGCTCCGAACAGCCAAAGGGTCAGCAGTCCACCGACCAGCGCCACGGGCAATGACGAGAGCACCGTGAGCGGGTGCAGGTAGCTCTCGTAAAGAATGGCCAGAATCACGTACATGACGAACACCGCAACCAGCATCAGGACCGCCAGATCGGAGACTGTATTGCTGAAGGTCAGCGCCTGGCCTTGCAGTCCTCCATGCACATCCGGTGGCAGAATTTCTTTGGCTGAATTCTCGACAAACTGCGTCGCCGGACCGATGGCGTAGCCGGGTTTCAGGTTGAAGAATAAAGTCACGCTGGCGAATTGGTTGATGTGGTTGACAGCTTGCGGTCCAATCATCGTGTGCCAGCTGGTAAGCGCGCTGAGCGGCACCATGCGTTGGCCGTCGTCACTCTTGATGTAAAGCTTGCTCAGGTCCTGCGGGTCAGACCGTTTATTGTCCGCCACCTCCAGGATGACCTGGTACTGGTCCGTGGCCTGCTTGATCAGGTAGCTGTAGTTCTCGGAATAGGCGTTGTGCAGCAGGTTGAGAATCCGGCTCTCGGAAACGCCGTAAAGCTTGGCTTGTTCGCGCAGAATGTCGATCTGTAAATTAGGCGTGTGATTGAAAAGATCAGAATTCACGAACATGAACCCGGGATACTGGTACATCTTCGCGGTCAGCTTGGCCGCCGTGGCGTAGACCTGCTCCGCATCGATTCCGGAAAGCGCATAGGCGAATTGCCCCTGTATGTTGGCGGTTGCGCCGGTACTGATTTCCAGTGCCGGGTTGGGTTGCATAAAGGCCAGCGCACCAGGCATGGCGTTGGCGATTGCGCCCATCTCCTGCCCGGCGACCGCCTGGATCGGCGCGCGCTCTGACGGGTCCTTCAGGAAGGAAATCAGGAACGCCTGGTTCGCGGGCAGGAATGAGCTGTTGCCACTCATGGTGAAGGTGCTGCGCACGGCGGGATTGGCGCGCATGATATTTTCTGCCTGCGTCTGATATGCGTGCATCTGGTCCGGCGACGTTCCTTCCTGGGCCACCAGCACTCCGCGAATAAACGAGCTGTCGCCGACCGGCAGGAAAGATTTCGGTATCGTATAGAACAGATAGCCGGTACCCGCCAGGCAGATGACCCACGTCACGGCCGAGATCCAGCGATGACGAAGAAAGAACCACAGGGAACGTCCATAAAGATCAAGCACGCGATGTTCGGCGGCCCCAAACACGCGTTCCATCCACGTTTTCCTGGCCCCCTCGCCACGATCGCGCAACAACCGGGAAGTCATCAGGGGCGTGAGCGTAAGGGAAACCAGACCGCTGGCGATAATTGAAATCACAATCGTGATCGAGAACTCACGAAAGATGCGTCCCATCAGCCCGCTCATGAAGACGAGAGGGATGAACACCGCCGCCAGGGAGAGCGTCATGGCCAGAATGGTGAAGCTGATTTCCCTGGCTGACTGCAATGTTGCGTCCAGCGCGCTCAGTCCTTTCTCCATCAGACGGACTGTGTTCTCGAGAAACACGATGGCATCGTCAACCAGAAAGCCGATAGCGAGCGTCAGCGCCATCAACGAAAGGTTGTCCAGGCTGTACCCGAGCACACTCATGGCTATAAAGGTCAGCAGCAGGGAGAGAGGCAATGCTACCGCGGGAATCAGCGTGTCAGTGGCCCGGCCCAGAAACACGAAAATCACCATGACCACCAGCACAAAGGCGATGTACAGCGTGGACTGCACGTCCTTGATGCTGCTCACAATGGTCTGAGAGCGGTCGTAAGCCGGCACCAGCAGGACCGAACTGGGTAGCTGTGACTGAATGTTGGGGAGCAGGTCGCGAACGGATTTCGCAACCTCCACGGCGTTCACTCCCGCGCGGCGAAACACCGCCACCACGACGGTCGCGTGGGGTTCAGGATGTCCGCGGACCCAGAAGCGCATGTCGATCCGCTGGTCCTGCACGCCTTGCGTGGCTGTGGCAACGTCTTTCAGATAAGTCGGCGCGCCATTGGTCTGCCCGACGATAAGGTTGTTGTATTCTTCCGCCGTGACCAGTTGGCCCTGCGGTTGCAGCAGGAAGGTGCGGTGAGGTCCATCGAATTGTCCGGCGCCGGTATAGTTCGTTCCATTCTTAATGGCCGCCGTCAGGTCATCTAATGTGGTGTTTCGCACGGCCATGGCCGAGGGATCAGCTTTGATCCGTATTGCCGACCGCGTGCCGAACACCGACACCTGGCTCACTCCGGGCAGAATGCTGATGCGCTCGCCTACCTGCGTATTGGCATAGTCATACAACTGGCCCTCCGTGGCCGTGTCGCTCACCAGAGGGATATACATGATCGGCTGATCGTTGGGGTTGGTCTTGGTAAATGTAGGCGGGCTCGGCAGGTCAAGTGGAAGCTGCCCCTGGGCCCGCGTGATGGCCGCCTGAACGTCCGTGGCGGCGCCGTCCAGGCTTTTGGAAAGGTCAAACTGCAGGACAAAGCTGGAGTGTCCCTGCAGATTGTTTGACGTCACCAGCTCCAGACCGGGAATTTGCATGAACTGCCGTTCCAGCGGCGTGGCCACGTTGTTCGCCATGGTGTCCGGCGTCGCACCCGGATAGTTCACTTGCACCTGGATCACCGGATAGTCGATCGCCGGCAAGTCACTCACCGGCAAGCGAAAATAAGCCAGGATTCCAAAGAGAATGACGGACACCGTCAGGGCAATGGTCATTACCGGACGGCGGACGAACGGCTCAGAAAGATTCATGACCGGCCCCCACTCTGGACTGCTTCCTTGTTAGCTCCATTTGCCGGAGCCGCTGCCGCCGCGGGAGCGACGCGAACCTTCCCGCCAGGCCTGACCAACAACTGGCCTGCAAGGACTACGCGTTCGTTGGCCGCGAGTCCGGTGGTAACGACGACATCTTCGCCCTGACGCTGCCCCAGCTTCACTGGACGGAGTTCCGCGGTATCGTCCGGCTTCACCACGTAGACGAACGGTCCCTGCTGGCTGATCTGCGTGGCTTGAGTGGGAATGAGCACCGCTGCCTTCTCGGTAGTCAGAACAAGCTTTACATCCACGAACTGGCCGGGCCAGAAATGGCGGTCCGGGTTGCTGATGGTGGCCCGCAGGTTGACGGTGCCGCTCCCGTTCTGCACCGTGTTGTCAAGAAATTCGATGCGCCCGATTCTGGCCGCACCGTCCTCGTCCGACGGGAGCCGAACCGCGGCCTTCAGGCCGCCGTGAGACATCTGTCTTTGGACTTCAGGAAGATCGCGTTCGGTAATAGTGAAAGTCGCGTAGATGGGATCGACCCGCTGTATGGAAAGCAAGGACCCCGCATTGGCCTGCACTACGTTCCCGACGTCCACCAGACGTGCCCCGGCGCGGCCGTTAATCGGAGAGTGAATGTAGCAGTATTCCAGATTCAGCCTGGCGGTCTCCAGAGCTGCTTCGGCAGCCGCCACCTGCGCCTGGTCCACGTCAACGGTGTTCTTCTTGGTGTCATAGTCCTGCTTGGAAATCGCCCTGGTTCCTATGATTTCCTGATCGCGGGAAAACTGGATCTTTGCCAGATCAAGCGAGGCCTTCGCCTGCGCCAGGCTTGCCTGGGCCGAATCAAGCTGCGCCTTATACGGGCGGGGATCGATTACGAAAAGAAGCTGGCCTTTGCTCAGGTTCTCGCCATCCTGGAAGCGCCGTTCCACAATACGTCCGCCCACCTGAGGGGTCACGTTCACGGACTCGTAGGCGACGTTCCTGCCTATTTCATCCAGGTATCTGGGTACGTCTTGCGCGCTGGCCTGAGCTATGGTCACCAGCGGCGGAGGCGGTCCGGCCGGTCCGGCTGCCTGGACGTTGCTCCTGTTGCATGCTGCGAGCATGAACAGTAGTAATAGCGGGGCAAGAAAGCCAAGACGTTCATAACGAATAGTGAGATTAGTGCTTTTCCTGGTGTTCATTATCATCCTCATGTAAAAATGCTTTGGTTATTGGTCCGGTTTCGTTATGCAGGAGTCGCCAGGCGCTTAGGAAGAGCGAGCTCGATGATGGAGTTGTTGGGGTGTAAAGTCGCGGCAGTTGTCTGGCTCCGGCCGCGGAGTTCCCTTGAGCGCACAACCTGCTGCAATGCTCGAACTCGCGCCGCAATCAGAGTCTGTCGCGTGCAGCCAAGGAGCAGCGCACAGTCCTGATCGGAGTATCCTTCGAGCACCGACATGACGAAGGCAAAGCGCTCAAACGACTGGAGCTCAAATAAAGCGGACACCTCCGCCGGCAGTACCGGCCACGCCGGATCGCCGGCCGCAGCTTGGGCGCGGTTCGTGTCGCGCGGCTGAGGCGCGACGAGCCGCACGGCATTCCGGATGATCGACCGCCGGGCCCAGGACCCAGCCCACTCCTTGAAGACTCCGTTCCCAGTCGCGCAATCATCCAGACCAGAAACAAAGACCTGCTCAGCCTTCGCAGGGTCTGCTGTAAGAAGAAGCGCCAGCAGATGCAGGTCCTTCATGTCTTCCTTGAAAATCCGGCAGAAGTCCGCGCTGGTCGTGTATGTAGTAGTCCGTGGATTCGAATTAAGCTGTGTCCTTGCCATCGCTGCCTCCCTCATGAATTGGCGCTTCATTCCTTCGCGCGCCTCCGCACAAAACGTCATTCAGCTTGCTGTGACACCTGTGAGCAAGCTCGGTGAGCAGATGTCGGGTGAGAACGCCTCCGCAGGAAAACTTCGCACCCTCTTTCATCGACTCAAAAATCGCTTTCTCTCCGTCGCGGCTGATCACCGTTACATTTCTCAGATCAATCACCAGCTTGCGGCCATCCAGCGACGCGCCGGCCTCGTTCAGTGTTCCTCGCAGCTCATCCACCCATGGATGTACGAGGGTCCCTTCTACAACCAGTTTTCGCTCGGTCTCCGTATCAATGGTGGAGATTCTGAACATATTTGCCTTCGCCCGTGAGTAAGAGCACGGCTCCGGCCATGCTCCGGGGTCGAGCAAACGGCCGTACATCGTTGAAATCACAGGTGAAGGCCAGTGGCGAGTCTGACGAAGTGTCGAAAATGACGACGGCAGCTTCCGGCAATGACGAGAGTGGTGACAGTGACTCACTTGTTCAGTTCCTTCAATAGGTAAGTCGATTAACCATCCGCTAAATCGACATTTTTTGTGTACGTTTATTCACACGAAGGGGAAAATCGCGGTTTCCGGCCTCAACATCGCGACCAACTCGACGAAAACGCGCGGTCGGAAAGATTGTTAAGGGGGATTGTCGGGAGTTACAAAACAGCTCGAGGGTGAATGCCGAGCTTCTTCATGCGCGAGATCAGAGTTGTGCGCTTGATTCCCATCCGCGCGGCCGCGCCATCCGTGCCGGCGACGCGTCCTTTGGTCTCCTTGAGGGTGCGGAGAATCTTTTCACGTTCGGCTACGTCGCTTGGTCCGGAAGCGGCTGGCGCGTTGCCGTCGTTCGTCAGTTCCCCAATCGGCACCTCCAGTGCGGGGCCGTGGGTAAGAATGACGGATCGTTCGATGAGGTTTTCCAGTTCGCGAATATTTCCCGGCCAGCGCCAGGCTGATAGCCGTCTCATCGCGGCAGCCGGTATAGACTCAATTTCTTTCTCCATGCGGCGGGCATACTTCTGTGTGAAATAGCGCACCAGGAGCGGGATGTCGTCAGGCCGTTCCCGTAACGGAGGAATACGAATCGGGAAAACATTCAGCCGGTAATATAAATCGCTCCGGAATTCGCGATTTTCAATCATTCTTTCAAGGTTCCGGTTGGTTGCCGCCACCAATCGCACGTCCACTTTCTTGGTCCGCGTGCTGCCCAGACGCTCAAACTCCCGCTCCTGCAGGGCCCGCAGCAGTTTCGGTTGTATCTCGGTCGGGATGTCTCCCACCTCGTCCAGAAAAAGCGTGCCCTGGTCGGCGAGTTCAAGCCTCCCGATCTTCTGCGAAATGGCGCCGGTGAACGCGCCGCGTTCGTGTCCAAAGAGCTCGCTCTCCAGCAGTCCGGTCGGAATTGCCGCGCAATTGAGCTTGACCAGAGTCCGGTCCTTGCGGCGGCTGCGATCGTGGATGGCCCGCGCAATCAACTCCTTGCCCGTGCCCGTTTCGCCCAGAAGCAGGACCGTAGAATCGCTGGGCGCCACCGTTTCCACGAGACTGAGAACGTGCCGGAGGGCGGAACTCTGGCCCACGATTCCCTCGAAATCCATCTCGCCGCGGATTTCCTCCTCCAAATAGAGTTTCTCCTGGGCCAGCTTGTCCTTAAGCTCGGCGATTTCGCCGTACACCATCGCATTTTCAATTGCGATTGCCACCTGGTTCGCAACCTGCGTCAGGAAATTGACCTGGTCTTCGTCAAATGTGTTCTCCTCCCGCCGCGCCACAGCCAGGACCCCGAGCAAGCGCTCCCGGCTGACGAGGGGCAGATCGCAGAAGGAGTTCAGCCCTTCGCCTTTGGCTTTCTCATACATCTCGGCGGGAATGGTCGCCGGATCCAGCCGGTTTACAACGATGGCTTTGCCGGTCCGAAAAGCATCACCGGGCAGACTGCCCTCGATCGGCAGCAGCGCGCCTTCGGTAAAAACGCCCTTGCTATCGGGAAAGTCCAGCGCATGCACCCGTAAATACTTGCCGTCTTCGTTCGGCAGCATTACGGCCGCCGCGTCACATGCCATGACCCGCCTGACACTGGAGGAGATTGCATGCAAGAGTCCACTCAGTTCCAGGTTTGAGACAACCTGGTTTGTCAGTTCAAGGATGAGCTTCAGGCGGTCCTGCAAGAGCTCGGACGAATGAAAGTTGAAGGCGGCATCGAGCACCAGTGCGAGCTGGTCGGCAACCAATCTGAGAAAGCGGGTCTCCTCTTCGGGATAAGCGTGCGGCCGCGAACTACCGATACTGAGCACGCCCAGCCGGCGCGATCCTCTTGCCAGCGGGAGAGAGCAGGTGGAGACAATACCGAGCTGGTTGAGAAACTCCCTGTATTTCGGGAAAACCGTCTCCCGCCGCCAGTCAGCGGTAACCAGGGGCTGTTGCGACTCGTGTACCGAGCCAGTGGCCGCTTCCCGCAGGAACCCGTCCGGGTCGGATACATCGAGAGTTCTGCCGTTGGCGTGAAGCACCTCCCATGAGACGATCTCGGTCGCGTTCTCAAAGGCTACAAGGTGCAGGTAATCGAAGGAGGCCACTTCATGTAACTCCTTCGTCAGAACGTCCGCAGCCTTATCACCATCGCAACAGACAGACATGGCCTTGGCCATGCGAAGCAGCGCCTCGTAACGGTGGGTGTAGGTGTCTGGTTGTATTGCCGACAATGTACTCATGGGCTCTTCAAAGTCGTGCTTTTCCTTGAATCACGCTCTGGCGTTCCGCGAAATACACATATCGTCCTGCAATGAGGACTTAGATGTGTGAGAGAGGCAGATGGGTTCTATAAAATTCCAGCCACCCGTCAATAGCGCTCTTAAGAAACAGGTACGTTGCAAAACCACCCCTACGGGCCCTGCTGTCCAGTGTGTCCCCTTGTGTCCACTTGTCCACCAAGTCCATAAACACCGCAGCCTGCCATAAATCCTCAAAAAACCCCGGAAACAAAACAGCCCTGGAAAATCGTTTTTGTTGCCTGTCGCTTTTCTCATTCTTGTCGTAAAGTAGGCCCAGACTTACGAGCAACCAGGAGAAAAACCGGACATGCCCGCAAACCTTGGAAAGAAAAGCAGTTACCGCAACCCGCCGCAGCCGACCACAGAAAATGCCATTCCGTGGAGCGGGGCCGTCGTCGACCAAGGTCC
>Ga0210407_10001633_pt1 | contig 20585 bp, 20 predicted proteins | sample IncBWC27MmetaG_FD_150860 | JGI IMG/M metagenome (GOLD analysis project Ga0210407, IMG submission 150860) | Forest soil microbial communities from Barre Woods Harvard Forest LTER site, Petersham, Massachusetts, United States - Inc-BW-C-27-M | ecosystem: Environmental > Terrestrial > Soil >... | reverse complement strand
ATGTTGTTCGGTTCGTGAGTATTCTGTCGAAAGCGGGGGGCGTCCGGGCGTCGCTTCCGGTCACGTTTCCCTCAGACGGGGAGTGGTTGGTGCGGGTGATAGCGTCGGAGGGCCAGTTCGTGTTTGGAGTGTACCGTCGTCACATGAAGACAATCGGTTATCTTGGCCAGATCGACAAGCTGTACGGTGTGCCGGCCACGACACGGAATTGGAACACAATAGTTGCGATCGTTCGGATCTTGCAGGGCGACGGGAATAAAGGCCGCTGACCACAGCTCACCGTGGTCAAAACGTGCAATCGCCTGGTTACAACAGGTGCGGGTTTTCGCAGAGAATCCGCTTAGCGGAGAATTGCATGACCGACAATCCCGATTGGGTTTTCTACCGTGACGACAAAGCGACGGAAGCAGAGATAATGCCACGGCTTGTCGAGGAGTTTCCGGGATTCCGGTCCCGCTGGGAGAAGCACCTTGAGTTGTGGAAGGGCGAACCAGCAGGTGGTTACAACGATATCTCGCAGTTTGCCCATTTCGTGGTCGAAGAACTCTATCCCAGTGGCCAAACCGAAGAGGTTCAACGTGTGTTCGACCTCATGGAACAGTGGCTCGTCAATGGGAATAAGAAGGTGCGCGACATAGTTGTGATTGGATTTCTTGAGGACCTTCAAAATATAGCGTCGTGGCAACCGTTCGGCAGAGCGGTATTTATTCCTTTTCTCAGGCCGCAGTCTCGCGACGCTTGGAATGAGATTGAAAGAGTATGGGCGGGGAAAAGCAGCTTATTCGAGGTAGTTCGTGAGGAAGGCAAAACGCAAACGTAGTTGGCGTTAAATCTCGATTTCAGTCACGACCCGTCTCAACGAGTGACATCGCCTGTGGGTGTTGAAAAAGTCAATGCGATTGGCGGATGAATGGCGACAAAAGCGTGGTAATAAAGAGGAGAAAGTTCCTTGCCATGCTTTTCTTAATCGCCATTCTCGGAGGCCTGCTGATCATGATGGGACAACACACCCGTTCCGAAGCATTGTTCTACTACTTCCGCCTGGAAGATCAAGTTCCTGAGACTCATCTGCTGCGGCTGATCGAAAAGCACATCAGCTTTGCCTTTGTGTGGGAAAAGCTGAAAGAGAGTTATAGCGAAATCGGCCGTCCGTCAATCGATCCCGAGCTTCTGTTGCGCATCCTGTTGATCGGCTATCTCTACGGGATTACCAGCGAGCGCAAGCTGGTCGAAGAGTTGCGCGTGCATCTGGCATGGCGCTGGTTCACCGGACTGGGGTTCGATCAGGAGATTCCGCATCACTCGACATTCTCAAAGAACCGGCACGGTCGTTTCCAGGAGTCGAAGCTGTTTGAGCAACTGTTTGAGGAGATTGTGCGGCAGTGTGTGGAAGTCGGGCTGGTGCAAGGAGACAACCTGTCGGTGGATGGCAGTTTCGTGGAGGAATGCCAGCAACGAGAGAGCCGCATTCCCCGCGAACAGTTGGCAGAAGCGGCGCAGGTGAATCAAACCGTGCGCCAATACCTGGGGGAACTGGAGAAGCAGAACCCGACCGAAGAGCCAGTGCATGAGCAGGAACTGGTGTCCACGACGGATCCCGATTCGACCTACGCGACCAAGGGTGGAACTCCGGCCCGGATGGGATACTACGGCAATTACCTGGTCGACAATCCGAGCTGTGTGATTGTCGGTGTCCAAGCGACGGCGGCGCGCATGAGTCAGGAGACGGTGGCGGCCAAAGAGATGATCGCGCGTTTCGCCGAATGGCAAGGATGCGATCCCGAGTCGGTCGGTGCCGACACTACCTACGGCAATGGCGAATTCCTGCAGTGGTTGATGGAGCGGGACATCACCCCGTATATGCACACGCGCGAAAATGGTCCGCGCAAAAAGAGTCTGCTCTATGGTCCCGAGCGTTTCACGTATCTTCCCGAAAGCAACAGCTACCTCTGTCCCGCCGGCCAGCAACTCAACTATGGCGGACACAGCGCTCGGAACCGTACCCACGTCTACATCGGAACCCGCAAACGTTGTGGTGGGTGCGCGCAAAAGACACAATGCACCCGCTCACCGTTGAAGTATCTTGCCATCCACGTCCACGAACCAGCCCGGCAACGCGCGCGCGACTTAGTCAATACGCCAGCGTTTGTCCAGGCGCAAAGACAAAGAAAGAAGGTGGAGGCTTTGTTTGCGGAACTGAAGAACCAGATCGGACTTCGTCGTTTGCGTCTGTGGAGACTCAAGTTTGTTCGCGAGCAGTTCTTCCTGGCTGCGGCTGCACAAAATATCAAACGACTGGTCCGCTTCCTCAGCCAAGGACCAAGACCACCGCTCGCGGTAAGCAATTAGTCGTCTGACCCTCGTAAGAAACTCCTCCAGCTGTGGTGCTCAGATCCACTACTTTCCGATTCCACACAGCCCTTTTTCAACAGCCACGCCTGGTTACGTCAAATGACTAATGGTTCCACCGTGATCATCCATCGCTAATGCTGCCTTGCATATTTCGACTTTATGGCGGAATGGATTGGTCGAGAGGCGAAAGAAAGTGAGTCCCGACTTGCATCATGCGTTCCTGAGCGGAATCTGGGGACTCGCCCTTGTACATCGGAGTTATGAGGCGGATGAGAGCACCGTCGCTGCGATGGAGGCGAATCGCGTCCCTTATCAGATAGTACTTTGCGGAATACTCGCTCGTTGTCTGGCGGCCGTGCGCCTGAAACCAGTAGAGCACCAGGTTCCGTTGATCCCCGTGCGCAGCAATCCATCGGTTCACCGGGAATAGTCCGTGTGGACCCTTAAGCTCTACGACCTCCCGCACGATCGGGATAAAACCAGCGCCAACCAGACAATGAAGTGGTGTGTGCGGGGTATCGCCAAATTTTTGCGTTGGATAATAGGCCACGAATAGATCGATATCCGGTTGCTGCTCACCTGCATCCGAATAGATGCGCCACAAAAACTCTCCATGCCCCAGGATCTCGCGAGTATCCTGATCGAGTGGGCTTTCCTTGCTCGTCCAATCATCAATTTGCGAGGGCAAAGCACTGAGAGGTTGGCGGGCAGGCAAAAGCTCTCGTTGCGAGACTTGTAGTCCAAGCGCAGTTGTGAGCATGAGAAGTGCAGGAACCACGAACTGCGGTGACCAACTTCGAGTTGCTCTCGTCTCGTAAGCCGGGATGCTTTCTTGCATCGCTCGCGACTCACCACCGATGCTTCGCGTCGGCCATATCCACTCGAGCGCTCGGTGCACCAGGGAAAGCATGATCAGGGCAAGAACGAACACGATCAACCCCTGAAACTCGTGATAAAACCCCTCTGCTAATTCGGGATGGTGCTGTCCCAGTAGCCCGGTCAAAACTATCCGGAGGACGTTGGCCGAAATCGCGACAGGTACAGATGCGGCCACCAGCAGGATGCGAACCCAATTGCGCTTTTCCAACAGGTAGCCGTAGATGACCGCGAGCGTCAGCAGCGAAACCAGCGAGCGAATTCCGCTACATGCTTCGACAACCTGCAATTGCATCTGGGGCAGCACGATCACATTTCCGTCCCTGAACGTCGGGACATTAAATAGATTCCAAAGAACCGTAGCCGCGAGTTTCGATGCGAACAACTGGAGAGGAAAAGTGACTTGCTGAATGATGATGGCTGGGATAGGCATCATCAGGAACAGTAACGCCCAGGGGAATCGCACTGCGCGAAACAGGCACGTACCCCAGAGCAATATGATCAAACCCGCTATTAGAATCAGCAAAGATGCTCGCGACGTGAACAATTCCACTCCCAGCACTCCAAGCACCAGTAGGGCAAGGGCAAGAATAACAAGCGGAAGACCAGTCCAGGACGGTGAAAGGCGAACCTGTTTCAGTCGATCGCGGTTCGCCCACAAGACAAAAGAGGCGAAAAAAGGGACGAGAAGACCATGCGAGGAATACTGATCGTTGATCAGCTGGGAGAACAGGCGGACTAAGATTCCCGTATAGAGCCAAGCGATCAACCCCAGCAGCAGCAAGATGCGGTAACGCATGGGCGTTTATTATGCCACTGCTGCGTCAGTTGACGTAATATCGCTTTAGCGCTCATTGACAGGGGCGGCTGGGGTTCTGAGGTTAGCCCAGTGAAGAACACACCGTCAGTCGATCCATCGCAAAACACCTGCCTCAAGCCTAAACTGGGAATCGTTTGCAGCAGCAATCGCACCATCACGAAACTCTAGCGACAAGGCATGCTCTTCATCCCATAGCGGAACAACATGGATCGAACTTGTGTAAGGCTGATCCCAATTAAGGTGCCGAGCTACGACAAGACTGCGGTCTTCCCGCACGTAATCCGCGATCCTGTTACGGGTCAGACCTCGGGGAATGCCGCAGTCCTCCAGCCCATCACGCTCCTCGGCGGCACAGAGATAATGACCGAACACAATGTCCAAAATGAATTCGCCTTGGCTTTCGGTATAAGTCACCAGCCCGGAGGCCCTTCTTAACATTTCATCGTCCGGGGGATTGGTGTCATCGTCCAGCATTTGGAACTCAACCGAAAAAAGACCCAACGGAGTCGCGATTCGCTGTCGCCCCACCCACCAATCGAAGAGATAGGGCCCTCGTGGCTGCTTATCGAAATCGGCGATGGTCATGAGGCAAGGGTAAATCATACAGAGCGATCGGGTATGGGGCAGTGCAGGACAAACAACAACCTGTGTCGGCAGTAAAATGCTTACATGAAAACGACAGTTGTCGTGACCGTGCTTGCAATTGCAATTGTGGCCCAGTCCGCTCTAGGTCAATCTACGCAGTCCGCCTCCACTCCGGTGAAGGTTCCCGACGCAGCTACGGCTGTGAAACTCGCCGAAAAGGTACTTGCTAACGTGTATGGAAAGAAAACAATAGAGGCTGAGAAACCCTTTGGGGCTTCATTGTCTGGCGGTATTTGGCACGTCGGCGGAACGCTCTACTGCGGGAAAGACCGCTCGTTTAAGGGTGTCCAGTGTGTGGGTGGGGTAGCAATGGCGGACATTCGCCAAAGCGACGGTCGCGTGCTGAAAACAGGCCACGGAAAGTAGACCGCTTTTCCTTCGCGTTGAAATATGGCTGTCTCACCAGCAATTGGGTTCTGAGTGTAGACGCCTGATTGCAACAGTTATGATCTAATCACAGCATGAAACGCACGTATTTTCCCGGTATCACTGACATTGTCGATGTCACGGATCCGGCAGAGATCCGCACAATTTCAAACGATTCAAGGTTCGACCGGGACTTCATAGGACATGGTCCTGTTCGCAACGTGCGGCTTCTCCGGAAAATGCTCCGTATTTTCTCGCTCAATGGCAGATTATTCCCGACTATGGTGTCGCGCACCAACCCAAGTCGCGCCGCCGCGCAAGACGACCTGTGGTCGAGACTAAACGTCAAGGCCGACGAGGTGAAACACGGACCCGTTCAATTGGAGCCCCTGGCTGAATGGGTCAGAGGGATCGGAACTGCGGAGAAGCTCGATCTGCTTGTGCAGCAGAGCTTAGGAAGATTGTTCGTGGAAACGTTCACGGCCACTGAGGAGAGTGTGGCAGCGGCCCATATGGTGCTTGAGGCTGCAAGCTCTTCCAATGTCCTGAGAATGCTGGGGTGGCGCATCAGCGGCAAGCTGGACCGGGCCAAAACGCTTCTTGCTTCCATGGTGAATGGCGATCTGGCTGGCGTTATCGCGTTAATTGCAGCTCGGCAGCTCATTGTTGATGGCCTGCATAAAATGCGGCAACTTGCTGCCGACCCGGCGCTTCGATCTTCAATAACGATGGATGCTGCCGTGGACGAATGCGTCTTTGCACCAGCCAACGTTGTACGCCAGGCGAAAACCTCCGGTGAGGTCAGCGGTTGTCCCTTTAGAAGAGGCTCGCTCTTCATCCTTGAGCTGGGAAGCGCGAGCAAAGGCGCAGCGAATCGTGACCTCGTCTTCCTCAGTCAGAGTTGGAGCCGCTGTCCCGCCGAAAAGTGGGTGCCTGCGCTATTGGAAGGCGTGTGGACGCGTGTCTCAGCTACGTTGCATCAGTCCGTAAGACCTCGCGATGCCAATTGATCAATTCAAAAAACTGGGGACGGGTGGCCCGCCCTTGCGTTTTGTGCGAGGGTCGGGAATCCCACCCTTCAAAGAACGAAGGGCGGGCCGCCCGCCATCACACACCACAACTTCCAAGGAGAAGGCTTTATGCAATTACGTCCAGATGAGTCCCATGCAAGGACTTCCATGACAAATTCGTGGTTTCGTACAGCGATTCGTCTTCTGGTAGTTTTTGGGTTATTGATCCTTGCTGTAACTTCCGGGGCGCAGACCCGCCCGCCAATTCTCGATCAGATTGCCAAAACGTATGGTCTCGACTCTTGGGGGCAAGTCGAAGCGATCCGCTTTACCTTTAATCTACAGTTCCCAGGAGTGAATATCTCCCAACCGTGGGAGTGGGAGCCGAAGACCGGCAAGATCTCTTTGTGGACTCCATTCTATGGACTCCAAAAGGTCATTTATGTGCGCTCTGAGCTCAGCAGCCAGCCCGACGACGTGAAAAACAAAATCGACCCGGAATTCACCAACGGTAATTATTGGCTTCTGTTCCCCTTCCATGCTTTCTGGGACACCAGCGCTACTGTGACCGATCAGGGTACGCATAAACTGCCTGTGGGCCACGGATCGGCCGAGTTGGTCTCAGTGAAGTATCCCGCCGAAGGCGGCGGTTATAACCCCGGCGACACGTGGAACCTCTACGTCGGCAAAGACAACCGCGTTGAGTACCTTGCCTTCCACCACGGCGGGAACGTGAAGCCGGCGGTCGTCATCGCAACGTGGACAGGCTACAAAAAAGCAGGTCCCCTCCTGTTCTCAACCGAGCACCGCGGGACCATCGATGGCAAGCCCCTACACCTCTTCTTCTCCGATGTGTCAGTCAAGCTGACAGGCTCGGATACGTGGGTGAAAGCGGAATAGACAACAGAGGATCTATTCGAACGGTTGTGTTCGTTCGGATAAGGAAAAACACGGCCGGGTGCCCCACTCATTCGCGTTCGTTGCGGACAGCAACGCCACCAATTCGGGTTGTGAGTACTATGGTCTGTTTACATCACCCATCGCGTACACTCGCGAGAGCACATCGTGAACGCGGCCAAACCTATCTTGCTGGCATTCTCACTTCTCTGCGCCGGAAATGCCCTCGCGCAGGAGGTCGAGAAGGAGCCCGCTGCCATTGTGGAGCTAGGGGGCGCAACAGACTGGAGCATCACAGAAGGCGGATCGAGCTTCGGCCCCACCGTCGCGGTTGAAGTTACGCCGATAGAGAATTGGCTGGAGCTTGAGGCTGGAGTCACGCCGCTCTTCAGGCGTCACTCGACAGAATGGGATATCGACCTTCTCTTTAAAAAACCTTGGACGCTCTCGAAAAAAGCGGAGTTCATGGCTGGTATTGGGCCGCAGTGGGTTCATGCAACAAAATACAGCGTGACCACGAACTCCGTCAGTGGCGAAGCCGTGCTGGATTTTATGTTCTGGCCATCCGCAAAACGCAGGTTCGGTTGGTACCTCGAACCGGGCTATGAATACAACTTTGGGCGAGGGCATGAGCAATCGCTTGGCATCAATGGTGGTCTGCTGATCTCGATCCCATGAAAGCGTTGTCAGGTTGCCTCTGACCAAGCTGGCGTAACATCCCGATAGCGCTCATCACTTCGGATCCGTCCTGTAGCTCCAGAACCCAGCCATCTTCTCCTGCAGTACGTGGAAAGGCGCCTCGTGAACCTCAGGAGCCGCACCTGTCACCGCATCCTCGCGCACCGCGTCTTTAACCAGGTGATGCAAAGGCGCGAGCTCGCAAACCGGATCGGTCGCGCCGGCATCCCCCGTCAGCAGAAAAGCCTGGCAGCGGCATCCGCCAAAATCTATCGTGCGGCGGTCGCAGGAGCGGCAGGGCTCGGGCATCCAGGCTTCACCGCGAAATTTCCGAAATGCTTCCGAACTCTGCCAGATCCAATCAAGTTTATGCTCGCGCACGTTGTCAAAGCGCATGCCCGGGATCACGCCCGCCGCGTGACACGGCAGAGCGCGGCCGGCAGGATCAATCAGCATCAACTGCCGCCCCCAGCCGCCCATGCAGGCTTTGGGGAAGCGGGCGTGGTAGTCGGGAATGACGGAGTCGATGCGGACCTTACCGCGCAACCGTTCCTCGGCGGCCGCCACCACGGCCACCGCGCGGTCGAGTTGCGGGCGAGTGGGCAGCAATGCGAACCGGTTCTGTAGCGCCCAGCCGTAATACTGCGCGTGCGCGATCTCCATGCGATCGGGATGGAGCGCTTCGAGCGCGGCAATCATGCTGTCGAGGTGCTCGATGTTCTGCCGGTGCACGACCAGGTTTACGGTGAATGCGAGGCGACGCTCGCCGATCTGACTTTCGCGGATCCAACCGGCCAGTTCGATCTTGTGCGCGTGGGCGCGCGCTCCGGCGATCCAGTTGGCTGGCCCTTCGCTCGAATCCTGAAAGCTGAGTTGGATGTGGTCAAGGCCCGCTTCCACAAGCTGGGCCAGACGCTCGCGCGAAAGCCCGATTCCAGAGGTGATCAGGTTCGCATACAGACGCGACTTCCGTGCACCCTCGATGAGGTCGGCCAGATCGGGACGCGCCAGCGGCTCGCCTCCAGTGAGGTGAAGATGAAGAACGCCGAGCGCGGCCGCCTCGCTGAAAACGCGCAGCCAGTCGGCGGTCGCAAGCTCTTCTTTGCGCGAGGTCAGCTCCAGCGGATTCGAGCAGTACACGCAGTGCAGCGGGCAGCGGTGCGTGATCTCGGCGATCAGAGCGAGCGGATTCGGCATTCGGAATTCAATTCACCAAATTCTGTCATCCCGAGCGAAGCGAGGGACCTCTGCTCGCCCGAAAAATGCGTGCCGGGAGTAGGGCTCCCTCGCTTCGCTCGGGATGACAATTCATGAAACGTTTTGGCGCGTTAGACGTTTCAATAATCAATGATGCGCTTGGCGTGCAGTTGCTCCAGAAATACCCGGACTTCGGCGCGGATCTTGCCCTTCGGCGCCAGCATGAACTGCGCCTCCAGCTTCTGCACAATTTCAGCCAGCGAGAAACGGCCGTCGCAGAGTTCGAGAATGATGCGGCCCGTTCCTTCCACGCGAATCGCGCCTTCCGGGAAGAGAACGACCGGAGCTTCGGTGGTCCCACCCCAGCGGCATCCCGCGGCAAACTTCGGGACGCTCGCATCAGCAAGCTCAGCCACGCTTTACCTCGCCATGTTTCGCGCCAGATTCAATCCGAAAAGCGCCCGGGGGCGGCCAGCCCGGCTCAACGTAAGCGAAATAGAGCGCGTCGAGTTGTGCCCACAGAATGTCGCACTTGTCGCGCAATGCCTGGATGGCGCTCTCCTGCTCCACGCGCGTAGCGGCGTGGTCGAACACATACTGCAACGCGAAGGCGGCGTCTTCCGGCGCCTCCGTCAACCGCGCCTCAAAGTAGTCGAGCCCGGAAGCAAGCCACGGATAGTGCTGACGCAATTTCTCCATCCGCAAAGTGATCAGCTCGCGCGAAAAAAGTTCGGTCAACGACGAAGCGACGCACTCGAGAAAAGGCCTCATCCGCACCAGGTTGAGATATTCGTTTCCAATAAAGCGCGTAGCGGGCAAAACGTCCGCCCCACTCATCACCCGCTCGCGATCAAGCCCGGTCGCTTCCGCCAGCTTGATCCAGCGCAGGATTCCGCCCTCGCGATGCTCGTCACCGTCGTGATCCACAATGCGCTTTCGCCAGATGCGCCGAAACGACGGATCGGCCGCGCGCGAAAGAATGATCGCGTCTTTCATCGGAATAATCGACTGGTAGTAATAGCGATTCAGCGCCCAGGCCCGAAGTTGCCCGCGGCTGAGTTTGCCTTCGTGCATGAGCAGGTGGAAGGGATGTTTATGGTGATAGCGCTCTTCGCCGACTTGACGCAGTGCCGCGCGCAACTCCTCAAACATAAGCCTCGGAGCGTTGGCGCTGTTCCCCCCAGCTACAGTTCGAGTTGCCAATTGTCCTCCGCCACTTCCCAGCCGGCCTGGCGCACGACCTGATGTTCGCGACTTGCCTCATTCAGGATCGGATTCGTGTTGTTGAGATGAATAAACATCTTGCGTCCAACCTCAATATTCTTCAGCAGACGCAGACTCTCTTCCACCGGAATGTGTCCCATCTGGTGCGCAGTCTCGCCCCTGCCCAGAACGCGCGCCAGTTCGTCATCGCTCCAGAAGGTGCCGTCGAAGAGAAGCAAGTCCGCATGACGGATCTTTTCGAGCAGCGCATCGCTCATGCTTCCGACAGCGGGAATGTAAGCCACTCTCTTTCCCGACGCGGATTCAAAGAACAACGCAGCCGTCGCTTCATCGCGTGCTAGATTCGCTGCCTCGCTCTTAACATATTTCGGATAGCGGCCAGAAAGATAATAGACCTCACATCGTAGCCCGGAGTCTTTCCCATCGGCTGACCGCGTCGGAAACGGAGCGCCCGATTTCATGGGCGTCCAAACCACCTGCGGTTCGACGCGGTTCAGCATACCGAACATGCTGTTCTCTTCGCGCAGAATGCGCAAGATTGAAGGGGCGGCGTACACGCGCAATGGCTGGAGTTCGCGCAGCAGGAGCAGACCGAGAACGTGGTCGAGATCGGAGCTTCCCAACACCACGCCCGCAACCGGCGAATCGCGCGGAGTATTGGGTAAAGCCCGAGGATGAAGCTCAGCGGAGTTTTCGATTTGAAGGGCCAGGTCGGGAGAGGCTCCGGCTAGAAACCAAGTGGAGCCGTCGGCGCTCAGCGCGAGTTGCGCTTGGCTGCGCGCCTTGCCGGAGAATTTGTTCTCACGCCCGTTTTCGCGCGCGTTCTTGCGGACAGCAACGCAGTTTCCGCAGCCGCAATTCCACTGCGGAAACCCACCCCCGGCCGCAGAACCGAGGATATGAATGCGCATCTTTGGTCTGCAGACTTAGAGTTGTGCGCTCACGTAGGAGTTAATTTCACACCCAAGAACAACTTCTTCGAAAACGGGACTGGTCCAAACCATAACTGTCACCTTAGGTCAGCAGATTTTCCCCCCGCCTAGCCGAAGCGCGGCGTGGTTGAGGGTTAGAGAATCATAGCATTGCTTTGGTTGCATTCGCGCGGGAAAGTGGGCAACAACACGGCCCCAAGAGGCCATTTCCGCATTCACCTCATGGGGCACCCCTTGATCCATTGAAATCATAGGCTTAGACGAGATCCCCATGCAGACTCCAGGATTCCAGCCACCCTCCGCGCTGCATGCGGAGGGTGGCCGGCGTAGCAGTTACTTGAAGCTGATCACACCGAAGACACCATTGAGGTTGTTTCTGGGCCCTGCGGTGAAGAAGAGCTGGTTGGTGTTGCCGTTGGCCGCTGTGCCGCCACCGAATTCGATTCCCCAGAGCTGGTTAATTACAAAGGGTTTGCCCAATGAATTGACGATGGTCCCAACGAAGGCGCCGGTTGTCAGGTTGAAGCCGTTGATGGTGCCGGTGTTGGTGTTGTTGCTGATCAGCAGGGTATTGCTGAGCGGGCCGAAATTCCGAGGGGCGATGGCGAATCCCCAGGGCTGGTTGAGCGGCGCGCCCGAGATGAGGGTCTTCACGAAGGCGCCATTTTCCTGAAAGATATCGATGTATCCACCGGCACCGCCGTTGGTCGCGGCGAAAGCAACATAGACCATGCCGCCAATATCTTGAATGCCGAAGGGCGCGAAGCCGGCCGGAAGGCTCGTGTCGGTGAAAGAGGTGACGAAGTGGAAGGTGCTGTTGTAAACGTCGACCTTATTGTGGGCGAAATCCGCGGCATAGAGAAAGTTACCGGAAGCCTTGCTGGTAATCGCCAGGCCGGTGTAGGAGGCGCCGGAACCAGAGTTATTCACGCCGATCAGCGCATTGTTCGGTTCGAAGTGCGACCAGCCGCTGATGGTGCCGTCGAGAGTCGAGAACAAGAAGGCCGATGTCCAGTTCATAATTTGGAATTCTGAAGAGCCGTTGTAGACGATGCCGGTGGGCGAACCCTTGCCCGCACCGGTTGCGGGTGGGACGGTGACCACCAGACTCTGCTTCGCGCCGGTGCCGTCGTAGAGCGTGGAGAGGCCGGAGCCCGCATCGCTGACCCAGAACGGGCCGCCGGGGCCATAGACGAATCCCCAGGGATTTACCAGCTGCGGATCGACATGTTTTGCCGGCGCCAAATTTTTCACCAGTATGCTCCTCACATAGTGCTGGGCGAAGACATGGGTGGAGACAAGAGACAACGCCAGCACAAGCAGTGCGGCGACTAAGAACTTGTGGCGGAACGTTTGATACATAGCTGAAACTCTCCTTTTGAAGCGAAGCATGATGGCGGCTGGGGCGGGCGCCATTTCTACCCGCGCAGGGGCGGGAAGGTGTAGGAATTTCTGGACCTTTACCGCGAGAAGATGCTATCCCGGCAGTAGGGTGGGTTTGTCAGGAGGAAGTCAGCAATTTGTAAAATTCTTGTCGCGGACCGGGCGGAATCAAGGGCTCGAGTGAGGTCGGGCCGGGCAGGGAAAGCGCCGGCAAACGGGGCTGGTGGGGAGTTCCACGCGGACAAGGTTGTCCGATTGTCACACGAAATACTATTGAGCGGCTTCGAGCAAGCCCTGTTCGGCTTTTTCCTGGCACTCGATGCAGTGGCGAGTCCAAGGCACGGCGTCAAGGCGTTTGGCGTTGATCTCTTTGCCGCAGGATACGCATTCTCCGAAGCTGCCTTCGCGGATGCGGGCGAGAGCGCCATCGACCATATTGAGCAACTGCCGGTCATTATTGCTCTGGCTGAAGAGGAATTCCTTGTTGTAGGAACTGGCGGCGCGGTCGGCGACGTCCTGCGTGGCCTCATCGTCGACAGTTCGACCGTCCTGCTGATTGCGGACAACCATGTGGCGCAATTCCTGGCGTCGGTTTTCCAGTTTTTTTCTGAACGTCTCTAGTTTCTTCTTATCCATGATTGCTACCCATGATCACTAACTAGGATTGCTAACCTGATTGCTGCCATTTGATGCCGGCCGCCAAGAAAAAGTCGCAACCCACAGAACTCTATCCCCGTGGAAGTCGAACAAATATCGTAAGCGCGAGAGAGATCGGGCGTCAACTGGGACTCGGGGGGCGATAGCACTGGGTCAGACGTGTGTGCGGTTGAAAATCTCTAAAAAATCACGGGTGGTTCGCGGCCTGACTAAGCACCGGCGCGGGATACTCAGGAAGTTTCTGCTTGGCGGATTGCGTCCGCTTGACCTGGAGCTCGTCGAACAGAAGCGCTGGGCTGGCGACGCTGAACCAGACGGGTTCAGAGCGGTCCTCGACCGCGGGCGCGGTTCCAGCGGCGATGAGATCGCCGCGCAGGGAGCGGATGTCGAGATCTCCGAAGACGCCGCCGCGAACCAGTTCTTCATGCGCGTCTTTGGTCCAGATGCGATAGAGCAGCCGGGGCTCGAGGCTCGGCCCCATGGTTTCGACGTAGAGTCCGTAGGGCAGCTCGCGCTTCCGGCAGAGGTCGATCAACTTCGCCTTGAGGATGGCATCCGGCTGGGGGTCGGTCGATTGCAAAACGAGATTGCCCGGACGAGGCGTCGGCGCAGCGGTGGCGGCAGCGCGACCGTGACCGTTCGAAGCGGGGAAATCGCGAATGGGCTGGCGCCCGATGAGGTAGGAGACGAGTTGCCCCTTTTCGATCAAAGACACGCGCTGGGCTTTGACACCTTCGTCGTCCAGAGTGTAGTTGCCGAACAGGGGCTGGCTGGAAATCGTGGAAATCGTCGGGTCGTCAATCACATTGATGAAATCGGGCAGCACGCGTGATTTGTAGCTGCTCGACCATTTCCCCGTGGTGCGGGCGTTCTCGCCGAGTTGCGGCGGCTTTCTGCCGAGAACATTCGGCTCCACCAGCTCGGTGACGACCGTAGCGGCAGCATCGTTCGAGAACAGAACCGGGCCGCGGTATTCCTCGTCGACGACAGGGGCATCGCGCAGCAGCTTCAGCGTGTCCAGAATCCGGGCAGTCGTCTTCAAAAATGCTTCGCGGGTGGGGAGCTCCTTGAGATCGTTTCCCTGGTCGGCGTGCGACCGTTGCAGCAACATGCCGTCGGAAGCCTGAGTTGACCCCGCGATGGAGACGACGTAGTGCACGTGACCGGAGCGCGCAATCGTGCCCTCGGAGTTCAGGAAGTAACGGTTCTCCAGGGTGAAACTCAGCGCGGATTCGAAGTTCTCCAGTTCTTTGTCGGTGCGATATTCGGCGGAAGCCTCTTCGAGCAGATGCAGCCATGAACTGAAGTCGGTAGAAGAAAAACGGGCGAGAGGCTCGACGGCTTCGAGAGGCGAGGCTTTGGCGAAATCGTCGACGGGCTCATCGACTTTCAACTGCTTCAAGGCAGCTTGCTTGGCAGACAGCGCTTCGGTAGCCGCCTTGTAAGCGCGATCGGTAGCGAGCCAGATGCGGTGGCGGATCGCGAAGACGTCGTCATCGGATGGCACCAGGTCGATGGTGCCTTCTCCGGTGCCGAAGAAGCTGTCCTGCTTGTAGTCGCCGACGCGGACTACGACGCGCAGCAGGCGGCCGTGATTATTTTGCTGGTTGCGCAGGGCGCCGAAAACCGCACTGGCCTCGAACTGGTCGACCTCGGTGACGCGGTATTCGATGTAGTACGGCGCCGGCACGTTCTCCAATTTCAGATTTGCCTTGGAACGCTCCATTTCTTCGCGAAGCGCGCGGAGGACGGCGTCGCCGGGAGCGGAATTGGCGGCTCGGGCTGGAGTTGCCATGGCGCAGAGCAGCATCCCGGAAGAGAGCATTGAAAACAGCAGACTGCGAGAAAACCTCCCCATTGAATTTGATCTTGGGTGGCGCAGCGCAACCGCGCAGCGATCCCTGCTTTGCTGTGAATGCGGCTTTAGCCGCTCAGGGTGCGCATTCCCATTGAGAGCCAGCTTTTCCCTAGGCTCTTTAGCCTTCCGCGCAGGAGCCTCACCCCCGCGGCTAAAGCCGGATTTAAAAGCAAACCATTTACCGCAGCGCGGAAGCGCCGCGCCACCCAAAAACAAGCGCGACATCGACAAGGAGCGTCTCACTTTGTCCCTTCCTTATTATCATTTTCCGTTGCGCCGGGTGGCGGCGGAAGAATGGGGGGGCGCGCGTCACCGTATTTTCGTTTCTGGACTTCCATGTCGGTGAACAGCATCGCAGGCGCGGCTGCGGATACAGGAACGCTGCCGGATTCAGCTCCGCAAATGCCGTTGAAGACGCTGGTAGTGTCTCCGGTGGCGGCGATCCGCGACAACACCGTGAGCGGGGTGCCGACGATATCGACACCGCGGACCAGTTGATCGGGACGCCCATCCGGGTAAACGCGCCATACCATGACGGGCAAAACCTGGAAGGCTTGCGGAAGATCGCGCGAGGTCAAAGTGAATCCGCCCTGGATGTCTTCGAAGTAGAGGCCGTAGGGCTTTCCCTGCTTCTTGATTTCTTCGACAAAGCGGGAGCGAAGCTGGACGTCGGGAATCGCTTTCGATGAAGCAACGATCAGATTGCCCTGGCGGCCGACCGGCATCAGTCCGGACTGGGCCCGTCCGTGCCCGTTCGAGCTGCTGAAATTCTTCACCGGCAATCGTCCCATCAGAAAATTCCTCAGGATGCCATCCTTTACCACCTCGACGCGCGAAGCGGGACTGCCTTCGTCGTCGAAGCGATAAAAGCCCGACAGCTCTGTGCCGCCGAGGGTGCGCAGCGTGGGATCGTCGGTAACGCTGAGGAACTCGGGCAGGATTTTTTCGTTCACCTTTTTAGTAAAAGTCTGGCCTTCGTCGCGGCCCCTCTGGCGCTGTCCTTCGACCCGATGGCCGAGCACTTCGTGAAAGAAAACGGCCGCCGCCCGGCCGGAGAGTAACGCGGGACCATCGTAGGGTTCGGCGAGCGGAGCCGCGTGCAACGCGCTCAAGTCACTGGCCATTTTTTTCGCGGTCGCTGCCACTTCGGCTACCGAGGGGAACTTTGCGGGATCGGAAAACTGGAAGGTTTCGACGCGCATCAGCTGCATGCCGTCGTCGGCACGAGTTTCGGCCTCGATCATGACGCGAAAGATGGCATCGGCGGTGACGATCTTCGTGCCCTCGGTCGAGACCAGGTAACTGTGACTCTTCTCGGCGTAAAGAAAAACCAGCGACTCTTCGACCTCGGGGTAACGGCGGAAGGAAGCGGAATAGCGGCGGGCCAGTTCTTCCCAGACCTTTTGGTCGGGAAACGCAACCGACGCAGCCTGATCCGTGTAAGTCGATGGCTTCTCCTCGGAGAAGTCAGGCGAGTCGTCCTCGTCCTTGGCGCGGACGGCGGTCTTGGTCTTAACGTTGGCATAGGCTTGGCGCGCCTTGCGGTACTCCTCGTAGCTCAGCTTCCAGAGGACGCGGGCGATGGCGTCGGGGTCGTCCCGCTGCGGAAGTTTGCCGGAGGTAATGCCGGAGAATCGTTCCTGGTCGTGGGTGTTGTCGAGAGCGGGAGCGCCGATCCGCATGCTGACGTCGGCGGCACGGTGGCGGGTGCGAGTGGAAGTGAGAATGCCACCCTGGGCGCTGAGGATGACGAGCGATTCGCCGTCGGTCACGTTATAGCTGGCGAAGTAGGGGGCGGGATCCTGCTTGGCAAGCTCGGACTGGCCGCGATGCAGCTCCTTTTCCATGGTGGCGAGGAGGAGATCGTCGGGAGCATTCAGAGGTGTTTCGGCGCGCAGCGGTTTCTCACTAAGGAAGGCAACCAGTAGGAGGAGAATGCGGAAAATGCGGAAAGAAGCGGTTTTTTCGGATTTCATCGCAAACGGCGAGTCTACAGGACCGGAAGAAACAAAAAAAGCGGCCCCTTTTGGGGGCCACCCTTTTTCAAAGAGGCTAATGGCGGGAATCAGAGGAAACTAGTTTGACGCCGCCCTGGGGGACGGAACGGACAGAGTGGGATGTCGAGAACATCGAGAGTGAAGTTTTTCAAACGGGTGCGGCCTCTTCAGTTGTCATGTAAATGAGCATTTGCCGAACCAAAACGATAACTACGGCGTGAGCGAGTCGTATTTTTGGAACCTATTCAAAAGCAAGCTCTTAGGGTGAATCCCCTAGCCGCAACCCAGGACACCAATCATCGCAGAATATGCGGCTGGATGCACAAAGGTGCACATTGGCAGAAAGTGGTGGCAACGGGACCCGTGTGGTGGCGGGGCTGTTGCCCCGCCAGACTTCAAACAATGCGGTCTGTCTATTGGTTTCTCCGATAGATAATGGTTTTCGGGCCGCCATCGATAATCTTGAAGTCTGAGGGCACCGCGAATAGAGACGGGTCGGGCTCCGCGCGTACGATGTTTGTCAACCGGAAGGTCTGCTCACCCATTCGCGGATCGTTCCGCTTGCTGGAGACAATCGTCTTAAGGTCAGTCGAAGTCCAGACCTCCGTAACAATACTGATGGGTCGATCGTTACCGACCTGGCCGGCAGGAATCGTTCGTGTTGTACGCACCCCATTGACAGCGACACCTTCCATCGTTTGGGAGCCAAGGGATTCGGTATCGGCTTCGGTCTGCTTATCCCCGGCCAAACGCTTCGTCTCGGCAAGCATGGGTGGCGGCGGGGGGAGTGGGGGCATCCCGCCCTCCGTGTGTATGAAGAATGTGCTGGAGCCAACGGATGCGCCGGGGGCGCCTTTCCCGGCGGGAAGCGTCGGGTTTTTCCACGCAGTCTTATCGGTCAAATTCAGCGTATAGGAAGTGCCCGCCACGGGATCTTGAATGAAGACGAGGTGTGGGGCGCTGGCGGCGGATAGATTGCCAATTGCCGGCAAAGCAGCATCTTGACGCGTGCGACCCTGGGAATCTCTTAAGACCGTCCCGGTGCTCGTCTGAACGATACGATTGCCATCGGCGAGCGTCTGGATGGATTCATTGTTCATAGTGGCGGAATAGGGTGCGCCCTTAACCACAGCGGCGGGCCCTTTCTCAAAGCCCCAAGCCATCGTACCCGCCGGGCCAGCGCTTTGGAACATCACGTTTCCGCCATCTTGCGCGAATGCACAGAATGAGGCTGCCAAGAGAAGGATGAATGTAAGTTTCATGTTGGGTCGGTCTCCTTTTCAAATCAAGAGCAAATTACGGTTGCAGACGGAGTCCTTGCACCGATCCGTCGGCTGCCACGCTGAGGTCCGCAATGAATGTAATTCCCTCGGGAACAGCGCCGGGAGGAAACATGGCTTCGACCGGAATGGCGATTTGGATAGAAGGTTCAGCCAAGGCCCAATTCGCGGCCGGAGGCTTCATGGGCGTAAGCATGTGCCGTCGAAAGACTCTCTTGACCGGCCTTGGCGCAGTTTCAGTTTCGACCACGGCCGGGGCGACATCTGCGACTCGCGGCTGAACCGGAATCAGTTCGATGCTTGCAGTCTGGAACACCAGAAGCAACACGGCCGCCGCTGCGCCCGACAGCAGGACCGGCACCCAGCGCGGCAGCCGGTGACGTGTCCTTTCCCCGATCGCCGCATCGAAGTACGCGACGAATGCGCGGCTCGCTTCCGCGTAGGCATCGACGCGCCTCCGGCATTCCGAACAGTCTCGAACATGCCGCTCCACCTCCGCGGCTTGGTTGTCGGGAAGCTCGCGATCCATCCACGCAACCAACCTTCCTGAAAAGTCACACATTGCATTTCTCCGCCAGTTTCTTTATCGCCCGCTCCACCGTGTCACCGACGGTGGAAGTCGGGATTTGAAGGACTTCGGCGATTTCCCGATAGCGCAATCCACCCGCGCGCAACAGGAGGCACTCACGTTCCGGCTCAGTCAATAAGAGGATTGCCTTTCCCAGCCGACGGAGCTTCTCTTTTTCCAGTACGACTTGTTCCGGTGTCGCCTCGACTGCAATCGAGTCGAGGTCGAGATCGAGTGGTTTGCCGAAGCGACGATCATAACTATGCTGCCGATTTCGCGCGCCATTATGGGCGACGCGAAACAGCCAGCTGCGAATGTTCTCCTGCGACCCATCTGAGGCCAGGTGCCTGTGAAGGCTAAGAAAAGCGTCCTGCACGACATCCTGCGCTTCATCAGCCGAGAGCCCGAGACATACCAGATATCGCAGCAAGGGTTTGCGCAGTTCGCGGTACAGATTGGTTGCCTCGCACGAGTCCGCCTCAAAGCGCGATAGTGGCAGCGGGAATGATAAGGAATCGCCGCTCATAGCGATCTTGGCATGGGACCTCTATGCATAGAACAAATGGGGCCTGCTGTTTTCCGGTTCGGCCGACAGTTTCGAAGGGATGCGAAGAGTTGGATGCAGTTGCGAGTTTCCGAAAACCGGCTTCCGCTGAGGGCGACTGCGGTGCCGAAGCTGAGTCTTTCCGCGATCTCCCAAGCCCCTACACCTTTAGGTTAGCGCCAGGGGAGCCTGTGCCCCGCTTCCGGAGGAAAAGCACTGTCGCGACACACAGAAAAACCCCCTCACGAAAAGGGGGCCCTTGAGACGAATCGACACTGACTCTAGCTGTCGCCGGCGACGGTGCGGACCTTCCCGGGCAGGAAGTGATAGGGCGGCCACGGACCGGTCACAACCATCTGGCAATTCTTGAGTTGCTTGGCGGCGGTGCTGTAACGGTTCTGATATTTTTCGATCGACTTGGTGTCGATAAGGTGAGCAATATCGAGCAACATTCCGTCGGCATCGACCTTCTTGCAGCTGACTTCTTCCTCGAGCGGATTGAAGAGCTTGTGCACCTGGACCGATAGAGCCCGGGCTTTGGTCTGGCGTTCGCGCTCCCGGCAAGCCTTCTCGCGAAGCTTGATAAGGTACTCGCGGCCGACAGTATCGGGCAGGACAATCTCCTCCATGGAGCCGCGGAGAGAACCATCGCGAACCGTCAACTTGATGCGCATTTCGGACTTGCCACGAAGCCGGGCGACGCTCTCACAGAAAGTGCGGCGGTTGGATCGAACGGCCTGGCGGATAGCATCTTCGGTATCGAAAATCGTTCCGAAGCGGAAAGGTAGGACGGTGGCGGTTCGGAAGCTCTGGCTGACCACGCGGGCGTGCTCGAGGACGGACTTTTCGTCGAGCTTCGATGTCGCACGGTCATATTCACTGACAATTACCGCGAATTCTCCACTCGGGTAGCTCATGACCGGAGAACCGTTTACACCTTGAATTCCATCGAGAAGGAAGGGACGACGGGCGCGAACACCGTTGGCGAGGGTCTGGTGTTCCGTGAGGCAGTACGCGTACCACGACATGCATTCTCTCCGAATTGCACCGGGGCGTTGGGCACCCCTTTAGATTTGCTTTTAGAGCTAGGGCTGCGTTTCTACCTGGAAGATTTAGTTTTTTGGGTTAAGGTGAACGCGAATTGCTGCGTCCAAAGTGATAGTACTTCCAGTCGGTGTTATTTGCAACCTTTCTTATGATGATTGCATCGCGCATTGTCTCAATTTGCTACAAACACGATTTTGGCGGCGCTGGCAGCGTGGTTGCGATGATCCGTCTCGCGGGTCGCCGGGCCGCCAATT
>Ga0210407_10001632_pt1 | contig 20589 bp, 15 predicted proteins | sample IncBWC27MmetaG_FD_150860 | JGI IMG/M metagenome (GOLD analysis project Ga0210407, IMG submission 150860) | Forest soil microbial communities from Barre Woods Harvard Forest LTER site, Petersham, Massachusetts, United States - Inc-BW-C-27-M | ecosystem: Environmental > Terrestrial > Soil >... | reverse complement strand
CTTCAGCGGCGCCTTCTTCCTCGGTTTCCTGCTTGCCTTTCTTGATGACCTCAGGTTCGGCAGGGGCAGCAGCCGCGGCTTCCGCCGTTGCGTCCGGCGTCGCGACGACTTCTTCCTTGACCGACGTGATGTGCGCGACCGCCTGATTAGCGTCGGTAAGGTACTTCAATTTGCCGCCGAAGGCATCGAGATCGGACACCCGTAAGACCTTGCCAAAGACCAACTCTGATACATCCGCATCAATGTGGCCGGGAATGTCCGCCGGCAGGCACTCCACCTCCACTTCGCGCAGGACCTGGTCCAGGATCCCGCCCTCTTGTTTCACGCCGGCCGCTTCGCCCTTGAGCTGGATGGGTACGCTGACCCGGATCCTTTCGTCCATGGCGATGCGTTTCAGATCAATGTGGAGCAGCTTGCCTTTGATCGGCTCATACTGCCAATCCACGATCATCACTTTGGCCTTCTCGCCATCTACCGTGAGATCAAAGATGGTGTTGTGGCCGGTTTCCGAGTGCAGGATCTTGGCGATCTGTTTGGGATCAACACTCACAGCCAGGGACGCTTTCTTTGCGCCATAGACTACAGCGGGCACGCGGCCGCTGGCGCGCAAACGGCGCGCCTCATTTTTCCCGCGCGACGCGTCGGCTCGGGGCTGGGCTTCAACTACTTCTTGTGAAATCATTTCTCTCTTCCTTTTTTTTCTTCACGCAGCCTTCTTCACGCATGCTTTCTTCACGCAGATTCACGCGAACAGCGAGCTGACGGAAGTCTCCTCATGTATGGATTGGATTGCCCGGCCCAGAAGGCCGGCAATGGACAAGACTTTGATTTTGGGCTCGGCTTGTGCCCTGCCCGTCAGCGGGATGGTGTTGGTAACGATCACTTCCTCCAGCTTGGATTTCGAAATGCGTTCGATGGCATCACCGGAAAGCACCGGATGAGAGGCGCAGGCGAATACCTTGAGCGCACCGGCGCTGACCAGCGCATCGGCGGTCTTTACCAGCGTCCCCGCCGTGTCGATAATGTCATCAATAATCAGGCACGTGCGGCCCTTCACGTCGCCGATGACGTGCATCACTTCGGCCACGTTCATGTCCGTGCGGCGCTTGTCCACGATGGCCAGCGCGGCGTCAACTTTTTTCGCGAAGAAGCGCGCGCGCTCCACGCCGCCGGCGTCCGGAGAAACCACGGTCAGGCTCGGCAATTGCATTTTTTTGAAGTGGTCCACCAGCACTGGCGAAGCAAACAGATGGTCCACCGGGATGTTAAAAAAACCCTGGATCTGCGGCGCATGCAGGTCAACCACCAGCGCGCGATGCGCGCCCGCCGTCGTCAGCAAATCGGCAATCAGCTTGGATGAAACCGGGACGCGCGGCTTGTCCTTGCGGTCCTGGCGGGCGTAGCCATAGTAAGGGATCACCGTGGTGATGCGACGCGCCGACGCGCGCTTAAGTGCGTCGCACAGTAACAGCAACTCCATCAAATGCTCATCCACCGGGAAGCAGGTGGGCTGAACCACGAATACATCCGAACCGCGCACGTTCTCCAGCACCTGCACGTACGCTTCGCCGTCAGAAAAGCGCGTGACCGTGGCCTTGCCCCGCTCCAGGCCGAGAAACTTGCAAATCTCGTCCGTCAACGGTTCGTTCGCGGTGCCGCAGAAGATCTTGAACTTCTCGTCGCCGCGCGGACGCTGCGGCTTGGGTTCGCTCTTCGGCTGCACCTGCGGTTTTTTCTCCGGTTTGTCGGTCGTCGCTGTCGTCACTATTGTGGCCATCGCATTCTCCTGGTTGAGCTGGTTTGCCGCAACGTAAGATCGTGCTTGGTTCCCATACTGGCTGGATTGCCTAAAATCTGGCTGGGCCGCCAGGATTCGAACTTGAGCCGTTCTGGCGGCGTCCGAGCCGCCAGGCGAAATCCTGAGCGCCAGCGAAGGACCTCTTTCGAGATTCCCTGTTTCCTAAAATCTGGCTGGGCCGCTAGGATTCGAACCTAGACAAAGTGCTCCAAAGGCACTTGACCTACCATTAGTCGACGGCCCAATTCGGTACCTACAGTTTACCTGGGAAAAGCCGCTTCCAGTACTGCGTCCGGGGCAAGGTCATCGTGGCCTGCGCGGCGATCCCGTTTTCCGTCAACCTGCGGGCCGCATTCGCGGCTTGCTGCCTGGTGCCAAACAGACCGTACACGCTGGACCCCGAGCCTGATAGCGAAGCGCACTTCGCGCCTTCGCGCTCCAACATGCTCTTGACCTGGCGTACAGCCGGATACATAGGAAAAACGACACTCTCAAAGTCGTTTTCTATTCCGGTACGGACAAGGTCGAGAAGCAGTGCCTCGGCCCGGTCCCAGCGTCTGCTTGGGACACCGGTTGGGGAAAATCTGCTGCCACTCAGCCAGCCATACAGCGACTGGCTGAACGTACTCATTCTATCGGAGGGCGCGGGACCCGTCAATTTGAAGGGTTGCTCAAGCTTTTTGTCCCACTCGGCGAAGGCCGTTGGAGTAGATACTCCGACCGACGGTGTAGCAACAACGCAGTGCAAGCCGGGCAGGTCCTCCATGGCATAAACCTGCTCTCCGCGGCCAACGCCCAGTACAGTGCCTCCGATGAGAAATAAGGGCAAGTCTGATCCCACTTCTGCGGCAATGCGCAGCCGGTCCTGTGGAGCGAGTTTGCGCTTCAAGGCGCGCTCCAATCCCAGCATGACCGCAATGGCATTAGACGACGCAGCCCCTAAACCACCTTGCATCGGCAGCCGCTTTTGAATCGCGATGCGGACTTTGCTGCGGATTTTGAGCGCCCGCAGTACCCGGTCTGCGACCCGCCAGCAGGTATTGCTCTCCTCTGTGGGAACGCGCGCATCATTGCACTCGATCTCAATGCCCGAGCCGCGGCAGGCGTCAATCCTGATCAGATCATAAAGCCCGATGGTCTGATACAGCGTGCGCAGCTCGTGGTATCCGTCTTCGCGGCGCGGCCCGATTCTCAGACAGATGTTGATCTTTGCGAAAGAGCGGACGGTCACGGGCATGGGGAAAATGATAGCAGCAAGCGGGCTAAGCAATTGGCAATTGGCAGTTAGCGATTAGCCAAAGCAAAAAGACTTTTACCGCAAAGGTCGCAACGGACGCAAAGGGACCAGGGTTTCTGCATTTGATTCCCTTGCGTTCTTCGCGATCTTTGCGGTTAAGAGGTTTTGCTTTGCTAATTGCCAATTGCAGCCAATTGCTAATTGCTTCCCTTCAGTACCTGAACAAATACGACAGCTTGATGAAAATCTGTCGTCCATCGTTGATGAACGACCTGCGCGTACGCAGCAGGCCGTCCGGCGTGTTGGCAAGCGAGGGATCCAGGTTCTGCAAGTTGCTGTTGTAGCCCACATAAATCGCGGTACCCGGATGCACCAGGTACGTGAACAGCACATCTCCGTTGAAGTTCTTGGTGTTCTGTATGGTGGTCAAAGCCGGATTGGAGATATTCGTCGTATATTGGCCAATCAGGCGTAGAGAGAACTCTTTGGTGAACTGGTAGTTCCACTTGGAGCGAAGAATATGGTTGTTGAAAATGTTTGCGCCCGTATTCTGGTCCTGCAGGCGGACGAACAAGTAGGTGTTCTCCATGGTGAGGCCCTTGGACGGGCGGACCACAGCGCGTACTGTCCCGGTGTTGGAACGAACCAGTACCGGCGGGCCGGTGCGCGGAACGAAGTTGGTCGCTGTTTCCCAGTCCTCCTCAGCTGTTAAGTTGAGCCACTTGAAATACTGCGTGCCAATTACCACCCCGCCCTGCACGTGGGCATAGTCCTGGTTGGCAACAAGCGCTGAGAAATCCGAGGGACGCAGACGTTCGTGGTCCCACTGGGTGAAAACAACAAAAAAACTCTGCCGTTGAAAGTCCCATTGGTATTGGGGATTGATCACGTAATTGAGCCGCGTGCCATTGTGGTCCCAGATCGTCGCTTCGTAGATCCGGGGACCGTAAGCCACCAGATGTTTGCCTTCAGGATGGGACGTGTAGCCGATGAAGTTGCTGAACTGACGAATGTCCGTACGGTTCACGAAACCTGTCTCGGCGTTGAACCCCGCTGCGATGTCCTGATATAGGGTGTTGAATTCCAGCCGGCGCGAACTGCGTTCCAGAAAAACCTGATACGCAGGACCCGCCTGGTGCGTGCCATCGCTGAACTTGGTCTCACTGGTAATGGCTTGGGCGTTCAACTGCCAGTTCTGGTCGATCTTGATGTGCGTGTCAACGCCGCCTACCCGGTTGAAACCCACCAAACAGGGAGTGGCGGTGCAAAAGCTGTTTGCCCCGGTGTGCAGCTCACGGTCGGTATAAATGAAGCCGACGCTATTACCCTGTCCGATCTCGCGATTGATGCGAACAACTCCGAAGTACGCATCGTGCCCAAACAGAGGATCGCCCTCGATCACGCTTTTTCCCGGGGACCGGTCGTTCGCCAAAAACGTGCCAATGGCCCAGGGGCCCACTTTGCCCGTAAGCCGGGCGCCATAGAGCGGATCAACAACGCGCCGCGTAAACACCAGGTTGAACGGCGTCTGGAAATAGCTGGAGTTCTCCTGAAAGAACGGACGCTTTTCCGGGAAAAACACCTCAAAACGCTGGTTGACGGTGACCTGGGGGTCGTCCGATTCAATCTGCCCAAAATCGGGATTGATCGTAGTGTCCAGGACCAGGCTATCTTTGATGACGATCTTCGAATCAAGTCCTTCTTTCGGCGCAAGATGCTTTCCGCTGAAGCGGTTCCCAGCGGGATCACGCTGGTCCAGGTCACGAAAAGCGCCCAGGGACGCGTAGGGCATGAACTGCATGTTTCGCCCAGGCGAGATCTCCTGCAGGCCTGTGATGTCGCCCTCCTGGCTGAGCCATCCCTGGACCTTGCCGGTGTTGACGGGATAGTAAGCGCGTTCACTGTTGCGGGGGATCACTCGCGCCAGCATGATGCCCCAGGTCTGCGAGGGCGTGCGACTGAAGCGCAGTGACTTAAAGGGGATCTGAAACAGGACCATGTAGCCGTGGTCGGTCATCTTTGCATCGGTGTTCCACACGGTGTCAAAGGACATGTCCGGCCCCTGGTTTTCCGTGAAGATAGCGTCTTGCTGAATGCCGTAAGGGTTGGCGTAGAACTCGTAGGCATGGCGCTGGTCATGGAACGTGTCCAGGAACATGCCGACCTGGTCATCGTCATCAATCAGTTCGCGGCGCAACATGCGCGCGCGGATCTTCGCCGGCTCCGTATCGAAGGCCAGAAACAGAACAATAAGGTCTTTGTTCGTGTAGCCGAGATAGGCTTCCGTGCGTTGCGAAACCGCGGCCCCATCCTTGGGATCTCGCTGGACGAACTTGTCCACCTTGAGCATTTTCCGGGCCAGCGGAGTGACCGGTTCCATGCCTTCGAAATCGGAGAGCTTGGGGGCCGCTTCCAGTTTGGGAATCTGGGCGGCTAATCTGACTGCCGCTGCCGTAGCGTTCGGCTGGGGCCGCGTAGCCAGGGACGGCGACGGCTGCTGCGCGGCCGCCAGAGAGGAGGCCATCACGACAATGATTGCGCATGGGATTGTCTGGATTCCTCGCGGTGCGCGCACCACTCTTCTCCGGCTGCTCAAGACCTGGCTCTCTGGGGGTCCACCGTTCAGACGCAATTTTAGACTCGACAAACGGGGAAAGGTCATGCGATTCAACGGAAAAGGGTTACGCTTGAGGAACGTCCGCACCTTTTGTCAGGAGCATCAAAAAAGCTCCGGTTGCCGGCCGTAGCGCAGTCCAAAGTGCTCATAGGCCAGCCGGGTCGCGACCCGCCCACGTGGCGTGCGGTCCAGAAAGCCAATCTGGATCAGAAACGGTTCGTGGACCTCTTCGAGGGCGTCGGGTTCTTCGGCCAGAGCCGCCGCCAGCGTGTTTAAGCCGACCGGCCCGCCTCCATACTTCTGAATGATCGTGAGCAGCAGCCGGCGGTCCATTTCATCGAAACCGTGCTTATCAACCTCCAGCATCTCCAGGGCGGCTTGCGCCGTTGCCAGGTCAATATGGCCGGCGCTGCGCACCTGAGCAAAATCGCGCACCCGGCGCAGCAGCCTGTTGGCAATACGCGGCGTGCCGCGCGCGCGGCGCGCCAGTTCCTCCGCGCCCGCGGAGTCAACCTTTACGCCAAGGATTTCTGCGGAGCGCTCGATAATGAACTTCAAGTCTTCCGCGGTATAGAACTCCAGTCGCAGCAAGATCCCGAAGCGTGAGCGTAACGGCGCGGAAAGCAGTCCGGCCCGCGTTGTTGCCGCGACGAAGGTGAACGGTTTCACGTCAATGGTGTGGGTCCGGGCGGAGGGCCCCTGTCCGATAATGATGTCCAGCTTGTAGTCTTCGAGCGCCGAGTACAGGATTTCCTCCAGCGCCGGCTGCAGGCGGTGTACTTCATCCAGAAAGAAAACCTGCCGGTCAGAAAGGTTCGTCAGGATGGCAGTGAGATCGCCTTTTATCTGAATGGCCGGTCCTGCGCTCTGCTGGTAAGCCACGCCCAGTTCGTTGGCGATGATGGTGGCCAGCGTGGTCTTGCCCAGTCCGGGAGGTCCGTAGAGAAGGACATGGTCCAGCGCCTCGCCGCGCGATCTGGCGGCCTCGATCGCTACGGCCAGATTTTCTTTGACCTTGTGCTGCCCGACAAACTCACGCAGCAATCGTGGCCGCAGCTTTAGCTCAAACGACTCGTCGTCTTCGGCCTGGATGGCAGAAACCAGACGGTCTTTGTCGTTGGCTTTGACCCCGTCCTTGGCCCGGTGCGGCGGTTTTTGGCCCGGCGTAGACATCTGGGCGATGGTAAAGCGAAATTGGGAAAAACGCCAGAAGAGGAAAGTGAAAAGACCACACCAGTAAAAAGTTATAAGAGTTTTGTAAAGCCGGGCGACTTTCGTGTGGAGCGTGGGTTCATCGGGTGCATGAACCCTTCTGACTTTTCCTGCCCTCGGTGCGATGTGATTGAGGGGCGGCCCTGCCTCTCAGATTTTGGCGTTCCATTGAAGCGATTTCATGCGGAGCGAAGCCGCATTGCGAAATCCGTAGCCATAAAGAAGGCCCGACTGCTTAACAATTCCGTTGCTTTAAGCGCCCGGATTCTTAAGAAAGGAAACCGTCTGCACTAAGCCAGCGGTCCACCGCCAGTACGATGGGACTAAGATTTCTGAGGGACTTCAGCCTCAAAATGTCCGAGATCCGCCACGATTTCCTGGCTCACCATTTTGTCGTTTTCGTACACGATCTGGATCATGCGCACCCTGCCGGCGCGTTTTGACGCTACCGCCGTAGCCAGCGCGACATCGGGAAAGAGGCAGAGCATCTCCCACTTTTTCCCGGCCTTCTCCACCCAGATTTCGTATTGTTCCCAGCGACCCATGAGGTACGGCCTAGTTCAAATAGTGCTTGAACGGAATATCCACGTTAAAGTATAGCGTCACCGTTTCGTTTGTCTTACGGTCTTTTACTTCCATTCGATCATAAGAATGACCGCCATCGTGTATCAAGGACTGTGTGCCGGGCGTCAGGCCCATAACGTTCAGCACGACGTATTCTTCATGAGTTGAGATGACAACGTATGCGGTTGCCGGACTCTTGCCGTCGCCCGAACCGATAATGGATTTAAACAGGCCGGCAAAAACCGCCCGATGGAAGTCCGCCTTCCCGGAGTCCTGCAGTTTGCCGTAGGCAACAGACTCCACGTAATGGGCGTCCAGATTTACAAATTCATTGGCCAGGACCGTGTCCGCGTTCTTGATGGCCTCTTTAAAGTCGTTGACGTTAAGCGCTTTGAACATGGCAGCTTCCTGGTCGCTGGTGTCCTTCGCACTCTTGCGTTCCGGCGACTCCATATAGGAAAACCGCAGCTTTTGGAAATCAATGGAGGTATCGCCGTTTTGCACGCGAGCCAGCAGGACGGCGTATTCTGAAGGCGGATTCTGCTCACGCTTTTCATCCTGGCCAACGCCAAGCAGCGTAGCGAAACAAAAAACGAGAATGGCCGCGCAGCAGCGTGTCATCGTCGCTCTCCTCGGGTTGGTTTCACACGACTCGCTTTGTATCAGGGCACACCTTCACCCAAGTATAAGGTCTTTTAGATTTAGTCGTATCGTGCCGCCCAACCCAAGGTGCGGATTCAAGACTTCAATCCGCTGGGGCGACGTCGGGTTCGGGCGTGCGCAGCGGCGAAATAGCAGACCACCCCGGCGGCGGCCATCGCCAGGCCCAGAGTCAGAGTGCTGAAGTGCCCAAGGTGCTCATTGCGGTTCTTGATCAGCGCGACCACGAGCAGCGCCGCAGGGCCCATGCCCAACAGCACGGCCACCGGCAATCCACCGGGGACTCGGAACGGGCGTGGCAGCTCGGGTTCGTGAATACGCAGCACGACCAGCGCAACGAACTCCAGTACCAGACTGGCGCCGTAGAGCAGGATATCGAGCATGATCAGGCGGTCAAAGCTCAGTTTGAGCGAAAGTCCCCATGCGAGTCCGCAGACCACAATGGCGAACCACGGCGCGCCGTTGCCGAGTTTCAGGGTAAACGCCCTGGGCAGATAGCCGTCTTCCGCCATGGCCACCGGCAGGCGCGAGTACGACATAGTCAGAGAATTGAGAATGCCTGCGGTGCTGACCAGCGCTCCAGCGACGACCGCCAGTCCGAGCCATGGGCCGACGACAGTCCCGGCAATGGACGCCCAGCTTCCTGTCTCCCAGGCGTTCACCGGGAGATGCGCGCTCCACACAGCGGCCACAGGTACTATGTAGGACAGCATAATCACCACCAGGGCGATGATCATGACACGGGGATATGTCCGCTGCGGATTCTCCACTTCCTCGGCAACGGTGGAAGCGTTGTCCCATCCCATGTAATTCCACATAGCGACGAGGATTGCGGCGAGTAAATCGCTTTTGCCTGCGGACACGCTGGTCGCGGCAACCGGTATCCCGTGGCGGAAGAGCGCGTATACAGTGATGACCGAGAATGGGACCATCAGCAGCAGTCCCAGCAGTACCGAGCCGTCGCCGACTGCCTTGGCTCCAAACAGGTTCCACGCAAGGCACGCCAGAAGAATGGACGCAGCGATCAGCACGCCGTTATTTCCCTCTCCAGCCTGCGGCCACACGTGTTTGAGATAGAGCACCGCCACGGTGGGATAAGCGCCCATATCAAATACGCTGGCCATCAGCGAAAGCCACGCCTCCTGGAAGCCCCAGAAAGGCCCCAGGGCGCGGCGCACCCAGACGTAGAAACCGCCTTGCGAAGGAAGGGCTGCCGAGAGTTCGCCCACCATCAAGCCGGTCGGCAGCGACCAGAGGAGGGGAAGAAAAAAAAGAATGGCGATGGCCAGCTTGTAACCGGAGGCCTGCACCAGTTCCTCCAGGCCGTAAGGCCCGCCGGAGACCATAAAGCAAGTGGCCGCAACCAGAGGCACAAGCGTCAGTTTGCGGCCGGAAACCTTCCCGGTTTTTTGCATTGGAAATGCGACTATAACACCAAAAGAAATTGCGGCAATTTATTTTCGCGGGAGTGGAAGCTACCTCACGTTTTCGCGGAACTTAACACTCTTGCCTGCCCCTTGTGCCGCCCGCAAAACGTGTAAACTCTAGGACGAATATCCGAGGAACACCACCCATGCCTGCCATGCCGGACGGCCTTTTGCGCTACCGCGCAGAGTTCCCCATACTGGAACGCACTACATATATGATCAGCAACTCGCTGGGCGCCATGCCCCGCCGCGTGTACGACTCCTTGCACTCATACTGCGACGTGTGGGCCAACCGCGGCGTCCGCGCCTGGGAAGAAAACTGGTGGATGCTCTCCCGCGAAGTCGGCGACCAGATCGGCGCCATCATGAACGCGCCCCAAGGCTCGGTCAGCGTGCACCAGAACGTGACCATCTGTCAGGCCATTGTGGCGAGTTGCTTTGACTTCAGCGGACGGCGCAACAAAGTCGTCTATAGCGACATGAATTTTCCTTCCGTCATGTATTTCTGGGAAGCTCAGCGCTCCCGCGGCGCCCGCGTGCACATGGTCAGGACGGACGACGGCATTCACGTTCCAACCGAACGAATCCTGGAAGCCATTGATGACGAAACGCTTCTGGTACCCATTTCGCACGTGGTCTTCCGCAGCGCGTATATAAAAGACGCGAAGGCCATCATCGAAAAGGCCCATCGCGTGGGCGCGTACGTTGTGCTGGATTGTTTTCAGTCGCTGGGCAACGTGCCGGTGGACGTGCAGCAACTCAATGCCGACTTTGCCACTGGAGGCGTGCTCAAGTGGCTCTGCGGTGGGCCAGGCACAGCCTATCTGTACGTCCGTCCGGACCTGGGAAAGAAACTTGAGCCCAAACTGACCGGATGGTTCGCGCACGAAAACCCGTTCGATTTTGAGATCGGACCAACCAAATATGGCGAGCCGCCTTATCGGTTCATGCAAGGGACCGCGAACATCCCGGCGCTGTACGCTGCACAACCGGGACTCAAGATCATTCGCGAAGCGGGCGTGGAGCGCATCCGCGAAAAATCAAAGAAAATGACCGCCCGTCTGATTGAGCTGGCCGACCAGCGCGGCTGGAAAATCAACGCCCCACGCGATCCGGAACAGCGCGGCGGAACGGTAGCCATCAATATGCCGGACTCCCAACAAGTCTGCCAGGAGTTGTTGCGCCGCGACGTTCTGGTGGATTGGCGGCCAAACGCGGGCGTGCGGTTCTCTCCGCACTTTTACAATACGATGGAAGAAATCGAGCGGGCGATAGAGACGGTGGATGAGATCCTGGGCCAGATGCGGGTGCCGGCCGCGGCGGCGCGCTAAAGCTTTTTTTGCCGGGGAACCAAAATAGCTATTGACATTCGCCCTTTATTCGCTAAAAATTCGCTTATGGCTATCACAAAACGGCAACGCGAAGTTTACGACTTTATCCACCACTTTGTGCAGACCAACGGCTACTCGCCTTCGTTTGAAGAAATCGGCAATGGGCTCGGCCTGAGTTCTCTTGCGACTGTGCACAAACACGTCTCCAATCTGGAGAAAAAAGGGCTGCTGAAGCGCGACTACAACCGCAGCCGGTCCATTGACGTGCTCCCAATGCGCGGCATGCTGAAACGGCAAGCCGCCAGGGCCGCGGATGAACTGCCGCTGCTCGGACGGATTGCCGCGGGCCAGCCCATTGAGGCGATCGAGCATCCGGAAACGATTTCGCTCAGCGACATCACGCGCTCCAAAGATGTCTTTGTGCTCCAGGTCAAAGGCCAGAGCATGAAGGACGAGCACATTGTGGACGGCGATTACGTGCTGGTCGAGAAAGTCAACAGCGCGCCCGACGGAGACATCGTGGTCGCGCTGGTGGAAGGCACGGACGCGACCCTGAAACGCCTCTACCGCGAGAAAGACAAGGTCCGCTTGCAACCGTCTAACTCCGCCATGCCGCCCATCATTGTCCCGGCGAAGTCCGTACAGGTGCAGGGACGGGTGATTGGCGTGTTGCGAAAGTACTAGTCCGCGCTATTGCCTGGGCAGTCCGGCGAACTTGGCGATTCTTCCCTTTGGCCCCACGGCCCATCCGGTGGTCGCGCCGGCGAAGGTCACCGCGTTGTATTCTGCTTTGTCCAGCGGCCGCCATGTAGTACCGCCGTCGATTGAGTAATCGGAACCAGTAGTGCCAACAGCAATCAACAGGTTCCCGGCGGCGCCGGCGACAAATGCAACTGCGGACCTATACCCTGCCGGCGGCGCCTTCGCAAGTTCCCAATGCGCTCCGCCGTCACGCGTGGTGGCCAGGTTCCCATGCGCGTTGTCTGGACTCTGATAATCTCCTCCGGCAATAACGCCATTTTTCCGATCGCGGAAAGCAACGGAGAAAATCCCCTGCGGCGGGGCCCCGCTGAGCAACGGCGAATTCACGACAGTCCAGTCCCGGCCACGGTCCCCGGAATGAAACACCCGCGCCGCGGGACCTCCCGTAGCAAACCAGACATCCTGCTTCCCCGCCGTCGCAATGCACGTGCCGCTCGCGGCGAACGCGCCTTCATTGAGAAGGGCAGGTGGCATGCTGCGCGGCGAGAGTGGCGTCCACGTCTCGCCGTCGGAGGTTACAAGCAAAGGGAATCTACCGTCGACTGAATCGCCCACCGCGATCCCGTGCGTCTGGTCCCAGAAAGCAAAACAATCGTAGAAAGCTTTGGGGTCGTGATTGATGAACTGCGGCCGCCAGTGCTGCCCGGCGTCCGTTGTCTTGTAAATGCGCGACTGCTCTCCCGGACCAATGCTCAGAACGTAAGCTGTGTTTTCACTGAAACCCTGGATGTCGCGAAGGTCGAGTTGCTTGGCTTCTGGAAGGTTCAGCTTGTCCCAGTGGTCGCCGCCGTCCACTGTCCGCAACACCGCCCCCTTGGCGCCGCTGGCCCACGCGACCTTGCTGGAAACAGCGCTGACGCCTCGCAGGGAGACATCGGTGCCGCTCGTTTGCGGGGCCCACTGCGCAAGAGCAGGCAAGACGGACCAGACCAGAAAAAGCAATGCCCGTAGGGACCCTCCTTGCTGCAACTGGAACAATGGTGTAACCTCCGTAAGCCCGCTGGTTTTTTTCCACTACGAGGTTACACCATGGTGTGTAGAAGAATCTTTTTTGGGCTTGCGATCGCAGCGTTTTGCTTTGTCTCCCGTCCTCTATGCGCCGTGGATGATTGGCAACCCATCAATCCTGACGAACTCCGAATGACCAGCGCCGAAGCCGGCAATGCCGATGCCATTGTCCTCTATCACCAGGAAGTGTCTGATGACACCCGCAGGACTAGTTCCAAATACACCCGCCTGAAGGTCCTCACCGAGAAGGGCAAGGACTATGCGAATGTCGAATTGGTCTACAGCGGCACCGACTTTCACATCATTGACATCAAGGCCAGGACCGTCGCTCCCGACGGAAGCATTACGCCATTCACGGGCAAAGCTTTCGATAAAACCGTGATCAAAGGGCATGGAATCAAGATCCTGGCCAAGACTTTTAGTCTGCCCAACGTTCAGGTGGGCAGCATCATTGAATACAAGTATTCAGAGTATTGGGACAATGAGAGCTTGTACGCTCCACATTGGACCGTGCAAGGCGAGCTGCTGCAGAAGCGGGCGAAGTTTACCTTCATTCCCTATAGCGGGAGCGCGACCATAGAAGACAACCGAGGCAACACCAAGGACCGCGTCTATTACAGCCTGATACAGATGCCGAAAAACACCACGATCAAGACCACGCCAGACAGAAAGATGGAGTTGGAACTCAAAGACATTCCTGCCTACCAGGAAGAGGACTTCGGACCGCCTGAAGAAGTCACCAAGATGCGCGTCGACTTCTACTACGGCGATGACAAGATGGGCAAACCGGAGCAATTCTGGAAGGAGGAGGGGAAATACTGGAGTAAGGATGTAGAAAAGTTCATCGGTCATTCGTCCGCTGTAGCCGCCGCGGCTGCCCAGGCCACCGGTCCCGCTGACACTCCTGAACAGAAGGCCCGCAAGATTTATGCGCTTGTCCAGAAAATGAAGAACCGCTCCTATGACCCGGACACCAGCCTGGCCGAGGACCTGGCACAGGAGAAACATCCGGACAAAACCACCGCGGAATCCGTATTGGGACAACAGAGGGGGTTCAGCGATGATCTCACGCGGCTCTTTGTCGCCATGGTCAGGACGGTCAACATTCCCGCTTATGTCATGCGGATTGCGACCCGCGACCGCGTGTTTTTCGAGCCGAATATTCCCAACAGATTTCAGTTGAATGCTGAGGTTGCGATTGTTCAACTGGGCGATAAAGAAGTTTTCCTGGATCCGGGCACGCGGTTCTGTCCCTACGGTTTGCTGCAATGGACCCGGACTTCCGTCAAAGGCATCCGCGAGACCGCGGGCGGCGGTACGGCATTGTCTCAAACCCCTCCCGCCGCCTACCCTGATGCGCTCACCCGCAGGACGGCAAAATTCTCTCTGGCAGACGATGGCGCCTTGAACGGCAGGATGACTATTGTCTGGACGGGGCAGGAGGCGCTAAAACACCGCAGCAGCGCCTTCAAAACGGACGAGGCAGGACGCAAGAAGGAATTGGAAGACGAAATCAAGGCAATTCTGCCCTCCGCCGCTGTGGTGAAATTCGAGTTCGCCAAAGACTGGGAAGATCCAGAGAAGCCGCTAACCGTGACTCTCGGCGTGGAGATTCCCGGATTTGCGGCCAGCACGGGCAAGCGCCTTCTCTTCCCGTCATCAATCTTTCAGGTAAACACCAAACAGCGTTTTTCCGATGTTGAGCGTAAGACGATGGTTTATTTTGCCTATCCTTATCGGACTTTTGATGTGGTGCAGATTTCGCTGCCTCCGAGTTGGCAGGTCGAGAACCTGCCGCAAACTCCGCCCCTGCAGACCGATTTCGCAATCTACAAAGTCGGCCGCTCGGCTAAAGATAGCTTGCTTACGTTCAACCGTGATTTCGCCATAGCCGGATTTGTATTTCCGCCCGAGTACTACGGTTCGCTCAGGTCTTTCTATTCCGGGGTAAATACCGGCGACGCGGAGCAGATTGTTATTGGACATGCGGCGGCAAAGTGACGCCCCACGGAATGTTGTTGCTTAAGACATCAGCTTCTGGAGCGTGGCGATCATTTCTTTCACCGGCGGCGCTGATGGACCATCGGGGTCAAGCCGCAAATACTCCTGATACTCGGCCAAGGCGGCGTCTGCGTTCTCGTACAAATGCAGGTAGATGTCTCCCATAAGAATGTGGGGCAAAGCATACTTGTCATTCAGCTCAATGGACATGCGGATGTGAAGCTCCGCGTCCTGCAACCGTCCCAGGCCAACCAGGCTGCGACCCATCTCGTACTGGGCTTCGGCGGAATCAGCTTTCAGCTTCAAGCTCTGATCGAGCGGCTTCAACGCTCCCGACCAGTCTTTTTGCTGATTGAGAGCGGAACCGATCCCCAGAAACGCGGTCGCACTGTCCGGCTCCAGGTGCGCGGCCATTTCAAACGCCGACTGCGCGTCCGTCCACTGCTGCGCCTGCATACAGGCATTGCCCAGCAGGAGATACCCACGCGCGTACCGGGGTTCCAGCTCCACAACTCTCTTGAAGCTCGCGACGCTGCCCTTCGCGTCATGTTTTTCGGCAAGAAGCTCCTGCCCTTTGGCCAGCGCCTCGCGCGCTTCCGGCGACGAAAGCTGCCGCGCAACATTTGCCGGGGCGGGGTTACCTTTGCTTGAACTGTCCTGCGCCTCCAGCCGTGCGGGGACAATCGTGACGGATAGAAGCAGTGAGGCAAGTAAAATAGCGCGCATGATGATGAAGATCCTGCTGAAATTGTAGACGCTGCACGCTGCAAACTCCAAAAGTCAAGGATGCCGCGTGGCGTTTCCAACGGCAAGCTAGCGAGTTGCTGGTGAAGAAAGCGGTCCGTCCAGGCGAAGCACGATCTGGGTGCCTCTCTCCAGATCGATGTTATGGCCAACGGAAACCAGGACAGGCACGGGCTCCGTGGCCCTGAGTGTCAGCCCCGGGTAACCAAACACCCCGTGGCTGCTGGCCGTTAAGGCCCCGCGAGGTCCTTGTGGGCCGGGCCTGCGTTTGCCGGCATCTTCGAGCCCCTGTTTCCGCTGTTCCAGAGCTGCGGCGCCGCTCTTTCTGGGATCAGAACTGACGGTGGGCGCAGGAACATTGCTTTGGCCGGTGCCTCCGGTCACTGGATGTCCGCTCTGTGGGCCCGCGTACGGCGATGAAGAGGCCATAATCCCTTCCAGGAACGGATCATACATGGGAGGCGCCACAGCCTGAATCACCCCGTGTAGGAACAGAGTACCTCCGTCTTTCAGATCGATTCGTTCAAAGACCAGGGCCAGGCGGGCTACGGAATCGGCCTGGCTGGTTGCTTGCGCCTCCGCGACACGGCCCATGAGTTTTGAGTTGCGGGGAATCACTATCTTTCCGCCCAACACCAGATCCTGGAGTACCTTGGCTGTAATCCTGTCGGCAGCCTTGAGTTTCTTGACGTTCAAATCCCGGTTGATCTGAGCGACGACGCCAGGAGAAGCTTCCGGTTGGGCCGGTCCAGAGGACGGTATCTGCGCCAGCACACACGCCGTGGTAAGGGATGTAATCGCGGCGGCAATCGCACGGAGTTTCATGGCATTACCTCTAGTGCGGACCTTTATTTTACTCCGGGTCTGGGAAGCCAGCGGACAAAAAAGCGGCCCTCCCGAAAGAGGGCCGCTAGAGTTATAGAGTTCCAATGTTTAGAACTTGAACTCAGCTTTCAACTGGATGATGCGCGGTGATGCATCGCCGCCCAGAAACGATCCCAAAATGCTGGTCGGAGTGTTCACTGTCCTTGTGACCCGCCCAAACCGGGAACTGGCAACGTCGTTCACAGGATTGTCGAAGTTGGGGTGGTTGAAGAGGTTGAAGAACTGGAACCCAACATTCAATTCTCCGCGCTCCACACGCGGCAGCTTGGTGTGCTTTACCACCGCGAAGTCGGTGTCAACATAGCCGGGACCGCGGAACTGGTTGCGCGCCTGGTTGCCGAACCCAGTGAGCGAACCCGGTGCGTTGAAGCCCGCCTTGTTCAAGCACGGCACTGGTGTGATCCCTGTGCCCGCCGTGTTCGTGGAACCATTGCCACAACTCACCGCGCCCTTGGTCGGCCCAATGATGTTGGCGAGTACAGGGCCCGTATAGTTGAGCAGGCCACCCGTGGTGCCACTGTCGATGACCGAGAACGGCGAGCCGCTGTGGGCAAAGATTTTTCCGGAGAAGTTCCACCCGCTGAAGATCGCGTTCGGTCCCCATTTAAAGAGATGGCGGAGGCTGTTGTCCCACAGATAACTCGCGGTGAAATTGTGGCGAATGTCGTAGTCAGCATTGCCATAATTTGCGCGAAGGTTGAAGGGATTGACGAGAGTGCCGATGCTGGCTGCAGTGCCCTGGTTGTACTTAAACAGGCCGGCATTCGATACTTCATCCAGAGCATGTTGCCAGGTGTAGTTCGCCGCGATCTGGAACCCCCTGAAATTATGCTGCAATCCAACCGCCAGGGCATTGGTGTTGGAGACAGCAATGCTCTGGTATTGGGTCACTGCGCCAAAGGCGTCATCAGGTGCCGTCACGGGAAGTCCGACAAAACCGCCGCCAATGGCGTTAACTCCAGAATTGGCGACTACTTCAAAAATTCCGTGATTGCCCACATAGTTCACCCCCAGTACGGTGCTCCAGGGTAATTCACGCTCGATTTTCAGGTTCCACTCCTGATAGCGCGGCTGGCGGATTTCCTTGTCAGAACTGGTCAAGCCGGGCGTCACGCCGCCCAGTTGGGCAGAGGTCTTACCGGCAGCGAATCCGCTCACGAACGTCTGGTTCTGGCCACTGGCTGAAGAGAAGATGCTGGTTGGATCAGACGCTGCGCTAAGGTTGCTGTTGGTCGTGCCAAAGAGGGTGCCCAGAGTAAAGGTGTTGAACAGCGGCGAATTCTGGGAGAACCCATCAACCACGGCCGCGGGAAAGGAATCAGTGAAGATTCCGATTCCGCCGCTAAGAACGGTTTTGTTGTCGCTAAACGGACTCCAGGTAAAACCAAGACGGGGTTGCCATACAACCATGTCGGTGGAAGGATAGGCCTGATGCAGGCCCGTCTTGATCACCTGGTTGTAAGGCAGCGTATCAGCAGTCGCGTTTTGCGCCAACGTGGTGAAAGGCACGGTCAGGCGTGCGAAGCAATTCGTCTGGCAGACGGGGTTGGAGTTGTGGTCAGCCCGCAGGGTAAGGCCGAGTTTCAGCTTCTTTGTAACACGCCACTCGTCTCCGGCGTAGAAGCCGAGACTGTACGTGGCTATTGGCTGGCTCGCCCGGGTGTTGAAAGCCTGCTGGTAAAAGTCTACGGTGCCGTCAAAGATGCTTTGCATGGACAGCTCTACTAGCGTACCGCTGGTGTTTACTCCGTAATCGAAGTCGGTTACGTTGTCGCGGTGATAGTTGACGCCAAATTTCCAGGTGTGCTTGCCCCGGGTCATCTGGTAGTCATCCACGATCTGGTATTGGTTCACGTTGCGGCCCTGCGGCCAGACCAAGTCAATGCCGCCCAGTCCCGAAAGCGAACCATCGTTCAAAATCATGGTAGTCGGAAAGGCGGCAAGGGAAGCCTTCAGGTTTGGAGTGCTGAAGAGAGCGCTGTACCACAGGTCCGACACTTTGAATTCATTGACGGCGCTTGAGCCGAAGACGTGCGTCCAACCGATTTGTGCCTGGAACTCGGGCTGCGTACTGACCGCATTAAAGACCGGGTTGATCTGGTCCGTGAACGTGGCCTGCACTCCGCGGTCAACCTGCGCCCGGCCGTAAATCTTATCGCTGTCGCTGAAGTGATGGTCAAGCCGCAAGGCCATCAGGTACTCATGGGTGAAGTTTCCGGCGGTGGACTGAAAAGTTGAGATGCAAGGGGTGGCAGGAAGCAGCGCGCCGCCGGATACACCCGCGTCGCCGCAATTGCTGGAAGTAGTTGCGGCCGCCGCTCCGGGTGCTGTGTTGTATAGGTGAAACATATTCTGATAGAAAGCGACTTGCGCAGGATTTCCGGCCACGTTTGCCAGTGCAGCCGCTTGAAACTGCTGGCTGGGGATGAACGCCGGCGAACTCGTGGGGAGCACCACACGCAAACCTTCGTAATTAAAGAAAAAGAAAGTCTTGTCCTTTCTGATCGGACCACCGAACGAGACTGCCCATTGATTCACGTTATCAAAGGGCTTTGGTGTGGAAGGATTTCCATTTACTTGAAGATTATTAAAGTAGTTATTGGCATTCATCGCCCTGCCGTTCCACCAATAAGCCGCATTGCCATGCCACTGGTTCCCGCCGGACTTGGTGATGTAGTTGATTTGCGCCCCGGCCAGCTGGCCATATTGTCCGGAATAGCCGTTGGTGACCACCGTGGCTTCTTCCAATTCGTTGGCCCCCAGCAGCAGGTTGGTGGCGCCGGAATTGTTCAGGTTCAGGAACGGGTCATTGTCATTCATGCCGTTCAGCGTGAACAGATTGGACGTGCCCGGCAAACCGAAAGCGGAGAAGTTACCGAAGCCGCCTCCCGTGTTCAGAACCACGCCCGGCGCAGTCAAAGCGACCGCACTCAGATCGTTGCCCGGATTGGGGACCTGGGAAATCTGTTCGCTGTTAAACCCCGTGGAATTATCCGCATTCTCCACCTGCAGGACCGACGTGGTCACGTCGACCGTGGTGACAGCGCCGCTGACCGATAGTTGGATATTCGCCGTGGCGACCTGGCCCACCGTGACCTGCACTCTGTGGCTGGCAGGTTGGAACCCGGAGACGCTCACGCCTACCGTATAAACTCCCGGCTGCAGCAGGGAGAACCGATACGTTCCCTGACTGGTGGTGGTTGCGCGCTGCTCCGAGCCTGTGGCCTCGCCCTTCGCGGTGACCGCCGCGTTTGGCACGACTGCGCCGGTAGGATCAAGGACAGTCCCGCTTATATCGCCCGCGGTAGTAGATTGGGCAAAACCGGTAACTGAAATTAGACTCACGCCGCACAAGAGTACGGACACAATACACAGTACAAGTCTGCGTCTCTTCATTTTCAATACCCCCGAAAAAGATTTGTGTGTTCTAGTTGAACCGCCTTCCTCGTGTTGCTGTCATGCAAAAATGAAAGTTAAATACGAGGACCTATACGAACCTATGCATCGGTCATATGCACGTTATATGCATTATTAGAAAACACTAATAAAAAAATGTAAAGCTATTAGTATCAATCGTTTACTGACAAGAAACACTTGCTCAATTCACCACTTGCTATAGAAAATTCAATATTTCGTATTCCGATATACTAAATATCACAGGGCATCCTGAATTCCCTGTTGAGGCAAGGTCATGGCCGGCATGTACAACAGCCTAGTCCAGTTCCGTGCGCGCGGATTCAGCCATGATCGGATATTGACGAGCACCTCAGTCGCCCCCCGATTTGATCCCTTGAGGCCGCCAAAGCCTACGTTGCCCACAAAAAAGGCCGTCTTTGAAACCTATCGCCAATTTGGTGGAAGGCCATCTTCACACTCCGGCCCAAATGCCGTTGGTCCGCGACTAACACCTGGGCGAGGTCGTTCCCAGCGAACATCCTGGCCGGCCATGTCCGGCTTTGCTATGCCCGAGTTCTTCGAAGTAGGACAACATCGCCGAGCGCGAAAGCGTTGCAGTCGAGTTCTGAACCAGTGCGGTAGCGCCGCCGCAGCGGCCACTTTCATGCAAAGCAGCCCTTGCGCACGAAGACCGCGTTGTTTACTAACCAGCAACGCCCGCGATCTTCCTCACAAAGACCTTTATTTAGAAGGCGTTAGCCCTGCCCGTCGGTCATTACAATTACCTGCGAATCAATGAAACGTCTGTCCCCATGGTGGGTTTCATCATATAATCCTGTTCATCTTCATCATCCAGGTACATACGGAAATACGCTACGGTTAGATTTGTGTGAGGAGCAAAATGTCTGAATCCAGAACAGGAAAGCGGTTCCCGCTTGAATTGCCGA
>Ga0210407_10001631_pt1 | contig 20593 bp, 14 predicted proteins | sample IncBWC27MmetaG_FD_150860 | JGI IMG/M metagenome (GOLD analysis project Ga0210407, IMG submission 150860) | Forest soil microbial communities from Barre Woods Harvard Forest LTER site, Petersham, Massachusetts, United States - Inc-BW-C-27-M | ecosystem: Environmental > Terrestrial > Soil >... | reverse complement strand
TCATTCAGAGCATCACGCAGTCGGCGAATGGCGGCATTCAGGCCCGCGTCAAAATCCACGAAAGTATCGGCAGGCCACAGTTTCTTGCGGAGTTCCTCACGAAGCACCAATTCCCCTGGCCGTTCCAGCATGGCAGCCAATATCTGAAAAGGCTGATCTTGGATCTTGATTCGAATGCCGCATTTGAAAAGCTCGCAAGCGGAAAGATCGGCCTCAAATGCTCCGAAGCGGACCCTACGGTACTGAAGACTGGCTGGCATGGAAGAAAGATTGCTGGCTAGTATAGCCCCGCAACCTCGAAAAGCAAGCAAATGATGTAACCACAAAATGCAGTAACCAATTTAGTATGAAATAGATACACCGTTAGAATCATTTCAGTTGTTCGCCCGCTCCACACCATTGCGCGGCCGACGGCGCCGCAGCATCTTGGCTGGCAGCTAAGGCCGCCACTGCACAATTCGTCGCGGTCGCCACATGGCCGACAGGAATGATGCTCGATGGAGTCATGCCGCAACCTTATTAGCAAATGGAATGCCTTAGCGCGCGAATCTCAAGGAGGAAAGATGAGAGTGACGGATAGCGCAATTCGGCTGATGTACCTACTGGTTGCATGTCTCGTTCTATTCGTTGTGGCCGTTACTGGTCAGACGCTGGCTGTTCCAGCAGGAAGCACCACGGCACCCGGCAGTAACGTACCGCAAACTGGACCATCGCCGGGTTCGAACTCATTCACGTTCGCTGTCATCGACGTTCCCGGTTCATCTGCCACCACCGCTGCGGGCATTAATGCTCGGGGAGACGTCGTCGGAAGCTACCAGATCGCCGGCGGTAACACTCACGGCTTCTTGTTACACCAGGGAGTCTTTTCCACAATCGACTTCCCCGATGCCTCCCTCACGGCGGCACGAGCCATCAACGCTCGCGGGGACATCGTCGGCAGAATTGTCGATTCCAGCGGCATCGAGCATGGATTTCTATTGCGCGAGGGACACTTCGCCCAGATCGATTACCCCGGCGCGAGTCAGACCTCAGCCCGGGGAATAAACAACGCCGGTGATATCACCGGAAGACATTTCGACCACGCCGGTAATGAACGCGGGTTTATTCTAAAGGATGGAGTATTTTCCAACGTGCATGTGCCGGGCTCTTGTTCCACTGACGTGTGGCTAGCCATGGACAATGGGCGGCTCCTCGTCGGTGACTTCTGCACAAACTCAGACGGGGGAATTCACGGCTATGTAGGGAGTTTGCCTCAAAATTTCCAAATCATTGATTTCCCGGGTGCGGGTGCTCCATGTACTGCACCTCGTTGGATCAATGAGAGAGGCGACATCGCCGGGGTTTACGCAAATACTCTAAGCGAGTGTTATGCGTTCCAGCTCCATGGCTTCCTGCTCATCCAGGGCCAATACACCCCATTAGATTTCCCCGGGGCAAAGTATACGACGCTTCTCGCCATTAATGATGACGGCCAGACGGTGGGCCAATACTTAGATCTGAAGGGCATCGCACATGGGTTTAAGGCTTCTCCGATCAACGCACAATGACGCGATGACGTCATAAACAGAGTGTGGATTGACGGCGACTATGGAGGCATCCTGAAGTCAACTGCGACTGCCCACCTCTAGAGTGGGCACAAAACCTCTTACTCGATGGACAGAGTAACGGTGAGAACCTCCGCAGCGTAGATGACGAATACTGCATCAGCATTCGGCACGCTTGCGTGTGGCCGCGAAAGCTTCTGAAAAACAGTCTCACGACAGGACATTTCTTCAAGAGTTCGTGAACTTCGTGCGGAGGGAAGACCCGAAGGTTTGGCCCTTGATCGAGGCGCTGCCCGCGACTGGGACGTGGGGTGATGCAACGGATTGGCTGGGGATGACAAAAAACGAATTTGCTCGGATGCGTGCTCGGCTGGGCCGGTTGAGTAAGTGCTTCCTGAACGGTGAGACAGTACCGAGACAACGAAAACCCTACAAGAAGCGCGTCGCAAAGACCAAACAGTCCGTTGCCCTGCAATTTGCGGATCGCAAAGCTTACAAACGCTGCCCGATGCACGAGCCAGCATGTTCCGACCCGATTCGGCCAACCCAAAGGTGACTTAAGATCGCCTTCTTCAACACGAGGCAGAGGTCGCGAGTTCGAGTCTCGTCGTCCCCGCCATTCTGTTCAAGCAGTTGCCGAAAGTTTGGCTTTCCAGCGTGGGAACAAAAAGGAACAATAAGAAGGTTCACTTCCCTCCTCCAGCCATAGCAGTTTGAATCTGCTCCTGCAAAATCATACGGACAACTTTGGTTTGCGCTTCTCTCTTTGCAGGCGTCAAAGCTTGTGTGTACGTGTCGAGGGTTATTCGGCTGTTGGCGTGCCGTAGAGATTCCTGAATGACCTTCACGTCTTCGCCATTCGCCTTCAGGTGAGTTGCATAGCTATGTCGAACGTATGCTAACCAATCGGCTTCTTTATGCCGCATCGGTCTCCCGCAGGACAGATGTGTCGGCGCAAGAGGTTCTCGGGCCAGTAAGGTTTTTGAGGGCCGTAGTTCTCATTAACATCACGGGTACGGGTAGCCCTTCGCCAGTGCCTCGGCAAGTTTTGCATCGTGTCCGTAAATGTCATCGTAGAAATGAACTTCGTTGTTTTCGTGCGCAATGGCGGTCCCATAGACGATAAAAACCGGCACTCGCTGCGCCAGGCTCACGGTGACATCGTCTCTACCGTTCTGCATTTCCTGCTGCACACGCTCAAGACTCCAGCCAGAATTATTGCGTAGCACCCAAGCCGCAAGTTCAGCAGGTTTTTCGACACGGATGCAACCGTGGCTGAAATCGCGGCGGCTGCGCGAGAACAATTGCGGGGCTGGCGTACTGTGCAGATACACGTTGTACTCGTTGGGGAACATCAGCTTCACCAAGCCGAGCGCATTCGCTGGCCCAGGTTTCTGCCGGACGGCGAGCTTGCCTGCTTTTAGCCGCGCCAGCACATCGTCGGAAATTTCACCTGAGGAGACGACCTTGCCGTCGTGGGTCGTTACCTCATAACCCTTGCTTGCAATGTAATTGCGATTGCGCTGGATGGAGGGAGCAATCTCGCCACGTAGAATGCTGGGCGGAACATTCCAATAGGGGCGCAGGACAACATACGTCATATCGCGGGAGAAGACGGGCGTCTGAGTACGCATCGCTTTTCCGACGACCACGCGCATATTCATGACGACTTTGTTGTTCTCATCGACGGCCCGCAGGCGGAAGTCGGGAATGTTGACGACGATCGGCGGCGCAGAAAACTCCGTTGGCAACCATCGCCAACGCTCCAAGGTGAGTTGCAATTGGCGGACTCGTTCCGACAGGGGCATATTGAGTTGTTTCAGGGTCCCAGGTCCCAATCGGCCGTCGTCGTCGAGACCGTGGCGGCGTTGAAAACGCTTTACTGCCTCGACCAAGGCGCCGTCGTAGAGCTGAGCATCTGCGGGTAGGGCAGCATCTGACGGGAGGTCACCGACAAGCTGCAGAAACGCGGCCAGGCGAGGTACTCCCGCGTATGTCTGGCCTGGATTGATCGGCTTTGCCGAGACTGGCAGCTTTTTTTCGTCGTCGCTGCGGGCCAGTTCTAAGTAGCGCGCCAGGGCCTGCTCGGTGCTGCGATAACCGGCAAAAGAAGGCTCTATGCCGTCCAACGCGGCGGATATGTCAGTTGCCGGCAAGAGGCGGTCACGCAGGAACTGGGCCAGATTGTATTTCTTGTTTTCCACGTTCAGGCCAAATTTGAAATGCTGTGGATTGATGCGCCCGATCCGGAGATCCGAAACGTAACGCATCGTGCACACCGTTAGAGCCACGTCGAAACGCGCCATCTGGTTGGCGGAGCCTTGCACACTGTGGAGACGAGCATCCCAACGAGATGCATCGTAGTCTTCGGGCTCCAGTCCCTTTTTCCAAGCGTTCTTGAAGATTTCGATCATGGACAAGGCTTGGGGAGACGGATGATCCTGTTGGACCCACGCTGGAGCGTAGCCCGTGGAGTCGTAGAACTTCTCGAGCCAGGGCTGATAATCGCGAAAGTTCGGCCAACGCATGTCGTCGAGAGTGCCCGCGGAGACCAGGTTCTGGATCTCAGGACCGGTCCGGGGGACACCCAGGCAGGTAAGGGCGACGAAAACGGTGACTTGCCACCACAAAAAAGAAGAAGACCGACACCATGGGAAGTTCACGAGATCCTCCTTTGGGGATTCGCTCCTTATTGGAGAAGCCACAACGTTTCAGGGGCATCACTTGCTCGGTTCTGAAGACTCCATATCACTGCGCGCACGTAGTCTTCCAAGCAGGAGGTACTTATTTCGCACGATTTCGCCTCATGAACGGCCGACAGGTGAGCGGCGGGCTCAAGCTACAAGCGGGCTGTGGGTTTCGGCCCGATCTTTTTCTATTCGTCTTCCTCTGGGACGGAGCTCCAAGATTTGTCCGGATTGAAGCGATCCATTTTTATAAACTCATAGAGGGTGGCCGGCCCAAAATCCTTCTCGTAGACAACGCCGTCGTGGCTGACGATGAAGCTCTTCACTCCGGTCACGCCGTACTCGGCCGGCGCAGCTACCAGGGCGAAACCACCGATCATCACGTCCTTCACGACGAAATCTATTTCGCCGAGTGGTGCTGCGGGGCCCTGTCCCTTCAGGATTTTGAAGAAATAGCCATGGTACGGCTCCGCACTACCGGAGTAGCCCTTTTCGATCGCGCGGGCAATTTTTTCGCCAATTGGGCCGCCCCAACTACCATCCGAGTTTTGCCAAGCCAGGCCATCCTGTTTGCCCGGAGTGCTGATAATACGCTGCGCGTACTGATTCACGTTGTAGCCTTCGCGCGTCTGGAGTGCGTATTCGTGCTGCGCTTCCACGTAGCCGCGACAAATGTCGATGGCGTCCAGTTCATTGCTGCCGATGCGACGGTGGAGAAGTTCCTCGCGGCCGGCCTTCGCATCAAACGCCCATTTGGCGCCCAGTTTTACAATTGGCACGGGGAACGGCCAGTCCTCGTTGCCTACCAGAAGGAATGCACGGGTCCCCTTTTGGGGATCCACGGAGACACTTTTCTTTTCGCGAGCCTCCGCAGCGAAGTCAGCAGCTCTCTTCCGGTCTTGTGGGTATTCACCGGAAAGGTAGATATCGTCGCCCCCAGAGCCAAAAATCCCTTTGAGAACAGCCTCATCAAATTTCTCCGCCGCAGCCACCAGCGCATCGGCAGCTTGCTGCGGAGTGTCAAAAGTTTTGGCACCGACAGCAACGGAAGCAGGGGCAGTTTTTACGGCAGATCGCTGCGCAGTAAGGTTGCCGGGCACCGATAGAAAAGCCAATGCACCTGCGATCCAAAGACGGTTAAGTGGATTTGCCTTCGCAGATATTGATTTCATATCCTGCTCCCATGATTTTCATTCCCCAGACTTGGGCCGATTTACCTGCGCCGCCCACCACCACCACCACGACCACCGCCGCCTCTAGACCCCATGCTTGAGGAACCACGGCTGCTGCTGGCGCGCGCACTCGATCCGTTGTAGCCATTGGAACCCCTAGAACCTCCTCCGAAGGCATCCCGGTTTCCGCTACCGCCGCGCGAGACGTCCCGGCTTCCCACGCGATCCGCTCCGCTTCCACCAGCCCTGTTGCTAGCGCCCACCCCGCTGGCCCGATTGCTCACGCCGCCTCCCGCGGCGCGATTGCTAGGCAGATTTCCGCCCTGGCGGCCAACCTGTTGCCGGGCACTAGCCTGGCGATTGGATAAGGAGTCTCCACGCGCCGAACCGCCGAACTTGTTCGCCGTATTTCGGTCCCTGTACGGGGCGCCGCCGCGATGTTGCGGATTGTGCTTCCAACTGGAATCTCCGCGGCCTCCGCCCCCGCGGCTAGGTTGTTGCGATGGCCGGTTTCCGCTTCCAATGTTGTTGCGGTTGCCACCGCCAATATTCGAGTTGCGGTTGAAATTGTTGTTGTTGTTGATGTTGATTTCGTTGTTGCCGCCCCAACCGCAGCCCCATCCCCACCCGCCGCCCCAGGCCGCCCCCATCATCATGCCAACGCCAAAAGAAATCGCTATGCCCGCGGCATAGTATCCCGCCGGCGGATAGTAAATAGGCGGGTAGGGATAGATCGGAGGGCCGTACACCACGACAGGATCATACGAAGGTACATACACGACCTGTGGATTGGCCTGCTCGACGACGATCACACTCTTGCTTTCGATGACCTTGGTTTCCACCTTCTGTTGCTCGGTCGATTTCAGGTTGCCAGTATCCTGTGCCTTCTTGCGCATGCGCTGGACGGCATCCAGCACATCGCTCTGCTGCGCCAGAAACGCGTTGCCCAAATCCGTGGTCCACTGAATGTCGTCTGCCAGCCGCTTTACCACTTCAGGCAGCGCGGCCAGCGCTTGAATGCTTGGATCCCAGGGCTGTTTCATAACGGCATCGGCGAGTGCTTTGTCTTTGAGCCCGGGATTCTTTGCCAGCCACTGTTGGAGCTGGATGAGTTCGAGAGGATACGTGGAAGCTGCGAGTGTCTGGGCTAGCATCGGGTCTGGATAAAGGGCAATAGGCGCGACGAGAGAGTCCAATTGGTCAGGTGGAATCTTCACAGCCTGATCCTGTGGTGATGCCGTCTGCGCCGAACGAGGCGACGCCCTATATGCCAATGTATCGCCTGGGACGATAGCGACCGTGCAGACCATCACCAGCAGGTATTGGAAGGTTGCACCCGGAGACTTTCGTTTCGGCTTCACGGCCACCTCTGCTTCTGATCGACCTCTCGATGAGTCCATCAAACACGTCTGCGCACATTTATTCGTAGTCTGGCCACAACGTGTGTGACCGTCTCTTTGAGACTAGGTCGCGCCGCATCCTCGCAATACTGGCAAAAATTACAGCAGGAGGTCTGACACGCAGAACGGTCTGCTCAGGAGCGCGAGCGACCTGAGGGATGGGACAAGGGATGGCGTCGGGCTTTTTGGCGTCGGGCTTTTTTTGTGGTCTGAGGCATCCCTCCTCTCTTTTGCCTTCTGACTAGTAGTTCTCCCAGTTGGGCGCAATTGCGGTTCGGTCTATTAGTTGTGTCACCTGCGATGCTTTCGACTAACCCGACAGAGAAGTGGGTTCGGGGAACCTCCAAGCACCCAAATGCAAATGCCGCCCCGAATCTTACTGACGACCACCTGAGGGACACAAAACAGACCATCTGTTCACATTCCGATTCTTCCTAAGGAGGTTCGACGGTGACCAATCAAAAGACGCACGTGAACCTGGCGCTCGAAGCGTCCATCTATATTGGCCTGGCGATCTTGCTGGCAATAGCCTGCCTGCTGATCCTGCTCCCCTTCATCCCCCTGCTTACCTGGAGCATCATCATTGCTGTCGCTACTTACCCGGGTTTCCGGAAGCTGCAGAAAGTATTGGGAGGACGTGAAACGCTAGCCGCCGTAGTTTGCACGCTTATACTTTTGGTCGTGCTGATTGTTCCGGCTATTTTGCTGGGAGGGGCTATCGTGGATGGGATTCAGGCTGTGACCGCTCACCTGAAGGATGGAAGCACCATCGTGCCGCCCCCACCTCCCACGATCGAGAGTTGGCCAGTCATCGGCGCTCCATTGAACCGCGTCTGGGGGCTGGCATCCAGGGATCTAACCGAGGCGGTCAGAAGTTTCGCACCGCGAATCAAGACAGTCCTGCCGAACCTGCTCTCGGCTTCTGCCGGAATTGGCTTTACGGCGCTACAACTTCTGGTCTCGATTCTAATCGCCGGAGTCCTCCTAGCGAACGCACAGGCTGCCTATGAAGTGACGTGCTCGTTGGCCAGCCGCCTTTTCGGAGAGAAGGGGCCCGAGTTCCAGCAACTCGTTGGAGCCACGATTCGCAGCGTCACGTTCGGTATTCTCGGCGTTGCACTCATCCAATCGGCTTTCGCTGCACTGGGATTCCTGGTGGCGGGAATGCCAGCAGTAGGATTGTGGACTGTCATCTTTGTCTTCGCAGCAGTAGTTCAGGCGGGAGTTCTCGTGTTGATTCCAGCAGTGATCTATGTGTTTGCGACCGCGAGTGCCACCAAGGCTGTGATTTTTCTGGTGTGGTGCATCATCGTGGGATTAATGGACAACATACTAAAACCCCTGCTGCTTGGGCGCGGCGTCGCGGTTCCCGTCGTGGTGGTTTTTCTGGGCGCAATAGGCGGATTCGTGGCCATGGGCGTCATCGGCCTATTCGTAGGGGCAATCGTTCTATCGGTAGGCTATAAATTGTCCTTTGCGTGGCTTCAAGGGACGGCCGTCGCCAATCAGGAGACTTGACATCCAATGTCGCCGTTTCCGACCACAGAGAGAGAGATTCATTCGATGTCTGTTTTTGTGCATTTCTTTGCGCTTGGGCGTGGGATATGAGTGATGCCAGCGACAGCGTGCGTCGCATGGGGAGCGCGTACCTCTGCCGTCGCTACACGATCTTGTTCTATATGCTGCTTCTTACATTGGTGACGGCCCCGGTTTTCAGTGCCTTGAAGTTGAGTGGAAATCTGATGGAGGCATTGCTAGCCTTCAGCCTGATTGCTGCGGTAATGCCCGTCCACGGAGTGAAAAGCCGACGCGCTCTCCTTGCGGTGATGATGGTTGTCTGGCTGGCACGCCCCCTAACAGCGTGGCTTGAGTATCGGACTTTATCAGCCGTGACCCTCGGAATCTGGACACTGATTGGGCTACTTGCGGCAGCTGCTGCCCTGCGGTTCGCGATGGGCGCAACACAGGTCGACTCCGAGCATTTGTATGCGGCGCTCAGCGCCTATTTGCTTGCGGGAATTTACTTCGGTCTTTTGTATTGGGTTCTCGAACAGATAAACGCTGGCACGTTCGCTGCCCCGGGCGAGTTTTCGCAATCGAGCGCAATCTACTTCAGTTTCGTCACACTTGCAACACTCGGATATGGCGATATCGTCCCACGAGCAGACGTGGCACGGGGCCTCACAATTGTCGAAGGCATTGGTGGACAACTCTTCCTGGCGGTTTTAGTCGCACGCCTGGTCAGCTTGTATTCGAAAGCGGGAAATCAATCAAGCTGATTGGCAGCAGCCAGCGGCAAGGGTCATGAATGTGTCGCAGCCAATCACTGCAAGCCAAGATCTACAAGTAATTTGGGATTTTCATCCTGGACCGCCAGCAGGTTATGGCAGGCGGTGCAATCGTTGGAAATCGTCCGACCGTCCGCGCTGGTGTGAGAACCATCGTGGCAACGGAAGCAGCCTGGAAAGTCGTTGTGACCAAGATTGTTCGGATGCACCCCCCAGGTCATCTTCATGTCTGGAAAAATATTGCGGAGGTAGATCTTGGCGACGTTTTCGGCGGATTGTTCGATCAATGCGCGCTTGCTCGTATAAACGTCGGGGTACGACGTGCGGTAGTAGTTCTCAATCCCCTCCACGATCTGCTTCTGTGCGATATCGCGATTCGGATAATCGGCTTTCAGCAATTCCGCCGCTTTTTTGTGGATGTACGGAAGCTCCGGGCTGATCAAGCCACGCGACATCCGCAGGTCAAGTGCATTTGCCGGCAACTCGAACGCGTGGGTTGGCCGGTTATGGCAGTCAATGCAGTCCATGGTGCGCTGCTCGCCCTTTTCGAGTTCCTGCTTGCTGACCTTGATGTCCGTCGAAACGTATTGCACGGTTTTGCCTTTGTCGTCCGTGTAATAAACCACGGGAATCACCTGGCGACGTTCGTCGGTCGAAATGTAGTGAATGCTGGAGCCATCGTCCAAATGTCTCCCATGGATACCCACAGGACCTGACGAGACCCGTCCGCCGATTTTCATCACCAGTGCCGTGGTCATCGGGGTATTTTTCTCATCGTCTTTGTAATTGGTCTTAAGGATGAATTTGTCTCCCGAAAAACGTTGAGGCCAATGGCACTGCTCGCAGGTGTCCCTCGCCGGGCGCAGATGCTTCACAGGCGAAGGAATGGGTCGGGAATAGGTATGAAAGGTGACCGCAATAACCTGACGCAAGCCGGAGAGCTTGGCACGTACGAACCAGCCCGCTCCGGGACCAATATGGCACTGCACGCATTCGACGCGGGAATGCGGCGAATTTTCGTAGGCGCTGAATTCGGGTGCCATCACCGTATGACACGACAAGCCGCAGAACTCTTTGGAGTCCATGTACGAGACGCCCTTGTAGGATGCAAGCCCGAAAATCATGACGTTCAAGATGGTGGCAAAGCCGATAAAGAGGAGGCTGTTGCGCACCATCGGCGTTTTCAAATCGATGGCCGGATAAATGGCAGGCAGTTCGCTTATCTGTTGCAACTGGCGGCGCCGCAGGCGGATTCCAATCGGAATCAAGAGCAGGCCGAAGACAAAGACGCCGGGAAGGATGAGGAAAAGCAGAATCCCGATGTAGGGGTGGGGAGGGCCAGGCAGCATGAAGTCGTACATCCAGAAACCGATGAGGGTGATGGCGCTGCTGGTGGTCAGAACCACGCCGATCAGGCTCAGCGTGTTCTGGCTGAGGTAATAGAGCAGCCTCGCCCAATCTCTGACAGCGTTTTGCGGACTCATACGCCCTGTACCTCTTTTTCCAGTGCAAATTTTCCTTCGTACACACCAAGAGAAAGGCCCCAGCGAAGAATCCGTCTGGGCCCGTGCGGCATTACCAGTCTTGCGCCTGCAGAGGCAGGCGCATCCGCGAAAGTATTTACCTACTTCAGAGTTGCCAGATAAGCAGCGAGATCCTTCACATCTGCCGGCGACAGGCTTTTTACGCTAGCGTGCTTCGGCGAAGTGGAGAACGCCTTGCTGATTTCCTCGGCACTCTTGCCCTTGATCGAGGGCGACTTCGCCGCCGGTTTGCCGGCAGCGTCCGCGCCATGGCAACCAGCGCACTTGGCCTTGAAGGTTTTTTCGCCGTTGGCAGCATCCTGAGCGCGCGAAACGGAGCCTACGAAACAGAGCGTTGCAACTAATGCGATTCCCGAAAGAACTTTCCTCATTACTTCCTCCTTTGTCTCTTCCATTGCACGAAGCGCGCTTCGTGCCAGAATCCGGCTGTTGCGCTTACCGCTTGGGTCCGCGAAGGAACGCATCCATATGTTTCACCTGGTCGGCTCTCATGGTCTTATACGGAGGCATCTTGCCCTTTGCCGTTGGTGACGATGCCGCTCTGATTCGCGTCACTCATTTTCTGTAGATCCGCGCCCGCGAGATCCCGCGTCTTCATCACCACCTTACCCGCCATCCGCGCCGTGGCCTTCGTTGTTTTGCTTCTCCCTGACATGAAATCAACCGGGCCGCAGTTCCTTGCGCCCTAGTTGCTGCACTAGAATGCGTACCTTACAGAAAGTGTGACGAGGTTCCCGTGGAAATTCCGTGGCGCAAAAATATCCTGGAAAGCGGCGGTAGGATCTTCATGGTAGCTGTAGTAGCTCCAGAACGCCTTTCCCGTCCAGTGGTTTGCAATGTGGTAGTCAAATCCGCCGTAAGGCTGATACCAGCTAGAGTTTAGGGAGCCATCCACATTCGTCGGGATAGGGTTTTCGGGAGTGAGGTTGAGCTGTGAGCCGCTTACTCCGGTCATGCTGGCGCCCCCGTGCAGGGTCAACCGGCTGATGAGATTCCAGGAAAAATCGAGGAATCCCGTGTTGACCTTGCTGGAATAAGGCGAATTCTCTTGCACCAGACCGGAGACGTTCGGACATGCCGGGAGTCCGGGGAGCGAACCGGTAGCCGTGAAGCAGACCAGGAGCGACGTGGAAATGTCGTCGTAGGTGTATCCCAAGTCCACATTGATTTTCTGGTTGGGAAGAAACTCGGCCGCGATCCCGTAGCTATTGTTGTGCATCAGGTTGTTCACACCGGGAGTATTGTTCTGGCCATACCAAAGGCTAACAGTTCCGTTGAAGTTGAGCTTTTCGGAAGGCTTGTAATTGGCCTGAAAGCGCACCCGTTGTGAAGTCAAGGGACTGAGATGTGTAAAGGTAGCGTTGGCGCTCATGATGTCACCGTCTACGTTGAAACGGAATTTCTGCGAAGGACGAATCCACAGGCCAAGAACGGCGTGATTTTCGTTGATATCCGTCTCGCTGGGATGGGCAAACGTGCCGGGGAAGGAATAGGAGATGGACCCGTCCGCATTGAGGGTGCACCCTGCGGGGAGGTTGCCCTGGCTGAGAGGGAGTGCCGGATCCACAAGGGTGCAATTTCCACGAGCTGCGTTGTTGGGGAAATAGATTCCGCCGAAGCTATTGAAGAAGTTATCGGAAATCACGCGAGCGCGATATTCGTAGCCGAAATATGCGCCACCTTTCGGATTAATCTGGACGCGAATTTGGATCGTGTTGGAGAGATCCTGCTGCTTCAGGAAGTTGCTATCCAGATTCAGAGCAATGTCTCCGCCCGAACTCGTCGTATGAGCGGGAATTGCGTTGGGCACGCCGTTGGCCGGAGCAGCGCACGTGCCGGGAAGCGTCGCGGTGGACGAGAAGACGTTGGGATTCACAATGAGGCTCGGGCTGAAGAAAGAGCAATCCGTCGCTGCAAACTGCGCCGGCTCTTTCCAATTGCTGAAGCGCACCGAATCGACCAGGCTGACGTCTCCCGTGATGTGCCAGGTAACACCCAAATCGGCGAACGTGGCCACGTGGCGCCCGCTGATCGGTCCGGTTTCGGCGAAGTTGGAGAGGTTCGCCTTGGGGGTCAAACCGGTGAAATTCTGCTGATAGTCGTTAACGGTGAGGTCCCCACCCGTATAACTAAACGTTCCGGCGAAATCCACATTCTTGAAGTAGCTGGATTGGGCCGTAACTTTTTCGGTCGGGCTATTCAAGCGGGTGCGCCAGTGCAGCAGGTAGCTTGAAAAGGCGTTGCAAGCGGGATTGACAATGCCACCAGGCGCAAATGCATTGCTGCACGGCTGACTGGTGCCATTCCAGGGAACACCGAGGTCCACGGGCGGGAAGCCTGCTCCCGGGGAGAATTGCAAGTTGGTATCGATGGTGCCCAGATCGTTCTTGTAGTAACTCCACACATGGTTGTAGCTGATCGTGGTTCGCGGGAGAAAACGGAAATCCACGCCAAGGCGGTAGTTGCGATTGTGGACGGAATAGTCCTGGGTCAGGTATTGGTCGGTACCTTCGTGCGCGGTGCTGAAACCCGGGCCGTACAGGGTGTTCTGATCGTAGCCAAGACGAAACCGGATCTTCGCATCGGGCAAAATTGTCAGCCAATAATTCTGCATATTTCTGGCGGTGTAGAAGGCTTGGGGACTTGTGCCGATCACTGAGGTACCCACGACGTTTGAAGGGGCATTTACGATCGGATTGAAGTTCGGCGGGGTGTTGGGGAAAAGCGTTGGAGGGTTCAGCGGGTTGGAAAGCAGCAAATAGTCCCAATGATTCTGATCCTTGCGGAACATGCCGTTGAAGGCGTACCACTTGTTTTTGTTGATGCGCAGTTGGGTAACGACATTGGGATCCCCGCCATATCCGAAGTTGCTGAAGAAGAAATGGTCGAACAAAGTGCCGTGGTGGTCCAAGGAGTTCATATCGGTGCTGAAGTCGAGCAACCGCGGCCCTTGCTGTAAATTGACGAAGGTGTCGTACGCCTGGTGATTGCCGACAACATCCGTGAAGCGGTAACCAAATTCCACAGATTGCTTGATGTTGTAGTTACCCTGATCAATCCCCTTTTGCTCGTCCACTTGCTGAGCAAACGACGTGGGGATGCAAAAAGCCGCGAGCATGAAGGTTGACAGGAGAAACCGCGTCACGAGGGGTGTGAAGTTCTTGATATTCGGTGTTTCTTCCATTCTTGTTTTCGGCATGATCGTGTTCCTCCTTCCTTAGGGTGTGAAAAATACCGGGCTGGTATTGGAACCATGAATCGCGACGTGGCAGAGCGTGCACGCCTGGTACTTGGTGGCTTGGTTGTGGAAGCTCGGGGTGGCCGAGGGGCCAACGCTCGCATTCAGCGAGTGACAGCTGATGCAGAGTAGATTGACCTGGTTTTGGTTGAGCATGCGCTGATTTGTCGAGCCGTGCGGAGAGTGGCAGACTACGCAGCCTTCAATCTTTGCTTCGTGCTGATAAACGAATGGGCCCTGTTTTTCGGCGTGGCACTTGTAACAGACTTCGTCCTGCCCAACGGCGGTACGCAACTGGTGACGCTCAAATCCGCCATGCGGATTGTGGCAGTCGTTACATTGCAATAACCCCTCGTTCACCCGGTGATGGAAGGGACGAGCAAACTGCGCCCGCACATCCATGTGACAGGTGTAGCAAAGTTTTGGCGAGGAGTCTTTCAGCAGGAATTCACTTTCCTTTGGATGATGCGGCGAATGGCAGTCGATGCATGACACGCCGCTCTGTAAGTGGGCGGAGCGACCGTAGTTGCTCTGGTCATGGCTGCTTTGGTGGCAATTCAGACAGCGCGCACTGATGTCCGCGGGAGAGGCGTCCTTAAAGGTGAAGATCTTGGACTTGTCGCCGCCGCCGTCGACGTGTTCTTTCCCCAGGCCATGACAAGCCTCGCAGCCATGCCACTCCACACCTTTGTGCGCGTCGAGCTTCGCGTCCATGGTGGTGGCGAAGTGGGCCGTAGTGGCGAAATGAGTATAGATGTCCTCGTGGCAGGTCTTGCAGGTATCGGAACCTAGGTAAAGCGACGGGTCGGTTGGCCAGACATATTTCTTCGTCTGGTCTGTCTTTGTCTGGTCTTTCTTCGTACTGGCCTGTTTTGCTGATGCTCTTTTGTCGCCTGAATGAGTGAGAGGGACTACCAACAGCGACAGCAACATCGCCATTAGACAAGAGACGCGGAACTCTCGCGAATAGTTCATACAGTTCCCTCTAGCGTCGCGCACAAACTTCTTACGTCCACGCGAATCTCGCTCAGGTTGAATCCATGCAGATGCAAACGACGTGTCAACCTCGGCCAAGCCAATAGGTCAATCGGGCCAGCAATATTCTTGAGAAGCATTCCCGTTGGGGAAGCTATCCCGCGGATTTTCTGAGGTCGCCTGTCAAATTTACTAGTAGCTCTCAGGTGGAATGAAGATTTAGCCTTCGGGTCACAATTGGTCACTGAAGACTGCGAGAAAGTGAAAGGAAAGTGGATGGGTAAGGGCATTTCAAGCAAGAGTGCCTCCATTCCCGGCCTGTGTATCCAGGATTACCGAATGAATAATAGCATGGCCATGGATTTCAATCATGACAATATAACTGGTTGAGGACGTTACAGCAACTGACAGAAAAGAGTCTATAACCGAGATTCAATCTCGGTTGAATAAAACTTTGGAGCCAACCTTGGGTCCGAACAAAACTGAACAAAATGGAATTCCTGTACAGATTGGAAACACCATTGGCGAGTCATCAAAGACTCTGACAGGGGTGACTCGGAGAGAGTGGTTCAGGACGGCGGCTGGCGGCTGCGCCAGGTTGGCACTGGGTGGCCTTGTCGATGTGTCGGCTGTGCGAGCCAGCACGCAGAAGTTGAAGCTTTCCGACATCAACGAGTTCACTACTTCCTGCAACTTTTGTTCGTGTGGATGCGGCATGGTCGCGACGGTACGCGAAGGCAAGCTGATCGCCATGGAGGGTGACTTCGACCACATTGTGAATCGCGGATCACTGTGCGTGAAGGGAATATCCATGTTCGCAACTCACACCTCGCCGAACCGGCTTACAACGCCGCGTTATCGGGCCCCGGGAAGCGCCCACTGGGAGGACATCTCCTGGGACGACGCGATCGCGCGGGTCGCACAGAAGATTCGGAAGACGCGCGACGCGACCTGGATCGCCACCGAGAAGGTCGGCGACAAGGAGGTTCCGGTCAATCGGACGGATGCGATCGGCTTCCTGGGCGGCGCGCAGAACACGAACGAGGAATGCTACCTCTTCCAGAAGGCGGCCCGGCTGCTCGGCCTTGCTTACGTCGAGCACCAGGCCCGACTTTGACACAGCCCCACGGTCCCCGGTCTGGGGGCCTCGTTCGGGAGGGGCGCGATGACCAACCACTGGATCGACCTGCAGAACTGCAAGACGATCCTGGTGGAAGGAAGCAACGTGGCCGAGAACCACCCCATGGCCTTCAAGTGGATCCGGAAGGCACAGGAGAACGGGGCGAAGATCATCCACGTCGATCCACGATTCACTCGGACTTCCGCGGCCGCAGACGTGTACGCGCGCATCCGGCCCGGAACCGACGCGGCGTTCCAGAACGCGATGATCAACCACATCCTCGTCAACAAGCTGTACGACGAGGATTACGTCGTGACCCACACCAACGCCCTATTCCTAGGCGATGAGGCGTTCAATTTCAAGGACGGCGTTTTCAGCGGGTTCGACGCGGAGAACCACAAGTACCACACGGAGACCTGGGGATATCAGCTCGATGCCAGAGGAAAGCCCCGGGTCGCGAAGAGCCTGGATGACCCGCACTGCGTCTTCTCGCGCCTGAAGACCTTCGTCTCACGGTACACGCTGGAGACGGGCGAGCAGATCACCGGCATTCCGGCCGGGCAGATCCAGCAGATCGCAGAGACGATGGCGAAGAACCGGCCGGGATCCATCCTCTACGCGCTCGGGATGACCCAGCACACGACCGGTGTGCAGGGGATCCGGTCGTTCACCATCCTCCAACTCCTGCTCGGCAACATCGGCAAGCCGGGCGGCGGCGTCAACGCGCTGCGCGGCGAGCCGAACGTGCAAGGCGCGTGCGACATGGCGGTGCTCTACAACTACATGCCGGGCTATCTCAACTCTGCTTCGAGCGCCGAGCCGACCATCCACGACTACGTGCGCAAGAATGGGATTGCCGACAGCCGGTACCTCGTCAACACGCTCAAGGCGTTCTTCGGTGAGGCGGCCACCGCCGAGAACGATTATGCCTATGCCTGGCTGCCCAAGCGGAACGCTTCCAAGGACTATGGAACCCTGCCTATGCTTGAGGATGCTCTCGCCGGGAAGCTGAAGCTCCTCTGGATCGTCGGCCAGAATCCCGCGGTCACCGTGCCCAACCTCAGGCTGACGTTTGACGCGATGGCGAAGCTCGAGACGCTTGTGGTCCAGGAGATCTGGGAGACCGAGACCGCGGCGTTCTGGAGCCGGCCCGGCGTCGACCCGAAATCCATCTCCACCGAGGTGATCCTGCTGCCCGCGGCGTTCTTCATGGAAAAAAACGGAACCATCAGCAACTCGGGCGGCATGGTGCAATGGCGCCACGCCGCCGTGAAGCCTCCGGGGCAAGCCAAACCCGACGGCGAGATTGTGGACCTCGTTTTCCGCAGGGTGCGCGATCTGGTCAAGGACTCGAAGGAGCCGAGGGATGAGATCATCCGGAAGGCCTCCTGGAACTACACCACGGCAGAGGACGTCCTGCGCGAGATCAACGGGTACGCAGTGCGCGACAACCCGGAGACCGGCCTAAAGGCAGGCGATCTTGTCCGCAAAATCAGCGATCTTCGCGCCGACGGTTCCACGTCGTCCGGCGCGTGGATCTACGCGGGCGTCTTCGCCAACGGCGAGAACCTCTCGAAGCGCCGCGACTCGCAAACGGATCTTGGGGGCCTCGGCCTCTATCCGGGCTTCGGGTGGACCTGGCCCAACAACATGCGCGTCCTCTACAACCGGGCGTCGTGCGACCGGAACGGCAAGCCCTATCCGGGCTCGAAACCCATCGTCTGGTGGGACAAGCAAGCGAAGCGCTGGACTGGATACGACGTGCCGGACGTCCCCGTCCTGACCGACGGGCCGGCCACGCCGAACGGCCAGCGGGCCTTCCACCTGGGCGCGGAGGGCGTCGGGCGCCTGTTCGCAGCCGTCTACTCGGACCCGGACGAGAAGCATCCGGGGTATCCGCGCGACGTGGCCTACGTACCGAAGGACGGTCCGCTGCCGGAGATGTACGAGCCCGTCGAGAGCCCGGTAGAAAACATCCTTCACCCGCACGTGAAGAGCAACCCGATGCTCAAGTATCCTCGCGTCGCGACGCATCAGCCCATTGGCACAGCCGACAAATACCCCTACGTGCTGATGACTTCGACGGTTGCGGAACACTGGTGCGGGGGATCCACAACGCGCAACATCCCGTGGCTCAACGAGCTTGTCCCTGAGGCTGTGATTGAGATTCCATTGTCACTCGCTCACAATCTGGCGGTCAGAACCGGAGACTGGGTAAAAGTGTCCTCTGCTCGCGGCGAACTTACCGTGAAAGCGTCGGTTACTCCAAGAATGCAGACGCTCAAGGTCAACGGAAAAGAAGTGACGATCGTTTGGATGCCCTATAACTGGGGTTTTAAAGGCCTTTCCACCGGCCCCAGCGTAAATTTTCTCACCATCGATGCCGCAGATCCGGGAGCGGGTACCCAAGAAACCAAGGCTTGTCTGGTTAATGTGATCAAGCTCCGCGAAGCCGACGCAAGATCCTCCATCTCGCGAAGGGGGTAGTGCATGAGTCAGTCTGCGAACTCAGGCTCCGTTAAAACGACGCTGGTCGACATAACGAAGTGCATCGGTTGTCGTGCGTGTCAGGTTGCCTGCAAGCAATGGAACGACCGCGATGGGGAAGAGACAGAGTTTCAGTGGGACCTTGGCTTTCAGAACCCTGCTACCCTGAGCGCAAAAACGCTTACCTTAATTACGTTTCATGAATTGCCTGACGAACAGGCGCCCGGGGGCTTGCATTACTTGTTCACCATGCGGCGATGCCTGCATTGCCTGGAGCCTGCCTGCGCCTCTGCATGCCCGACAACCGCTCTGACCCGGCAATCTGACGGGCCCGTAACTTACGACGCCGACAAATGCATCGGCTGCCGCTACTGCATTTGGGCATGCCCTTGGGGTGTGCCCACTGCGGAATGGGACTCTCTTGCTCCCAAGATTCAGAAGTGTACTCACTGCGCTGACCGCGCCGATCAACCCCTCCCTCTGGCCCGCAATGGGCGAGCGCTTACTCAGGAGGAGAGCAGACAGTACCGCGCTAATGTTGTCGTGCCGGCTTGCGTCAAGGCTTGCCCGGCTGACGCGCTGGAGTTCGGCACCAGAGAAGACATTCTGAAGGAAGCGCGCACCCGAATCTCCGGTCAACCTGGGAAGTATGTAGACCACATATACGGCGAAAAAGAGGCTGGTGGCACGAGTGTATTGTACTTGTCGTCCGTGCCTTTCGAGAAACTAGGTTTTCCCGACGTCGGCACCAAGGCGTATCCGGCAGTCTCCACAATAGCGATACACTCTGTCCCCCCTGCGGTTCTGGCTGTGGGCGCGTTGCTGGGGGGCACATACGCCTTCTTGAAGCGCAGGGCCTTCGCAATTGCGAATGGGCCGGATGCAGTTCCCGCCAATGCCGCCAGCCATCACCCGGAGTTCGAGCCGATCCGGCAAAAGCTGTTGACGCCGTCCAATTGGATACTTCTTGGACTCATGGCGTTCGGCCTGATTTCGCTGATCGCCCGCTTCGCCTTGGGCTTGGGCGGTAGCACTCATCTTTCTAACACTTACGCTTGGGGACTCTGGATCGTCTTCGATTTGGTCTGGATCGCCGTGGCTGCCGGGGCATTCGCGACTGCCGGAATCATCTATGTCTTTCAGCGTAAGGACCTCTACTCTATGGGTCGTTCAGCCGTGCTGATGGGCCTGTTGAGTTATTCGTTTGTTACGGTCACGCTGATCGCGGACCTTGGCCTGCCGTGGCACTTCTATCAGCTTGGCCTGCAGTCTCCAGAGCAATCGGCGATGTTCGAAGTGTCCTGGTGTGTCGGCCTCTATGTCTCGATTCTGCTCTTAGAGTTCCTGCCGGTGCCCTTTGAGCGATGGGGATTGCAGAAGGCGAAGGATATCTGGCAGCGATGGTCTGGCGCTTACGTCGCTGGCGCGCTTACCTTGTTTGTCTACCTGCTCTCGCGGCAACTAACCTACGCGTTGCTGACAGCCGTCTTGTTTTCTTTTCTTGCTTGGGCGTTCCGGGCCAGGGACAAAAAATCTGAACCGATCATGCTGGCGATCGCGGCGGTAACGTTCTCGACGATGCATCAGAGTTCGCTGGGCTCTTTGTTTCTGCTGATGCCAGACAAGCTTGCCCCACAGTGGTGGTCTCCGGTGATGCCTGTTTCTTTCTTCCTGTCTTCCATTGCGGCCGGCACGTCTCTGGTCGTCCTTTGCGAGATGTGGATGGCGAAGGCGTGGGGACGTCGCCTACAGATCCCGCAATTGGCAGCAATGGGTAAAATCTCATTTTGGTCACTGCTGGTCTACTGGGCTTTTCGGCTAGTCGATATGGTCGTTCGAGGCCAATTCTCAGGTGCATTTTCGGGGAACCTGGGAGTGCTTTTCGCGGCGGAGTTCATCCTGGGCGGGATTGTTCCTATGGTCCTGCTCGGGACAGCACCGCTGCGAACCCGGCCCGTGGTGCTATTTCTCGGGGCTTTTCTCGCCACAGGGGGCGTGGTTTTCAATCGCGTGAATGTGGTTCTCTTGGCTATGGAATTAAAAGGGTCAATGCCACAGATCGCACCGGCGTCCTATACCCCGTCCATCTTCGAGTGGGGCATCTCCGTTGGCCTTATCGCTGCAACTATCTTCCTTTT
>Ga0210407_10001630_pt1 | contig 20594 bp, 19 predicted proteins | sample IncBWC27MmetaG_FD_150860 | JGI IMG/M metagenome (GOLD analysis project Ga0210407, IMG submission 150860) | Forest soil microbial communities from Barre Woods Harvard Forest LTER site, Petersham, Massachusetts, United States - Inc-BW-C-27-M | ecosystem: Environmental > Terrestrial > Soil >... | reverse complement strand
GCCATAAGCGGTGCCCCACGCATCCGCCACTTCCGGCGTCCAGCCATCCCCCAGGCCCTTCTCCAGCGTCCACAGCAACGCGGCGCCGACCACCGGATAGTGCTTCGCCTTCGCACCGTAGCTGACATGCCGCTTTGCCAGTGCGCCGGCGGCCGGCAAAACCTGTTCGAGATTGCCAAGATCTTTCACCACCCCAGCCAGCATTGCCATCAGCTTGCGGCGCTGCTCGATCATATCGTCGGGAAACATTGCCTTGATCTGGGGGGCGATGTCGAACAGACGATCATAAAACAGCACGGCCGCGGCTTCCGAAGTCAGTGCAACCTTGGCAAAACTGTCTTCAACCAGTGCGACTTGTTTCGGCGTCATTGCAATTCTCCACGCGCTCGAATGAGGTTGTGAAGCGCATTTAGGCCGAGGTATACTGTTTAACAATTCGCTGCTTTTGATACAGGGTGTTCAGTTGTCCTTACCGATCCAACGGGCTCATCTCGATGGGCTCGTGGTGTTTGTCGCCGTTGCCGAGCTGCGCGGGTTTCGGGCGGCTGCACGACAATTGGGTGTCACTCCGTCGGCGGTCAGCCAGACCATTCGCGCGCTCGAGCAACGGGGCGGGGCGCCGCTCTTGTCACGCACCACCCGCAGCGTCGGCTTGACCGAGGCAGGCGAACGGCTGCTGGTTCATCCGCGACCGGCAATGGAAATGCTGTCACTAGGATTGGACGCGGCGGCCAGCCTGGGCGACGACGTCAGCGGCCGGCTCCGCATCAATCTTCCGCGCCCGCACCTGCCGCTGCTGGCTAACCGGCTGCTGCCCGATTTTCTCGAAGCTTGTCCTAATGTTCAGTTGGAGCTCTGCGGTGACGACAGCTTCGTCGATATTGTCGAGCAAGGTTTCGATGCCGGGATTAGAGTGGGGCGGTTCGTTCCGACGGATATGATCGCCGTACCACTGACGCCGCGCATCCGCTTCGCCGTCATTGCGGCCGCATCCTATGTCCGCAAGCGCGGCCGACCGTCCCGCCGGAGAGAGCTTGAGCAATTCAACTGCATTCAGCTGCGGCGCTCGACAGGCAGCATCTTCGACTGGGACTTCGTCGAGGACGGAAAGCCGGTCAGGGTCCCAATCAACGGATCGCTCATCGTCAACGATGTCGAGGTGTGCCTGCGCGCCGTTCTGCGAGGAGTCGGTTTTGCCCGGCTGCCGATTTCGCTGGCGATGAGCTACATCGAGAAAGGCGAGATCGAAACCACTCTCGATGAATACGCCGTCGAAGTGCCGGGTTTGAGGCTCTACTATCCGAGCCGAAGCCAGTCGCTCCCGAAGCTTCGCGCATTTGCCGACTTCGCGCAAAAGCGAATGCGGCGCGACTTTCGCGCGGGAGACTATCTGCCGACAGTCTTGCCCTGAGATGCGGTCGCGATGGCCGTTCGGATAGCGATCGAGCCTTGGCCGCGTTTGGAGCCGTCCCGCCGGTAGACGTTGCGCAGGCGGGGCGCCGCGTCAAAGACGACGAGGCCCATTGCCCGCGGAGAACGTCCTCAGCCTTGGCAGCCGCAAGCTCGTAGGACGTGATCACGATCCGCCCGTCCTGGAGAAGGCGCCGCCGCCCCTTCCTCCTGGCCCCGTTGTAGGGACGGCTTTCGAGGGTCGACGACGGCAGCGAGAACGTGTCGAACAGCTCCTGGCTCCATTGCCCGCGGAGCAGCGCTGCCATCTTGCCATCTGACGCCGGCTTTCCATCTAAGCCCGGGAGTGGCACGCAAGCAGGACCCCCGGCATGGCCGAACCCCAGCTCTCAGTGCGTAGTGCCAAGGCTCGCGACCTGGCGCGCCGTCTGGCGCGCCGGGAACATCGGTCCATCGCCGATGTCGTGGAACGCGCGCTCGAAGCTTATGAAATTCGCGAGGCGGGGCGCGAGCCGGCATCCGTTTTCTACGCACGCCTGGCGAACGACTATGGCGGCGATCTCGATCTGGAGGCGGTCATTCGCGAAAACCGTAAGATCAATCCAGGACCGGAGCTTTGATCTTCCTCGACACCAACGTCATCCCGGAGACGCTGCGCCAGACGCCAACCCGGCTGTGATCGCCTGGCTCGTGCGCAACGATGCGGTGCTCGCATTGCCGACGGTGACAATTGCCGAGATCGCCTTCGGTATCGGGAGAATTCGCCCCGACCAGAGGGCCGCGCGCTTGAAGCAGGCTTGGCCTCCTGGCGCCACCGTTTTGCCGACCGGATCTTCCCCTTCACCGAAGCCGCCGCGCTGGCCTATGGCGACGTCATGAGTGCGGCGCTCCGAGGAGGCCGACCCATGACCGCGCCCGACGGAATGATCGCGGCCATTGCGCGCATCAACGGCGGGCGGTTGGCGACCCGGAACTTGCCGGACTTCGAAACGACAGGTCTTGAACTCATCTGTCCGTGGGATTTCTGAGGCACGGCGTAGCGCGGCTGAACTGGCCCGGGGCCGGGTCGGGCGCCGAATCATCGGGGTTGAATTTATCTCAGGTTTGTGCTATTTTGTCAAATGTTAAAGTGTGCTTTTGACAACCAGATACCATCGGCGAGGGCCGCGAAATGTCAACCCAAACTCTCCCTGCTGCCTCCCTCAGGACCGGCAATCGCCTCCCTGCTGGCCGCACGCTCCTGTGGGTGTCTAAGTATTTGATCTGGAATATTTTATCGTCGATTTGTTCGTCGATTTGCGGCGCCGCACCGATTTTTCTCCCTGTTCTCAGGGAGGCGCCCGGACGCGGCTCGGCGCGGTCAGACGATCGCTACAATCCCGTCGCCCAGGCACCTCGCCGCGACGAAGCTTCGCATAGCGGAGGATTTCTGCTCCCGAACATTGCCGCTTCCCTGATCGGCCGATATAACCGCCCGGCTTCCTGCCGGGCGAGATGTAGCGATGACGATCGAACGGACGCTGTCGATTATCAAACCGGACGCGACCCGGCGCGACCTGACCGGGGCGATCAACGATCGCTTCGAAAGGAAGGGCCTGCGCATCGTTGCGCAGAAGCGCATACGGCTTTCGCCGGCCCAGGCTGAGAGCTTTTACGAGGTGCATGCCGAGCGTCCCTTCTATCGCAGCCTCGTCGATTTCATGACCTCGGGGCCGGTTGTCGTTCAGGTGCTCGAGGGGCAGGACGCGATAGCGCTCAATCGTCAGATCATGGGCACCACGGACCCGGCGAAAGCCGATCCGGGAACCATCCGCAAGGACTTCGCGCAGTCGATCGAGGCGAATTCGGTGCACGGCTCGGATTCTGCCGAGAATGCCCAGCGGGAGATCGGCTTTTTCTTCTCGGCTATCGAAATATGCCCCTAGCCTGGGCGCCAGATTTGCATCGCGCTCCGGGATAACAGTCTTTCTACGTTAGGAAGATTGCCATGCCGACGAGGATGATTATGATCAGGGACAAGGAATATTTAATCAGCCGCGTGAACCCGAGCCACGTCTGTCGATGCCGCTCGAGTTCAGGATCGATCACCGCCATAACTGCCTCGTCTACTGAACAACCGCCAAAGCTATAGACTAGCCAAGCGTCGCGGCCAACCGCTCGCCCGGTGGTTCGAGGGGGTTCAGCACCGTTACTGTCGGAGCATGCCATCCGTCGATCTCGACTGTATCGGCAACGACCCTTACGCGGCCCTCGGCAATCAACCTCACTGCGAGCGGATAGAGCCGATGCTCGACCGCGAGGATCCGCGCCGCCAAGCGCGCCTCGTCGTCCCCCGGGCGAGTTGGCACGACCGCTTGCGCGATGATCGGTCCTGCGTCGACCTGCGGGCGCACGAAATGTACGGTACAGCCGCTGAACCGCACACCCGCCGCGAGCGCTTGGCGGTGCGGGTGAAGACCGGGAAACGCCGGCAGCAGCGACGGATGAATATTGACCATCCTATCGCGCCACGCCTCGACAAAGGCCGTGTCCAGCACGCGCATGAACCCGGCAAGACAGACCAGATCAGCGCGCTGCCCGTGGAGCAGCACGCTTGCCTCGGAAGCGAATGCAGGTCGATCGCGGTGCCGGATAGCAACGGCGGAAATACCGGCCGCTGCCGCGATCGCCAGTCCCGGAGCCTCGGCGCGGTCGCTGATAACCGACACGATCTCAGCCGGGTAAGCCGGGTCGGCGCAAGCGTCGATCAGCGCCTGCAGGTTCGATCCGCGGCCTGAAATCAGTACACCCAGCCGGAGGCGTGGCATCTCCATGGCTCCGAGGAGGGTCTCAGTCCCGGGTTCGCGCCCTGGTGATCCTGGCTGTCGATGGTGTCCTCACGAAAACTGCTGTATGACCGCTGGGCTGCGGCGGGTCGGCCGCGAAAGTATCGGATCGGAGCCGGTTTGCAATGGCCTTGCCGCTGGAGTCCACACGCGCGGGAGTCTGGATCCTCCTCTGTTGCGCCGGCGTTGCCATGCTGTTGCTCACCATGGCGATGCCGAGCGGGGGCTCGCTCGCGGAGGATCAAGGCAACAGCTTTTCGGCGACCGTCAAAGTCGACGCCACCGCTGACAGCGCTGCCGCAGCGCGCGAGCTTGCCCGCATCGATGGTCAGCGGCGAGCCCTCGGGCTGGTGGTCGATCGGCTGTCGGGCTCGTCCGATAACCCCAAGCTGGCGAAACTCGACGACAAGGCGATTACCGACATGGTGGAGAGCTTCGAAGTGGCGAACGAGCGCATGTCGGCGGTGCGGTATATTGCCGATTATACTTTTCATTTTCGCTCTTCGAAACTCCGGCGGCTGGTGCGGGTTGCCGAAACTCCGCCCGCCGAGGGCGGGGGCAAGGCGGCCGTCTCCGAGGCCAGCACCAGGCCGGCCGCCCCCGAGGCCAGCGGCAAGCCAATGGTCGTGCTGCCCGTCTACAAGGACAGCACGACAACCGCGCTGTGGGACGACCCCAACCCGTGGCGTGAAGCCTGGGCGCAACGATCGGGAGATGCCGGCGCAGTGCGCGTGACCGTTCCGCTCGGCGATGCAAGCGACTTGGCGGCGATCGACGCCGGTCGTGCGGAGTCGGGCAGATCCGACGCGTTGGCAGCGATTGCACAGCGCAATGGCGGCGATGATGCGATCGTCGCGCTCGCGACGGCACGGCGCCAAGGCGACAAGCTCGCGGGCCTTGATCTGGCCGTCAAGTGGTATCGATCCGGGCGTCTTTCCGACACCCAAGCGAATTCCGTCGACGCTCTCCCCGGCGAAAGCGAGGGAGACCTTCTCAGGCGGGCGGCGGATGCGGTAGCGGCGGGGATCGCCGGCGGCGCCAGGAAGAACCCGGGCCAGCAGGCGATCCTCGCGGCGAGCGTTCCGATCAGCAGCCTCAGCGATTGGGTTATGGTGCGCGACAGGCTGGCCTCGGCGGCTGCCGTACGTAGGGTCGACCTGCTCTCTCTCAGTCGTCAGGAAGCAAAGATCCAAATCAGGTACGTGGGTAGCGCCGAGCAGCTGAAATCCAGTCTCGCCGAAGTCGATCTCGGTCTCGGCGGCACCGATCCCATGTGGCAGCTGCAGATCCCTAGTGCTACGGGTTCACGCTGACAGCGGCGGTGCGAGCGATAATCCGGAATAATTGCTTTGTTTGGAGAACCTCCTCCCGCCGGTCGTCTTCTGCAAGTGAGCACGCTCGAGCTCAACCTGCCGAATCTGATCTCGTTAGCGCGTCTTCTTCTGGTACCGGCTACGATTTGGCTGATTATCAGCGCCCGTTACGGGGCCGCCTTTTGGGTCCTCGTCGCCGCCGGCATTTCGGACGCGCTCGACGGGTTCATCGCCAAACGCTTCGATCAACGCACGCGAATCGGCGCGCTCCTCGACCCGGCAGCGGACAAGGCGATGCTCGTCAGTGTTTACGTCACGCTGGGAATGGCGCACCACCTCTCGACTTGGCTCGTCATCCTCGTGGTATTTCGCGACGTTTTGATCGTTGTCGGCTTCTTCCTCACCCAGGCTATCGCGGTGCCGAAACGACATGATCCGCTGTACATCAGCAAGATCAACACTGGCATGCAGATAACCCTCGTCGGCTTCGTCCTCGCGCGGCTGGGTCTCGGTGCGGCCCCGGGCTGGCTCGATCTTACGCTGAGCCTCGCAGTGGCCGCGACGACATTGGCGTCGGGCGTAGGCTACCTCATACGATGGACGCGCATCCTTGCGGGCTCAGAGCAAACCTTGTGAACGCTTGGCGGCCTCGCGCTGCCCCGCTGACACCGTTATTCTCGTCGGATGATCCAGCTGCCGCTAGACTTGCGTAGCCGCCCATCCTTCGCCCGATCGGACTTCCTGTCCTCGGATAGGAACGCCGCGGCTGTCGAGCAGATCGACCGGTGGCCCAATTGGTCTTCGGCGGCGCTGGTGTTGCGCGGCCCTGCAGGTTGCGGCAAGACGCACCTGGCTCATCTCTGGTGTGAGCGCGCATCGGCGAATTTGATCACCGGGGAGACATTGACGCCCGCTACGCTGCCGCGCCTGCTCGAAGAGGGTCAATGCCGGGTTGCAATCGACGACGCGGAGCGCGCCTCGGAGCGTGCCCTGCTCCACCTCTATAATTTATGCGTCGAGCGCCAGGGCAGCCTGCTGATCACGGCGCGGCAATTGCCCGGATTATGGGAAATCGTGCTTGGGGATCTGCGCTCGCGCCTGCGCGCCACCCCCGCCGTCGAGATCGAAGCCCCCGACGATGCGCTCCTCGGCGCCGTTCTCGTCAAACATTTCGCCGATCGTCAGCTCGCCGTCGCACCTGGTCTGATTGTCTATTTGCTCAGGCGCATCGGGCGGTCCTTCGCCGATGCGGCAACAGTTGCGGCTTACCTCGATGCCGCCGCGCTGAGCACTGGAGGTCCGATTACCATCCCGCTGGCGCGCAGGGTATTGGCTGCTCCGGAATATCAATCTCTGTCGCTTCGCAACGAGCCGGCCGTAATATAATCGAGGAGTTCGCAGGGCAAGCGGCCGAGTCCCGACCACGGCTCCGAGACCCGGAAACTAGCGCGCGCGGCGGTCGGAAATTTGCCTGATGAAAGTGCCCGAAAGCCGGCCGTATTCGTATCGGCGATAGCTATCGCAAGATCGTGGAGCCCGGGGTTGTGTCCGATCAGAAGGACGTCACCGATGTCCTCGGGAAGGCGGCGAAGACGGCCCATGAGTTCAACCTTGCCTGCCTCATAAAGCTCGTCCTCGACCACACTCCGCGGTCGGACCGCGAACTCGGCGAAGACCAGCTCCATGGTTTCGCGTGTCCGCCGGGCGCTAGAGCACAAGATAAGGTCGAGATTCCCTACCGCTGCCGGAAGAGCCTCGCCGACCCTGCGTGCGGCCTCGCGACCACGGCGGTTCAAGGGCCGCTGTTGATCTTCGACCTCCTTCTTCCAGCTCGACTTGGCGTGGCGCAGCAGATGCAGCATATGCATGGTCTTGCTCCTGAACGGGCCAGCCGCCACGGACCATTCTGGTCGAAGCATGACTTGCCGGCGTCCTCGCGGTAAATTGGCCGCGATCATTCTGCGGGAGAGCGGAAGTGAGAACCAGCGTGCAGTCGGTCGAGATCCAGCCGGCCGACTTCCATTCCGAGGCACGATTTATCAATCGCGAACTCTCCTGGCTCGCCTTCAACGAGCGTGTTCTGGCGGAAGCCGACAACGTCCGCCACCCGCTGCTCGAACGGCTGCGCTTCCTGTCGATCTCGGCAAACAATCTCGACGAATTTTATATGGTTCGCGTGGCCGGGCTCAAAGGCCAGCATATTGCCGGCATCACCACGCGAAGCCGGGATGGGCTGACGCCCGCGCAACAGCTCGAGGCGATCCACCAGCGCGCTGGCAAATTGATGGCGGATCAGCAAGTCACATGGATAGGGCTGCGCCGGCAACTCGATGAGGCCGGGTTTGCCGTCATCGAGCCCGTCGACTTCGAACCGGGTGACCGGGCCTGGCTCGAGGCGCGATTTATGGCCGACGTCTTCCCCGTGCTAACGCCGCTTGCGATCGACCCCGCCCATCCCTTTCCGTTTGTCGCCAATCGCGGCTTCGGCCTGGTTCTCGAGCTCGAACGAGTGGCCGATGGTGCCCGTTTACAGGCGCTGATCTTGATCCCGCCATCGGTCGATCGCTTTATGCGTCTGCCGGGTGAACGCGTCCGCTTTCTGCCCATCGAGCAGGTCATCGCTCTGTTTCTCGATCATTTGTTCCCGGGGTTCGCAGTGGCGGCACAAGGCGTGTTCCGGGTGCTACGCGACAGTGAGGTCGAACTCGAGGAGGAGGCCGAGGATCTCGTCCGACTCTACGAAACCGCGCTCAAAAGGCGCCGGCGTGGCCACGTCATTCTTCTCGCCGTCGATTCGACCATGCCTGCGGATTTGCGCAGATTCCTGATGGAAAGGCTCGATGCAGCGCCGGCGGACGTCTTCGCCGGCGGCGGCATCCTCGGCCTCAACGATACCGAGCAGCTGATCGTCGACGAACCCCCCGGTCTCGTCTTCACTCCCTATCACGCTCGCTTTCCCGAGCGCATCCGGGATTTTGGCGGCGACTGCTTTGCGGCGATCCGGCAAAAGGACATCGTTGTCCATCATCCCTACGAAAGCTTCGATGTCGTTGTCCAATTCGTCCGGCAGGCTGCTCGCGATCCTGCAGTCGTGGCGATCAAGCAGACGCTTTATCGGACCAGTGAGGACAGCCCGATCGTGCGCGAGCTCGCCGATGCGGCCGAAGCTGGAAAGTCGGTCACCGCACTGATCGAGCTGAGGGCACGCTTCGACGAGGAAGCGAATATCCGCTGGGCGCGCGATCTCGAACGGGCGGGTGTGCAGGTCGTTTACGGATTTATGCAGCTCAAGACACACGCGAAGGTCTCGCTCGTCGTACGCCGCGAGGGCGGTGAGCTTTGCTCATACGTGCATTTTGGGACTGGTAATTATCATCCCTACACGGCCAAGGTTTACACCGACCTGTCCTTTTTTACCTGTGATCCGGCGCTGTGCCGAGACGCGACGCGCCTGTTCAATTACATGACGGGCTACGCCAGCCCCGCCAGCCTGGAAAAAATCGGGGTCGCGCCGATCGACTTGCGGACCCGGTTGGGTGAGCTGATCGAGGCCGAAATATGCAATGCAAAGGAAGGTAAACCGGCTCAGATCTGGGCGAAAATGAATTCGCTCGTCGACCCGGCGATCATTGATCTTCTATATCGGGCATCACAATCCGGAGTGAGCGTCGATCTCGTCGTGCGCGGAATTTGCTGTCTGAGGCCGGGGATCCCGGGGCTTTCCGAGAATATCCGGGTCAAGAGCATCATCGGCCGCTTTTTAGAGCATGGGCGGATCGTCTGTTTCGCCAACGGCCGCAAGCTCCCCTCGGATCGCGCCAAAGTTTTCATCAGTTCCGCCGACTGGATGCCACGGAATTTCGACGGACGGGTCGAGGCGCTCGTGCCGGTCGAGAACCAGACCGTGCACCGGCAGGTGCTCGACGAGATCATGGTGGCGAATTTCCGCGACACTTTGCAAAGCTGGACCCTGGCGTCCGATGGCGGCTATCACCGCGTACCGATCGATGGCGAAGCCTTCTCGGCCCATACCTACTTCATGACGAACCCGAGCCTGTCGGGCCGCGGCACGGCGCTGAAGCGCGGTCACCCGAGACTGGTCGTTCGCTGATCCGATGGCCGATCCGAACGTGATCGCGACCATCGGGCGCATCGCCGTCATCGATTTGGGCTCGAACTCGCTGCGCCTTGTGGTCTTCGACCGGCTGGGCGACGCCTTGTTCCCGCTGCTGAACGAGAGGGTGCTGTGCGGACTCGGCCGGGGTATCGCCTCGACGGGGAGGCTGAACGCAGAGGGCAAGGCGCTCGCGCTGGTCAATTTGCGTCGGTTCGTCGCACTTGCCAGCGCCGTCGGCGTCGAGCACCTCGCGGTCCTGGCGACGGCTGCGGTGCGAGACGCCAGCGACGGCCGATCATTTGCCGCGCAGGTCGAATTGCAGTGTCGAGTGCCGGTCAAGATCATCGACGGCGGCGAGGAGGCGCGACTGTCCGCTGCCGGCGTGCTCGCCGGCATACCCGAAGCTGCCGGGCTGGTCGTCGACTTAGGCGGGGGTAGCGTCGAATTGATACAGGTCAGGGCAGGCGGTCCTTCGCTTGGCGGAGAAATCGGGGCGATCGGTCGTGGGGTTACGCTGCCGCTCGGGCCGCTGCGTCTCGCCGAGCTCGGCGACGGCGCCAGAGCCGTTTCCGAGGCGACGGAGCGTGCGCTTGCCGGCGCGGTCTCTTTGTTCGTGGCACCGGGCAAGAACTTGTATTTGGTCGGTGGCGCGTCCCGGGCGATCGCCCGGCTGCATATGGAGCACACCCACTATCCGCTCCACATCGTTCACCAATACACAATTGCCCGGCGGGAGGCCGAGGCCTTTTTCGACATCATCGGGCGGCTGTCGCGGAAGTCACTGGAAAGGATTACCACGATCTCGCGCAAGCGCCTCGAAGTGGTGCCGCTCGCGGCTTTGATCTTGCGCAAGTTAATAGCGGCAGCACGACCAGAGAACGTGATTTTCTCTGCGTTTGGGCTGCGCGAAGGTTACGCTTACGGGTTGGTTCCGGCTCGGGAAAGAGCGTCGCATCCCCTGATCGCGGCTTGTGCGGCGATAGCCCGAAGTCATAGCCGCTTCCGCCTCGATGGCGACCGATTGCAGCAATGGACGGCAGCATTGTTCCCGGGCCTGTCCGAGCACGCCGAGCGACTTCATCGCGCCGCTTGCTGGCTCAGTGATATCGCTTGGAGCGAGCACCCCGACTACCGCGCCGAGCTGGCCTTTACGAGGAGCTTGAGGATGCCGTTCGCCGGCATCAGCCATGCTGACCGGGTGTTTGTCGCGGCGGTCCTGCATACCCGGTATGGCGGGGGCGTCGACGACCCGGTCAAGGAGCCGACCCGCCAATTGCTCGACGAACGATCCGCCGCGGAGGTTCGCACGCTCGGCCTGGCGCTTCGTTTCGCCTACACCCTGTGCGGCGGCACGACTGATTTCTTATCTGACGCGTGGCTGTACCGCGAGGAAAACAGCCTGGTCCTCGAAATCCCGCCAACCGGCAGCCTCTATGTCGGCGAGACGGTGCAACGCCGTCTCCAGATCCTCGCCGGGTCTCTCGGCGCCACACCTGTGGTGAGGCGACGGGAAACGCGGCGGAGGCCTGCCGCTGGGCGTAGCGATACGACCGCCGCAAACCCGATCGGCGGCGCTATGTCTGACGAAGGTCGCCAGCCCTCAGCTCGACCAGACTGATGCGGTTTCTCAAAACCGTCATCGCCAGCCTGCCGTGCTTCAAAGCTAGCGCATCCTTGCCGAAGATCTCGTAACGCCAGCCGGAAAGCGCCGGCACCGGCGCATCGTCGTCTGCCGCGACCGCCTCGAGATCCTCACCTGTCGCTACCAGTTTTTGCGCGACTTGGTGCTCTTCGCAGCGTTGCTTCAGCAGCACCCGCAATAATTCAACGAGTGGGCCGAGGCCGTGCGGGACGTCGACTCGCGTCGGTGGCGCCGGGCCCTTGGTGTCGGCGAGACCGCGTCGGACGGCGTCGAGGATCTCGTTGCCCAATTTGCCTTCGGCGATCCCCTTGCCCAGGCTGCGCGTCCGCGCCAGGGCATCGATCGTTTTGGGCGAATGAGCGGCGATCTCGAGCACCGCCTCGTCCCGCATGATCCGGCCGCGGGGCAGATTTCGTTGTTGAGCCGCTATCTCGCGCCACGCCGCCAGTTCGCGCAGAACGGTGAAGAACCGGGGGTCGGTCCGGCCGCGCAAGCGAAATCGCTGCCACGCATCGTGCGGGTCGTTGCGGTATGTCGAGGGATCCGACAACCCGGCCATCTCCTCGGCAAACCAGGTGGTCCGGACGTTCGAGGCCAGCCGCTGCTGCAGCCGCTCGTAGACCGTGCGCAGATGGACGACGTCGGCGAGGGCGTAGTGAATCTGCCGCTCGCTAAGCGGCCGGTGTGACCAGTCGGTAAATCGGGAGGATTTGTCGAGGGACGCCTGGGCGAGTTTGGCGACGAGGGTCTCGTAACTCGCGGCATCACCGAATCCGCAAACCATCGCCGCAATCTGAGTATCAAAAAGCGGTGCGGGAACCATGCCCGACAGGTTGAAAAATATTTCGACGTCCTGACGGGCGGCGTGGAACACCTTGAGGATATTCCGTTCTGCCATCAGCTCGAGCAGCGGCGTCAGGTCGATCCCCGGCGCCAGCGCATCGACCGCCACCGCTTCCTCGGGACCCGCTATCTGGACGAGGCAGAGGATCGGCCAATAGGTGCGCTCGCGCATGAACTCGGTGTCGACCGCAACAAAGCTCGCACCCGCTTGTCGCGCACAGAAGCGCGCCAGCGCCTCGGAATCAGTAATAACCGTCATTGGCTCCGCTATATACCGTGAGCACCGCGGGTGGAACCTCGAATCTGTCCCGATGCGCAGCCCGGCACCTTGCATAATGCGTGCCCCACGTCGGTTGATGTAGGATCATTGCCAGCAGGGAGGCGCCATGGACCCCGCAGGGCCAGCTCGCGTCGAACGTCGGCTCGCCGCGATCCTCGCGGCCGATGTCGCCGGCTATTCGCGGCTGATGGGCGCGGATGAGGAGGGGACTCTCGCCGCGCTGAAGGCAATCCGTCGTGAATTGGGCGATCCGAAGATCGTCGAGCATCGCGGACGCATCGTCAAGACCACCGGCGACGGGCTCTTGGTCGAGTTCCAGAGCGTTGTCGACGCCGTGCGCTGTGCCGTCGAGGTGCAACGAGCGATGGCGGAGCGGAATGCGGGCGTGCCGACCGAAAAGCGGATCGAGTTTCGCTTTGGCATCCACCAGGGCGACATCATCGTCGAGGACGGCGACATTTTCGGCGACGGGGTCAACCTCGCCGCGCGGCTCGAAGGGCTGGCCGAGCCCGGCGGCATCTGCGTTTCCGGCAGGGTGCGAGCAGATGCGGCCGGCAAGGTCGATGTCGCCTTTGATGACCTCGGCGAGCAGAGCCTCAAGAACATCGCCCGCCCGCTGCGGGTGTACCGAGTGCGGCTCGGCGAGGTGCCGGCAACGGATACTCCGGCGGCAGCGCTGGCACTCCCCGACAAGCCGTCGATCGCGGTGCTGCCGTTTCAGAACATGAGCGGCGACCCGGAGCAGGAATATTTCGCCGACGGCATGGTCGAGGAGATCATCACGGCACTCTCGCGCATCCGCTGGCTCTTCGTGATCGCCCGCAATTCGACCTTCACGTATAAGGGCCGGGCAGTCGATGTGAAGCAGGTCGGCCGCGAGCTCGGCGTCCGCTATGTCCTCGAAGGCTCGGTGCGCAAGGGTGGAAACCGGGTGCGCATCACCGCGCAGCTGATCGACGCCACAAACGGCGCGCATCTCTGGGCCGACCGCTTCGATGGATCGCTGGAAGACGTTTTCGAGCTTCAGGACAAGGTCGCGATCAGCGTCGCCGGCGTGATCGAGCCGACGCTGCGGCAGAGCGAGATCGAGCGCGCGCGGCGCAAACGGCCTGACAGCCTCGATGCCTATGACCTCTATCTGCGCGCCCTGCCCGACGCTCTCGCCGCGATGCCTGAGGACGCGGACAAAGCACTGGCCCTGCTTGGCAAGGCGATCGATCTGGAACCCGATTTTGCTGCCGCGCATGCCATCATCGCCTTTTGCCATGAGCAGCGCTACTTGCGGGGCGGCATGCAGGAGGAGACGCGGAACGCCGCTCTGCACCATGCGCGCCAAGCGATCGCTGCCGGCGGTGACGACGCGGCGGCACTTGCCACTGCCGGCTTTGTCATCGCCGTTTGCGGGCGAGACTATGAGGCCGCCCTCGCCGCGTTCGACCGGTCGTTCGCGCTCTCCAGTTCGTTGGCTTTTGCACTCGGTTTCAGTTCGATCGTGCGCGCCTGGAAAGGCGACGACGCGATTGCGGTCGAGCATGCTCAACGGGCGATCCGTCTCAGCCCCTTCGATCCGCAGAGAAACCTGCCCTATGTCGGCCTGGCCTACGCACATTTTGCCGCCGGCCGCTTCGAAGAAACGGTCGCTGCCGCCAGCCTGGCGACCCAGTCGAACCCGCGTTTCACCGTTCCCATTATCCTGCACGCTGCCGCGCTGGGCAGTCTCGACCGCAGCGAAGACGCCAAGACCGTGGTGCAACGGCTCCTCGAGCTGCAGCCCGGCCTCACCGTCGCCACCGCGATCCTCTCGGCCCGTTACGTAGACCGGAAAAATATAGCTGCGCTGGAAAACGCGCTGCGCCGGGCCGGGTTGCCCGAAGGATGACCGCGACCCGCCGTCTCGCGGCGATCCTCGCCGCCGATGTGGCGGGGTATTCGCGGCTGATGGGGGCGGACGAGGAAGGCACGCTCGAACGGTTGAAGGGGCTGCGCCGCGAGCTCGTTGATCCGAAGATCGCCGAGCACAAGGGCCGGATCGTCAAGACCACCGGCGACGGCCTGCTGGTCGAATTTCCCAGCGTCGTCGATGCGGTGCGCTGCGCGGTCGAGGTGCAGCAGGCGATGCCCGAGCGGAATGCGGGCGTCGCGGTCGACAATCGCATCGAATTGCGCATCGGCATCAATCTCGGCGACGTGATCGTCGAGGGCGACGACCTCTATGGCGACGGCGTCAACATCGCGGCACGGATCGAGGCCCTGGCCGACGCCGGCGGGGTGTTCGTCTCCAACACGGTCCACGACCACGTGCGCGACCGGCTGCCCTTTCTCTTCGAGGATCTGGGCGAGCAGCAGGTCAAGAACATTGCCCGGCCGGTGCGCGTCTACCGGGTCGGACCGCGGCCGTCCCGACCGCCTGCGGGCGAGACGCCCGCGGTCCAGCCGGGAGCACCACCAGCGCTGCCGCTCCCCGACAAGCCGTCGATCGCGGTGCTGCCCTTCGCCAATATGAGCGGCGACCCGGAGCAGGAATATTTCGTCGACGGGATGGTCGAGGAAATCATCACCGCCCTCTCCCGCATCCGCTGGCTTTTCGTGATCGCCCGCAATTCGAGCTTCACCTACAAAGGCCAGCCGATCGACGTGAAGCAGGTCGGCCGCGAGTTGGGCGTCCGCTATGTCCTCGAAGGCTCGGTGCGTAAGGCCGGGCGGCAGGTGCGCATCACCGGCCAGCTAATCGATGCCATTACCGGCACGCATCTCTGGGCCGACCGCTTCGACGGCTCGCTGGAAGACGTGTTCGAGCTGCAGGACAAAATCGCGGTCAGCGTTGCCGGCGTCATCGAGCCGGCATTGCAGGCGGCCGAGATGCGCCGCTCCGCCGAGCGGCCGACGAGCGACCTTACCGCCTACGATCTCTACCTGCGCGCGCTTGCGGCCTACTATCCAATGACGAAAGAGCGGATCTTCGAGGCTCTCGAATTGCTCGAGCAGGCGATCGCGATTGATCGGCAATACGGGCCTGCACTGTCCTGGGCGGCGATCTGCCACCTGCGGCTCGTCTTCGACGGCTGGGCCGAAGAGCCGGGGACATCTCGCCGCAAGGGCGTCGATCTCGCTCGGCAGGCGCTCCAGGCGGGAGAGAACGACCCGGGCATCCTCGCCAGCGTCGCCCAGGTGCTGGCTCAATTCGGCGAGGATATCGGCGCCATGATCGGGCTGGTCGACCGTGCGCTCGCGCTGAACCCGAGCTTCGCCCGCGGCTGGTTTTTGAGCGGCCTTTTGCGGCTATTTGCCGGCCAACCCGATCTCGCGATCGAGCATGTCGAGACCTCGCTGCGCCTGAGCCCACGCGAGCGTATGGGTCAGCCGTTAGTCGTGATCGGCATGGCCCATTTCTTCAAACGTCGGTTTGACGAAGCGGCGCCAAAGCTGCTCCTGTCCATGCAAGACAATCCGGGCTCTCCCATCCCTTACCGCGCTCTCGCCGCGTGCTATGCCCATATGGGACGGCTCGAGGAAGCGCGTGCTATCGTCGCCCGGCTGCGCGCCATTACCCCTCGGGTCGTGCCGAACGATGTTCCTTTTCGCAACCCCGAGGACCGCGAACTTTTCCTGTCGGGCCTGCGCCTAGCGGCCGGCGAGGAGACATGAACCAAACCCGCCGTCTCGCCGCGATCCTGGCTGCCGATGTGGCGGGGTATTCGCGGCTGATGGGGGTAGACGAGGAAGGCACGCTCGAACGCCTCAAGGCGCTACGCCGCGAGCTCCTCGATCCGAAGATCGCCGAGCACCACGGCCGCATCGTCAAGACCACCGGCGACGGCTTCTTGGTCGAGTTTGCCAGCGTCGTCGACGCGGTGCGCTGCGCCGTCGAGGTGCAGCAGGCGATGCCCGAACGGAACACCAGTGTCGCGGGCGACCACCGCATCGAATTGCGCATCGGCATCAATCTCGGCGATGTGATCGTCGAGGGCGACGACCTCTATGGCGACGGCGTCAACATAGCCGCAAGATTGGAAGCACTGGCCGAACCCGGAGGCATCTGCATCTCCCGTGTGGTGCGTGAGCAAGTTCGTGACAAGATCCCCTACTCATTCGAAGACATGGGGCAGCAGCGCGTCAAGAACATCACACGGCCGGTGCGTACCTACACGATGGGTCCGGCGGCCTTGGCGTCGCTGCCTGCAGTCGTGGCCCCGGTCAAGCCGGTCATCAGCAACAGTGAGGTCGGCGAGCCTGTCGCCCCGATCACGTCACGGCTTTCCATTGTCGTCTTGCCCTTTGCGAACCTGTCCAATGATCCGGAGCAAGAGTATTTCGCCGACGGAATCACCGGTGATTTGACCACCGATCTGTCGCGCATCGCCGACAGCTTTGTAATCGCCCGCAATACGGCCTTTGCGTACAAGGGCAAATCGGTGGAAGCGAAGCAGATCGGGCGCGAGCTCGGAGTGCGCTATGTGCTCCAAGGGAGCGTGCGACGAAGCGGTGACCACGTGCGCGTCAACGTGCAGCTGATCGATGCCGAGAGCGGCGCCCATCTGTGGGCGGACCGGTTCGACACCGATCGCGCCAACCTCTCGGCAGCGCAGGACGAGATCACCGGTCGTCTCGCCCGGACGTTCAACCTCGAACTGGTGAAGGATGCAGGCCGCCGTATCGAACAGGAAAAGGCGGTCGATCCCAATGCGCGCGATCTCGTGATGCGCGGGTGGGCCTGGTACTATCGACCGCGTTCTGCGGCCACCATCCAAGAAGCCCAACGGGCTTTCGAGCAGGCGCTGGAAATCGACCCGCGATCGGTCGACGCGAGGATCGGGGTCGCAGCGATCTTGGTTGTTGCTCTAGCTAACGGATGGAGCAATTCGGTTCATCAGGATCAGGCGCGTGCCGAACTACTGCTCCTTGAGGCGGTCGAGAGCGACCCGAGGCGCTCGATGGCGCACTTCGCGCTGGGGATCCTCCGCCGATTTCAGAACCGATTGACCGAATCGCGGATCGAACACGAGACAGCGATTGGCCTCGACCACAATAACGCCCGAGCCTTTCATCAACTTGGTTTGACGATGATGCTTCTGGGCCAAGCAGAGGCGGGAATCCCTTATATCGAAAAAGCCATCCGGCTCAATCCACACGACGCGAATATCGCCGACCCTTATTGGGCGCTGGGCACTTGCCACCTTTTCCTCGGCCATGTGGATCAGGCAATCGACCTCCTGAGGAAGGCGCGGGCAGCATATCCTCGCCTCTGGTATGTTCATCGCGATCTCGCGGGAGCGTTGGGTCTCAGGGGCGACCTCGACGAGGCACGGGCCGCGCTAGCGAAGGCAATCGAACTCAAGCCTGAGATGAACTCGCTGGCATGGCTCCGCGCCTACCCGGGCGCTAGCGATCGGCAATACTGGGCGCTCTACGAGAAAACAGTGGCGGTCGGCCTGCGCCGCACCGGCTTCCCGGACGAATGACTTCCACCCGCCGCCTCGCCGCGATCCTTGCCGCTGACGTGGCGGGGTATTCGCGGCTGATGGGGGCGGACGAAGAAGGCACGCTCGAACGCCTCAAAGCGCTGCGCCGCGAGCTCCTCGATCCGAAGATCGCGGAGCATAAGGGGCGCATCGTCAAGACCACCGGCGACGGTCTGCTGGTGGAATTTGCCAGCGTCGTCGATGCGGTGCGCTGCGCGGTCGAGGTGCAGCAGGCGATGCCCGAACGGGACACCGGCGCTCGGGCGGAGAGCCGCATCGAATTGCGCATCGGCATCAATCTCGGTGACGTGATCGTCGAGGGCGACGACCTCTATGGCGACGGCGTCAACATCGCCGCGCGGATCGAAGCCCTAGCCGATGCCGGCGGGGTGTTAGTCTCCAACACGGTTCACGATCACGTCCGCGACCGTCTGCCCTTCCTCTTCGAGGATCTGGGCGAGCAGCAGGTCAAGAACATCACAAGGCCCGTGCGGGTCTATCGGGTCCGGCCCGAAGGCCCCCACCCTAGCCCTCCCCTCCCCGGGCTTGACCCGGGGATCACGGGGGAGGGAAGCGCGCGTGCGGGGGCTGCCGAGCCGCAGGCTCTCGCTCTTCCCGACAAGCCGTCGATCGCGGTGCTGCCTTTTGCCAACATGAGCGGCGATCCCGAGCAGGAATATTTCGCCGACGGCATGGTCGAGGAGATCATCACCGCACTCTCGCGCATCCGCTGGCTCTTCGTCATCGCGCGCAATTCGAGCTTCACCTACAAGGGCCAGAGCGTCGATGTGAAGCAAGTCGGGCGCGACTTGGGCGTGCGCTATGTCCTCGAAGGCTCGGTCCGCAAAGCCGGGGCACGGGTGCGCATCACCGCGCAGCTGATCGAAGCGTCAACCGGGACGCATCTGTGGGCCGACCGCTTCGACGGCTCGCACGAAGACGTCTTCGAGCTTCAGGACAAGGTCGCATCGAGCGTCGCCGGCGTTATCGAGCCGGCATTGCTGGCCGCCGAAATGCGGCGCTCCGCCGCGCGGCCGACAACCGACCTCAGTGCCTACGATCTCTACCTGCGCGCGCTTGCGACGATCTGGCCGATAACGAAAGAACGGATTGTCGAGGCTCTAGGATTGCTCGAGCAGGCGATCACGATCGATCCGCATTACGGGCCGGCACTGTCCTGGGCGACGATCTGCCACCTGCGGCTCGTCGGTGACGGTTGGACCGAAGCGCCGGAAACAAACCGCCACAAGGCCATCGATCTTTCGCGGCGGGCGCTTCAGGTGGGGGGAGACGACCCGGGGATCCTCGCCAACGCGGCCCTCGTCCTGGCTATTTCCGGCGAGGATCTCGGCGCCATGATCGGGCTGGTCGACCGCGCGCTCGCGCTCAACCCGAGCTTTGCCCGCGGCTGGTATGTGAGCAGCACTCTCAGGATGTGGGCCGGTCAACACGATCTCGCGATCGAGCATGTCGAGACCTCGATGCGTCTAAGCCCGCGCGAGCGCATGGGTCAGCCCCCTATCCAGGATCGGAGAGGCCTATTTCTTCAAACACCAGTTTGACGAAGCGGCGGCGAAGCTACTCCTATCCATTCAAGACAATCCGGGCTCTACCGTCCCATACCGCTATCTCGCAGCGTGCTACGCTCATATGGGGCATCTCGACGAAGCGCGCGAGGTCGTCGCCAGGCTGCGCGCCATTACCGCGCTGGTCATGCCGAGCGATCTACCCTTTAGCAACCTCGAGGATCGCGAGCTGTTGTTGTCGGGCCTGCGGCTGGCGGCGGGCGAGGTGACGTGATCGTCGAGGGCGACGACCTCTATGGCGACGGTGTCAACATCGCCGCGCGGGGTTCGGGCGGTGCTGCCGCGGCGGGCTCGAGCGGGACGGCGCGAAAAGTCCGGCCCGATCTGAAATTCGCGGGTTCCCTAATCGTTTGTGGCCGGGGCTGCCCCACAGCTGTCTGGTTGGTATTCGCTTCCGCATACGATAGTGCTGCTGACGACTGTGCAACATTTGGTCCCCCGTGGCCGGACTTGTTCCGGCCACCCACGTCTTCTGGTTGCCACCGCACGATTCTGCAGCAACCCTGAGCCCATGGGCGGATGGGTCTACATCATGACAAACAGGCGCAACGGCACGCTTTACGTTGGCACCACAGCGGATCTTGCCCGACGGGTGTGGCAACATCGGGAGGGTGTAGCCGATAGTTTTACAAGGCGGTACGGCTTGAAGCGTCTCGTTTATGCCGAGGAGCACAATGACATTTTTGCCGCAAAGCAGCGCGAGCTAAACCTAAAGCACTGGCCACGGGCCTGGAAAGTTCGACTAATCCACCACAATAACCCCGACTGGAACGATCTCTACGATCGGCTGGCTTGAAGACCTGGGTGCCCACGGATCTAGTCCGTGGGCTGAAGGCCCACGGAACAAGTCCGGCCACGGGGAACCGGAAGGTGTGGAGGTATCTGCAACACCTCGCGTAGCTGAAGAAAAAGTTGAACCGGACAGCCGTGGCCTTGCGCCAGCCATGAACGGTAAATGGACGCCAAGAACTAGCCAAAAATATTTGAAATTTTCGGATCAAGCGATCTGGCTGAGCTTATCGGTCAGGTAGCCGAGGATGGTGGCGACCCGACCGGTATCCGGATCGGAGTAGACGAAGGCCGGTCCGTCGATGCGATAGCGGCCCTTCCAACCGATGG
>Ga0210407_10001629_pt1 | contig 20596 bp, 12 predicted proteins | sample IncBWC27MmetaG_FD_150860 | JGI IMG/M metagenome (GOLD analysis project Ga0210407, IMG submission 150860) | Forest soil microbial communities from Barre Woods Harvard Forest LTER site, Petersham, Massachusetts, United States - Inc-BW-C-27-M | ecosystem: Environmental > Terrestrial > Soil >... | reverse complement strand
GACGGTGATCAGCCTGTCTCGCTCGTCGGCATGAAGGCGCAGTTGAATACTAAAGATCGCAGCAAGTTGTTCCCTTCCACCACCGACGATCTGGTGCGCAGGCTCTCGCATCCTTCGCGGAACGACAGGCCGAATACGCTGCCGATTCCGCTGCCGCGGAAGGAGGTCAAAGGAGGAGTGGACCGCAAGACGTGGGACGAAATCGAGCAGGCTCAGTTTGGCGCGAAGGCAGTCGAACCGCATTCTACGGCGCGTGGTTTTCTGTTCTTCGATATTGCTGAGATCTCGAATCCGCTGGCCGGCGCCAGCTTCTACCTGATGGGAGTGCACGACGGGAAAGGCAATGAGCTCATGTATTTCGAAATTCCGATGGAGGAGTACCTGAGCGCGCCGCCTCAGGCCAAGCAACCGCAGTAGCCCTGCGATGGAGAGACGGGCGGTCTCGCTCGTCCCGCTCTCGTGCTGAGAGAATCAGGAACTGGCAGCATCGTGGCCGGGCGGGGACGCCCGGCGCTCCACCGGGCAGATATAATCTCCCGATATGGCGAGCACTTCAGCCGTTTCCGAGGATTTACTGGCTAAATATGAGCCGGTCATCGGACTCGAAGTCCACGTACAGCTGCTGACCGTGTCGAAAATCTTTTGCTCCTGTTCGACTCGTTTTGGCGATCCGCCGAACAGTAATGTGTGCCCGGTGTGTCTGGGACTTCCGGGAGCTTTGCCGGTGCTGAACCGGAAGGCTGTCGAATTCGCGGCACTGGCGGCAATGGCTTTGGAATGCCGCATCAACGAAGTTTCTATCTTTGCGCGGAAAAACTATTTTTACCCTGATCTGCCGAAGGGCTACCAGATCTCGCAGTATGACAAGCCCTTGGCCGAGTCCGGATTCATCGAAATCGATCTCAGCGGCGGCAAAAAGAAAATCGGCATTACCCGGCTGCACCTCGAAGAAGATGCGGGCAAGAGCCTGCACGAGGGCTTCGCCGACGCTGCCTCGAAGACTGCCATCGATTTGAACCGGACCGGCGTGCCTCTCGCCGAAATCGTCAGCGAACCCGACATGCGATCGCCGGAGGAAGCTTACGAGTACCTCACTCGGCTTAAAGAAATCATCCTTTACACCGGCGTCAGCGACTGCAACATGGAAGAGGGTTCGCTGCGCTGCGACGCGAACATCAGCGTGCGGCCTCGTGGACAGACAGAATTCGGCACGAAAACCGAGGTCAAGAACGTCAATTCGTTTCGCTTCATCAAGCAGGCGCTGGAGTACGAGATCGAGCGCCACATCGGCGTCATCGAGGCCGGTGGCAGAATCACGCAGGAAACGCGGCTGTACAACTCGCACGAAGGCAAGACTTACGGCATGCGCTCGAAAGAGCAGGCGCACGACTATCGGTATTTTCCCGAGCCTGATCTGCTTCCCCTGGTGGCGGATGAGAAATGGCAAGCGGCAATCCGCGCCAACCTGCCCGAGCTTCCCGAAGCGCGCCGACAGCGCATGATGAAGGACTACGGGATCACCGCGGGCGATGCTCACACGCTGACGCTGACGCGAGCGCTGGCCGACCAGTTCGAGTCCGCGGCGCGCACGGCGAAAAATCCGAAGCGCGTTGCCAATCTGGTGCAGAGCGAATTGCTCGGACGCCTGAGAGCGCGCGGCCTCGAACTCGAACAGTCGCCAATTTCGATGGCCGGGGTTACGGCCTCGGCCGATCTGGTCGAGTCGGGCGCAATCTCGGGCAAAATGCTGAAAGATCTTTACGACCTCTCATTCGAACGGAACGAGGACTTTCCTGCGGTCTATGAAGCGCAAGGACGTCCCGAGCAGTCGCGGGATACCTCGGCTCTGGAGAAGCTTGCAGACGAATTGATCGCAGCAAATCCGAAGCAGGTGGAGCAATATCGCGCGGGGAAGAAAGCCATGATCGGGTTCTTCGTGGGCCAAGTGATGAAAGCTTCGAAGGGCCAGGCCAATCCCCAGTTGGTGAATGAAGTCTTGACCAGGAAGCTGGACGGCTAGCCCGACTCGACACGCGGCCACTAAAGGGGCGTCTGGTCTCGAACCTTACGGCATCGCTAAAGCGATGCCCTGATACGAAGCCCGAGTCGATACGAAGCTGAGTTAATGCGAAGCGCGAGTCGATAACGAACCCGAGTCCTACTTTACTGCTCCCGCGTTCTTCAGCACTTCTTGCGCATAGTAGTTCGTGACTTTGGCATCGTCGCGGAGGGTTTCGTAGTACGCCGCTTTCAACAACTGTTCACGGCGATCGCGCAACTGCTGGCGGATGGCCTGCTGCACTCGCGGATCATTCAAGTCCCGCTGGCCGGCCGGTTCCTTCGAAATCAATTTCACGATCATGTAACCGACGGGCTGATGATTGGTCGGATTAAGCATGGGAATCACTGGCGTGAATTGCCCCGGTTTGAGCTTCATGACTGCGTCGCGTGTTGCCGGATCGGCGTTCTTCAGCGCGGATTCGGGAGCCATTCCCAAATCGCCGCCGTTGTTGCTGGTCTCAGGGTCCTCGGAATAATTCATCGCCATCGTAGCGAAATCGTCGCCGCTATCGAGGCGGTTGGCGATCGTCTGGATTTTCTTACCCGCCTCGACCGCGTTCTGCGCCTTGCTGTTCTGCAGGTTATGCACCTGAGTGCCGCCCACTCCAGAAACCACGATTTTGGCCAAATGGTACTGCGCCTCAATGAGGTTGAACTCGGCCTTGTGATCGTTGTAGTAGCCGGAAACATCCTGGTCGGTGATGTTGATGCGCGATGTGATTTCCTTGTTCAAAACCTTGTCGCGGGTAAGCGAGCGCCGCAGGTCGCGCTTGAAGTCATCGAGCGATATTTTCTTGTCCTGCAGACGCTTGTTAAATTCTTCGGCAGTGTAAGGAGACTTGATTTCGTTCAGCTTGCGGTCCACTTCTTCGTCGGCCGCCAGCAGTCCGAGCTTCTCCGCGCGCTGCATCAGGATTTCTGTCTCGATCAGTTCGTTCAGAATGCTCAGCCGAAGGCTCACCGCCTGCTCGCCCGCCGGTTGCTGATCGGAGCCCGCCGTCTGATTGACGTAATACTTGTCGGCTTCGCTGCGATAAATCTTCCGCCCGTTGACCGAAGCCATGATGTCGCCGCCACTGCTGTTGCGGTTACAAGCCGATAGCCCAAGCAGCAGAAACGCGCTGACCATCGCCAGGCCCGCTCGTCCAAACCAGTTACGCTTTTTCAAGTTCTTCCCTCCGCCACAACGGCGAGTCAATCGCGGGAGATGCCTGGAACGCAGGCGATCATAATGAGGTATTTGTGATTGGCAATTGGTAATTTTGATCCCGCAATCGCCAGTCTTCAAATCACAAATCGCAAATTACAAATCACAAATTCCCTTACTTCGATGGCGCAGCTGGTGGAGTGCTCGCTTCCACTGCGGCGGGCTTGTGTTCCGGAGGCGCAACGCCGGCATCCTTCAACGCCTGGTCCAGGGCCAGTCGGACCTCATCCGCGGGCACGGCTCCATCCAGTTTCCGTCCACTTACAAACATCGTCGGAGTTGCCTCCACTCCGACTGTTTCGCCCTCGTGCATCGAAGAGCGCACGGCCTTCTCATCCTGCGCCTTGACGCAAGCCTGCAATTTCGTAACGTCGAGACTATGTTTCTGAGCCTGCAGCGTGGCCAGTTTATCGAGTTCCGCATTCTGGCCGTCACGGCCTTTTTCGCTGCTGATCGCGTGCTGATTTGCGTGCAGGTAATCGGCATAGTCCCAGTAGGCGTCACCGTTTTGCGCGCCCAGACAATTGGCGTTCACCGCGGCGTGCACAGCCCATGGGTGGATTTCTTCGAGTGGATAATCCTTGTAGATGAAAAGGACGCGATCTCCGTACTCCTTGAAAAGGCCGGGGAAAAGGGTCTGGTGCATGCGCGAACAAAACGGACACTCGAAATCGTCATAGTTGACGACCGTCACTTTGGCATCTTTGTTGCCGCGCGTCGGACGCCCGCTGACGTCAATCTTCTTCATGATCGCAGCGTACGGATCACTGGTCAGATCCAGCTTCGTCAAGCGCACCAGCGTCTTGTGGTCGCGGGAGAGCAGGAACTCGAAGTCCTGTTTTTTATTGGGACTGGCAAACGTAACCGTCAGAGCGTCATAGTTCGCAAACTCGCTCGACCGGAGCGGCCCCAAGACCACGTTTACGTCGGGTGGAAGGGAATAATGCGCCCGCACCTGCCGCTCGATCACGCGGTTGATGTCCGAAGGAGGCGAAGGAGGCGACTGGGCCGAGCAGCCGAGACAGATTACAAGAAGAACCAGAAACGCGCGTCGCACCATCATCAATAGAAGCCACCTGAACATGAGCAAACGCCTGATTATCTCATGGCAGGAAGGCACCTTGTGTGGTGACTCCTCTGGCGTGCGTCCGCTTTGCCGTGCTTTTGCCTCCTTTGGCCGATGCCAGTCCTTTACTTCAAGCGCTCCGCGTCCGCTGTCCGGCGGCGGCCGCCTGTATACAATGCGAATGCTGGCAGGAGCGACCATGACACTCTGGGCACTGGTCATCGCCTCCGTGGTTTATCCGCTGCTCGCACACGTGGACGTCGCGCGCGGTAAAAACGTTGGCGATGTCGTGACGGAGATACGAATCGAGCGAACGGTGTACATCTCGCCAGATTGGTGCGCCAACGCGGAAATAGGAAAAATCTACCCGGCGCAGATCGACAAGGGCCACACCACCGTCCGTCTACGCGTGGGCCAGAGCACATGCAAATACCACATCGTAGACACCCGCCCTTTTCTCAGGCGTACCCCTTCGCCAGATTTGCGTTGAGGTCGCTGATTTCATGACAATGACAACGTTCGGCTCCTTTCCGCCGACCCTGCGAGAAGTGCGGCACCCCCATCTAACTTTTGGCCCGGAACCCAGAAGTGGGGCCACCCGGCCCATCTATCATTGGTGCAACCTTCGCAGGCCCGATCACAACAAATAAAACCAGCACTGAGCTTCCTCGTCTTGCCACGTATGCTCCGAGGGTTGTTCAAAGGAGCTGAACCAGTGACCACGCATCCGCTTTTCGCCGCCCCAATTGTTCCCATGACTCGACAGAATGCAAGCCTCGCCCTCTCTGTTCTCGCCCTCTGCACGCTGGGGCTGAGCCTGTCTGCGAGTGCGCAAAAGTCTCGCTTTACCACCTTTGATCCTCCGGGCTCGGTTGAGACCATTCCTAACAGCATGAACCGATCGGGTGCGATCACGGGATATTACTTTGACGCGAGTGTGCCTCCGGTGTTTCACGGCTTCCTGCGCTCTCCCGACGGCACCTTGACCAGCTTCGATCCTGTCGGCTCAGTGGACACCGAACCCGTAAGCATTAACACCGCGGGGGAAATCTCGGGAATTTATTCTGACGCCAACCATGTGTCGCACGCCTTCCTGCGAGATCCGGACGGCGCCATGACAAGCTTCGATCCCCAGGATTCGAGTGGAGGAACGTTCGCGACAGGCATCAACCCGAGCGGAGAGATTATTGGATACTACAACGACTGGGACGAACCGCCGGGTCCTCAGCACGGGTTCGTGCGCTCACAGGACGGGGCTTATACCATGTTTGATATGCCGGCATGTTCTTCTTGCGGTAATGTGGTGAGCACCATGCCGTCGGCGATCAACGCCGCGGGGGAGATCATAGGGTCTTTCTATAGAGACGACTATGCGACGGTGCATGCCTTCGTGCGGCAGAGCGACGGAGTGATCACCCCCTTTAATGCTCCGGGTGCTGGGGCTAGCACTTTTCCCAATAGCATCAACGCCGCGGGAGTGATCACGGGAAACTACTACGGCAGCGGGGAGCATGGTTTCGTGAGGGATCGCGACGGCAAGATAACCACCCTCGACCCTCCTCGCTCTACCTACACCATGCCCACAAGCATCAACGACGCCGGGGCCATCACCGGATGGTTCACTTACTCCCACGGTGGGGAGCACGGCTTTCTGCGCAGTCCCGGCTGAAGAAGAAAGTCAGCAAAGAGCCGAAGGTAAGCAGTAACATTAAGAAGGTAAACAGGGATTGCACCAACTACGGGTTGTTGGTGAAAGATTCGTGCGCGGACCGTTCAGTTTCTGCTGGGGTCCACCCGTAGCTGACTGCCACGGTTCTTTGATTCGCCGGACGAGTCAGAGGGAGCGTTCACCGTAGCGGTCGGGCTGGCGACGGCTCCGTAGCGGGTCAGCCGGGGGAAAAATGGCGTCACTTCCAGCGGCATCTTGCCGCGCCCCGAGGTAACGGCCACTGGCGCTGTCTTGATCAATTCGACACGGTTATCCCAAGGGTTGAGCTTGACGCGTCCACCCAGAGGCAGGGCTGCGATCTGATCGAGTTTGTCGGGGACGAGGGCTGGAGCAGCGTCCAGCAACGCCACCATCCGATCCACGTCGCCGCTATGGTCGGTGAAGCCGGTGCCCAAGTGAGGAGTCAGCAGCGCGGAAAGCGCCCGGCCCCGCACCTCTAACTGCCGCAGAAACAGTCCGGGCGCATGCAGCTTATCGGCGTATGGTGAGCCCTTGAGCAGCTCAAGAGCTTTCTTGTCGGCGGCAGCTTCCTCCTCGGGAAAGTGGCGGAAACCCAGGTTCCGATAGACCGATTCGTCAGAGAACAAGAGGCGATCGTTGAAAGCGTACTTGCTGCCCAAGTTGTGTCCGAGAAGGATATGGGCCAGTTCGCGCGCTAGCACCATGGCGAGGCTGGCTTCATCCGGGAGCACATCCACCAGGCCACGGCTTACCACGATGGTGTCGCCCACGCTGAACGTCTCCAGGGGCAAAGTCAGCATCACACGGGTGTGCACGGGACCCGGCAGTTCAATGTTGTTGGTGGTCAGCAAATTGTTGACCACAGTCTCCAGCACCTTGTCCACGTTACCCGAGGGGGCGAGCAGTCCAGCCTTCTGTAACCGCTGAATCACGTTGTCTCCCGCCTGCTGTTGCCATTGCCACTGAGCCTGCTGGGGCGAAGCATCCTGCGACCCCGCGCTTTCGTCCTTCACGGTGGAGTCCACCCGCACCTCGGTCAATTCGCTGTCCTGGGCGCGATTTTGCTGGTCATAACCCCAGATCCGGGTCTGGGCCTTGAAGGCCATCTTGTCTTTCGAACCTTCGCTGAAATCACCTTCCTCGCTGTAAACGTAAGCCGGTACCCAGTAGCCCGGGATCAGGTTCAAGCGCCAGCTATCCATGTGAAAGAAGTAAGCGTCGCGGAGACGCGGCTCATAAGTGCCGTTGAGGCGCACAATGTTGTAATCCTGGTCTTCTACCCAAATTTGGCCGTGAAAGCGGCCATGGCCAGTCCCCTTCTTGGCGGAGACTTCGAAGACTATACAGCGGACATCGCCCAGGAACTCGCGGCGCACGTACTCGAAGTCATAAGTCTTGCGATTAAAGTCGTCGCGGTCAGCGTAGATCATCCAGGAGAAACCCAGGGGTTTGTATTCGAACTTAAACAATCTGGCGAAGCCGCCCAACAGGCGGCTCTCAAAGCTGGTGTCTTTGGCAAGATAGTCACGGCGGTTCATTCTTTCACTCAGATCCATGCGGCCGAGGAAGTAATGGTCTTGCGCCGGCGCCGGGCCCTCTTGCGGACGAAACTTCAGGTCTTGCAGATAGGTCTCAACAAACGGGGTGCGGGTCTTCAGCATTTCCATCAGCGCGTGCTCGCGCTCGACGGCGCGGTCTACCACCTGGTCCATCGTAGTAGACGGTGTAGATGGTGCCGAGGAGGGCGCGGTGCTCGCGGACTGCTGCGCGTTCGCGCTCAAGTTGAGTAGCAGGAAAGCGACAATCACCCAGTGCCAAATGCGCATAGGTCAACCGAGATCGAGATTTCGTTTTTGCTTTCGGCCAGTACTTCGTTCGGTAATTCGAAAAGCGGTGCTTCAGTGGCGGTCGTGCACAAGTTGATTGTCACCCGCCGATTGCTTGCTTGGGGCGTGCTCAGGTCAGCAACAGGCGGGTGTTTGTGTTTCCTTGGCGTGAAGTGGTGCAGGCCTAGTGCCAATGTCGAGCGGCGAGTGAAACTTTCTTTAACTGCATTATTTCTTAGTGAATTAGAAGAAACGTACAAGCTCGGACAGACGGCGATTCGCAAGTCTCCGGTGGCCGGGTTTCACCAGGGTGGTGCTTTTCAGCCACCGGGGTGGAAATCGGCGAAGGATGGTCATGAGTCTGTTGGTGAGAATGATTTTCCATGATGACGCAATGCAGGGTGTTGGGGGAATACTTCGCACTGCTGGGTAAACGGTGATTGCACTGACTGAGAATTACCGGGACAGTTAGCGAAAAGGGATTCTTCGATAACCATGCCTGGGCCTATTGGTCTAATTGACAAACGTTCCTGTTGAGTGCATTCTTCCTGCCCAGATGTGGGCTTGGTCCCACGGGATCTCGTCTGGTACGAAACGCTCAAACCTTCAATCTAAGGAGACCAAAATGAGGAAGCTAAGTGTCGGTGTGTGTTTGCTAGCGATGTTGTGTGGGGCGCCTTATCTGTTTGCGGGAAACTACAGCATGGGATACACGCCCCCCGGGGGCGTCAACATCAACCAGGGAGGCGGCCCTCCGTATACATCGTCACCCGCCCTTTTCTCCTACCAGGGCTTCAATAGTAGCGATTATCAATCGCTCTACTATGGAGTCAACTATGTAGTGAACGTGGCTCAATCTGACGTTTCGAATCCGGGGAATATGGCGTTCCAGGGCTACAACTCGACCACTGGCATCCTTGCCTGGGGCTCCACCCAACCGTGGGTTTTCCAAAATACCATCTCTCTCGCAACGGTCAGCACCAATACACAGCTCATTGTCCAAATTCAGAACTACACCGGCACGGCTGGATTCCTGGGCTCGGGCTTCCTGAATGGCGAAACGACGACAAAAAGTGCGCTCGGCATCACCAACAGCGGGAACGCGAATGACCCACTGTTCCAAGTCGTCAGCGGCGGGGCTTTCCAGATCACGTTTCAGTTTCAAACATGGGATGGTACGCCGGGAAACATCGGTAATGGCCAGGATCTCCTCGACTTTTACACCACCAACAACGGCGGGAACCCCACTACGGTCTTCAACACCTCCGTTGATTTCGAGTTCTGGTGGAGCATCCCAAAAACGACCGCGAAGATAGTTCAGGTTGGTACCTGCAAAACCAACTTACCGAATTACGCAACGATTCAAACCGCTGTCAGCGCTGTTCCGTCAGGAGCTACCATCCAGGTCTGCCCGGGCACCTATAGCGAACAGGTAACCATTAATGCTCCTCTCACACTGCTAGGCATTCCCAATGGCACAAACCAGGCGGTAATCCTCAACGTCCCCGGTGTGTTCGAGAAGAACGGCACCGGACCGGTCAGCTCTTACCCGATCTTTGCTCAGATCCTCGTTCAGGATGCCGGACCGGTCAACATCTCCGGCCTCACTATAGATGGCAGCAATTCCGGTTGTCCGGCAGGGGCGGCGGCGGGCGTCGTATACCTGAGCGCCAGCAACCCATCCTCGGGCAAGCTCAGTAATTCGGTCATTCGCAACACTGCCAGCGGATGCGGTTCGCAAGGAGCAGCCGTCTATGGAGAGAACGGATCAGGATTTGCTTCGACGGTTACCGTCCAGGGCAACAGCATTCACTCCATCAATGGCGGAGCCATTATCTTTGGCCCCCATTTGAGCGGCACAATCACCTCGAACACGATCGTCCAAGCCAGCGGGGGACTCATGTTCCAGGAAGCCGGGCCCACTATAAAGGCAACCACCAACACCATCACTCTTACGCAGAACGCCATCAGCCTGAATTCGGCGACTGGCGTTGTGGCGCAAGCTAACCAACTCGTCAATACCAGTAACAAGGCCATCTCGCTGCAAGACAACACCGGCGGGACCAATACTGTCACCAAAAACACGATCAATGAGGCGAATTGTGGAATCTCCACCAGCGGCGCTGCAACGAGTGATATTTATTTTCCGAACACGGTGGTGAACGCCGTCGCATCGACTTGTCAATAGTCGGTTCGGACTCGCGGTCTTGCTGCTAACCTCGGTCTGGGCGGCCTCGGGGAGTCCGCCCAGATACCGATTTTGAGTCGGTCGATTAAGGATCTTGCCGGAGACTGGACGATTATTGATGTAAACGTGGGAAACTGCAGCAGCGCGTCGGGCTCCGTAGTGTTGTACTCACCCCGTCTTCAACTATGGACTGTCGAGAGAGCACGTGAATGCGGAACCGCGAAGAGGTCACTGAGAAGACTTGTTAGGAAGCTGTTTCAGGGCAGATCGTCGAGCGAGTTGCTCGACCACGTTATCGAGATCGGGATAGCCCGCGCCAAGGCTCCGCGTCAACCAATTCCCACCGCGTTCGGCAATCCGCTCGCCGTCAGCGATAACCTCGAACTGACCGGTTTCCCCAGGCGTAATGACGGCGTCAATGCCGAGGCGCTTCTTGATTAGGGTCACGAGACTCGCGACCTTGGCGTTGTTGTTCTGTCATGTCGGGCAGTGAACGATCTCGATCTTCATCTGTTCCCCAATATGCTTCGTGTGCCACATTGCGACTCAAGGTTCGTCGAAACTTTCGTCGAACTATGGAGTCGCTGTGCTTGGTACCCGACAATGCCGAGACGCGGCAAGCCGCGTCTCTACGGGAAATTATTTTCAGACGCGGTTCCGCAGCAGTTCTTCCGCAGTCAACATTTGATTCATCGAGCCGGAGCGGAATCCCTCCAGATCGAGAGTGACGAACTTGAATCCAAGTCCTTTGAACACGGCGGTGAACTCGCGAGCCATCTCGGCGGTTAGAGCGCGGGGAAGTTCTTTGGGCGCAATCTCGATGCGTGCGATCTCCCCGTGATGACGCACGCGGAATTGCCGGAATCCCATGGCCCGCAATGCCTCTTCTCCGCGTTCGATCACACTCAGCGCTTCGGGCGTAACTGCGCGTCCGTATTCGATGCGTGAAGAAAGGCAGGCGGAGGCTGGCTTGTCCCACACTCGCAAGTCCGCCTGCCGCGCCAGTTCCCGGATATCAGCTTTGTTCAGACCGGCTTCGAGCAGCGGAGCCAGAACATGATGCTGGCGCGCGGCCTGCTGTCCGGGGCGAAAATCGCCCTCGTCGTCGGCGTTGACGCCGTAGGCGATGGCGTCGAATCCGCGGGCCTCGCGGTAGCGCTCGAGGACGGTAAACAATTCGTCCTTGCAGTGAAAACAGCGCATGGCATCGTTGCGGACGTAGGCGGGATTTTCCAGTTCCTGCGTTTCCACAACCTCGACTGGAATTTCACGCTCGCGCGCAAAAGCGAGCGCGTCTTTGAGATGGGTGCGCGCCAGGCTGGCAGAATCGGCAATCACCGCGAGCATTTGGCTGCCGAGCACCTGATGCGCCGCCCAGGCAAGAAAGGCGGAGTCCACGCCACCGGAGTAGGCGATGAGCAGGCGAGCGCGACCGGCGAGGATCTGGCGTAGGCGTTCAGCTTTCTGATCGAGTGCGGCGGCTGTGTTCACGACATCTATTATCCACGAAAAAAGTTCTCAGTTCCCGGTTCTCAGTGAGCGGCGAGCTGCGCTCGCTTGGACAGCCGAGGGCGGCTGTCCCTACGTGATTCGGGGCTAATAGAGCCTTTCCTGGCGTCGGAGATTGCCGAAGGCTCCCACATTTGCCAGTGTAAACGAAAAACGATATTGATTCTCGTTTCGCACCGATCCCAGCGCGAAGCGCCGGTATTCCAGACTTAGGCCGCAACAGTCCCAGTTGTAACTGGTCTGCGCCGATGCATACTGCAGCGATCCGTGGTTCGCGTCAAAGCCGAAGCTGCTGGCGGCACTCAAGCCTCGCTTGTTGAGTTGACCGTAGCCAACCAACACACGAAGCTGGTGGAAATCATTCGCGCCTTTCGACGTTGTTCCCAGTGAATTGTCGAGCACTCGCAGAAAGGTGTCGCCTCCCCCCGCTGTAAATGGACCGTAATGGTAGTTCACTAGCGCGGTGCTGGCATTGATGCGGCCAGCCTTGAGATCGTAGTCCAAATCCCACTCGGTGTTGGTGTGCGGGCTGGTTTCCACGCGCAGGCGGGAAATGAGGGGAGCGAAGCGCCGCTCCGAATTCAGAAATGCGATGCCCGTGAAATCCGCGGTCGTCGTAAACACGTTGCGCTGCCCTGCAATCAGCGCATTCCCAAATGTGGGATCGAAAAAATATTTCTGGCCGACCTCCCAACTCAAGATCTCCCGCGGTCCCGAGGCACAGGTTTGAGTGTCTGGATTCGGAGGCCGTTCCCACGGTACCGCTCCTGCTTGCGGGACGCCGCCGATGGTCAGCGTGCTCATGCCCGGCTGATCGCAATCCCTGGCGTTGGGATCTACATGCTTGGCATAAAGACGATTCACCAGAGAGTACTCGACTTCATTGGTATTGGTGAGCACATCGGCAGCATCGAAACGCAGAATGTTGCGGAAGTTATTTATGCCGGTTACGTAGTCATACTTCATGCGCGGCTCAATCACGTGCTTCCATTTGCGTCCGAGCCAGGGACGATCGAAGACGCGCGACAACGCCGGTGGGCGCAACTCGAACGAAGCTTCCAGCGACTTGCGATTCAGAGCGTCGTCGGCAGCTCTTCCCCTCGCTGCGGCCAGTGCCGGATTGAACTCCTCCGTGTAAAGCGTATCTCGCAACGTAAGATCAGGACGGAACGACCATCCGTGCAATTGCACAGGCATCGCAAGGGAAGGCGCCAGATCGAACCTGCCAACCAAGGGTTCCGTCCGAAAACCAATCTCGCGTAGCTGCAAACCTTCGGCCGCGCTCTCGAACGACCAGTACAGCGGGGTATTTCCCAACTGCCGCTCCTCACCCGAGATGAAAAAACTTGGCGCGTGCAGGTTCCGGATCAGTTCGGTCTGGGTAAGCGCGAGGCAAGTGTTCGTTGGTTGCGGAATGCAAACCTCGAAGTTCTGATAGCGTTCCGCAAGGACATTGAAGTGAAATCCGTTGGTCGTATTAGAGAGGAAGATTTGCGACCTCACCTCCGAGTCGATGGCCTGGGTGTACACATCGGTGAAGGCGATGCGGAAGACGAACGAACTTAAGTAATCGACGCTTGCGACGCCGCGGAAAGTCCCGACCGCACGCTCGGCAATAAAATGTGCGTCCTCCCCGCCTTGATCCTGCCGAGGATTGCCAATGCCGCGATCCAACATTCCCTGATAGTTGAGGTACAGGTAGGAGCTGTCGCTCGGGCGAGCGCGGAATTCCCCGCGTTGATACCAGCCGCGTTTGGAAAAGTATTCGGCGCCCACTGTGGCATCCATGCTGCGATTGAAGGCCCAGTACACGGATTCACCGGCAATCTTTCCTTTGGTCGACGAGTTGCCGAAACTCGGAATCAAGAGGCCGCTCTGGCGCTGCTGTCTCTGAACCGGATGCGTCACAAATGGGAAATAGAACACCGGCACGCCCATCAGCCGAAAGTCGCTGTTGTAAATCTTGGCGCTGCCATCCACGTCCACCGAAATGCGCTTCGCGTCGAATTGCCACTTCGGACGCGGCAGTTCGCATGTGGTGACCGAACCCTGCCGCACCAGATAGTGATCGGCCCCGTGTTTCTCGACAATTTTCCCGCTAAACGCAAACGGATTGGAGGTGGTCAGCACGTAGCGAGACTTCCGCATCCGGAATCCCACCGTTCCGATCACGCTATAGAAAGTTCCGGTTTCCGTGCGGACATTGTAAGTGCCGTGACTGGCCTCGACGTGCTCGTCGTAAGCGCCGCCGTCCAGCACGACGTGGCCCTCCAGTTCGCTATTCCCTGTGTCCGCGTTGTAGGTGACTTGATCCGCGTCCAGGATGTAAGTGCGATAGTGAATTTCCACTCTGCCCCGCAAGTGGTAGATGGACCCATCCTTCTCCTGTTCCACCGCCCGGATCGTAACCTCTTCTTCGGTCTGGCCGGTAGAGGCTGCCGGTAGAGCCGGGGCCATGGCAGGGGCCGTCTCAGGAGCAGATGCCGTCTCGGCGGCGGGGGGCAGCGTCTGGCTGGTTACTATCCCCGACGCGAGAAGCAGATGACAGACCAATGCGGCCGTGATAAAGATTCGAGAGCGGATGATCATTAATGGATGACCATTTAGCGGGTGATCTGCACCGCGCGCATGCGCTCCGCCAGCCGGTCTGCCAACGGGGAACGAACTGACCTTAGCACGCGAGCGGCAGGCGAAGCAAAGCTATGCATTTTTGTGGTAATGGGTCAGCGCAAAAACGTAAACCACGAAGACCACGAAGGTACCCGAAGGAATTCTCTGGCAACTGGCGTTCTTCGCGACTTGCTTACGACGACCGGATGTGACCACCGGAATGACGAAGGCCGGACTGATGACGACCGGATTGACGAGCTGTTCGACCGGAGGCGATCCCGCAGTTCAAAGCCACCTCTGTGACGCTGATGCTGTCGAGCCGGCGCACAACGGCGCCGCCTCTGAAATTGCGGCTCCGGATCCGAGCTTTGACACAAATGCTGAAATGAATACTGAACAGAACGTCTGTCCGAACGCTGACTCGAACTCCGACTTGAACTCCGATCCGAAGTCCGATCCGAACTCTGATTCCTGGCGCGTCGAGGTGGCCGCTCGCCTCGCACGCTATCGCACGCGTCGCAAGCCACGGAATCCGCGCTATCCATCCCTGCTGCTGCCTTTTGATTCGCCCGAGAGCTGGTCCCGATTTGCGTCGCCAAGTGGATCGACGGCAGTTGCGGCTGCGCCAGCGCGAGCCGGGCAAGATTTCACGTTCCGCACAGAAGAAGAATACGCAGCCGGGGCGTCAAACCTCGCCGAACCTGGCGAGACATTGGAGCCAGGCCAGTACCGATATCCGGAGCAGGCCCAGGAGCAGTTCGCCAACGTAATCGAGTTCCCGCGTTCCGCCGCAATTCCGGTTGTTCACCCGAGCGACCTGGCCGATCCCGTCTTTGACCGCGATCGCCCGCGCATAGTGGAAGCGCCGGAGATTCTGCCGCCGCCTCCCGCGTTGGGTGGAATGCTGATAGAACCCGCCCAGCAAGAGCCGGTCGACAGGCGAGCCGGCGGCGACTTCCCACTGGCATCCGCATCCCCTTCCGCGTCCATTGCCCGGCGTGCCTTTGCCGCCCTCGTCGATGGCGCTGTGCTGGCAACGTCTCTGGCGGCCTTTGCCGTAATTTTTCTACGCCTGAACCCCGTCCCCGAGCCCCTTAGACCGCTTCCGATGCTCGCCGGTGCGTTCGCCGTGGTCACCGTCCTGGTCTGGGCTGCTTACGAATTCTTGTTTGTCGTGTACAGCGGTTCGACTCCCGGACTACGCTGCGCACGGCTGCGGCTGGCAGGATTTGACGGTTCACCGCTCAACCGCCGCTTGCGCCGGTGGCGCGTGCTGGCGTCGTTTCTCTCCGCCTTTTCTGGCGGACTCGGCTATCTCTGGTGCGTTCTTGACCAGGACGGATTGTGCTGGCACGACCGTATCACGCGCACTCACATCCAGCCCTTGTAGAGGCGGGGCTTGCCCCGTCCCCCGCGGCCATCCCTAGCGGTGTCGAGATTGTTGTGAAGCGGGAGCAGAACGACCGGAACGGCAGATCGTCACCCATAAAGATGCAAACTGTTTCACATTTTCGCGAAGGTCTCGTTAAAAGTGACCGGCTGATACGAATCGCGTATTGCGTTTCCGTGTTCGATGGTAGACTCCGCTAGTTCGGCTCGGGTTCCTGGTATTTCCCCCCACGCACTTAGCCCATAACGGACGGCACTCCAGAGATTCACAAGTTTCGAAAGGATATGCATGAAAGTATTGCGGGCAGTCATTGTGACCTGTGTGGTTTTGCTGGCCGGGCTTGCCGTGGTTAGCGCCCAAACCTGGACCCCACTGACGAATCAACCAACCTTCTCTGCAAGTACAGCTTTTATTCTCCCCGACGGCAGAGTGATGGTGCAGGACACCGGTGCGCAGGATTGGTGGGCCCTCTCTCCCGATGCCAATGGAAGCTATCTGAACGGCACATGGTCGCAATTGGCCTCGCTCCCTGCAGGATATGCTCCTCTCTACTACGCTTCGGCTATATTGCCGGACGGGCGGTTGGCCATTCTCGGCGGAGAATATAACTTTGGCAATGCGGATTGGACGACGCTCGGCGCTGTCTACACCCCGAAAACGAACAAATGGAGAACTCTGATTCATCCGGCAGGTTGGACCTCCGTCGGTGACGCGCAAAGCGTGATTCTTGCCAACGGCACCATGATGGTCGCCAACTGCTGCACCACCGATGAAGCCTTGCTGAATGCCAGGTACCTGACTTGGACTGCCACCGGCACCGGCAAAGCTGACATCAACGATGAAGAAGGTTGGACTTTGCTGCCCAACGGTCAAGTGCTCACGGTGGACGCCAACAACGGAAACACAAACTCCGAGATCTACAATCCCGCCAACGGCTCCTGGTCCTCGGGCGGCAGTACCATCGTGCAACTCGCGGACCCTGGCTCCCATGAACTCGGGCCCGCAGTTCTGCGCCCCGACGGTACCGTCCTGTACACTGGCGCGACCGGGCACAACGCTGTCTTTAACTCTGTCACTTCGACCTGGTCTGCCGCGCCGGACTTCCCGAAAGTCGGCCTTCAGCAACTAGACATCGCCGACGGTCCCGCCGCTCTTCTGCCGAACGGAAATGTACTCTGCATGACCAGTCCTGGTGTGTTCAAAGCGGACGTGCATTTCTTCGAGTGGAATGGCACGAGCTTCACGGAAGTGGCGAAGACACCGAACTCGCCAGGTGATACCTCCTTCTATGGCCGCATGCTGGTGTTGCCGACCGGACAGATCCTGCTCACCGATGGCTCCCGGGACGTCGAGCTTTATACCTCCACCGGGTCCCCGAACCCGGCTTGGGCGCCCACCATCACGCATGTCTCCGCGACACTCACCCACGGCCTAACCTACGCCCTGAAGGGTAAACAGGTGAACGGACTCTCGCAGGGCGCTGCCTATGGTGACGATGCTCAGGCTGCCAGCAACTACCCGCTGGTGCGCATCACCAACACCGCTACCGGCCATGTGTTCTACGCGCGCACGCACGGTCACAGCTCGATGGGCGTGGCCACCGGTTCGCTGATCGTCACAACCCATTTCGACGTTCCCGCCGGAATCGAACTGGGAGCGAGCCAGTTGGCGGTCGTTGCCAACGGTATCGCCTCCAATCCGGTGAGCGTGGTCATTATCTAGAATCTAGTGGAGGAGTCTTACGGTGGGGGGACGGGCGCCTCGCCCGTCTCGCAGTTCGGTGGCCTGGCGGGGACGCCCGGCTCTCCACAAACATCGGCGGGCGCGAGGTTGCGCTGAGATGCTCACATCAGATTCTCCAGCGCTGCCCTTAACTCGCGAAAACGGAATGTATACCCGCTGGCTGTCAGTTTTCCAGGCTCAACCCGCTGGCTGGCTAGCAACAATTCATCCGCGGCCATCTCGCCGAAAGCCAATCGCAGCGCAAACTCCGGCACCGGAAAAAATGCAGGGCGTCCCAGAACCGACGCCAACACTTTTGTGAACTCCGCATTGCGCAACGGGTTCGGCGCCACGAGGTTCACCGGTCCAGAAAGCGACTCCGTGCGAATCACGTGATGAATTCCGCGCACGATATCGTCCACATGAATCCAACTCCACCACTGCTGTCCCGATCCGATCCGTCCGCCCAGTCCTAGTTTGAATGGCGTCAGCATGCTCCTGAGCGCTCCGCCCTTCGCGCTCAGCACCAACCCGATCCGGATGTTCACCGTGCGGATGCCAGCTTCGGCTGCAATCCGGCTGGCGTCCTCCCACTCGCGGCAAACTTCGGACAAAAATCCCTGCCCGCCCGGACTCTCTTCGCGTAGAAGTTCGTCGCCCCGATTCCCGTAGAACCCGACCGCCGACGCACACACGAACACGGCAGGCTTGGTCTCGCCCTGCGCTAACGCCGCCGCCAGGTTTCGGGTTCCCTGTATGCGACTCTCGCGGATCGCCTTTTTCTTTTCTGCGGTCCAGCGCCCGACAATGCTCTCCCCAGCCAGGTGGACTACCGCATCGAACCCCGAAACCTTCGCTGGAAACAGCGGAGTCAGAGGATTCCACGCAACCTCTGCCCCGTTCTTAGTGCGTCTCCGCACCAACCGCACAATCTGCATTCCCCGAGGCTCAAGCTCGGGTTCGAAAGATGACAGAAGAGCCGCCCCAATCGGCCCCGAAACCCCGCTCACCAATATCCTGTCCAAGCAGTTCTCTCCCAAGCAAATGTGGCGCGGGCGCCCCCGCCCGCGTGCCCGCTGCCGTGCCTAAACACGGGCGAGTAAACGCCGCCTCCCCGTACTCTACCAGCCCAAATGCTTTTCTCGGAGCCCTCGGCGTCTCTGCGATGAAACGGTGCTCCTGTGCGTTAAAATCAAACATGGCGACGTTGCGTCAACAGATCGCGACCAACGTGCTCACGATGACCCGCTTCCGCGAGCTGATGAAGAAGCTGCGCGAGAACCGTCCTAACGACGATCTCAATCTCGTAAAAAAAGCCTACGAATTTTCCCAGAAGCACCACGCCGGACAATCCCGCGCATCCGGCGAGCCTTACCTCGTGCATCCGCTCGAAGTCGGCAACGTTCTCGCCGACATGAAAATGGATGCGGTTTCCATCGCCGCCGGATTGCTTCACGACTCCGTCGAAGACACCTCGGTCACTACCGTTGAAATCCGCCAGGAATTCGGCGAACAGGTTGCTCACATCGTCGAGGGCGTCACCAAGATCAGCAAAATCGATTTCTCTTCCCGAGAAGAAGCGCAAGCCGAGAACCTCCGCAAAATGATGCTGGCCATGGTCGATGATATCCGCGTCGTCCTCATCAAGCTCGCCGATCGCCTGCACAACATGCGCACGCTCGAGCATCTCGATCCCGAACGCCAGCAGAAAATCGCCCGCGAGACGCTCGACATCTACGCCCCCATCGCGCACCGTCTCGGCATGGGCAAGATTCGCGGCGAACTTGAAGATCTTGGCTTCAAACATGTCGACCCCATCGGCTACGAACAAGTTCGCGTTGCTGTGGAAGCGAAGCGGAAAGAGGGCGAAGCATTCATGGCGCGCGTTGAGGGCGTTTTACGCGATGGCCTCAAAGAAGCCGGCATCACCGGCCGGGTCGAGAGCCGCGTCAAGCGCCTCTACAGCATCCACAAAAAATTGCTGCGCCAGCGCATCAGCGTCGACCAGGTCTACGATCTCTACGCCATGCGCGTCATCACCAACTCCGTGCAGGACTGCTACGCTGTTCTCGGCATCATCCACAACCTGTGGCGCCCGGTGCCCGGCCGTATCAAGGATTTCATCGCCATGCCGCGGCCCAACCTCTATCAGTCGCTGCACACCTCCGTCATCACCGAAACCGGCGAGACTTTCGAAATCCAGATCCGCACCGAAGAAATGCACAAGATGTGCGAGGAAGGCATCGCCGCCCACTGGAAATACAAGGACGGCCCGGTCTCCGCCGAGGACGAGCAGCGCCTCGCCTGGCTACGCCAGGTGGTCGAGTGGCAGCGTGACGTCTCCGATCCCAACGAATTCCTCTCCACCTTGAAAGTCGACCTCTATCCTGAGGAGGTCTATACGTTCACGCCCAAAGGCAAGGTCCTGGTTTTGCCGCGCGAGTCCACACCCATCGACTTCGCCTACTCGATTCACACCGAGGTGGGGCACAGTTGCACTGGCGCCAAGGTAAACGGACGCATGGTCCCGCTCCGCCACAAACTCCATTCCGGCGACATCGTCGAAGTCATCACCCAGCCGGGGCACAAGCCCAGCCGCGACTGGCTCGCCATCGTCAAGTCGACTCGCGCCCGCAACAAGATCAAGCACTGGCTCAACGTCCACCAGCGCGAGCGCGCCATTGAGATCGGAAAAAAGCTGATCGAAAAAGAAGCGCGCAAATACCGCATCTCGCTCAAGGAAATCAAGGAAGCCGACCTGCAAAGAGCGGCCAGCGAATACGGGTTAGGCCGCCCCGACGACCTGATGGCCGGGATCGGCTACGGCAAGTACTCGGCCCGGCAGGTGCTGGCGAAATTCGCCCCCGCCGGCGCTGAACCGATGTCCGACACCGAAGAGCAGGCAGCATCCCGCGGTTTCTCGAGCGGCATTTCGAGTGTTGTGCGCCGCGTCTTCGGCGGAGACAGCAACGCCATCGTAGTCCGAGGGGCCGGAGACCTTCTCGTTTATCGCGCCAAGTGTTGCAACCCCATTCGCGGCGAGGCCATTGTCGGATACGTCACTCGCGGCAAAGGCGTTGCCGTCCACTCCGTCAACTGTCCCAATGTCACCAATCTTCTCTACGAACCCGATCGCCGCATCGACGTGCTCTGGGCCGGCGACAAAGATGGGCAGCCGGTTTCCTATCCCGTAAAAATCACGCTTCTCTGCGATGACCGCTTCGGCATGCTCAAACAAATCACCGCCCTGATCAGCGACACCCATACCAACATCCGCAACATAGAAGCTCGCAGCCAGAACGGCCAAGCCAGCGTGGATGTAGTCCT
>Ga0210407_10001628_pt1 | contig 20606 bp, 30 predicted proteins | sample IncBWC27MmetaG_FD_150860 | JGI IMG/M metagenome (GOLD analysis project Ga0210407, IMG submission 150860) | Forest soil microbial communities from Barre Woods Harvard Forest LTER site, Petersham, Massachusetts, United States - Inc-BW-C-27-M | ecosystem: Environmental > Terrestrial > Soil >... | reverse complement strand
GTCGCCGTTGATATCCACGATCACTGCGGTCCCGGATTGGCGTGTGGAAATATTCACGAAAGATGGCCTGTGCTGCCTGGCACCGCCGCGGCCCCCAGACTCTGCGAGGGACTGCGCGAAGTAACAATCAATTGCAACACCACGGCGCCTGAATGGGTGGGGGCAACCCTAGGCCTTTTGCAGCATCACATCCGTGGACTGAACCACCACCGCAACCGTATCGCCGACTTGCAAATTCATTTCTTCCACGCTGCGGCGCGAAATCACGCTTTCCACCTGATGTTCGCCGACTGACACCACCACGTGCGCCATGAGGTCGCCGATCTGCAATTCTTCGATCTTACCTACCAGACGGTTGCGTGCCGAAATTCTCATGCCGGGATAATACCCTGAGCGCGAGAACCTGTCGAGGACGAGATTGCGCGCGAAATCAAATCTCCCGCTGGGGTCTATTTTTTGGAATGTTCCACGGAGTATTCCAATAACACGATTCCGCTCTTGTACACCTTGTGCCCGCTCAGTTTCAGCTTGGCCCGTTTCGCCGGCGCCGGTAGCAGGGGAATCCCTACGCCGAGCAGTACCGGGATCACTGCGACCTCGACCGTATCCACCAACCCCGCATCCAGAAAGCTGCGAAACAGCAAACCGCCGCCGAACAGCCATATGTCCTTGCCAGGCTGGGCTCGCAACGCCGCGACGGTTTCCTTTTCCTTTCCGGCCACAATCGTCGCGTCTGGAAAATCACGTTGTTGCAGCGTCCGCGAAAACACAAGTATCTTCATGCCGGGCACCGCTGCCTGTCCGTGTTCCGCCATGAATTCAAACGTCGCGCGTCCGACCAGCAACGTGTCGAACTGCGCGAACAACGCGCCGAAATCAATCTCCGGTTCGCTGATGATCCAGTCGAATTCTCCCTGAGGCCCGGCGATGTAACCGTCCAGACTCATCGCCACCCGGTAGCGTATTCGTCGCACAGCCACCTCCAGCACGCCCAAGAACCACACAGTGCCGCGATTATCCGCCGCCTCGACAGAATCGGCCCAAAAAAGTTCGCGTCCCGCTTGCCGATGACAGCGCAAACGCCGTCTACCCCGGTCGTCGGATCGCGCCGCGTTCCGCAATATCTCTCACGGCACACGGCGCCGCTAAGCGTTGAGAATCCAGCACATAATTGCTACCGTTGTCCAGTGTCCACTCACTTGGACGACCTGCCGCCTCAGAATCGCCGCCGCAGCAAACGCGTGCACGTGCGCATTCCCGTATTGGTACGCCTCCAGGACGCCAAGAAGAACTCCGTCGAAGAAAAGACACACACCATCATCGTCAACTCGCACGGCGCGCTCATCCTGCTAGCTACCAAGGTCAACGTCCAGCAAATCATCCGCGTCGAGAACGTCAGCACCAACGAAGAGCTGCTTTGCCGCGTCGCCTGCCTGGGCTCCAGCTTCATGGGCAAGACGCAGGTAGCCATCGAATTCATCATGCCCGCCCCTAAATTCTGGCGCGACCGTCCCGCCGCGTCCGAACCCGAACCGGCCCGCCGCTAAGTCCACGCGACAATTTTCCTGTTGCTTTCCCAATGGAGGTGTGGCATCTTTCCTGTTGGAAACCAAAACGGCGGCGCCATGAAACAAAAATCTGATGTCCCCCAAGGCACCTTGGCATTGATGGTCCTCAAGACTCTCGATGTCCTGGGATCTCTGCACGGCTATGGAATCGCGCGACGCATCGAACAGATCAGCGGCGATCTACTCGCTGTGAATCAAGGCACTCTGTATCCCGTGCTGCTGAAGCTCGAACAAGAAGGCATGATCGCGTCCGAATGGGGTGCCTCGGAAAATAATCGCAGGGCGCGCTTCTACCGGCTGACAAAGGATGGACGCAAGCAGTTGCAAGTCGAGACCCAGGACTGGCAACAAACGGCCGCCATCATCGAGCGGTTCTTCGCGGCCAAAGCCGAGGACTTGTCATGAAATCCACAAAGCGGTTTTTCGCACGGCTGTTCAGCTTCGCGACTGCAAAGGCGCAGGACCAGCGCCTAAGCGAAGAGATTGAAGAGCACATCGCACTTCAAACCGACGAAAATCTCCGCGCCGGTTTATCGCCCGATGAAGCACGGCGCCAGGCCATCCTGAAGTTCGGCGGCCGGGAAGCGATAAAAGAGCAATACCGCTCTGAGCGCGGCCTGCTCTTCTTCGAGAATTTGGCGCGCGATCTGCGCCTCGCTGTGCGCATGTTGCGCAAATCACCCGGTTTCACCGCGGTTGCCGTCGTAACTCTCGCCATGGCCATCGGCGCAAACGCCGTGGTTTTCGGCGTGCTGAACGCGCTCATCCTAAACCCGCTGCATGTGCCGCAAGCGGATAGCCTTTACGGAATCCAACACGGCAACGAGGCTTCCTCGTATCAATCCTATCCGGACTATCTCGATCTCCGCGATCGCAACCGCAGCTTTGACGACATAGCTGGGTACGACGCCGCGCAAGTGGGGCTCGACGACAGCGGAGATCCATCCCGCGCTTGGATCTTTCTAGCCACCGGAAACTATTTCGATGTCTTGCGCCTGCAGCCGTTCCTCGGCCGTTTCTTCCACGCATCCGACGAGCACGGCCCAAACAGCGCTCCCTATATCGTGCTCAGCTACTCGTATTGGCATACGCATTATCAGGACGATCGCGGCGTCGTCGGCCGCGTCGTTCAAGTGAACAAGTATCCCTACACCATCCTCGGCGTCGCTCCCCCCGGATTCAACGGCACCTTGGTATTCTTCAATCCCGCTTTCTTCGTTCCGCTCGTGAATCAGGAGCAGGTAGAAGGAGTGAACGATCTGAACTCGCGCGGAAAGCGTTTTATCTTTATGACGATGGGGCATCTGAAGCCGGGAGTCACGAAAGCTCAAGCCGTCTCGGACCTGAACTCAATTGGTTCCTATCTGGAAAAAACTTATCCCAAGGACGACGACCAGAGAACCTTCACCCTCGCTCGTCCCAGTCTGTACGGCGACTACTTGGGCAAGCCGATGCGCGCGTTCATGACCGGGTTGATGTTTCTCTCAGCGTTGATCCTGCTGGCGGCCTGCGCGAACCTCGGCAGCCTTTTCGGCGCGCGTGCCGCTGACCGGTCGCGCGAAGTCGCGCTGCGGCTTGCACTCGGAGCGAGCCGAGCGCGCATCCTGCGGCAACTTTTTACTGAGGCGTTGCTGATCTCGCTGATGGGCGGGGCTCTCGGACTCTGGGGCGGCTTCGTGCTGATGGGCGGGCTGAGCGCGTGGCAGCCATTTTCCAGATGGCCGGCCCAACTCGCCGTGAATCCAGACGCAAATGTTTACGGCATGGCTCTATTCCTCACACTGGCCAGCGGATTTCTGTTCGGCGCCTTCCCGGTCAGGCAAGTCCTGCGCACGAATCCATACGAGATCATCAAGGCGTCATCGCGTGGCATTGTTAGCGGCCGCGTTACCATTCGCGACCTGGCGCTGGTCGTGCAGATCGCCATCTGCGCTCTGCTCGTCACGTCGTCTATCGTCGCTGTTCGCGGATTGCTGCACTCGCTGCACAGCGATTTAGGTTTTGACCCGCGCAACGCCACAATCGCCGATACCGATCTCAGCATGGCCGGTTACAGCGGCGCGCGCGTGCCGCAAATGCAAAAACGCATGATCGACGCCGTAGCGGCGATTCCCGGCGTCGAGTCCGTGGGATTAATTGACTTGGCGCCGCTCGTCAGCGGCGGCACCATCGACTCCGCGGTCTTTCGCGATGCGACCGCGGACTTGCGCCCATCGAATGCCGCGGCGACATCCTTCCAGTACGTCATATCTCCGGAATATTTCCACGCCGCACGCACCGCCCTGCTCGCCGGCAGAACTTTCACCTGGCAGGACGATGCAAATGCGCCGCGCGTGGCCGTAATCAATCTGGAATTTGCGCGCAAGGTCTTCGGCTCCGCCGCCAACGCACTGGGCGGATACTTCAAAAAGCCCGATGACACGCGCCTGCAGGTGGTAGGCATCGTAGAAAACGGAAAATATTCGAGGCTCACCGAAGATACCCAGCCGGCGATGTTTCTCCCTTTCCTGCAATCGCCTTCGACCCAGACCTATCTCGCGGTGCGCTCTGATCGCGATCCAGCGCAACTGGCCGCAGCCATCCGCGCCAAAATGCGAAACCTCGACTCAGGTCTGCCCGTTTACGTGGGCCCGTGGAATAAGGAACTGGCCACCACGCTGTTTGGCTCGCGCATGGCCGCAATAACGCTCGGCGTGATGGGCGCGATCGGCGCGATGCTCTCGATCACTGGAATTTTCGGAATGGCCGCGTATTCAGTCAGCAAGCGCCTGCGCGAGCTGGGAATTCGCATGGCTCTCGGCGCTCAGCGCAAAGAAGTTTTGCAAGCAGCGCTAGGTCGCGCGCTCAAATTGCTCGGCATCGGTTCCGCCGTGGGCCTGCTCCTGGGAATTCTCGCCAGCCGCGTGCTGTCGGCCATCGTCTTTCAGGCCACCCCCCGCGATCCAGTAGTCCTGGCCGGTGTAGTCGCAGCGATGCTGCTGCTTGGCCTCGTGGCGACATGGATCCCAGCCCGCCGCGCCCTGGCAATCGACCCAGCAATCCTCATGCGCGAAGACTGAACAACCACCTCAACGCCGCAATCCCGACGACACCGTGTAGGGGCGCTGCTTGTGAATCGCCCGACGGGGCGATTCATCCTGAGATTCGGCAGTGCCGAATAGAAGGGCTGCGCCTCAGATTGCCAAGATGCAGGCCCCCGCACCTTCTCGAGCTGCTCGCCCCGAACTAACACGCATCATGACCAAAGAGCGGGAGCGTCGCGACATCTTCATTAAATCGTGTTAGAATAGGTTTTCCGCTCTTTGAGTTTTGCAGTCCTTGCGCGCCTCCTTGAGCGTGTTGGGCGTCGCGGCATCGCGCGGTCCTGTTTCCTTTCGTTGCACGAAAGCAGCTGCAGGCTTGGGTTTGCGCCGGTCGTATAGCCGAAGCAACGGTTGTGTTGTGCTCAGGAGAATCACCATGAAGAATCTCTTTGTCGGCAACATGAGCTTTCAGACCACTGCGGAAGATCTTCGTGCGCTCTTCGAGCCCTTCGGACAACTCGCCCGCGTACACGTCGCCACCGATCGCGAGACCGGTCGCGCGCGTGGTTTCGGTTTCGTCGAAATGCCCAACGATGCCGAAGCGGCCAAAGCCATAGCAGCCCTCGACGGCAAAGACGTCGGCGGCCGCAATCTGAAAGTAAATGAAGCCCGCCCGAAATCCGAATCCGGCAGCGGACCGCGCGGCCCCCGCGGCGGCAGCGGGAGCGGCGGTGGTGACCGTGGTGGCAGCAGCGGCGATCGCGGCGGCAACAGTGGAGGCCCCCGCGGCGGCAATAGCGGCGGGGGTGGCGGCCGCAAGGAAAGATTCTCGAACGAAGATTATCGCGAAGTCGCGCGTCAGCCGCGCGAGCCTCGCTGGTAACAACCGCATCCGCGCATTTCGCCGGGTGTGAAATCGTCCATAACTTCTACCCCTTCAGGAGATCGTAATGACGACAACATTCAAGAAGCGGCAAAAGGAAATGAAGCGCCAGGATAAAGCCCGCGCCAAGGCGGAACGTCGCCTCGAGAAAAAAGTTGATGGTGTTCCCGGAGGCGTCTCCGACGACGGCATCGCCTGGGACGAGGGTGTCGGCACTCCCGGCGGTCTGCGCGTCCCGGAATTTCTAGATACGCCCGAAGACGGCACCGAGCCGGAATCACAGCGCTAAGAACCACTCAATGACTCCGAGCCCGCGCGCTCTCTGACGCTCCCGTCGTAACATACGGATGTCTCTCGCAGTGTCCGTGCACCTTTCCAAGACATACTCCAAGTCTCAGTTAATTCACCCGGAAGGGCGGGGCTTCAGCCCCGCCGCCAGCATCCGCGACAGACAAGGGCTTCAGCCCCTGAAGCCACGGCTTTTCGTTGGCCCGGACAAATTCGATCCACGCCCCTCCCCCCGCCGTTACCTCCATCGACATCCGCATCTCGCGCCACGTTGCCGGATTGAATCGCGTGGTATACTCTACTTTCGGCGCTTTCCACGCGGTTCTGTTCTCCGCCATTCGGGCAGGTAAATATTCGCAGCGCATAAGGAGCACCGGAATGGGTATTGAATTTCAGGAATTATTCAGCTGGATGCGCCGCCGCAAAATTTTCGCCACCCTGCTCGTAGTCTGCACCCTCGGCATCGGCATCATCATCGGCACACTGATCTCCGGCCACGCCCAAGCCACTCACGACCAGACCGCCACCGGCGCCACGCTCCTCGCCGTGCCCGATCCCATTACGCTCTCGAACGCCTTCTCCGCCATCTCCAAGAAACTCGGCCCCGCCGTCGTCAACATCTCCACTACGCAAGTAATCGAAAAACCCAAAGGCGGTAAGACGCCGAAAAAGTTCGGCGATCCCTTCCAGGATTTCTTCGATCGTTTCTTCGACGCGCCCGACAATAGCCCCGACGCCGAACGCAGCCTGGGCTCCGGCGTCATCGTGGACAAAAAAGGCTTCATCCTCACCAACGATCACGTGATTGACCAGGCCACCAAAATTCAAGTCGCTCTCGATGGTGATTCCACGAAATACAATGGCCGCGTGATCGGCTTCGATAAAGACACCGACCTAGCCGTCATAAAAATCGATGCCGACCGCGAACTTCCCGTCGCCAAGCTCGGCAATTCCGACGGAGTGCAAGTTGGCGACTGGGTCCTCGCCATCGGCAGTCCCTTCGGCCTGAACTCCACGGTCACCGCCGGAATCATCAGCGCGAAAGATCGCTCCAACGTCGGCCACCAGTTCCAGCGCTTCATTCAGACTGACGCCGCCATCAACCCCGGCAATTCCGGCGGCCCGCTCGTAAATATGGCCGGCGAAGTGATCGGCATTAACACCGCGATTTATACCGGCAGCCGCGGATTCGAAGGTGTGGGTTTCGCGCTTCCTTCCACCACCGTCATCAACGTTTACAATCAGCTCATCACCAACGGCAAAGTCACGCGCGGCTCCATCGGAATCACATTCCAGGAAGATCGCAGCAATAATCGTGTGCTCATGAAGGAACTCGGCGTCCCCTACGGCATAGTGGTCGAAGCCGTCGAGCCAGGCAGCCCCGCCGATAAAGCCGGTCTGCAGCCCGGCGACGTCATCACCAACATCAACGGTCAGCCCGTCCACACTGGAGCCGACCTGGTAAATCCCATCGCGGAAACCGTCATCGGCCAATCCGTGCAGGTTCGCTACGTTCGCAACAAGGATGCAAAAGAAGTCGCGCTCACCGTCGCTGACCGCTCCAAGATCTTCCCGCAAGTCGCGCAAGCCGCCGAGGATCAGCCCGACCCGTCCGATACGCCCGGCCAATTCGGTCTGCACGTCGAGGAACTAACGCCCGATCTTTCGCGCAAGCTCGGCATGTCCAAAATCACCGGCGTAGTCGTCACCGAAGTCGAACCCGCCAGCTTCGCCGAAGACGTGGACTTCGCCCGCGGCGACGTCATCACTGAAATCAATCACTTTCCCATCAATAAGCTGAGCGACTACAAAGCCGAAATGGCCAAGCTCCATCCCGGCCAGGACGTCCTGTTCAAAGTAGCCCGCCACAGCGACAGCGACCGCGTCCTAACCTTATTCTTGGCCGGCGCAGTCCCAACAATCCTCGCGCAGTAACGGCCACCGCAGTTGCCGTTGAATCTGTAGCGGCCGGTCCCGCTTTCCGGGACCGAGCAGCCGTTGGTTTTGTTCTACCGTTGCCTTTCTCCGCCCCTTCTGCGTCTCAGCGGTAATCCTCGACCGTTGTAACCTCACCGCCCAGACACGCCAATCTCCTGACCGGTGCGCCGCACTACGGTTTCAAAATGCCTCGCCCCCGCAACGCTCGTCCAATCCCTGGCCTGCGCAATGCAAATCACATGAAAAATAAAATACAGCGGCACCAAAAAAGTCGGGATCAAACTAAGCGGCAACACCGTCATCGGAGCCATCGGAACGCTATGTGGCTGAATCAACCCAGCCGTCGTCCCCAAACCAACCGCCGTCACTAAATCAAGAATCCCCAGCCCCTGCCAAAAACTAAAACTCCCCCGGTGGCTCGGCCCGTACAACTTCGCCGCCACGAGCGCCGCCGTCGCCCCAATAAAAATGTCGCCGTACCCGGCAGGCCAGGCGAATATCGCTGGCAGCACGCCGCGAGCCTGCAAAATCACGAACGTCACCCCGATAATTCTCCCCGACTGCGCAAACGTCAAAGTTTGCGCATTCAAACCCAACGCAAACTTGCGAAACGAATCTGAAGCCGCAAAACAAACCGCGAACAGCACAAGCGGTACCCCTGCCGCAATTCCCACCGCCGCGCCGATGCGGTTGCCCTGATTCTGGAACAGCCCCGACGCCCCCGCGATCAACGCGAACGCAAACCACGCCACTATCACTACCGCAATGAGCTTCCCATAGGTCTTCATAGCGATCCTCCTTTATCAGCCGCCAGCTCCGTAACCTGATTTGTAAGCCGCATAAGGTTTCGCCAGCCGCGCTCGCCCAGTTTCGCGCTCAAGCGCGTCTGCACCCCGTCCCAAACAGGTGTCACGCGTTTCAGTTTTGCCGCTCCGCCGCGCGAAAGCCGCAGCAGCCGTTCCCGCAAGTCCTTCCCCCGCCGCTCCGCAACCCACCCCCGCCGGCGCATGATCGCCAAAGTGCGCGTCAACGAAGTGCTGTCCATCGCCAGGATTCCCCCCAGCCGCCCCTGCGACACCTCCCCAGCCCGCGACAACGCCTGCAAGATGGTGAGCTGCGTAGCCCGCAACCCGGTCGGCCGCAGCGCCTCCTCGTAAAGCGAAGTCAACGCCCGCGCCGTCCGCCGGAAACTGGCGCACATACAAGGCAGCTCTGGCAAATGAGAGTGGTTCATGCTGAACAAGATGTATATACATCGACCCGGGATGCAGAATTCTTCTTCTGATTTTACTGCGGAGCTAAACCTCAGGAGAAAGCTAAGAACCTAATTCAGACCACGCGCGCCGAGGTGCCCCAGGGCGGCAAATCCGCAAACACAAATCCGTTACAGCTCACAGTCTTCCCCGATTCGAGTGGCGCGTTCCCCGCGTGCCGCATCCTTCCCACTTCTGTTTCATGGAACGGGTGGGGATCTCGACGCAGCACCACCGATCACGCGCCACCGCACCTCGCCGATACTCCGCTAACTTTCTCTGAATCTCTCACAATGCTAAGAACTTCACCATGCAATAGCCCGCGCTTTTGCGCCATGCGGACCGCGGCATCGCTCCCGCGCTCTCGACGCTCACCGCCTTTCATGCCGTTCCTTCAGAATCGCTAGTATAAGCGAAAGTTCAATGTCACTGACTCGCGCACTGCCGATGCGCTCCCACCAGGATCCGTTGCAGGCTTAAAGCGCCATAATTGAACGGCGGCAATCGCTTGCTCCGTCATTCCGTAGGGCGCCGCTTTTTTAATTCTGATATGCCTCACGCGACCGTCTTCACCCACGGAAATGTCCAAAACAACCGTGCCCTCGACCCTGCGACCTATCGCCGGTCCGAAATATTGTGGTTGCGGGCAGGAGATGCAAGTTGGTGAAGAGTATCCGTCCTTGCCGGCCGTCGGCCAGTTTCGAAATTCACGATGCGCGGGTCTGTCAAGCAATTGCTTGAGGTCATCCGTAAAGGGTAGCAGCGTCTCGAACTCCGCAATTTGTTGCGCGTCCCGCACGCGAAGCTCCCGCACACTGACGCGCAGGCCGGTATCGTCTTTTGACACGGTTCCCAGGATCGAAGTGTCCACCTCCGAATCTTGCAGGAACCACGAGGCACTGCCCGGGTCGTCAAGGCTCGCGGAGGAGGCACTTCTTTTCGCAAGTATTTCCAGCAGGTGGGAGCGCTCCTCGACTCGAAAAGTGCGACCCGACTTCACGAGCGCTTCGCGAAAATCATCTGCGAGCTTTTCGCCCAGAGCTTCCGTTTCAGCCGTTCCAACGAACGCAAAAACCGCGACGCTTTTCCGCTTCGACTGTGAGAGCGAATCGGCCATCCGGCGTGCCGAATCACCGAGCTGCGATTCCTGAGCGAGCATCGATACGCACACCGACAAAACGAACAGAGCTGGGAACAAGGCGCGAGTCATTTTAGTGTGGCCAGCTTGCACTCAGATTTCCTTGGCGGATACTTTCGCTTTTTCTGGAGCGTGCGAAAGTTGCGCCGCTGCGCCCTGTGGCAGCAAATCCGCGAACACGAATCCGTCGCGCTCCACAATTTCGCCCACTGTGACCCGCACTTCCGCTCGAAACACCGGTCCTGCGCAAGCAAACGTGTGAAACTCCCCATTCTCGCCGCAAGGATCCACTCCCGCCGGCAAGTCCGCCAACAACTCCCCATCAAATCGCCGCCCAGCAAATTCGCGCTCCAACTGCCGTGGATCAATACACGTCAAATAAGCGCGCAGCCCGCCCGCGATCATCTCCTCAGCCAACCGCCGCGTCTCGATCCCCCACAAAGGAAAAACCGGTGTCATTCCACACGAAGCAAGCTGCTTTTCCCGGTAGGCCCGAATGTCCTCCAGAAAAAGATCGCCGCAAATCACATGCCGCACTCCCTCGTCCCTCGCGCGCGCCATCGCCTCGCTCATCGCCGATTCGTAAATTTCGTTCGGGCACGGCGATGGAATGTCAACCTTCACCAAAGGCAACCCCGCCGCCGCAGCCTGCATTTCCAGCAAACTCTCCCGCACCGCATGCATCGCCACGCGCCCATGCGTGCGATTCACGGTCGTAAGCAACGCGACCACCTCGAAATCGCCGGCCAGCCGTACGGTGTGCAGCGCCCATGCGCTATCCTTCCCGCTGCTCCAAGCAAGCCAAGCTTTCGGTCGCGCCGCATCCCGCGCCTCAGATTCATTTGCCATCAAACTCTCCGCTCTCTCCCCGCAATTCCAACGCGCCATGATACGGCCATCTCTCCTTTCTCGCGCAGCACAGCAAGGCGAACATCAATCGAAAGACCGATGCCCCCCCCACGTGTTCGAAAGTACAGTATCCGTTTGACACACCCCCACTCCTTTGCCGAACCAAGCCAGCACCACCTGCTCTAATCTATAGCTCCAGTCTTCAAGGGGCATCCATGGCGAACCCTTCAGCTGCCGGAAATTCGTACCGTGCGGCTCGCCGTAGCACACGTCGCGATGAAGCCGTGCTCGTCACGGTCTCTGGCGTTGACGCGCGTCGCGGACCTTACACCGAGAAGGTCTCGACGCTCACCATCAGCTGCCACGGCTGTAAATATCCGTCCAAGTATCAGGTCTTGCCTGACGCCCTGGTAACCCTGGAGTTGCATCCCGAAACCAACGGTTCCGCGAAAATCTCCGCCCGCGGCCGCGTGAAATGGATCCAGCGCGACTCAGAATCCGGCGGCCCTCTCTTTACCGCCGTCGAATTCGAAAATCCGCAAAACATCTGGAAAATCCCGTCGCCCCCGGAAGACTGGCTGCAATTCGCGGAAGATCGCAAACGCGGCCCCGAACCCGTGCAGACGAAGCCCATCGCGGTTCTGCGCCCTGAAATAGCCCTCGCCACGACGAAACCCGAACGCGCGAGAATTATCACTACTGCCGAAGCTCCATCCACGCAACCGCTCCCCGCCGGAAATCGCGCCATCGGTCCGCTGATGGGCGAATTCCAGCAACAAATGGAATTAATGATCTCCGAAGCTGCGACTACAGCAGTGCGCGAGAAAACCGCATCCCTCGTAAGCGAAATTCGCGCCGGCCTGCGCGACGACGCCAACAAAATTCTCGTCGAGGTCGGCGCCACCCAAGCCGGAGATTGGGCCACGCAATGCCTCAAGCAAATTCAGCATGCCAGCCAAGAAAGCGCACAAACGCTGCACTCCAAGTGGGCAAAAAAAATCGCAGCGGACTTCGGTGAATCGCTCCAACGCATCGATACGCGTCAGCGCGAAGTCGAGGTGCTCTCCGAAACGCTCTTCGCCAATTCCCTCGAGCGCCTGCAACGCACCCTCGAAACATTTCACCAGGAAGCCGTCGAGCGCCTCGTCGTGCGCCTGAAGGACCGCATGGCGCCCGTCTTCAAAGACGCCCGCGACGTCGCCGCTACTCTCGCCACTCGCAAAGAGGAGCTTGAAAAATCGCTCGCCGATTCATCCGAAAAAATCGCCGCCAAGATTACAGAAACCTGCGAGCGCCTGGAAAAACAATTTGAAATCGTCATGCGCGCCCGCCTCGACTCTGCTCAGGAAGAACTCGAGCGCCTCGCCCGCGGCGTTGCGACTTCCACGATGCAAAATATCACCGCCGCCTCCGGCCGCCACGAAAAAGAAGCGCAAGCGCGCCTGCGTCAGGAGTCCGAACACGCCGTCGAAAGCGCCACAAAATCCCTGGAACAGAAGGCCGCCGCAACTTCCAACGAATTTGCCGCCGAGATGACGCATTACAGCCGCAGCCACCTCGAATTCGTCAGCGGCGCAATTGGGGAACTAGCCAAAGGAATCGGCAAGCGCTCGAAAGACTAATGGGGCAGCGGCCGGAAGCTTGCGCCGCAACAATGCCAGAACCATCAAAGATCGAAATGCACGACCAGCTCGAATCATCAACCGATGTGCACCTGCTCCTCGAGCCCGGCCGTTGCGCCGGCGCCTCCTGCGACGCTACCGCCGCGATTGACTTCGACGGACGTTGGTTGTGCCTCGAACACTTTCTCCCCACATGCATAGCGGAACTGGAATCGCGCAACGAACGCCTCAGGAATCTTCCGTTCGACGCCTCCGCCACGGACGAGTTCAAAACTTTCATCACGAACTGTGCCGAGCAGGCCAAAAAATTCGCCGCAGATCCCCGCTTCTCCCAAGCGCACACCAAAACCGTCCTCCTGGATTTTCTTCTTCGCATCTCGCAGCTTAGCCAGCACATCCGGCGCAGCCCGCGCAGCGTTTCCTCCATCGCAGTCTGGCTGCGCCGCGAAGATCCACACCAAACTTGGCACGAGGAGACCTGGACGGTAAGCGTCAGCCGCCACGGCGCCGCCCTCCTTTGCCGCCGCCCAGTAGAAAAAGGCGGCACGGTCGTCCTCTGCCGCAAAGACAAAGGCTCCCGTGCCGAGGCCCAGGTCGTTTACTGCCTCCGCGACGCCGAAGGCCGCAAACAGATCGGCATCCAATTCCGCGACCCCATCAATTTCTGGGATCTCGATTAAGTTCCCAGCCCCGTTAGCGCCGTGCCCGTGCGCGACTCGCCAACCTCTGTAGGCCGTGGCTTCAGCCGCGAAAGACGTCCCGCAAAAGCGAGCGGTTTTGGCCGGTGAAGTGCCGTTCTTGGACTCGCTCCCTGCGCTCGCAAGCCCGCGCAAACCCCACGCCATCCTCCGGCATCCAATCTAATTCCGCGCCGGTTGCTCGATACGCGCCGCACCAGATGTCCCAGCTTGAGGCCGGCCGAAAAACGATCATAATGAAAGAGGGCTCGCGCCGGACGCTTCGTACTCCGAAGCCCACCGCGTCCGGCAGGGAACCGAAGCGGAGAAAAATGACCAAGCTTCCCATCGCGGCATCGCTGTTCCTCGCATCGCTCGCGTGCGCTTGCTCCACGTCCGCGTATCCTGCGAACGCCGCCTCGTCGGCGTACAGCCCGCAACAATCCAGCGCCTCATCCCCGCAGGGAAGTTCCACCGCAGCCAAGAAAAAGAAATCCACCAAGAAGCACCACAGCTCCAAACACGAACCCACACAAAAAGCTCCCACTCCGCAACGCATTTCTGAAATTCAGTCCGCCCTGGCTCGCGGCGGCTACTATCAAGGCACTCCCAACGGCAAGTGGGACTCGAACACCGTCGCCGCCATGCAAAAATTCCAATCCGAAAATGGCCTCAGCTCCAACGGCAAGATTGACGCTACCAGCCTGCAAAAACTCGGACTAGGCTCCGGCACCGCCGGTGTTGACGCTCCCAAGCCCGCCGCGCCTCCCAGTTCCGCAGCGAACCCCTCAGCCGCCGCGCCGCCAAACACCACGACGACAGCCGCCAGCGTCCCACCCAATCCGTCCACCCCCAAGCGCTAAAAGCCAGTAATCGCGTATTAGCTTCGCAATTGCCCGCCGTTACGTAATGCGATCGTGAGAGGGAAGGCAGCCCTGGGTCCCGTGCCCTGAGCGCTGGTTTGTAAACCCATGAATCCTCGTTAGTTGTCTGGGTTCCGCCTCAGGTGAGGTATTGGTGCGCCACCGTACAAAGTGTGCATTTTTGAACAGATTTGCTAATATCCTTCCATGCTATTGTTTTCTATGGCGTTCGCGGCTACTCGAAGTGTATCTAACAAGGCCTCTCGCCCCTCGAAACGAGCGAACGGAAGAAGCCGTGCCTTTGACGTAAAGCAGTTTCTGGATTCCACCGGTCTGGGCAGAAAAGTCGGCACATACGATAGAAAAGCGACCGTCTTCGCCCAGGGCGATCCCGCCAAGCATGTCATGTACATTCAAGATGGCGGCGTGAAACTCACGGTAGTCAATGAAACCGGCAGAGAAGCCGTCGTAGCAATTCTGGGCCCCGGTGATTTTTTCGGCGAAGCGTGCCTCGGAGGACAGCATGTCTGCATGGCCACCGCCACCACCATTGCACCCACGGTCGTGCTGGTCATCGAAAAGAACGAAATGATTCGCGTGCTCCACGAGGAACACGAATTCTCCGACCGCTTCATCGCCTACATGTTGGCGCGCAACATCCGCGTCGAAGAAGATCTGATAGACCAGCTCTTCAATTCCAGCGAGAAACGCCTCGCTCGCACTCTGCTGCTCCTCGCACGTTATGGAGCGCCAGGCGATCCGCAAAAATCACTGCCGAAAGTTTCGCAGGAAACCCTTGCGGAAATGATTGGCACCACCCGCTCGCGCGTGAATTTCTTCATGAACAAATTCCGCAAACTCGGCTTCATCCACTACAATAGCCGCAAGATCCACATAGACAACTCCCTCCTAAGCGTAGTCCTGCACGACTAATCCGTCGCTTCGGATCGAGGCCAAACCCGTCCAGGCCCAGCTCAAGCCTCTGTAGCGGTCAGCTTCAGCTCAGCGCCGTTCGAGTCGCTTTTGACAGTGTAGCGGCCGGCTTCAGGCGGACGCCCTTGACTTGGTTTTTGTAGCGGCCGGTCCGGCCTTGCGGGACCGGGCAGCCGTTGCGGTTGCCTCGGTGTTGCCTTGGTAGCGGCGCACTCCAGTGCGCCATCAGTGGCGTCGCAACCTCGCGGGCAAAGGGCTCGGCCTCAACCCGGACACGGCCTAGCCGTAGCAGTACCGATCTGGCACTCGCGCCAAAGACTCGTCGTCTCGTCTGGCATTAATCGCAAGAGTGTGCCAAATTGAACTGTATTGCACTCGCCCAATTTCGCATTCTATTGCTATGAAAAAGCACGAACTCACCCCCAAACAATCATCCTCCGTACCCTGTCCCACTTGCGGCGTCGGAATCGGTGAACGATGTGTCCTGCATTCCGGCGGTCCGCGCTCAGAGCCGCACGTAGACCGGAAACTCGTCGCCGCCGAGTCCCTCGAGAGGAAATGAATTGCTTAGCTACAGCAAACTGCCAGCTCGGCGCATTCATCCTTCCTCGAACACAAGGGAACACAGCGCACTGAAGCGAAGAAATTGATCTAAGCTGCCGATGGATTTATCTGCGTTCATTCAACATCTCGTCAGCGCTGTGCTGAATCGCACAGATATCCCCACCCCGCTTCAGTACTCTCTCCCCAGCCAGAAACACCCGGTCCCTCATTCGCGCGATCCGCGCCGCCCGTGGTCCACAGGAGGAAGCATGCGACGTCCCATCGGTGTCACGTTCATAGCGGTTCTGATGTTCCTCGGCGCGGCGCTTCTGGCCTTGGGTTCAGCGGCTTGCTTTTTCCTGGGCGTAATGAATTTCACGGGCGCGGATTCCCTTGACCAGGTCACAGTAGCAATCGTGGGCATGGCGCTAGCCGGCGGATTTTCGCTGCTCCTGCTCGCCGGCATTTACGCTACGCTGGGCATCGGTGTCCTGCAATTGCGCGAAACCGCCCGCCGGCTCTGCATGGCTTCCTTTTCCTTAGGAGTCGCGCTGACGCTCGCCGCCCTCTTCGTTTTCGTCCTACACCCACCAGCCCCGATCATCGTGGCCCAGTTGCTCGTAATCGCAGCCTACGTCGGCACTCTCGCGTACTTGGTCAGCCCCCGCGTCCGCCACGCTTTCACCCCGGCACTCGTCACGCCCTAGTTCGTGCCTCGAAATCTATGCCGCGCAAATCGCAATCTGCGATTCCCAAGCCGCAATTCGTAACTCACGATGCGCGACTCATCCCTCGCGAGCCTATCCGGCAAAGTAACATCGCTGCGCAGCGCGTCCCGCCCCCCGTTTTCGAAGGGCGGGCTTTCCGACCACGACCTTGCTGATTACGCAGGCGTCGCTTTACGCCCGTCCGAGCCGCTATTTCTCCCCGTAAACCTTTCCAAAATGCCGCGCCAACATTACCGCCATCACCATCCCCCAACTCCCACCGCAAGCGCGCTCCAAATCTCACGAATAAAAAACTCGCCCACACGAAACACCAGTAAATACCCAATCATCAAATTGAACGCTCCCCTCAACACATTAATCGTCGGCGAAGACTCTCCCTTTCCCGGCGGCGAAGCAAATGGTGAAGGAAACCTCCTCCCGCACACTCCGCTGACAAAGTGCGGCACAGCATTCACCAGAAACAATCCTCCGAAGAAATAAGCCACATACACATGCCACGCCATCTTTCCTCCTCCTGCTGCAGAATCGCGCAAGCCGTACCAACCGCGCGAGAATAACCCGCAGGCTCCGTCCTCCATCGCGCTGCATCCAAATCAAAAAACTAAAGTGTGCAAAAGTGAACAGTCATCCTCCGGCGCTGCTTCTAACATGCAGTCGCCCAGTCCGATGTCCAGCCAATGGGCCACCGGCAAATTACTGTTCACGCTGCTTCGTTCACGGGAGGGAATTTGCGATCCCGGCGATTCGATCAACACCTAGGCGCACAAGAATCCATGTGCCTGGACCAAGTCCTCGATCACTGGAACCGCCATACGGAAATTCTCGAAAGCAAACGGCTCGATTTCAGCGGTGGAATCGTGCAGGCCGTCTCGCAAGAGGAAGCAAGGATTTGCAGGCAAGCACGGGGCCAGCGAATCGTTACTAATAACCTCCGCGCGGAATCGCGCGACGCATAAAGCGAATGGGGGACCATGATGGCTGACCAACCTCGCTCGAAGTTTCTGACCGGAGACTTTCGGCTTCGTCGAAATTGCACTGATAGCCGCCGTTGCCCGGTCGTCGGAGAGCACCAGATCCTCGAGCTGATTTCGCTCGGCGCCCCGCTGCCGGGCATCTTGAACAAACTCTGCATGATGATTGATGTCCGTATCGGCGACGTGGTTTCGATGGTCTCGCTACCAGACGTGGACGAAAATCGCGTTTGTACGATTACACGCAGCGCCCTGCAAGTAGGCCTGGACGTGTTTTGTTCCAGCGCGATTCTTTCGTTCGACAAGCTTTTCCTGGGGAGCTTGGAGATTTTTGGATGCGATCCGCGGCAGCCCACGCCGCTGGAATTAGTGCTGATTGACCGTGTCACCTACCTGGCGTCCTTGGCGCTGCAAAGTCAGAAAGTGGAAGAACATATCCAGCCGCCCTCCATCAAGCCGCGAGGCAAGCTGCTTGGCCCAATCGAAAAGCCGCGATTCATCAATTGAACGAAAGCGCGCGAAGCTTCTTAAATTCAGGGGAAGGCGCTACAGAGCCGGTGTGAGAAATCGAGAAACTTTGTAGGTCGAGGCTTTAGTTCATCCTGAGGGACCGTCTGTGACGGGCGCGAAGGGCCGCGACATAAACGCAGCAAAGTCAGTGCGGCCTCAGCTGCTGAAGTACCGATTTTGAATGTGTGATATCCGCCGATCGGCTGTTGCACGTGGGAAAGTGAAACTTTCGGCTAACGCGATTCCTCACTGCGGGGTTTAATCGCACCTGCCGGAGAGGCAAACGCGTAAAAACGCAAAACATTAGACGTCATCGATCGTGCGAACGTGATGGCGGGGAGGGAAGAGTATACCCGGCCCCCAGCCCTGGTTGCAGGGTCCTCTTTCCCCACCCTCGCCATTCGCCCGCGATATTACGCGCCGCACAAAAACCAGACTGTTCTCTTTTGTACAGTACTGAAAATACTTGTTTCGGACTACACTCGGCGAAGGACCCTCGCTTTTCTTACGCTGCCGTTCACCGTTCGCCGGCCCTTGCCGTGTCCTCTTTCCGGGTGTGCGTTCGCCCGCGAACATATGGCGAATCCGTAAATATGTGCAAAATTGAACAGTATTTGTTTTAACCCTCGCTTAGTATCCCGCATGAAGGCGAGCGCTGTAATTGACCCTGAGGAGAATACAAATGAAGTCTAGGCCAGTCTTTCTGCTTTGCGGTGCGCTCCTGCTTACGGCGTTTTCGGTTCGGGCCGATTCTGTGTTTTACAGCGGCGCCGCGAACGAATCTCCTAATACTGAACCCTCCGCGACAGAGGCCCACGGCCTCGCCGCCAAATTTCAGGCCCCTGCGATGGTCGGCGTCACACCGGAACCTTTCTCCGCCGTCGCTCCAGCATGGGGACGTGGATTCTCTCCACTTGCGCTCGACGCAGACTCCCCGGACACTGCCACCTCCGCCAAGAAATTTCACACGTCCGTACTGCTGGCGGATGCGCCTGAAAATGGTGAACGACCATCGGGCCCCTCCCCGGCCATAGCGTCCATCGGTGGCTTTGAGCCGGGCGGCATTTTCTTTCTCGCGTCAGGCGACCGCGCTTCCGCCAACTCAAATAGCGAAGACGCGCACCTCAAAATTGGCCACGAGCATCACAAGGGAAACAACGGCAAGGGTCAAGACCCGTCCAGTCCGGCGTCAATTGTCGTCCCCGAACCCGGCGCCTTTTCGCTGCTACTCTTCGGGCTTGTGGCCGTCGGGATCCCGGCCCGTCGCCGCAACGTGCTCACCACAACTGCATAGTGACCCAAACACTCATCCCGCAGATCGGAGCGTCACCGAGGCCTCCGATCTGCGGAAGTCCTCCCGCAGATCACTCGCATCTCAAAATTAAAATCCAAAAGTGTTCATAACGAGACAGACCGCATTCTTCTCAGCGGCTATTGTGGCACTCGTACAGGGTTCTTCCGCGCCGCTAGCATCATCCACGCACATCGGCACCACGATATCGCAGGTGTTCTAGCGCCCGGAAACAAGGAGCTGAAAACATGCTTGGGATGTTAGCGGCAGTTTTGATCGTGCTCTGGCTGCTCGGATTTTTCGCGTTTCATGTAACCACCGGCCTGATCCACATCATTCTCGTGGTTGGCCTGATCCTGCTCTTGCTGCATTTCTTGCGAGGCAGCGCCGCCCGCGTGTGAGCCGTCAGGCCACGCACAGAGAAGCGACCGCGATCACATCGCATCGGCACTTTGCAGATTCAGATTTCGGGCGGCGTCGCACGCGCTCTGGTTGAGTTTTCAGAAAGTAGCCGCCCAAGGGGTCCTCTATGGCGCTCGTCCTCCACTTCAGCTTCGCGGCGCAGGTGATCGCGGCCTTCGCGATTTTTGTTCTCGGCTACGTCGGGCTCTTCGCCACGCTCATGCTCGGCCTGATAATCGTCAGACTCCTCTACGAGGGCGCGAAATGGATTCACGCGCGCGACGCGTCAGTGCCGCAATCTCCAGTTCCGCGCAAATTCACGCAGCTCCAAATCCCGCGCGTCCATGGTTTTCCATTCGGCCAGCCCAACCCCGCAGCTCGGACAAATCAACAAGTACACCAATTCGCCGTCCGCTTCCGCTCCAAATAAAAAGTTCGGCGCCACCTTGCACGTCGAGCAGACGAACATCACCGCCCCACTGCGCGCCTTCATTCCTGACAAATGACTTTCGATCATGTGCGCACCTCACATCCGGTAGGGAACCGGCTTCTTCCCACTGAGATGCAAATAATCTGAATCGCGCTGCAACGCGAGTCATCGTGAAATCCTGCCTGCGGCGGACAGGCCTATGCTACCAACGGCAAATTTGTATCGAATAGAAAATTGTTTCTCCTTTGTTTTCATCAGAGCTCTCGTCAGGATGATGATTTTGTGAGCTTTATTTGAATTGAATAGAAATGACGTGAGGCAGTGATGGGTGATCAGCGACGAGTGATGGGTGAGGCGCGGGGCAGGGGGCAAACTGCCAGAAAAAGTAGCGATTAGAATGGGTCGCGGTTGGTCGTTTTCAATCATTTGCGTCCGTTTCTAATACTGAGGCACTAGCGATTAGAATTTGCGAACGAGTGCAGCGGCCGTCCCGCTTTGCGGGAAGGGTACATTTGCACTTACCGTCGAAATTGCAAAAAACACGACAAAAACTAGCGGTTGATTTGGATCGCTGGTGATTGTTTTCAATATTTTGTGTGGGCTTTCGATTATGTTTCGCTAGCGATTGAATGAGGCAGTGACGAGTGATGAGTGATGGGTGCACGATTCGCCTGCTAGCTGATCATTGACGCGGGA
>Ga0210407_10001627_pt1 | contig 20626 bp, 22 predicted proteins | sample IncBWC27MmetaG_FD_150860 | JGI IMG/M metagenome (GOLD analysis project Ga0210407, IMG submission 150860) | Forest soil microbial communities from Barre Woods Harvard Forest LTER site, Petersham, Massachusetts, United States - Inc-BW-C-27-M | ecosystem: Environmental > Terrestrial > Soil >... | reverse complement strand
CCAGCAGGTGGTGCTGCGAGCGAGGGCTCGCCCGCAGGTCCAGCAGGTGGTGCTGCGAGCGAGGGCTCGCCCGCAGGTCCAGCAGGTGGTGCTGCGAGCAACGGCGCAGGCTCAATTCGCGGATCACCCTCGATGCGGGAGGCCACATCCCGAACTGCGGCCTTGGCTATTGACAATGCCTTGCCCAGCGCAATTTCGGAAAACTCGCTGATGACACCGACGGCGGCGACTGGATCGGTGGCAGGATTTCTTTGCAAGACCACACTGATGCCGGCGGCCACCACGATCCCGGTAGCTGCAAGCCAGAAGCGAACAAGCGGGAAAACCCGCCGCGCCACAGTGACGCGTGACGATGCGGGGCTCGGTGGCTGCACAACGTCCGCGATAGCCGGCGGCAGTTGCTCGTTTTCGACACCCTTGCGGGCGAGGAGAGGTTTGTCGCGCATTCCGCGAGCGGTGGCCCGATCCGACCGGCGAGGCTCTACGCGCAGCTTCACCTGAGCGCCGGACTCTTTCAGCGGTTGTGCCGGGAGCGTTAGATTTTGCCCCCTGGGTGATGTCTTTTTGAGGAGCTCAAGCCCAGCTGATGTATACCAACAGAAATCCAAGGATGGCGGCGCGCCGGCCCCGTTTGACGGCGGCGGGGTGATGATCACCGCGTGCTCGGTTGACGCGCGCTCGAAGTCCTCGCTCGGCACAAAGAGGATTTTTCCGTAACGGTCGGCCGGATCCCAGACGGCAACTTCCGAGGCTCCGTTGCGTCCGCCCCCCGTCACGACGATCACATTGGTGTTTTTAAGAACAACGAGTATTGGGCGACTGAACCCCACCTTCTGCAGATCCAGCCAGTCCAGTCGGGCATGCTCCGCCTCAAACCCGAGCTCCCGTGCAAGCTCGATAAGGCGCGAGAGGGACAGGGTGTCGCCGTCGACGACATTGCCGCAATCCCCCCCCCCAAACCCGAGATCAGCACCGCTCTGAACGCCCAGTTGGAGGAGGCAGGAAAATGCCGCGTCACAGGAGGCGTAGGGCTCCTGCGAAGCTTCGGTCGGAAAGTCACCAGTCAAAGCCGTTCCCAAAAGGCACCGGAAGACGCAATCACATAACTAAAGTGTCCGGTAGCATGGAGTACGCACGACCACAGATAACCGCCGTCGCACTTCGGCAAGGCGATAATACTCGATATGCCGTCTGCTGTCGAGGATAGGCATGGGCGAGCTGGCAAGCCATATCACGGCGGGCGGCGATCGCTCGGTGGTCCAAGAGCGCTGGCGCGAGATCGAGAGGTGCGCATCGACTTCAGCTGAAGAAAGGATGGGCTCGAAGGCATCCCAGCACTATATCCAAGCCGGTAGCTCAGCTAGAGCAGCACAACCATTGGGCGGGAGCCCCGGTGCGTGTTCGGGTCGGAATTGCTCCAGCCGGTCGCCGCCGTCACCGCAATGTGGGGTGCGCTGTTCGCCGCCCCCTTCGTCGGCAGCTTTCTCGGTGTCCTCGTCCGCCGCCTCCCCGACGGGCTCCCGATCGCCTGGTCACGATCGCGCTGCGAATGGTGCGGGACGGCGCTCAGGGCCGGCGACCTCGTGCCGCTCTACAGCTGGGTCGCGGCCGGTGGGCGCTGCCGCTATTGCGGGCATTCCCTCGGTTGGTTCTATCCCGGTATCGAACTTGCCGCCATCGCTGTCCCGCTGACCGCCGCGATCGCCGGTCACGGCGGTGAGATCTGGCTCGATTGCCTGTTGGGCTGGTGGCTTCTCGCGCTCGCCTGGATCGATATCAGACGGTGGCTGCTGCCCGACCCGCTGACCCTACCGCTCGTTATCGCTGGGCTCGTCGTTACCGCCATCTTCGATCCCGTTACGCTGACCGAACACGCGCTCGGCGCCGCCCTGGGCTATCTGAGCCTGCGGGTGGTCGCATCACTTTACCGGGGGTTGCGCGGCCGCGAAGGGTTAGGGCGTGGGGATGCGAAGCTCTTGGCGGCCTCGGGAGCCTGGCTCGGAGCCGGCGCGCTGCCGCAGGTAGTCCTCGGTGCCGCCGTCGCAGGACTTTTCGCAGCCGGCTGCCTGCGGCTCGCCGGCATCCGGCTCCACGCCGGTTCAGCACTTCCCTTCGGCCCGTTCCTTGCGTTGGCAACTTGGCTTGTATGGCTTTTCGGCCCATTCCTCATTTGAGGTCAGGTCCGATCTCGGCCCTTCGAACCAAACACTCGGCCGGGGCAGCGCAGCGACAGCCGCGCCGGCAGTCGCCCTCTTGTGGCAATACCCCGCCCCCGCCTATCCTTGCCGCACGAGCGACGAGGGAGGACGGTGTCATGGCGTACCAATCGTACATCTATCTCGGCCTGGCCGGCGAGACCGGGCCGGGCCGCATGGTCCATTCCGGGCTTTTCCGCATGGCTGACGGCAGCGAGGAATGGGAGCCTTTGCAGCGGGGCCTGCCCGAGATGCCGGCGGTCCGCGCGTTGGCCGTGCACCCCGAACGACCCGAGATCCTCTATGCCGGCACGCAGTCAGGGCCTTACCGCAGCACCGACCGCGGCGAGCATTGGGAGAAGGTCGAACTCCCCGACCACGGTCTGCCGGTATGGTCGGTGCTGTTCCACCCGCACGACCCCGACGTGATCCTCGTCGGCTGCGAAAACTGCGAGATCTACCGCAGCGATGACGCCGGCGAGCACTGGACGCGCCTGCCGGTCGCGGTTCGCTTTCCCGAGATCACCACAGCGGCGGGAGCCAACCCCGCCAAGCGCGTGCTAAGGCTCGACGCCAGCGCCGGCGAGCCCGAACTACTGTATGGCGCGATCGAGGTCGGCGGCACCATCCGCTCGACCGACGGCGGCGAGCACTGGGAGAATCTGAGCCACGGCCAGTATCTGAACGACGATGCTGTCGACATGCACGGCGTGCTGGTCAGCCGCTGGCGGCCGGGCACGGTCTTCGGCATCGGCCGCGCTGGCATGTTCGCCAGCGCCGATGGCGGCGACCACTGGCGGCACGTGCCGTTGGAGCCGCTCAATCCCAAGGGGCAGATTTACTGCCGCGATATCCGCGCGGTGCCGGGTACCCCCCGAAAGCTTTGGGTCGCAGCGGGCGGCAGCTTCCAGAGCGAGGTCGGCGTATTGCTGCACAGCCGCGACGGCGGCGACAGCTGGAGTCGGGTCGAGATGGGGCTGAGGCCGCCGCACACGATGTTCGCCCTCGCCTTCGACGAGCGCCGGCCGGAGCGCATGTCGTGCGCGACCAACGGCGGCGAGGTCTATACCAGCCTCGACGGCGGCGAGAGCTGGATGACCCACAAGCCGCCGCCGGGGGGCACCCAAGTCTACGCACTCGCGCGCGGCTAAGAAGCTGGCGGATGGGGTGGGATTCGAACCCACGGTGAGCTTGCACCCACGCCGGTTTTCAAGACCGGTGCCTTAAACCGCTCGGCCACCCATCCCGGCCGCCCGATATCTAGGTTCCGCCGCCGAAGGACGCCAGCCTGAAATCGCCTGGCCCCGCCGGGAATGTCAGCTAATATCCGGCTATGCCGGGCGCGGTCCGGCACCCCCATGCAACACGATGTCGCGGAGAGGATGCGTATGGCCGATCTCGTGCAAATCACGTTTCCGTCGGAGGAAAAGGCCGAACAGGTCCGCCAAAAGCTGCTCGATCTGCAGAAGGGATACCTGATCGAGCTGAGCGACGCGGTGATCGCGGTCAAACAGCCCAACGGCCACGTCAAGCTCAACCAGATGTTTCACCCGACTGCGGCCGGTGCCGTTTCCGGCACGTTCTGGGGTGCCTTGATCGGCCTGATTTTCCTGATGCCGCTCGCTGGCGCGGCGATCGGCGCCGCGTCGGGCGCACTCGGTGGCGCGCTCGCCGATGTCGGCATCAACGACCAGTTCATGAAAGACGCCGCGGAGAACCTGCATGCCGGCAACGCGGCACTCTTTCTGCTGATCCGCAAAATGACGACCGACAAGGTCCTGGCCGCCTTGCAGGGCGAAGGCGGCACGGTGACCCGCACGTCCTTCGACGAGAGCAAGGAAGCGGCGCTGCGCCAGGCGCTCGCCGGCAGCGCCTCAGCCAGCCCCCTGCCCGGCGGCGGAACGCCGCCCGTGAGCGGGTAAGCTCAGCTTCAGACCGAGTAATACATCTGAAATTCGATCGGGTGCGGGGTGTGCTCGAGGGCGTACACCTCCTCCCATTTCAATTCTATGTAGGCCTCGATCTGATCCATGTTGAAGACGTCTCCCTTCAACAGAAAGGCGTGGTCGGCGCGCAATTCGCCTAACGCCTCGCGCAACGAGCCGCATACCACCGGGATGTCGGTCAATTCTTCCGGCGGCAGATCGTAAAGGTTCTTGTCAATCGGGTCGCCGGGATGGATGCGGTTCTGGATGCCGTCGATCCCGGCCATCAGCATCGCGGCAAAGGCGAGATAGGGGTTGGCGGCGGGGTCGGGGTAACGAACCTCGACCCGTTTGCCTTTGGGGCTCGCGGTATACGGGATGCGGCACGCCGCCGAGCGGTTGCGCGAGGAGTAGGCGAGCAGCACCGGCGCCTCGAAACCGGGGATCAGCCGCTTGTAGCTGTTTGTGGTCGGGTTGGTGAAGGCGTTGATCGCCTTGGCGTGGCGAATGATGCCGCCGATGTAGTAGAGCGCGGTGTCCGACAAATCGGCATAGAGGTTGCCGGCAAAGGTCGGCCGCTCGCCCTTCCACACCGACTGGTGGACGTGCATGCCCGAGCCGTTGTCGCCCTTGATCGGCTTCGGCATGAAGGTTGCCGTCTTGCCGTACTGGTGCGCCACGTTCTGCACGACGTATTTATAGATCTGCATGTTGTCGGCGGTGCGCACCAGGGTGGCAAACTCGGCCCCCAGCTCGGCCTGGCTCGGCGCCACCTCGTGGTGGTGCTTTTCGACCAAGAGCCCCATGTCGTGCATGACCGACAGCATCTCGGCCCGAAGATCGCTCTGGGCGTCAACCGGCGGCACCGGAAAATAGCCGCCCTTGATCGGCGGGCGATGACCGGTGTTGCCGTCGGGGAACTGCTTGTCGCTGACGTAAGGACCCTCTTCGCTGTCGATCGCGTACATGGCACCATTCATCGTGCTCGAATAGCGCACGTCGTCGAAGATGAAGAATTCGGCCTCGGGGCCGAAATAGGCCTTATCGCCAATGCCGGTCGAGGCGAGATACTGCTCCACCTTCTTCGCCGTCGAACGCGGATCGCGTCCATAAGGCTGCCCGCTCAGCGGCTCGTGCACGTCGCAAAAGATGACAAGAGAGGTCTGCGCGGCAAACGGGTCGAGCACCGCGGTCGCGCAATCGGGCACCAGCATCATGTCCGAGTCGTTGATCGCCTTCCAGCCGGCGATCGACGAGCCGTCGAACATCACCCCGCCGTCCAGGAAGTCCTCGCTAATCGTGCGCACGTGATGCGCCAGATGCTGCCATTTGCCGCGCGGATCGGTAAATCGGAAGTCGACGAACTTGACGTCGTGCTCCTTGATCATATCCATGACTTTTGCGGTATCGGACATCCTCTCACTCGCTCATTGGTCAGAATTTGGTCCCACTCCTACCCGGGGGCCATGTCAGGCGTCTCGCGGCACGCCTCGTCGCGGCGCTTCTAGCACACGAAGGCTGCAACAGCGACTGACGAGACTAGATCGCATCCGGGCCACGCTCGCCAGTGCGGATGCGGACGGCCTCGTCGATCGAGGTGACAAAGATCTTGCCGTCGCCGATCCGGCCGGTATGCGCGGCCTGTTGGATTGCCTCGACCGCCCGCTCGACCAGCGCCTCTTCCATGACGACCTCGATCTTCACCTTCGGCAAAAAGTCGACCACGTATTCGGCCCCGCGATAAAGTTCGGTATGGCCCTTCTGGCGGCCGAACCCCTTGGCCTCGGTGACCGTGATCCCTTTGATGCCGACCTCGTGAAGAGCCTCCTTCACCTCGTCCAGCTTGAAGGGTTTGATGATCGCCTCGATCTTTTTCATCGACATCCGATCTCTTTCTCAGCCCGACGTACCGCCTCGGGACTGAATCTAGCATAACCCATGCCACCCTGTTCCGCGACTGCGAAGCCAGTCCCGTCATCGGTCAATTTGCCTAATTTTTATTCATTTGGCCATATCTCTGGCCGGCAGGTTGCCGAGAAACTGGCGGATCCGCTCGATCGCCTCGACGATTGCCTCGCGGCTGTTGGCATAGGAAAAGCGCAGATAGTCTTCGCCAAACTCACCAAAGCTCGTACCGGCCACAGTCGCGACACCGGCCTCGTCGAGCAGCTTGCCCTGGAGCGTGCGGGCATCAAAACCCGTGCCGCTTACATTGGGGAACGTGTAGAACGCGCCGCCCGGCCGCGCGCAGCGAAACCCGGGCAGGCTGTTGAGCGCCGCGACGACCACTTCGCGGCGCTCGGCGAAGGCGGCGACCATGCGGCGTACCGGCTCGCGCGGGCCCTCGAGCGCCGCGATCCCGGCGAATTGGGCGGCCGCGTTGACGCATGAATGGCAATTGATCGCGAGCCGCTCCGCCGCACCGAACAATGCCTTCGGCCATATCCCGTAGCCGAGCCGCCAGCCGGTCATCGCATAGGTCTTGCTCCACCCGTCGAGCAGGATCACGCGGTCGCGGATGGATGGGTAGCCGAGCAGGCTGACATGCTCGGCGCCGTCGTAAAGGATCTCGCCATAGATCTCGTCACTAAGGATGGCGACCTGCGGGTGCCGCTCGAGCCCGGCGACGAGCCGGTCGATCTCGCGCCGCGGTACCACACCGCCCGTCGGGTTCGCCGGGCTGTTGATGATCAAAAGGCGGGTGCGCGGGGTGATCTTTTCGAGCACCTCCTCGGCGCTGAACGAAAACCCGGCACTCTCGTAGAGCGGGATCGGCACCGGTGTGGCACCGGAAAAGCGGATCACGCTCTCGTAGATCGGAAAGCTCGGGTTCGGATAGAGGATCTCGACCCCCGGCTCACCGAACATCAGGATCGCGAAAAACATCGTGACCTTGCCGCCGGGGACGACGAGCACGAGATCGGGAGAGACCTCGACCCGGTGGCGGCGAAAGAGGTCGGCGGCGACGGCGGCGCGCAGCGGCAGGATGCCGTTTGCCGGCGTATAGCCGTGATGGCCGTCGGCGAGCGCCTTGCGGCCGGCTTCGACGATGTGCTCGGGGGTCGGAAAATCCGGCTGGCCAATCCCGAGATTGATGATCGAGCGGCCTTGCGCGGCGAGTGCATTGGCGCGCGCCAGCACCTCGAACGCCGTCTCGGTCCCGAGCACCGCCACGCGTCCCGCCATCTGCAGCATCGCGCTCCCTCCCGGAAAATTTCCTCGCGCAGCCTAACGCGATCGGTGCTCCATGGCGATCCAGAACCAGCCAGCGCTGTTCCCGCTGTTTTTGCGGGAAATTATCAGCCACCAAAATCGCGTTCCCCGCGGAAATCTTGGGTCGGCGGCGCTTCGGCGCACGAAAGAACAGCGAAGCGCCCCGCTGTTCGGCCGCTGTTTTCCGCTGTTCTTGTCGGAGCAGCCGCGAAAGGGCGGTCGCAGAAAATAAGTTGAGCGGGCGGAGAGATCCACCGGTCTGCAACCATAACGCAGCGGTCTTCTATTGTCAATTGGACAAATGACACTTCAGCACGATGCCCCGATCAACCAGCGGCTTCTCATCTCGGGACGCTGAAAACTTGCCTCAACGGTGCCGACCACGGCATGACAATCGGCCGCTTGGTGATATCCTCGACCCCGACATAGGGCGCATTCGCCACATCCCGGAGACGAGCAGATGGACCGCAAAAAGGCTTCGGATTTCCCGCAGGAGCTCCTGAACTTGTTCGACGGATACGTGCATGGCGGGATCAGCCGCCGCCAATTTTTGGATCGTGCACAAAAATTCGCCGTCGGCAGTGTGACCGCGGCAGCGCTCTTCCAGATGCTCAAGCCGAACTACGCCTGGGCGGTGCAAGTTCCGCCGGACGACAAACGGATCAAGGCGGAGCACGACACGGTGCCGTCGCCGCAGGGCAACGGAAGCATCAAGGGCTACCTCGTGCGGCCGGCGAATGCGACCAAACTCCCCTCGATCCTGGTCATCCACGAGAATCGCGGCCTCAATCCTTACATCGAAGATGTGGCGCGGCGGCTAGCGGTCGCCAATTTCATCGCCTTCGCGCCCGATGGGTTGACCTCGCTGGGCGGCTATCCCGGAGATGACGAAAAGGGCCTGGCGCTTTTCGGCCAGCTCGACCGCGCCAAGATGGGCGAAGATTTCTTCGCCGCCGCAATGTGGCTGAAATCGCGTCCGGACAGCACCGGCAAGATTGGCGCTGTCGGCTTCTGCTTCGGCGGCGGCATTGTCAATCAACTAGCAGTGCGGATGGGTCCGGATCTTGCCGCTGGAGTTCCGTTCTACGGAACCCAACCCGGCGCTGCCGACGCGGCCAAGATCAAGGCGCCGATAAATGCGCAATACGGCGAGCTCGACCCGCGCATCACCGACGGATGGCCGGCCTTCGATGCCGCCCTGACACAAGCGCAGGTGCCGCACGAGGGTCATATCTACAAAGGCGCCAATCACGGCTTCCACAACGATACGACCCCCCGCTACGACGAAGCCGCAGCCAAAGAAGCCTGGCAGCGCACGCTGGATTGGTTCAACAAGTACCTGCGGGCCGAACCGAAGGCATAGGGTTAGCGCGAAAACGATGCGGAGGTCGGCACCCTCTCCCGCATTGCAGTGCGGGAGAGCGCGCCGAGCGCAGCGACGCGGATGAGTACTATTCCGCGGCGGCGCGGATTTGGGTTTGGTTCAATATCGCGGCGGCTTCTCGGGCGACGACGGTGCCTTTGAAGAAATCGGGGTTCTGCGTGCCCCAGAGCCGCACGGCGTTGGCGAAGGTGAAGTCGCGGAAGTCGTCGGCGGTGATCAGCCCGTCCTCGACGAGCTCATGGGCTTCCGGCAGCACCATGCGCATGTCGGGCACGTCGAAATGACCGACATCCGAGCTGAAGATCGCGTTGATCCGGGCGCCAAACGGGTTGACCTTGCCGAACGCCACCGCGTTCATCCGGTCGTCCGCCTCGCAGCCGAAATAGAACGGCCGCGCATAGAGGTCGAGCCAGTCCTCCTTGCGGGTGATCTTGCAGGCCGCGTAGTCGTCGTGCTCGGCGACCCCGCCATCCAGCTCGTCGTCCTTCGGGTTGGGCCAGCCGTCGCGGCGGCGCAGTTCAGCGCCGATCTCCTGATAGCCGTATTTGTCGACCAGCTGTGCCAGCAACGGGCGGTCGAGCTTCTTCGGGTCCATGTATTCGAGGCCGGCCTTGCCCCGGCGCTCCCAGTGCTCGATCAGATCGGCGAATAGCTGGCAGGCCCAGCCGACGCCGCCCTCGAGGAACCCGAAGTGCAAGTCAGGGAAACGCCGCGTCACCCCGCCGAGGAACAGCGACTTGGCCACGGCGTGGCCGGCGGCGGCAAAATGGCCGATATGGTTGTAGGTGAAGTTGCTCGCGGTGTTGCGCAAGCCGAGGCCGCGGCCGCCGGTATGGAAGGTCGGCGCCATTCTCAGCTCGCGGCATTTCTGCCAGACCGGGTCGTAGTCGTAATCGCTGTCAAGACCCAGCTGGTCATAATGCGCGGCAAAACGGCCGACTTCCGGATCAACCCCCTTGGCCGCCGGGAGCGGCCGACGGATGCCGCTGCCGAACATCCCGACCTTGGAGCCGAGCTGCCTGGTGACGAATTCGAGCTCCTCGATCGCCTCCTCGGGGGTGTGCATCGGGATCACCGCCGCCGGGGTCAGCCGATCGCTGAGATCGCGGAAATAGTCGGCCGTCACGATATTGAAGCCGCGAACCACCGCGCGCCGGGTCTCGTCGTCTTCGATGCGCGCTATGCCGAGCCCTGCGGTCGGATAGATCACGCCGAAATCGATCCCGAGCTCGTCGAGGCGATCGTACAGCATCCGCGGCATCATCGCCGTGGCGCGGTCGCGGGTGTTGGTCGACTGACGCCCCCAATAGCCTTCCATCGCGATGCCGCGGCGGCGGCGCTCGGCGACGGAGAGCGACAGTGCGTCGGGAATGCGGCGCATGTGCCTGAGCAACCCGTCCGCCGCCTTGTCGCCGGCGGCCTTGCGCACCTGCTCGGCGAATACCGGCCCATATTCGATCCAATGGCCGTCGCCATCGATGACCGGGTGTTTGAGGCCGGAACGGACCTTTTCGGGTTGCCAATCCTTATGCGCGCTCATTCGTTTTCCTCCGCGATGTGACCGGGCATTTTGCGGCCATTCTCAACCGAGCGCCATGGTGATTCAACAAATCTGAGCAGCGCGGCCGGCGGGAGGGCAGGCGCTGATAAAATCGGGGGTGCGGGCACGGGATTAGCAAACCGGTGTTTACCGACGACAATTGCGACCAGGAGGCCGAGATGCCTGCAGTGAAACCGATCCCGGACGGCTATCGCAGCGTGACGCCCTACCTGATTTTTAGCGGCGCCGGCGAGGCGATCGCCTTCTACAAGAGAGCGCTGGGTGCCGAGGAAGTGATGCGGATGGATGGTCCGGGCGGCAGGATCGGTCATGCCGAGATCAAGATCGGCGATTCGCGGATCATGCTGGCCGACGAGCACCCCGAGATCCAGGCGCTCAGCCCAAAGACCGTCGGCGGCTCGCCGGTATCGCTCCACCTCTACGTCGAAAACGTCGACGCAGCGGTCGAGCGCGCGGTTGGGGCGGGAGCAAAGCTGATCCGGCCGGTGGCCGATCAGTTCTACGGCGATCGCGTCGGCGGGATCGAGGATCCCTTTGGCTACCGTTGGTTTATCGCCACGCACAAGGAGGATCTGACGATGGACGAGATTCGCCGGCGCGCGCCCGCACAGCACAGCTAGCGCTTCAATCGGGCCCGACGCGGCGCTACATAGGGCTCGGCAATGATTTGGAGGTCGCGATGGACGACAAGACCCGCACCGAGCTCGAAGCGGCAACCTTTCGCCGTCTCGTCGAGCATCTGCGCGAGCGGACCGATGTGCAGAACATCGATCTGATGAACCTGGCCGGCTTCTGCCGGAACTGCCTGTCGAAGTGGTATCGCGCCGAAGCCGAGGAGCGCGGCGTTCCGCTGTCGGACCCGCAATCGCGGGAGATCGTTTACGGCATGCCCTACGATGAATGGCGGGCGAAATATCAGAAGGAAGCCAGCGCCGAGCAGAAAGCTGCCTTCGCCGCCTCCCAGCAGCACTGACGTCCGTCAGTCCACGACCCCCGCCTTGCGCCGGCGGGGGCCGGCCGGTATGTTCCGCGCCCTTGCTGCGGGGGCAGCATCGTGACGGGGAAAGAGGGGATCCATGCCTGATGTCGGGGGCGTTGCCGGCGAGCAGCTGAAATCCTTTATCGAGCGCATCGAGCGGCTCGAGGAAGAAAAGCGTGCGCTGAGCGGCGACATCAAGGAAGTCTATGCCGAGGCCCGGGGAACCGGCTTCGAGCCCAAGATCATGCGTCAGATCATCAAGCTGCGGAAGATGGACAAGGAGGAGGTCGACGAGGAGGAGAGCCTGCTCGACCTCTACAAGCGCGCTCTCGGGATGATGCCCGGCGCCGAGATCGAGGCCCACGCCGCCGAATAGCCGATCAGCTGGCAAAACGGGGCTTGACCACTTCGCAGAGCAGCTGCATCGCCTTGATCACCCGCTGGTGCGGGATCAGTCCGCCGCAGTTGAGCTCGGCGAGAATACCGGTCAGGCCGATTTCCGCCTGCAAAGCCCGCAGTTTTTCGGCGATCGTGTCGGGGCTGCCGACCAACGCGTTGGTGCGTACCGCTTCGTCGTAATCGACCCGGCGCAGCTGCTCGACCCGGCGCATGCGTCGGGCCGCGGTCTCCGGGTCGACCAGCCTTGCCGCGCCTTCGAGCAGGTTCGCCTGCTCGTGGTAGAAGTGCATGATGCTGTCGCGCGGCTCGGCCAGTGCCGCTTCGTCAGTCTCGGCGAGGTAGGTCGGCGCCGAGACAAAGACCTGGCCCTTGCCGGGATGGCCCGCTGCCTCCCAGGCGTCGTGGTAGGTGCGGATCTGCTCGGCCAGTGCCGACCAACTGGTGTGCCGCACCGAGGCGAAGATCGGCGCACCGCGCCGGCCGATCGCCGGGAAGGTGTCCGGGGTGCTGGCGGCGATGCGGATCGGGGGTGTGGGCTCCTGGTAGGGCTTTGGCACCACGGCGACGTCCGTGAAGCGGTGGTAGGTGCCCTCGTAGGAAAAGCTCGGCTCGGTCCACGCCCGCTCGACGATGTCGAGGATCTCGCGAAAGCGGTCGCGGCTCTCGGCATAAGAGACGCCGTAAGCCTCGTAGGTCTGCGCCACCCCGCTGCGGCCGACCCCGAAGATCAGCCGGCCATGGCTCAGCTGGTCGACGGTGGCCGCCTCCTCCGCCAGCCGCAACGGGTGGCACAGCGGAAGCACCTGGACGGCGATACCGATCTTCATGCGGCGGGTGCGGGCGGCGATCGCACTGGCGATGCTGAGGGGTGCGGACAACACCGACCGCCGCGGCTCGAAATGGAGCTCGGCCAGCCACATCACATCGAGCCCCAGCCGCTCGGCCGCGTCGACCTGCTCCATCGCCTCGTCAAACGCCTCGCTCTCGCTCCGCCCCGGAAGCGACGGAAACTCGTGAAACATGCCGAATTCCATGGGGTGCCCCTGCTGCGCCGCCTGACCCGCGAACCTAGCGAAGCCGGCGCCCCCAAGCCAAGCCCGATCGCGCTCACCCTACCCTCTCCCCACTTGAAGGGCGGAGAGGGGCTCTTGCCACGACTGTCTCGATGCTCCAGAGCGGCTCGGCGCTCTGCAATCATGAATTGAGCCGATTGTTGCCAATGGCTGCACCTGCAGCAAATCTGCAGCAAATCCTCTCCTATAGATTGTAGAAGCGACCCCGGAGGCCGGCGCTGTTCATGCCGAGCATCCCCTCCTCGGAACGGCCGCCCGCGCACCTGCCCCGCGGCTTTGGTGAACGCCCAACAATCATCGACATCTCTCGGTCCAACTGGCGGGCCATTCCGGGCACCGACCTGGACAGCGGATATAAAGTATGAATTGGGCAATTTTCTGATCGCCGTAGTCGCAACAATGCGATCACGCTCCGCCCATTCGGTCGCCCCTCGCGTTTCTCCCTCTTAGCCAGAGGGAGAGGGCGCCATTCGCAGCGATAGAGCGATGGAGGACACTCGGTTATGGCGTATAAACCTAGACGCGACAGCGACTCGCGGGGGACTGACCATGATGCGCGTGATCCGAATGCTGGCCGGAGCCTTCGTCCTGGCAACCGGCTTATTGGCGGCCGAGGCGAGTGCGGCCGAGCTGAAGGTGCTGAGCGCCGGCGCGATGCGCGGGGCCTTGCAGGAGCTTGCCCCGGCTTTCGAGACCGCCTCCGGTCATAAGCTCAAGATCGAATACGCGACCGCCGGCGTCGTCGAGCAAAAGGTCGCCGCGGGCGATGAAATCGATGTCGCGATCCTCACCAAGCCGCGCGTCGACAAGCTGGTACGCGAGGCCAAGATCGTCGGCGGCACCGCGACGACGCTGGCGAGTGCCCAGATTGGGCTGGCGGTAAAAAAAGGTGCCGCAAAGCCGGACATCAGCTCGGTCGACGCGCTCAAGAAAGCACTCCTCAATGCCAAATCGGTCGCTTATGCCGACCCGGCGAGCGGCGCCACCAGCGGGGCCTACCTGGCCCAGGCCCTCGAAAAGCTGGGCATCTCGGCCGAGCTCAAGCCGAAAACGCGGCTCGTCCCGGCAAGCGGGGCGCAGGGCCCGCGGGTCGGAGACGCCGTGGGGCGCGGTGAGGCGGAGATCGGCATACAGCCGATCAGCGAGTTGGTCGAGGTCGAGGGCATCGACGTCGTCGGGCCGCTGCCTGCCGAGTTGCAGAGCCCCGACCTGGTCTACGTCGCCGGTGCCCCGTTTGCGTCAGAGCACCCGATCGCAGCCAAGGCACTGATCGACTTCCTCGCGGATCCCAAGGCGGCGGCGGTGTACAAGGCCAAGGGCCTGCAACCTGGCTGACGCGGCGCCCCAGCCGGTTGGACGCAGGTACAATCACGCTTTGCCGGCTGCAGCGATAATGCGAAGCTCGATAGAGACACCGGGGATCGGAGGAGAGGCGATGGAACTCGGCTATATCGGGTTGGGCAATATGGGTGGGGCATTGGCGCGGCGGCTGTTGCGCGAGCACAAGATGCGCGTCTTCGATCTGCGGCCTGAAATCGTGGCGCGTTTTGCCGATGCTGGTGCGGTGCCGACGCAGAGCGCGCAGGCGCTCGCCCGCGAAAGCGAGATGGTGATGACCTGCCTGCCGACTTCGGCCGAGGTGCGCGATGTGCTGTTCGGCGAAGGCCGGGTCGCCGAGGTGTTGCGGCCGGGCCAAATCTGGGCCGATATGACGACCGGCGACCCGGGTGAGACGCGCGAGATGGCGGCACGGCTCGCCGAAAAAGGCGTGCAGATGATCGACGCGCCGGTCAGCGGCGGGCCGCACGGCGCCAATGCCGGCACGATCGCGATCATGGTCGGGGCGCCGGCCGAGTTCTTCGCCCGGGTCAAGCCGATCTTCGAGACGATCAGCCCGAACATCTTTCATACCGGCGATGTCGGCACCGGTCATGTCATGAAGCTCGTCAACAACGTGATCAGCGCCGGGGTGCGCGCGGTCACCTTCGAGGCCGTGGCGATGGGGATCAAGAACGGCCTCAGCCTCGAGACCTGCACCGCGGTCCTGCAGAAGGGCAGTGCCCGCAGCGCCACCACCGAGCTGGCATTGCCGAAATTGCTCAAAGGCGATTTCAGCGTCAGCTTCACGTTGGCCTTGATGCACAAGGACGTGCGGCTGGCGACCAAGCTCGGCAATGACAGCGCCACCCCGATGGTATTGGCCAATCTCGTGCGCGAGCTCTTTCAGACGGTGATCAACGAGCACGGCGCCGACAAAGACACGCAGACCCTGGTCAAATTGTTCGAGCGCAACGCCGGCGTCGCCATCGCCCCGCGCGGCTGAGTGTCCAACCCTACCCGTCACCCCCGCGAAAGCGGGGGTCCAGCGCCTGCCCGTGGCTCGACCAGGGGCAACGGGTAAGGCGCGTGGCTCTGGATTCCCGCTTTCGCGGGAATGACGAATAACGCTTTTCGGTTCAGTCTATGAGAGCAGGAGGACGCCAATGACGAACTTTGTGCTGATCCACGGGGCTAATCAGGGGGGCTGGATCTGGCAGCCGACGGCGGCGCGCCTGCGAGCCGCCGGTCATCTCGTCCATGCCCCCTCGCTCGACGGCTGCGGCGAGCGCCGTCACTCGCTCAGACCCGGCATTACCACGGCGACGCACGCCACCGAGATCGCCGAGCTGATGTTCTACGAGGATCTGCGCGATGTCGTGCTCGCCGGCACCAGCGCCGGCGGCATGGTGTTGTGCCGGGCGGCGGAATTGGCGCGCGAACGGATTGCTCGCCTCGTCTTTGTCGACGCGCTGGCGCTCCTCGACGGGGAACGCATCGGCCAAATCGTCAATCGCACGACCACGCGCGTCACGACGGCACTCGCGGTCGGGCCGTCGCGCGAGGATGCCGAGACCCGCATGTTCGCCGCGCTCGACCCGGCGTTGCGCGCCTGGGCGCTCGCCCGTTATACGCCGCACCCGATCGCCGCGATGGAAGAACCGGTCGAGCTGAAGAGCTTCTGGGGCCAGAGCTGGCCCGCGACGGTGATCCGCTGCCGCCGCAGCGCCAACCCGCCGGAGGCGCACCAGCGCCGCACCGCCGAGAAGCTCAACGGCAAATACCTCGAGCTCGACGCCGGCCACTACCCGATGCTGACCGACCCCGATGCGCTGGCGCCACTGCTGATGCGCGCGTGAAGAAATTCGAAATACTCGTCATTCCGGGATGGCCCAGAGGGCCTGGCCCGGAACCCATGAACACCGGTCCATCCACGGTATTCAGAAGCCCGTGTTCATAGGTTCCGGGCTCGCAGGCTGCGCCCGCGCCCCGGAATGACCCGACTGTTTTGTACCCCTAGCCCATTCCGGAGGCTGATTTCGGCTCGATTTCGTACCTGACCCGAACTTCGCCGGGTTGGCGGAATGGATACTTGTCCTTACCGAGGTATTTCTTGGCCAATGAGTCGATATGCGCGTCGGCACCCTCTTCCTGCACCCGGCGGACGCGGCCGCGGACCTGCAGGTAGCGGTAGGGCTCGTCCGGATCCATAATCGCAAGCGCGACCGGCGACCCGACTTTCAGGTTGCGTGCCTTCACCCGCCCCTTGGCCGTGTTGAAGCGGATGGCGCCGTCCGCGTAATCGATCCAGACCGGGGTCACCTGCGGCGATCCGTCCGGCATCAGTGTCGCCAGATTGGCGAAGGCCTTCTTCTGCTGCAAAAGATCGAGATATTTGTCGGGGATCGCCGCCATTTCGCGAATTCCTTTTTGAGCCAGCACGCCGCCGGTGGCGGCGTCCCGTCGCTAACGGGGAAGAGCGGACGGGGTTCCCGCGCTCTCCGCCCAGCGCTTCATCAGCGTGTTCGAGGGGCGGGTCTCGTCGATGAGCTTCTTGGCGGTCTCGCTGCCGGCGACCGGCAGCTCTGCCGGGTCGAGCAGCCCGATCTGCATCAGCACGCTCGCCTGGTCCCAATAGATGTGCTCGTGATAGAGCTTGTCGCCGCGGAAATTGACGATGGCGACCGTCGGCACCTCGACATACTTGCCGGTTGGCGGCACACCCGGGAGCATCCAGTCGATCTCGACATCATGGGTGAACGAGACCACCATCTCGTCGACGAGACGGTCCGCACCGACCGTGCGCGAGATCGGTGTCAGCTTGAGGTCCGCCGGACATTTCGGGATGAAATGGTGCGCGTAGAAACGGGCCAGCTCCTGCCCGCCGACACCGCCGGTCATGACCGGGATGTGGTTGACATAAGGCTCGGGCACCATCGTCCGCATCGTCGCGGCGACGTCGCGGGTGCCGAATTCATAGAGCGTGTGCTGGTCCCACAGCGCTTCGAGGTCGTAATGCGGCCCGATTGCTTGGCGCAACAGCGCAATCGAGCGGGAATGCGCCAGACCGGCGGCCGGCTTGTCGTATTCCGCCCCGGCCCTGCAGTCGAACCCGCGGCCGACACCGGGATAGACGAAGATCCCGATGTCGGGGCAGCCCTCGAAAGCAGCTTTGACCCGCGCAACCTCCGGATCGTTCTCGGCGAAGTGCATGACGAGCGGGCAACGGATGCGGGGCGCTAGATCGAGCGCCGCCTCGATCCCGCTGCCGTGATAGACGACCGCGCAATCGATCCCAGCCTTGGCGACCCCGGCCGCGGCCGCGGCGAGATAGGCGAACCTGCCGCCGCGGCCGAAGCCGAGTGCGCCGACTTTGCCGGTACATTCACCGCGCCCGCGCAACGCCGCTACCGCCGCGGCGACGTCAGTCTCCTCGATCCTCGCCTCGGGACATAGCACGACATACCCTTCGGCAGCGTAGAGATCGGCGATCGTCTGCGCATCCCGATCGGCCCCCGCGAGGAGCACGAGGCCTGGTCCTCTCCCCTCTTCGGGCAGGACGAGGCCTCCCGGCATCGTCGTCACTTCGCCTTTGGCTGCCACAGCCCGAGCATTGCGCCGGTCGGATCGGTGATGATCGAGAATGAGCCCGCGTTCGGTACTTCCATGACCTCGCGCATCACCGTGGCGCCGAGCGACTTGGCCTTGGCGGTCGCGGCGGCGACATCGTCGACAAGGACATAGGCGAGCCAGCCCGAGGGCGCGCCGGGCATCGGGTGTTTCATCATGCCGCCGCCGGTGCCCTCACCCACCCCGATCATCGTGTAGCTCATGCCGCCGCCCATATCCATGTCCTGCAGCTGCCAGTCGAACAGCGATCGATAGAACGACTTCGCCTTGTCCAGATCGGTGGTGGCGAGTTCGACGTGGACGAATGGATTAGCCATAGCCGCTCTCCTTTGTTCAGCCTGGTTGGACTAACGCTGACCGTCGAATCCTGCTCCCGGTTCGAGAACTTATTATGACGAAACTGTTTGAGAGGCTGGTAACATTCTCGGGAGTGAAGTTGCGTGCAGGAAGGACCCGCGTGCGGGAGGGTGAGGGGCGAAATCGCGCTCAGCTCGACATCAGCAAGCGGCCGTAACCCGGGATCGGCTGGCCGACGCCCGCCACGCGAAGCGCGTGCCACATCATGGCGCAGGCACTCGAAATCACCGGCTTGCCAAGATCCTGCTCGAGCATCTCCAGCACGGTAATGGTCGGCATCCCGGTGCCGCTGAGGAACACCGCCTCGGCCTCTTCGGCATCGACCGATCGGGCGAGCCGATAGGCGTCTTCGGCGGTCGTCTCGTAGATGTTCTTGACACCCTTTAGGTTGTCGAACTTCACGACCTTCAGTCCATGGGCTTCGAGATGCGCCTTGCCCTGCAATGTAACTTCGGCCGAATACGGCGTGCCCAGCGCCAATTTGCGTATGCCGAGGCACTCCAGCGCGCTAACCACCGAGCCGAAGGCGGTGACAACCCGCCGGCCGGTCGCCCGCTTCAACCGGGCGAGGAGATCGGCCTCGCCGTCGCAGCCGAGATGGTAGCTCGTCGCGGTGTGGGCCACGACGATGATGTCGGGCTCGACCATCGCCAGAAGCTCGACGCTGTCGCCGATGTTGTCGATCATCATCTGGTTGCGTTCGCTCTGTCCGTCGAGCGAGCCGCCGACCCCGCGCGCAGTCATCCGATGGAAATGCAGGGAGACTCCCTCCGGCGCCAGGGCGATCATTTCCGTCTCTACGGTCGGGTTCCCCGGCGGTACCAGAAACCCCAGCCGCGCTCGCCAGCCGATCATCGCTCGGCACTCCTACCGTTTGATCTGCCGGCGATGTTAGCCGCGCGGTCGCGCGAAGGCCATGCTTAGACGCGCTGTTGAAGCCGGCGGCGGGCTGTGCCAGCTTGCACGATCTGCCCTCGAAAGGTGCCGCCATGCCTGCAGATGACCATACCCATGATCACGACTCGGAGCTGTCGGAGATGCAGCTCAGGGTGCGCGCGCTCGAAACCATTCTGACCGAGAAGGGCTACGTTGACCCCGCCGCACTCGATCAGATCGTCGAGAATGTCGAGACCAAGATCGGCCCGCATATCGGCGCCCGCGTCGTCGCCCGCGCCTGGGTCGACCCGGACTTTAAGCGGCGCCTGTTGGAGGACGCCAGCGCGGCGGTCAATTCGCTGGCCGGGTTCGACCCGGTCGCCGCCCATCTGATCGCGGTCGAGAACACCCCGCAGACCCACAATGTCGTCGTCTGCACCTTGTGCTCCTGCTACCCCTGGTCGGTGCTGGGATTGCCGCCGGTCTGGTACAAATCGGCTCCCTACCGCTCGCGCACGGTGATCGACCCCAAGGGGGTGCTCGCCGAATTCGGCGTAACTTTGCCCGCCACTACCGACGTCCGGATCTGGGATTCAACCGCCGAGACGCGCTTCCTGGTGGTGCCGATGCGGCCCGCCGGCACCGAGGGGTGGAGCGAGGAGGCGTTGGCCGCGCTCGTCACCCGCGACAGCATGGTCGGCACCGGCCTGCCAAAGCCTCCCGAAGATGAGTCGGAGGCCGCGCGATGACGAACTCGATCCACGACATGGGCGGCATGCACGGCTTCGGCCCAGTCACGCCGGAGCCCGACGAGCCGGTGTTCCATGCCGATTGGGAAGGGCGCGTCTATGCCGTGCAGCGGGCGATGGGTGCCACCGGCCTGTGGACGATCGACGGCGGGCGCGCCTCGCTCGAAAACCTGCCGCCGCTCGCCTATCTGGCCGCCTCTTATTACAAGCGCTGGTTTTTGGGGTTGGAGCGCCGCGTCGTGGCATACGGTCTGGTCGGCGAGGATGAGATCGCCGCCGGCCGTGCGTTGCGGCCCGGGATCCGGCTCAACCGCAAGCTGACGGCGGACGATGCGAAGACGATCTCCTTCGCGCATTTCGACCGGCCGGCGACAGGTCCGGCGCGCTTCAAGGCAGGCGACCGGGTGCGCACGAAAAACATCCATCCGGCGACGCATACCCGCCTGCCACGCTACGCGCGCGGCAAGCTCGGCACGGTCGAAGCGGTGCGCGGGTGCCACGTGTTTCCCGATACGGCGGCGGTCGGTGCCGGCGAAAGCCCGCAATGGCTCTACGCGGTGGTGTTTACTGGCCGCGAATTGTGGGGCGAGGAAGCCGACCCCTCGATCAAGGTATCGATCGAGGCTTTCGAGCCTTACCTCGCGCCAGCATGAGCATCGACCAGGCGATCGCGGCGGTTCCCGGCATCCCGCGCGGGCCCGAGGGCCCAGTATTCCGCGAGCCGTGGGAGGCTGAGGCCTTCGCCATGGCGGTGGCGTTGCACGAGCGCGGCCTCTTCGCCTGGAGCGAATGGACGGCAGTGCTGGCCGAGGAGATAAAGCGGGCACAAGCGAGCGGCGACCCCGACACCGGCGAGACATATTACCGGCACTGGCTTGCCGCGCTCGAGCGCATCGTCGCCGAAAAGGGCGTCACCGACGCCGCGTCGCTGGCGCGCTACCGCGACGCCTGGGACCATGCCGCCGACC
>Ga0210407_10001626_pt1 | contig 20635 bp, 24 predicted proteins | sample IncBWC27MmetaG_FD_150860 | JGI IMG/M metagenome (GOLD analysis project Ga0210407, IMG submission 150860) | Forest soil microbial communities from Barre Woods Harvard Forest LTER site, Petersham, Massachusetts, United States - Inc-BW-C-27-M | ecosystem: Environmental > Terrestrial > Soil >... | reverse complement strand
CATGGCTGTCTCTATTCTACTTGGATGCGTGGCGGAAGGAAAAGCGCCGCAAACCTCATTTTGACTCTGACGGCGCCGGAGAATTGAGTTTGGGCGCCAGGTGGCAACTCGTGCAAAGCCTGGAAGCAACCGTCTTCAGCAGATGCGGGGCCGCAGCCGAATGCTGCGAGTGGCAATCCAGACAGCTGATCGTCGTCTTTGCATGCTGCGAATGCAGCAAAGCACTGTGTCCCTTCACCGGCGCGTGACATCGCGAGCAAATCTGTACAGCCTCATGGCGGGAAAGCGTCTCGAAACGAATAATGTTCTCCGGGTCGCCGGCCTCGGCGTGGCGCTTTCCTGGACCGTGGCACGCTTCGCACCCTTGCCACTGCTGTCCCGGACGCTTCTCCTGTGGCCTGGCATGCGCGCTCTTGTCTTCGTGGCAACTCTTGCAGGTTTCTGTGCCAACGTACTGGGAGGGATCAGCTGGCTGTTCTGTCTTCTGACTGCGACTCTGCCCTGGAGCAAGCAGAGCGGCGCACAAGAGCATGAGGGCGGTCCAGCGCAACTCGAGTTGTAGGAACATCCTTGGACTTATCAGTGATGGAGCCGGCGCAGCAGTCCTTCGACCTCTTGCTGCCATTCGTGCCAGGAATCGGACTCTTCCCAACGTTCACGTAACTCCGACTTGGCACTGATCTTGTTGACGACGGCGATGGCCCGTTTGCCAAGAGCTTTAATTGGAGCCAGCCCAGTTTGATTGCCCAGCCAGGTACTGGCGCCCTTGGGCAATGCCGGAGACGGTTTCCCGTGAGCAGCGGCCACAACCTCGGCTGCAGCCAGAGCAATGCAACAATCCGGGGCATCAGGGAAGCTGCTGGCATCAATCGTCGCGAAGGCTTCCTTCAGGAGGTCCGCGCCCGAGGACTCCTCCAGTTCATAAACCCAATCGGAGGCATCGTCGTTGGCAAAGTTTCCGGTTTCGCTGGCGCCCATGGCGTCTCCTTGCTATGGATTCAAGATCACCTTTCCAAATTGCTCACCATTCTCCAGTCTCTGATGCGCGGCCGCGGCTTCGCGCAAGGGGAACCTTCTGTCCACCACTGCCTTCAGCTTGCCGGAGAAGACGTGCTTCATGACTTCATGAAAATCGCCCATGGTGCCCATAAATGATCCCAGAAAAGAAAGCTGGCGGCCAAACAGGAAGCGTATATCAAAGCTGGCTTCCGGACCGGTAGTCGCGCCGCAAGTCACCAGGCTGCCGCCGGGCTTGAGCGACTTCATGCTCTCCATCCAGGTGGCTTTGCCAACGTGCTCAAAAACAATGTCGCACAGGCCTTTGTTGGTGATTTTCTTTACTTCGTCGGAAATCTTCTGCTTATAGTGATTGATTACGTGGTCCGCGCCCAGCTCGCGCGACTGTTCAAGTTTGTTCTCGTCGCCGGCGGTGGCAATCACCTGCGCGCCGAACATCTTGCCTATCTGGATGGCCGCGGAACCCACGCCCGACCCGCCGCCCAGCACCAGAACGGTATCGCCCGGCTTGATGTGGCAGCGAGCGACGAGCATGTGCCAGGCGGTCACAAAGACCAAGGGAAGAGACGCGGCTTCGTCGTGGGTAAGCGCATCGCCCGCTTCCGGTTCGGGAATCGGAAGAGCATTCGCGCGCGGCGCGGCGATGTACTCAGCATTTCCGCCGTCGTTAAAGTATCCCAGTACGCTGTATCGCGGACACATGTTCTGCTGGCCGGACATGCACGCCTGGCAGTAACCACAGAACGTCATGGGCGCGAGCATGACGCGCTGCCCGGCTTTCAGGTCTGTGATGTACTCACCGACTTCAGCGATCTCTCCTGAGACGTCGCTGCCGTTGATGTGCGGCAGCTTCACATTCGGCAGACCTTTGCGGATGAACAAATCCAGATGGTTCAGCGCGCAGGCCTTTACCCGCACCAGCACCTGGTCTTTGCGCAGCACGGGATCGGGAACGTCTTCAAACTTCAGGACTTCCGGGCCGCCAAATTCGTGGAAGCGGATGGCTTTCATAGTACGGCTCCTTCGCTAAACGAAACAGGTGAATGTAACACGCTGCCATTTCTTTTGTCCCGAACTGTCGCTCAGGGAACCGGCCGGGACATCTCATATTCGATCAAAGCCGGATCGTTTGGATAGGGTTCGGTCCGTCCGGTTGGCTTAAATCCCAGGCGTTGATAGAACGTGATGGCTGGTTCATTGTTGGATGTCACCATCAACAGCACTGTTCGGGCTTGGCGGAGGTGCGCCCAACGGACAATCTCATTGACTAAGAGGCGGCCGACACCCAACTGGCGGTGCGTAGGGGCTGTCCACATGGACACCAGCAGAGTTCGCGTGGCATCGTCCTTATCGAGAAACGCGCCTGCGATGCCGCATGCGGCTTCTCCGTCCATCGCAAGATACCCAATCCCCTTCTCACCGTTCCAACGGACCGCCCGTTCGACCCACTCAGCGTCAGTAAACCGGACTTCTTTTTCATAGGTCGAGCCGAAGGCCTTCGGAGTATCCTGAAGCGCACGAAGGCGAACAGCCTTGAAGATTGATGCATTCTGCGGCGTGACTGGCTCAAGAACAATCATAAGCTGAGATTACTTACGACTGCACAATATCGCATACAATTCGCCCGCGCGTCACGCAAGGCGAATCCGCCCCTGCGGTCATGATGTATCCTGCAAAAATCCAATTGTCAGGATGAGTTGGAGCGCGAAGGCGAGTTCTTTCGCTTTGCTTGAAGGAGCTAAACATGATCACCGGTCTCCACGCGATCATTAACGCCAACGACGCGGACAAGGTCCGCGCGTTCTTGCGCGACGTTCTCGAACTCCCTTTTGTTGACGCTGGACACGGATGGCTGATCTTTGCGGCGCCTCCCGCCGAATTGGCAGTTCACCCGGTTGACCCCGGCGCAGAGCCCTCCCACCAGCTTTACCTGATGTGTGACGATCTCAAGTCCACCATGCAAGACCTGGCCGGCAAAGGCATGGAGTGCGGAGAAGTTCTTGAAGCTCGATGGGGAAGCGTAACTTCTATTAAACTGCCGGACGGAACTGAACTCGGTCTGTATCAGCCCAGGCACCCGACGGCGCCTGGACTCAAGGCCCGGTAGCAACAGCGCCCTCTCGCTACGCTCGAGGTGAGGGAAAGAAGCTACAATATCCCCGTGGACATCTACGAAGAGATCATCCGGCTCCGGCGCGAAGGCCGGAAGGGCGCACTGGCGACCATCATTAATGTGCGCGGCTCGATTCCCTCGTTTGAGTCGGCCAAGATGCTGGTACGCGATGACGGCACCATTCTGGGGACCATCGGCGGCGGCTGCGTTGAAGCTGAGGTCTGGCAGGCGGCGAAAGACATCATGAAGTCGGAAAAGCCGCAGACCCTCACGTTTAATCTCAACAACAATCCCAAGTACGATTCCGGCCTGGTCTGCGGTGGGACGCTGGAAATTTTTATCGAACCGGTCATGCCGGTTTCGACGCTGTACATTTTCGGCGCTGGACACGTTGCCTGGAGTCTGTACAAAGTTGCGCGCCTGGCAGGCTTTGAGGTCGTTGTCACCGACGACCGCGAGGCCTACGCCAACCGCGAGCGTTTCCCCGAGGCCCGTGACGTGTATGCCGACGAATACGAGCAGGTCATGGCGCAGCTTGCGCCCACCGAGTCTTCTTATATCGTGATCGTTACGCGCGGCCACCGCGACGACATGCGCGTGCTGCGCTGGGCGGCAGACACGCCGGCGCGCTACATCGGCATGATCGGCTCGCAGCGCAAAGTGATCTCCACGTATAAGGAACTGGAAAAAGAAGGCGTCTCCGCGGAAAAACTGGCGCGCGTTTACGCGCCGGTAGGAATTGATATTGGCGCCATCACGCCGGAAGAGATTGCGGTCGCCATTGTCGCCGAACTCATTGCCATCCGGCGCAACTCGGAAACTCCGCTCCCGCATAAGAAGAGCGCAAAAGCGGCGGAAATCCTCGAGCAGTTGTAGTTATACTCTCAGCATGGCCCTTTCACCCTCGTTTGCGGGCGTAATTCTGGCCGCGGGCGCTTCCACGCGCATGGGACGCGACAAAGCGCTGCTCCCCTGGCGCGGCGGCACATTTCTACTGGCTGCCATTCGCGCCTTACAGCCGGTGACTGAGTTGGTAATCGTAGTCGCGGGAGAAAACGAGGGCAACCTTGCGCCGATTGTGAACGCCGAAGCGGCGTTTCTGGTCCGCAATCCGGACCCCGCACAAGGACAGTTCAGTTCCCTGCAATGCGGCCTGCAAAATGTCCTGAACCACGGACGCGATGCTGCCGTGCTTACGCTGGTGGACCGTCCCGCTCCGTCGGCGGCCACAATCGAGTCTCTGCAACAGGCCTTCTTGGAGGCCGACGAGAAAACGTGGGCGGCAGTGCCGGAGTTTGGCGGCAAGCACGGCCATCCCATTGTGATCGGGCGCGAGATGATCCAGGCGTTCCTGTGCGCGCCGACTTCCAGTTCTGCTCGCGAGGTGGAACACGCCAATCAGGCGCGCATCCGCTATGTCCCCGTAAATGACCCGCTGGTGGTCGCAAATGTTGACACGCCGGAAGATCTCGAAAAGCTTGCTACAGGACCAACTGTTTGAAGGCTGCGACCAAGCTCCCTGCACCCGCTTGCCACTTCATTGAATCCGTGATGGCGCTCAAGCCGGGCCTGGCCGTCTTTGACTGTGACGATACCTTATGGCTCGGCGACTCCGGCGCCGATTTTTTCTATTGGGAAATCGAACGCGGCATGCTGCCGGCGGACGTCGCCCGATGGGCCGTGGCCCGCTACGCCGACTACAAGGCCGGCAAAGTGGACGAGGAAACAATGTGCGGCGAAATGGTTACGATCAACGCCGGCATGCCGGAAGCCCTGTTGGAAGACGCGGCGGAAGAGTTCTTTGCCGGCGTAGTGGAGGGCCGAGGACGGATTTTTTCGGAAATGCAGCAGCTAACGCAGGAATTGAAAAATGCCGGCTGCGAACTGTGGGCGGTTTCTTCCACCAATGTTTGGTCGGTGCGCGCCGGTGTCCGACGCTTTGGCATTCCTCCCGGCAACGTGCTCGGCGTGGCCGTGGACATCGAGAATGGGCTTGCGACGGACCGTCTGGTCCGCGTGCCTACCGACGAAAGCAAGGCACAGGCAATTCGCGAGGTGATCGCCAGACCGGTTGACGTCTGTTGCGGCAACTCAGTCCACGATGCCGCCATGCTGGAGATTGCCAGGCACGCCTTTGCCGTCAATCCGACTCCCGGACTGGAGACGATCGCAAAGGAAAGAGGATGGAAAGTTTATCGGCCGATCGCGCCTAACCGTGAGTAGCTAAGAACCTTATTTAAAGATCTCCTGGACTCTTTCCTTCAGCCAATCCCAACCGCTGACCTGGCGGCGCGGCGGTGTGCCAAAAAAGCTTCTCAGTTTGTCCACTTGTCGGAAGTCAGGTGGGACTTCAAAAAGGGCCGCATCGATCGGGCCGGACTGCAGTTCAACGACCTCGGACCCCCAACTTGATGCGATGGTCCGCGCACGGTCGTGGTCTTTGATTTCGCTTTGCAGAGAAGTGCTCACTCGCACCGGAAACCCGGGTTCCATGCCCGCGCGGTGCACTTCGATCTTGTCCACCCGGTCCACGCAATTCGCGGCCGAGTCCGCCGACACCATGGACGCCACCACGATTCCTCCCAGTCTCTTTTTGGGCTGGCGCCATTCCGGCATGATCGATGTGTCCACGTACCACCCGTCCGTTTGGCTTTCGGAACTGCCGGAGCACGCTTTGGGACTCGCAATACGCTTTTCCCTGGTGATAATGTGGCGCGCGACGTAACCCAGGATTTCTTTCCGCTCTCCTGTATCCACGTGGTCAATCCAGATTTGCAGGACGCCCCCGGAGTCACTCACTTGCTTTGATTTCGCGCCTAGCGGAGTGCCGCGTGAATCGGTTTCATAACTGACAAATTCCTTCGCCTGCAGGTCGAGAACAAACACCCGTTCCCGATCTCCTTCCTGGACAATGCTGGCCATGGGGTAGATTGGCCCCATACGCTCGGGTGTGACTTGCCACTCGCTTCTGAGCCTGTCCGCGGTGACGTATTCCGTCCGAATGTCCGCGAAACCACCAACGGCGACCTGGCGCGTAACAATCTTCACGCCATTCACGGTTGGAGCCGGAAATGCCAGGGAAATCAGAAAAACAAGCAGCCAAGGAGTCGTCATTGCGTTTCCCTTTACCCCCAAAAGGAGAACTTATGAGCGTGTATTGTACTTCAGATAGCCGGTTTGGCGAGAGCTTTTTAGGTCATAACACCATCGCTTTTAGCTTGTTTTTAGCTTGTCGATAACCGCCGCTAGAGCATCAAAGGCCAGGTGCGCGGCGTGACCGGACGCGCTCGGCAAGCCCCCCAGGGCTTCCAGCAGGTGCTCACGCTGCAGGGCGGCGGCTTCCGCCAGGGATTTGCCGTGAATCAATTCCGTCAGGCACGACCCGGCGGCAATAGAAGCCACGCAGCCGCGGGTGCGGTAGCGGACTTGATCAATCTTGCCATCGGAGAGCCTGACCGCCAGTGTCATGATGTCACCGCAAGCCGGGTTCTCAATGCGGACCTCGGCGTCGGCGTTTGGCAAGTCGCCAATGTTGCGCGGATGCTGGAAATGGTCGAGGACTTTCTCTGAGTAACTCACGTGCGGTCCACTCCAGCCAGTATGCCTGAGAACCGGAAAAAGGTTAATCCGGCCGCCGGTGCTGGCCTTCGGGTCCCCTGCTTCACTCTTGACTTTCGCGGCTTCCGGCGTATGCTTACAGTGTACACACCATGACCATACGCACAAAAACTCGCCGCAAGCTCCTTCGCGGGAAACCCGGCCGCCGGCAAAACGTCACCCTTCGCGAAGTCATCCGCAATACGGCCCGCGAATTGTTTGCGAAAGAAGGTTATGAGAGCGTTTCCATGCGCCGCATTGGAACGGAGATTGGCTGTTCGCCCATGGCCATGTACCGCCATTTCGCCAGTAAAGAAGAGCTGCTGCTTTCGATCTGCGAGGAAACGTTCACCGAGATGCTCCGGATCATCGATGCCGGACGCCAGACTCTCGACCCGCCGCTGCTGAGGCTGCGCCGCTGTGTCCGGACCATCATTGACTTTCACGTCAGCCATCCGAACCACTACAAAGTCACTTTCCTGACCGAGGTCCCGCCCGGTCCTATAGCGGAACGCAAGATGGCGATTGCCCAGCGCTCGCTCGACCGTCTGCGGGAAGGCGTGCGGGAGTGTGCCGAAGCCAGAGGGCTGGCCGTGGACGTGGAGGTCACAGCCCAGATCATTCGCGCCGCGATGCACGGCATGGCGACTCTACTCATACTCAAGCTGGACCCGCCGCGCGATCCGGAGCGGCTCAAGCAGGAGCTGATTGCCACGGTAACGCGACCGCTCGAATAGCCTTTTAATGAATCCGCATTGGAGACGGAATCATCTTTACGGTCATGCAGTTTACAGCGTAAGCGGAAGGGCGCGGAATGGGAACGCAGAGCTTAACTGGGACACTCGGCACAACGGTCCCCATAACTGCGTCCAAGCCCCTTATCAATCCCTGGGCCATCGCTATCACAGTAACGCTGGCCACTTTCATGGAGCTGCTCGATACCAGCATCGCCAATGTGGCCCTTCCCCACATAGCCGGCGGGCTGGCCGTGAGTTACGACGAAAGCACCTGGGTCCTCACCAGCTATCTGGTCGCGAATGCCGTGGTGCTTCCCCTCAGCGCGTGGCTGAGCCGGGTCTTTGGCCGCAAGAACTATTACATGACCTGCGTGGCGTTGTTTGTGGCCAGCTCCTTCCTGTGTGGCATTGCGCCCAGTCTGGGTATGCTGATTTTCTTTCGCGTGCTGCAAGGCATTGGCGGAGGTGGTTTGGCCCCGGTGGAGCAAGCCATCCTGGTTGATACGTTCCCGGCAGCGAAACGTGCCGCCGCGTTTGCTCTCTACAGTATGGCCATTGTGACCGCACCGGCCATCGGCCCACCGCTCGGTGGATGGATCACGGACCACTTTACCTGGCGCTGGGTCTTCTTCATCAACGTGCCGATTGGTTTGATCAGCCTGCTGCTCACAAGCCGGTTGGTTTCCGATCCGCCGCAGTTTATCGAAGAGATCAAAGCCGCCCGCCGGCTTGGCAAGCTGAGCATTGATTACTGGGGCATTCTGCTGATCGCGCTGGGATTCGGTTCCCTGGAAATCGTGCTCGATAAAGGCCAGCGTGAAGACTGGCTGGAGAGCCATTTCATTGTCTTCTTTCTGTCCCTGGCCGTGACCGCTCTGCTGGCGGCGATCATTTACGAGTGGCGGCACCATGATCCAGTGGTGGAAATCAAGTTATTCAAGGAGCGAAATTTCGCGCTCTCGAACTTGTTGTATTTCATTTTTGGCTTTTCCCTGTTCGGCAGCACAGTGTTGATTCCGCAGATGCTGCAATCACTCTTTGGCTACACCGCCACGGACGCCGGCCTGGTTCTGGGGCCTGGAGCGCTGATGATTGTGGTACTGGCGCCGATCGTAGTTAAGCTCACTCCGCGTGTCGGCGCGGGCAAACTGATCGGGATTGCGTCGGTCATCATCGGGTTGGCGATGTGGCATTTTGCCTCATTGGATCTCAACACCGACTACCGTACTTTTGCCATGGCCCGGGTCTGGCAGGGACTGGGATTGGCCTTCTTCTTTGTGCCGGTCAGCCAGCTGGCTTATTCCTATTTGCCTTCGAACAAAAACAACAAAGCATCGAGCATCACCAATCTGTTTCGCAATCTGGGCGGAAGTTTCGGCGTGGCTTTTGTCACGACCATGCTGGAGCGCCGGATACAGTTTCATCACAGCGTCATGGCGCAGCACATCACGCCGGACAGCGCAAACTTCCAGCCAACGCTTGACGCAACATCGCAATACCTGGCCAGCATGGGAGCAAGCACGGCCGACGCCACGCAGCAGGCCTACGGCGTGCTTGCCTCCATCGCCCAGAGGAACGCGGCCATGCTGGGATTTCTCGATTGCTTCGTGCTGTTGAGCGTCGTCGCGTTTGTCGGCGTGCCTCTGGCCCTGTTGACCAAAAGGTTCCGGAACCCCGGACAGTCTGGCGGACATTGAGGATGTCGCCGAGAAGGACTATTTTATGAAGCGAGCGTTTGTAATCGTCATCTTGAATTTGATTCTGCTGCCGGTCGCGGTCGCGCAGCAGGGCGCGAACTCGTTCGAGTTGGGCAGCATTACCACGCCGCGCACCATCAATCCGGCCGCCAACAGCAACACTCCCAGTTCGCTTGCAGGACAGCAGCAAAACCCTTTTCTCGGCAGCGTCCCGGATGGCGAGGCCACGGCAACGCCGATCGCGCTCTCCCTGGAAGACGCGATCGGGCGGGGCTTGCGCTTCAATCTTGGCGTGGTTGAGAACCAAATGACGTTGCGCCAGGCGCAGGCCGAGCGGTTGCGCGCGCTGTCGGTGATGCTGCCCAATGCTTCCGCGCTGGTGCGCCAGAATCTGGACAATCTGAGCAGCGTGGCGATTGGGCTGAAGATTCCAGGTCTGCCCGCCTCCACCGGACAGTTCGGCTACCAGGAGGCTTATTTTTCGATTTCAGAAAACGGACTGAACTTTGACGCTGCGTATCGTCTGCGCGCCGCGCGAAGGTCGGCGGAAGCCGTTGCATACTCGCTGTCCGACGCGCGCGACATCGTGGTCCTGGCAGTCGGAACGGCGTACCTGCAGGTGACCGCCAGCCAGTCACGGTTGGAAACCGCCAGGGCGCAACTCGAAGTCGCCCGCACGCTGGAAGCGCAGACCGCGAACCAGGTGCGCTCCGGGCTTTCGCCGGAGATTGATGGCTTTCGCGCTACCGTGCAGCGCCAGACGAACGAACAGCGCGTGACCGTGGGTCAGGCCAACCTTGAAAAAGACAAACTGACGCTGGCGCGGCTCATCGGCCTGCCGCGCGGCCAACAATTCAATCCCATAACGGTAACGCAATATCAACCGTGGAACGGACCGGAACTGCAAGGAGCTTTGTTGGGCGCCCAGCAGTCCCGTTCTGATCTCAAAAGCGCGCAGACCGCGGCGCAAGCGGCTGCTCTCAGCAAGAAAGCCGCCGGATTTGAACGGCTGCCGGCGCTGAGCTTCAACGGATACTACGGCGCCATCGGCACCACTCTCGCCCATTCCAATGACACCTACGCGTTGACCGCTACTGTTTCCCTTCCCCTGTTTACCGGCGGGCGAATCCGGTCCGACGTTCAGGAAAGCGCGGCGCAGTTCCAGCGGAAACAGTCTGAGTATCTCGATCTGGCGGGGCGCGTGGACTACGAAGTACGCAACGCCTTTGTAGATCTCACGGCGGCGGAAGGCGCGGTGCACGTTGCGGAAAACAACAGCCAGCTCGCCCAGAAAACGCTTGAACAGGCGCGCGATCGTTTCGTCAACGGCGTAACCAACAATCTGGAGGTGGTCCAGGCGCAGCAGGAACTCGCCGCTGCCAATGAGAACTATATCTCCAGTCTCTTCGCGCATAACCTTGCCAAGCTCGCGCTGCTGCGGGCGATGGGAAGCGCACAGAAAGATGCAATCCAGCACCTGGGAGGTAAGTAGCATGGCTGCTCCAATTCTTGATTCCGAAAAGAAAACCGCACAAGCCGACGGCAATCACGTTCCTACGCCGAAACTTGTGACTGCGCAGATACCCGAAGCCGCGAATGTCCCGGTCGAAGTTGCAGCCAGGAAAAGTCCTGGTAGATTAGCAATTGTGAAAAAGCATCCCTGGCTGGCGTTGCTTACTCTCTGCGCGGTAGCGGCCGGCTCGGTGTTGGTGGTCCGCTATCTCGGCTCCTATGAGTCCACCGACGACGCGGAAGTGGATGGCCATCTCAACCCCATCAGCGCGCGAATCAGCGGCACCATCGTCAACGTCAATCCGGACGTTCTGAACAATCATTACGTCGCCGCGGGTACGGTGCTGGCGGAAATTGATCCGGCAGACTTCCAGGCTGATGTGGCCCGGGCACAGGCCGAATTCCAGCGCCTGCGGGCCAGCGCTGCTTCGGCGCATCAGGACGTTGGCGTTGTCTCCTCCAGCAGCACCGGCAGGCTGGAAGTTGCGCGCTCCGCTGTTACGGAAGCGTTCGATGGAGTGAGCTCAGCCAAAGCCGCTCTGACCGCCGCGCAGGCGCGAGTCACGCAAGCGGAAGCCAACTACACGCGCGTTGAAGCCGACCGCCAGCGCTATGAACGGCTGCTGGCCAAGCGCGAGATTTCTCAATCTGAATATGACCGCATCGCCACGCAGGCGGCAACGGACCACGCCGCCGTGGACGCCGCCCGCGCCGACTACACCTCCGCTCAGAAAGGAATAGACCAGGCCGAAAGCCGGCTGGCGCAACGGAAGTCTGATCTGCTGGCGGCGCGTTCGGCGCCCGAGCAGGTCGCGTCTTCCCAGGCAAGAGCGGCAGCGGCCATTTCCGAAGCGGACCGCGCGCACGCGCAACTCACCACCGCGGAGTTGAATCTCAGCTACACCAAAATCATGGCGCCGGTCAGCGGTATTGTGGGACGCAAGTCCCTGGAAGTCGGCCAGCGCATACAACCGGGACAACAACTGCTGATCATCATTCCGGTAGATGACATTTGGATTACCGCCAATTTCAAAGAGACCCAGCTGCGGAAAATGCATCCGGGACAGCCGGTCACGGTCCACGTGGACTCGTATAATCGCGACTATCACGGCCAGGTCGACACGCTGGCCGGCGCCACCGGCTCCCGTTTCTCGCTCCTTCCCGCCGAAAACGCAACAGGAAATTATGTACGGGTCGTCCAGCGCATCCCGGTCAGGATTGTGCTCGATCCGAAAGAGAACAGCGACCACCTGCTGCGGCCCGGCATGTCCGTGGAGGCCACCGTGAAGCTGCGGGGCCAATAGCCGGCGGCCCCGCGCTTATAATCGCAGTCATGCCAGACGATCACGTTCCGCGGCGAGTTGCAGCTCTGCAACCCAGCATCAGTATCACGCTCCGCGATCTCGGCCTGCTCGACCGGCTGGCGGCTTGCACCAAATACTGTGTTGAGGCCTGCCCGGAGATCGCCGAGTTGGGCTGCGTTATCGTCGAAGACTCCTGGACAGCCAAAGCGAGCGAGATTCTGGCGGCGAAACCGGACTTGGTCATGGCGTCCGTTCCCTATCAGGTTGAGTCGCTTACGGAGATCATGAAGTGCGGCATACCTTTCATTGCGATGGCCCCGAAGTCTCTGGCGGACGTCTATGCTGACATGCTCTTGATCGCCCGTATCATGGGCGCGCCGGATCGCGGTGCCGCACTTGTCCAGCGGATGAAAGCTGAAATCGAGACAGTACGAGAACAGACAGCGGGAGCACCCAGGCCCCTGGTCTATTGTGAAGAGTGGGGCAAGCCGCTGATTTTTTCGCAACCATGGGTGGCCGAACTGGTGGACGCTGCTGGTGGGCGCTTTCTCGGCGAACCGGGCAAGCAGACCACGGCCGAATCGGTTCTGGCGGCGGACCCAGACGTGATGATCGCCGCCTGGTGCGGGGCGGGCGACCGGGTTCCCCTGGAAAAGACCATTGCCCGTCGCGGATGGGATGAAAGCAAAGCCGCTGCCGCCGGTCGCGTGTACTGCGTCCAGGACGAACTCTTGAACACACCTGCCAGCAATTTGCTGGACGGACTGCATGCGCTGGCTGCCGCGATTCACCCGGAATTGTTTTTAGTTGAGATAGGACTCCGGAGGATCCTGCCGCATTCCGAACGGAGTGAGAAATCCCTACCGGCTTCGGAAGTTATAGGGTGAATGCGGTCGAACCTGATCCTCATTCCGAACGGAGTGAGGAATCCCTATCCCCGTCGGAGATTGGTGGGTGAGTGGGCACGAACCGGGAGAGCTTTTTAGTCCATAGGGATCCCTCGCTTCGCTCGGGATAAAGAAAAAACCAGGTACAGAATCAAAGATGAAGCTCGTAGTCGCAGCCCTCATAGTTCGCGATAGCCAGGTCCTGATCTGTCAGCGCACCAAAAACCAAGCGATGCCTTTGCGATGGGAGTTCCCCGGCGGTAAGGTTGAACCCGGAGAAACGCCGGTGGAAGCGATGCGCCGTGAACTGGAAGAAGAACTGGGCATTCGCGCACGCATCGGCCCCCAAATTGCCGCCGTGCAGCATACCTATCGAAATGGAACTTCCGTGGACCTGCGTTTCTATCTGGTGCAACGGTTCGATGGGGAGATAGTGAACCGCATCTTCCATGAGGTGCGCTGGGTCAACCCGAAAGACTTTCCAACCTACGACTTTCTGGAAGCCGATGTTGAACTGGTCAAGAACATAGCAAATGGGACTCTCGAACTCACTGGCCCCGATTTTACTGACCAACCATCGCCCAGGTAATCGAAAGGCCGATCAGGATCGCCGTTGTGACCCACGCAATTATGTTGAAGATCCGGCTGTTCACGTATTTTCCCATCAGGCTGCTTTTATTGATCAGCAAAAGCATGTAAATAAGGACCGGTGGCAGCAGCACTCCGTTCAGCACCTGGGAAAGTACGGACACTTTGATCAGCAGCCGGTTTGGAATAAACATGACGGCGACAGCGCCGGCCCCTACCAGAATAGTGTAGAGCCAGTAAAAAACCGGGGCTTCGCTGAATTTCTTGTCGAGTCCGGATTCAAAGCCCAGCCCTTCGCACACGGTATAAGCGGTGGAAAGAGGAAGGATTGAGGCGGCGAAGAGTGAAGCGTTGAACAGGCCTGCTCCAAACAGCAGGAAGGCATACTCGCCGGCCAGCGGCTTCAAAGCGCGGGCGGCATGGGCGCCATTCTCAATGTTGTGCTGTCCTGCAACGTACAAGGTTGCCGCGCAGGCGACAATGATGAACCAAGCAACCACGTCCGTAAAAACGCAACCCAGAATCACGTCCAGCCGGGAAGTTTTGTATTCCCGGGCGGTAACTCCCTTCTCCACGACAGAGGCTTGAAGATAAAACTGCATCCACGGGGCAATCGTGGTGCCAATCACGCCAATCAGCATGTAGATGTAACCCTTGTTCGAAAACACGTGGCGCGACGGTGGCGCGACCGTGGCGCGCAACGCGTCCGGCCAGTTCGGGTGGGCGAAAAAGCCGGCGACGATATAGCACACATAGAAAAAGGAAGCGGTCAGGAAAATTTTCTCCACCGACTTGTAGTTGCCTTTGGTTACCATCAGCCACACCAGCCCCGCCGCTATTGGAACGCTGATGTACTTCGAGACATCGAAAAGTTCCACGCTGGTCGCGACCCCGATGAACTCCGCCACCACGTTCATGAGGTTGATCGCCACCAGCATGACCATCATCAGAAACGTCGCCCGGAATCCGTACTCTTCCCGGATCAGGTCGCTGAGCCCTTTGCCGGTGACCGCCCCCATGCGGGCGGACATCTCCTGAATCACGATCAAGGCCAGGGTAATGGGGATGAGGCTCCAGAGGAGAGAATGTCCAAATTGAGCGCCCGCAAGCGAGTAGGTGTAGATGCCACCGGCATCATTGTCAACGTTTGCGGTAATGAAACCCGGGCCGACGACCGCGAGGATCAGCAGGGTCCGGGTTTTCCAGCTCTTGAGCCATCTCATTGGACACGTACATACGCAAATCTAAGTCCGCTTGGGCAGAATAAATGACCGTGCAAGAAAAGAACAACAGATCGCGGCAAAATATTTACGGAAAGGTCAGAGCCGGCTGCGCAAAATGCTGATCACGTCGTCCGCCGTGATGACGCCGGTCAACTGCTTGTGCTCATCCACCACCGGCAGGGCGAGCAGATTGTACTTGTCGAACATCTCCGCGACCTCTTTCTCGCTGGCGCCCGCTTCGCAATAGATCACGTGCTCTGGAGTCAGCGAAGAAAGCCTGGTTCCGGCCGGGGCCAGCGCCAGGGAGACCAGGGCTACGGACCCGACCAAAGTCTCATTCGCTTCCACCAGGTAAATACTACTGATGGTTTCCACTTCCCCTTCAAAGGCGCGCAGCCGGTCAATGGCATCGCCCACAGTTGCGTCCGGAGGCAGGGCGATATAGTCGGTCGTCATGTGCCCGGCCGCTGTGTTTTCGTGAAAAGCCAGCAACTCCGAAACTTCCTGGCGCTCTGCCGGCTCCATCTCTTCCAGGATGTCGTCTGAAGTCTCTTGCGGCAAGTCGCCGAGCAGGTTGGCGGCGGCGTCGGGGTCCATTTCTTCGACGATGTCGGCGGCCTTGTCGGAATCAATGGAGGTCATCAAGTCGACCTGCATCTTGGGATCAATCTCTTCCAGCGCTTCCGCGGCAACGCCTTGATCCAGAGACTCAAACACCGCTCCGCGTTGGGCCGGTGCCAGCGTCTCCAGGATGTCGGCTATATCGGCAGGATGGAGTTTGGACAAGCGGCCATATTCAAGCTTCAACCGGACGCGGCGGGCCGGGTCAGTCTCAATCAGGTCGACCGCCTCCCAGGGGATCATTTTCTCCGGCATGCGGCTGGCCAGGGCTTCCACAGCGCCTTTCGGCGCCAGCCCCTTGAGCAGGCGGCGGACTGCGCCGCGCAGACCGATGTCCACCCGGCCGATCCTGAGCCTGATGTTGCCGTTGATCTGCTCGGGAAGCAGGTCCACGTCATTCACGCGCACGACCTTGCGGCCTGAAACATCAATGATTTGCTGGTCGAGCAGGTCGCGCTCCAGAAACAGCAGGCCGTCTGAGCTGACCAGGGGAGACCACTCCTGCGCCTTGCCTCGTGCCTTAATCACACCGCCCTGCAGAGAGATCACGTCCTTGGCCGCAAGCAAACGGTCGCCTTCCGAAGTCTTGACAATCAAATCAGAAATGCACGCAGGATCATGCTGCGGAGAAATCGCTGCTTCGCGCACGCGTCCGGCCACGCTTCCCGACCCATCATGGACCGGGGCGCCGAGTATGCTCGAGAGTGCGATTTCCGCAACCATAAACGTCCCTCACGGCAGAATACCGGATGCGCTTTGTCGTGGCCAGCCAATTCGCAATTTAACGGCAAGAATCGGGTCGTTTCAGGTGCTTGCGACCGCTAGATTTTCGTGCTGCAGCGGCGAAACCGGCGAAAAAACTGAATCTAACCGACTGCCAAACGATTCTGTAGTTACAGGAGAGCCCGCATGGCCATTCAAGTCACAGACCTTCACCTTCTGCGTGACCAGTTGCTGGTGCGCAGACAGAAACTGGAGACCGCAGTAACCAAATCGCAGACCGCCAATCTGGTCCAGTTGCTGGAACAGGTTGACCGGGCGCTGGAGCGGGTTGACGTCGGCTCTTACGGACTGTGCGAAGTGTGCCACGACACGGTGGAAGCGCCGCGGCTGCTGGCCGATCCATTGGCCAGCGTATGCCTTGGCTGCCTTAATCCCGAGGAGCAACGCGCTCTGGAACAAGACCTGGAACTGGCGGCACGAATCCAGGCCGGCCTGCTGCCGGCGCGCGACTATTCCGCCGCCGGCTGGAATGTCGCTTTCCATTACGAATCGGCGGGCGCGGTCAGTGGCGACTATTGCGACTTGATGGCTGAAGGCAAGAGTCTGTACTTCATGATCGGCGACGTCTCCGGTAAAGGCGTCGCAGCCGCCATGCTGATGGCCAACCTGCATGCCATGTTCCGGGCTCTGGTTCCCGCGGGACTGCCTTTGGAGCAGTTGGTGGAAACAGCCAATCGCATCTTTTGTGAGAGCACCTTGCCTATGCAGTATGCAACTCTGATTGCCGGGAAAGCGGACGATTCCGGTGTGGTAGAAATCTGCAACGGAGGCCATGTTCCGCCGTTTCACGTCAGTCCCGGCCAGGTGACCAGCATTCGGACTTCAACTGTTCCCGTGGGCCTGTTCTGCGACCAGAAGTTTTCCACCACGCGGATTCACGCGGCTCCCGGTGACCATCTGGTGCTCTACACCGATGGTGTCTCCGAAGCCGAGGACGCAAACGGCACGTCGTACGGCGCAACCGCGCTGCCCGGACTGCTCGGACAAAGTGGCGGACGTGGTCCCCGGGAAGTCGTGGACCGGTGCATCAAAGATCTGGCGGCCTTCCGCACGAGTTCTCCTCGCCTGGATGACCAGACCCTGCTGGTGCTGCATTTTTCGCCATTCCCGAACTGAGGGTCAGTGCAATCTACTGGCGCGGGCCACCGCTGATCAAAGGAAAACCAGTCCGAAAAACTCGACAGCGAAAGCGGCCCCGGTGGCGACGGAGTTTGCATGCCGTGACATGGCCGACGGCCATTTGACCTTCTTCACGTCAGCATAAGTAAGTGTTGTGGACCGGCCCTTATTGATGAGGACAAACGCATCCGCATTTGCCTCGCTAATGGAACCTTGCAGACGGCGCTCATCGTAGGTTTCGATGGTAACGCTACGGCGCCGCTGCACGCATTCAGCCACCTTTTTCTTGACTGCGGTAATGTGCTTCTGGTCAGGTCCGGGAGCAGCCCAGATCGGGGAGCAAGCAAGCGTCAAAACTGCCAGATATGCAATGAGTTTCTTCATGGACAAATACCCCTCCGTTACAAGCAAACTCTTGCAGACGTGGCAGGAAGCGAGCAATACACCGCCGGTAAATAAAAAGTCAATTCTGTCGCACCTGACGATCAAACTGCTGATTCCAAAAGGCCAGCTCCGCCCGGAGAACCTCGGGAATTGTGGAGGTGTTTCATTCGCTCCAGCGGACCATTTTCGCTTCCATCAGACGAAGAATCAAAAATGACCCGCTATCTTGTGGTGGCAGTTTGACTTTTCGTCGCTGTCTAGGCAAACTACGTTCTTCGCCCAGCCGTGACATGCGTCCCTATATTATTAAGAAGAAGCCCGGCTATGGCCGGGCACACAGGGTGGACCGCCACGTGAAAAACCGGGTTTCGTACTCGCTGGCTTCGACACTGGAAAGCGTCAATACGGCCGAGCAAAAGGCCTTTGAAGTTGCTGCCAAGGCGGGGTTCGGCGAGGACGAGCAATACCATATCGCGATGGCGGTGCGGGAAGCCGCCGTCAATGCCGTGCTGCACGGCAATGGTTATGATCCCGACAAGAAATTTCTGGTGGCGTATGAGATGACTCTGGAGTCCCTGGTCATCACCATTGCCGACCAGGGCAGCGGGCTCGACCTCAAGTGTCTTACGGACCCGCTGGCCCCGGAAAACCTGATGAAGCAAACCGGGCGCGGCATTTTCCTGATCCGGTCCTTTATGGACGAAGTGAAAATCCGGGACATGCATCCGGGCACAGAGATCACATTAATTAAGCACGTGGGCCATAAGGCCGCGAATGCCAAGGAGGAATCAAAGTGACAATGAAAGCAAACATCCGGCCGGTGGATAAAGTCACCATCGTTGACCTGAGCGGCCGCATCACCCTCGGAGAAGGCAGCGTGGTGCTGCGCGACGCCGTCCGCGACCTGGTCAGCAAGGGGAAAACCAAAATCCTGCTTAACCTGGGCGACGTCACCTACATTGATAGCTCCGGCATTGGCGAACTGGTCAGCGCCTTCACCACGGTGCGCAACCAGGGCGGCGAACTCAAGCTGCTCAAACTGACCAAGAAGGTCCATGACCTGCTGCAGATCACCAAGTTGTACACGGTTTTCGACATCAAAGACGACGAAGCCGAAGCAGTCAAGGCATTCAAGTAACTCTGTCCGGGCGGGGACGACCCGCCCGCTGCGGCTTTGCCATGCCCAGAATCTCCCGTTTAGACCGCTCTCAAGTGAATGACGAAGTGGCGCACATCTATGACCACTTCATGAAAGTCCGTGGGAACATTCCCAATATGTTCCGCACCGTGGCCCACCGTCCGGAAATCCTGCGCACCATGATCGGCCACTTTCGGGCGGTCATGGAAACCGGCACCGTACCAGCGAAGTTGAAAGAACTGGTGATTGTCCGGACCAGCCAGATCAACGGCTGCCAGTATTGACTGGCGTCACACACCGTCTTGGCAAGACGGCTCGGTTGGACAGACGATCAGATCAAGAATCTGGCCGGCTTTGAAAGGCGCCCGGATTTCACGGACAGAGAAAAAGCCGCGCTTCGCCTCGCCGAACGCGTGACTCATGACGCTCGCACCGTGGATGACCAGCTTTGGAATGACGTCCGTCAGCACTTTGACGAAGGCGAGATCGTCGAGTTGCTCTGCGCTATCGGGCTGTTTAATTATTTCAACCGCTTCAATGATGCGCTGGCTATGGAGCCGACTGCTTCCAAAACCCCGAGCGGGAGCGAGGGGTCCCTATAAGCCGCGAAGGTCTTAAGGGCAATTCGCGAAAATTCGCGGCTGGCCTTGATTTTCCCCGACGCGAGAGAATTCTCTCACTCCAGTCCCGTCTTCAGAGCAGGCGCAAATCTCGCGCCGTACAGGAAAATCACTCCTGACAGTGCCGCTGCCGCAAATGCCGCCCAGAATCCGACTTGGAGGCTGGTGTGGTCGGAAATTTTTCCAATCAGGTAAGGTGAGCACGCGTCTCCGAGCAGGTGGATCACGAAGATATTCACCGCTAGAGCGAAGGACCGTATCCTGGCGTCCACAGAATTCACCACCGCAGCATTGGAAGGCCCGGTCACGATGAGCAGGAAGAAGACTGCCACAAAGATGATAGGGAACATCAGCTTCCCGGCGACGTAGACTGCCATGACCATGAAGGGAACCGCAATGATCATGTTTACTCCGGAGAACGTATAGTACGCCCCGGCTTTGCGCTTGAGTTGCCGGTCGCCCATCCAGCCTCCGATGAGCGTGGCCACAATGCCGTTGACTGCGGCGATCAAACCGAAGACTACGGCAGCGCGGGAAACCGAGAGCCCGCGCAACCGCACCAGAAACGTTGGAATCCATACCTGAAGCCCGCCCACGGCGAATGTGTAGGCGGCCATGCCGAGGCTCGCGGTAATGAATGCGCCGTTCGTCAACAACCCTTTGAGCGTTGAGCGCTCCAGAGAAATGGCTCCGGCTTCCGGCTTGCCGCGTGGCGGCTCGGGTAGGAGCCACAACAGGAAAGCCAGGACAAATCCGGGAATGCCCGCCATCATGAAAGGCGAGCGCCATCCAAAGTGCTCGCCCAATGGCCCACCCAGAGCGATCCCCAGGGCGCTGCCCAGCGGCAGGCCAAGAAAGAAGATGGAAAGCATGCGGCCGCGGCGTTCCACGGGAAACGAGTCGGCAATCAGCGTAGGTGCGATGGCCGCGTAACTGGCTTCGCCGATTCCCACAATCGCGTGCCGGAACAAGAGCTGATCGTAATCGCGAACCAGCCAGGTAAGGAAAGTGAAGCCGCTCCAAACGGCGATGCCCAGGACCACAATGTTTTTACGCGGAAAACGGTCGCCCAGCCAACCAACCAGGGGCGCTGCAACCATATAGACAACAAAGAAAACGCTGGTCAGCTTTCCGACTTGCGCGTCCGTAAGATGAAATTCCGCCTTCACCAGCGGCTGTACCCCGAACAGCACGTTCCGGTCAATATAGTTGAGAATGTTCAGCCCGGTCAGCACCGCGAGCATCAGGCGGGGATAGAGTTTCGGCTGCATCGGCAGGGGCATTACACGTTGAGG
>Ga0210407_10001625_pt1 | contig 20637 bp, 14 predicted proteins | sample IncBWC27MmetaG_FD_150860 | JGI IMG/M metagenome (GOLD analysis project Ga0210407, IMG submission 150860) | Forest soil microbial communities from Barre Woods Harvard Forest LTER site, Petersham, Massachusetts, United States - Inc-BW-C-27-M | ecosystem: Environmental > Terrestrial > Soil >... | reverse complement strand
CGTGCTGGGCGAGGTGGATGGTTTGGAGGAGGGTTTGGGCGAGGTAGGCGACGGTGCGGGCGGTGCGAGGTTTGATGTCGCCGCAGACGACCGCGGGGAGGAGACGGCCGAGGGCGGCAGCGAGGTCGTTGGCGGAGAGGTATTTGCCGGAGAAGAAGAAGGCCAGATCGTTGGCGAGAATATCGGTGGAGTGGGAGCGGGATTCCTGGCGGGCATGGAAGAAGCAGAAGTGCGGGTGGTGGGGGGAACGCGGGGTGAGGCATTGGCGGTGGTCGGAGAAGGAGAAACGACACAAAGAGACGCGGTCCTGTGGATGGATAGAGGACATGAGATGCTCCTGATTTAGATTTTTTTGGGTAGAAATGAAAACGCCCCGGTGAGACCGGGGCGCAGCTTTCAACGGGGAGATTATAACGGAATCGTAAGATTAGAGTCAAGATAAATTAGAAGGGCCAAACGCCGCAGCCTTAGGCGCGAGGACTGCGGTGCTGGGTGGCTTGCCTCGCTGATTCAAGACCGGGCGACAGGAATTTGCCGCCCAATCAAATGTAAACTGCGTGCCCCAAATGCGCCATAAACATGAAAAAGAAGAGATCTGTGGGTTGTGAATGGGCTAGGTCAAGAGTGCTCCGAATCACTCCTGGTTCCAACTCTTGATATTGAATATGCAACCCCACCATCGCTTTGGGATCGGTAGCTTCCGGGAATCTGCTTGCGGCAATCTTTTTAGTATCGGCGTGCTTCCCAGTGAGGTAGGTAACCGTCGCTCGTCGTGCAGTTTTGGGGTCACATTGGTAAGTCAAACCGATAGCATCTTCGTCCGGAAAGTTTGCAGACTTTTGGCCTTCGAAAGGAGAGGTTGGGTCATACTTTGCTTGCTGTTTGTCGTAATGCCTGAGACCCCAAAATTGGGCCTTTTTGTTCACGTAGGTCCATTCGTGCAAAGTAGTGGGCAGGGCCCTTTGTCCTTCCGTGCGGTGCATCCTCGTTAGCATTTCTTGCAAGAATTGCTTACTTGTTGATACGAGCACCACGCCCTTCTCGGGGAACGTAATGAAAAAGGTCCATACGTCTCGCTCTTCTTGCTCTTCAAATACCGCAACCTTTTGTCCTTGAACCTCCTCAATTCGCACTGCGACTCGGGCGGCGTCCTTCATGAACGCATCTCGATGGTCTTCGAGGTCCTCCTCAAAAATAGCTACGGCACAGCCCTCAAAAGGCAATTCACCCAGGCCCGCCGGAGGCCGGAAGTGGCGAGAACCCTCAAGCGCAAATAACACTTTCTTGCCTTCAAGATGCCTTTCAAGAACGCCCTTACCGAAACCGAACAACCCGAGTGTTAAGCCTTCGAAGTCTTTCTCCAACTCCTCGCTCATGACCTCATGGTCCTTGTAGTCGTGCTGATCGACTACAAAGTTCGACACCCACAATGGACCATTGGCAACCTGAAGAGTTTCGGTATCGGGAGGAAGCCATGAGAGCACTCGTTCAAGGTCCAGTGAGCCGCGAATCGTCCCCGAACTGGGACTTGTCTGTCGGGTGGTGCAACCGCTCATGCCGCTCATAATGATGGCGGCGACGCACAAAATGCGGCGGATATTCTTAGCGTTCCTCATCGCACCGAGTATTCCATGTCATTGTTTCTATCATAGTTCGATGTAAGTTCTGATTGGTCGGGCAATCGGAAACTAGCCAGCCGCCCAAGTTTCGGCTGTCTGGAGAGTCACACAAGAATCAAGTCAAACTGTGATGCTTGTCGAGGAGTCGCGCAGCATGCTGCGCGACTACAAGGAGAAAGAAAACGGCGCGAGATTACGGAGGTGCGTCAGTCGGAGGCGGCGGCGGAGGGTTGGGGGATGGCGGATTGTTGGGGTGGGAGGACGAGGAGTTTTTCGGGCTTGGGGATGGGCTTGAGGACGAGAGGCCGGGCGAGGCCGAGTTCGAGGAGGTGTTTGGCGGCGGCGAGGCGGGCGGCGGACTCGGCGGAATCGTCGAGGCCGGGGACGCGGAGGAGGAGGGCTTCGCCGGATTTTTCGGCGCGGAGGCCGGAGACAGATTCGATGCCGGATTTGCGAAGTGCGCGGGCGAGGCGAAGGAGGCCAGCGGCGGTGCGGATTTTTTGTTGCTGCGACTCGGGAAGCTGGGCGAAGGCGCTATTTTTTGGTTTGGGTTCGGGGCCGCGATGGTAGCGGACGGACCAAGCCAGGGTTTCCCATTCCTCGCGGGACCAGCCGGGCGGAACTTTGAGGCTGAGCAAAAACTTTCGAGCGGCCTTTTGTGGGGACTTTCCATCGCCCGCGCCGGTGCGGTGGAGGCGCGCGGCGGCGCGGAGGATGCGGCTCGAGGATTCGTCGACGAAAAGGGAGCCGGCTTCGACGCGGCGGAGGGCGTCGAAGAGGGCGATGGCGATGCGGGAGACTTGCGAAGTGCGGCGGGGGCGCGTGTCCGCGGCGCGGGCGGTGGCGCGGAGGCGGGCCGTGGCCGCGGCTTCGAGGCGACCGTTGTGGGGCAAATTGCTGCGCCATTCGTTCCAGAGGCTGGTCTTGCCAAGGGTGAGCTGGCGATAAGTTTCGATGCGCTCGCGGCGTTCGCGAGCGATGATTTCGTCCCAGGTCTTGCGGGCGTCTTCGGGTTCGGCGGCGTCGGCTTTGTGGATCATGGCGGCGAGGACGTCGAGATCGTGGACGTCGCCGAGAAGATCCTGGAGGCGTTTGAGATTGTCGCTCCACGCGGCGTAATGTTCGGGCAAGAGATTCTCGACGGTGTAGCGGAAGCGCTTGAGGCCGATGCGGAGAGCGTGCCAGGGCTTGGGTTTTTCGGTGCGCAGGGCGCGGGAGTGGAGTTCTTTGGCGTCTTCGAGGCGTTCAAGGGCGAGACACTCGGCGGCGAGGCTGGCGACGGGAACGAGGCGCGCACGCTGGCGGAGATGGCGCTCGAGACGGGTCCAGAGTTTTTCATCGAATTTGTGGGCGAAGCGGAGGGCGCCTTCGCGGAGTTTGGGCTCGCTGGACTCGAAGGCGGCGTGGAGTTGTTCGCGGAGGGGATCGCCGCTGGGACCGAGCTTGCCGACCCAGGCGTCCATAACTTGCGCATCGCGAAGATCACCAAGGCCGCGGAAAAGTTTGCGGGCGGCTTTGCGCATGGCGGGCCAGGCGGGGTCGGTGTCTACCTCTTCCATGACGGAGGCCAGAGAGCGGCAGCGGCGGATGGCCACGCGCAGCTTGTGGACGGCGTCCACGTCAGGAGCGGCGCGGACGCTTTCCATTTCTTTCTGTACGCGATCCATCCAATACGCCAGACCCCGGTGCTCGGAGCGAGCGCCGGAGGGAATGGCAGAAACGGTAGCCATCAACAACCTCGTCACGAAACGCGTTCGATGTCCCAGTGGGATGGGACCCCTGTCGAACACGGCCCTATAGAGTAGACCTTGGGCGGAGGTGCGTCCAGTCGAGTGCCTGTGGGAAAAGTTCGGGGAGCATGCGTAGGAGAACCAGACCCATGATGGCGGCCATGACGGCGGAGATGAGGAAAATACGGGAGGGATCGGGGTGGCCGAGGCGGAGCATGGCGTATTGGGCGATGGGCTGGAGAGCAACTCCGACGAAGGAGAGAAGGTTGGCGGCGGCGATGGTGCGGCCTTTTTCTTCGGGCTTGGGGCGGTGCTGGATGAGGGCGTTGACGGGGACGACGTAAAAGCCGCTGGCCAAGCCGAGCAGGGCTAGTTGGATGAGGACGGTGAGGTAGCCGAGGTTTGGTCTGCAGAGGAGCGCGGCCATGAGGAAGATGCCGAGGAGGCCGGGGAGGACCATGCCGGTCTCGATGCGCTTTTTTGAGACGAGGCCGGCGAGGAAGCTGCCGACGCCGATGCCGAGGCTGAGGCTGGCGAGGAGGTAGCTGCTTTTGGTTTCGTCGACGTGGAGGACATCGGTGGCGTAGAGGACGATGTTGAGTAGGAGGAGGGAGCCGAGGAACCAGAAGAAAGTGTTGGCGACGACGGCCATGGAGAGGACGGAGTCGCGGCGGATGCGGCCGAGTTCGCGGAAAAATTCGCCGGGGACGTTCCAATCGAATTTAAGGGAGGGATTGGCGGCGGGGACTTTGCTGATGCCGAGGCTAGCGAGGAGGCCGAGGACGGTGAGGGTGAGGAAGACGATGCCGGACCAGAATTGGCGGCCGTGAAACGTTCGCGCAAGGAAAGCGCCGGCGAGGGCGGCGATGATGGCGGAAAGGAGCGTGGTGAGTTCGATGATGCCGTTGCCCCAGCTGAGTTTTTGTTCGGGGAGAAGTTCGGGGAGGAGGCCGTATTTGGAGGGGCCGAAGATGGCGCCGAGGGTGGATTCGAGGAAGAGGCCGGCGGCGGCCAGGTCGAGGCGGTTGATGGCGAGGGCGAAGGTGACGAAGGACATGATGAGGAGTTCGAAGAGCTTGGTGCCGATGGTGACGCTGCGTTTGCTGTATTTGTCGGCGAAATAGCCGCCGGGGATGGAGAAGAGGAGGAAGGGAACGGCGAAGAGGAGCGGGACGATGACGACGAACCAGAGGTCGCGGCGGTCTTTGGAGAAGGCGGCTTCGAGGACGAGAAAGCTGACGAGCCATTTGAGAACGTTGTCGCTGAAGGCCCCTTGGAATTGAGCGGCGATGAGGGCCCAGAAGCCGAAGAGGCGAGGGGAGTTTGGAGTTTGGGGCATGCGGTGGCGGAGTTTAGCGAGTTGGGGGAGCGGGGGCAAGCGGGGGGAACGGCTTGAGAAGCGGGCGGTGGCGTGTTATTTTTAGTTGCTGATCAAGTTGGTGGCCCGGAGTGGCGGAACTGGCAGACGCGCCGGACTCAAAATCCGGTGGCCGCAAGGCCGTGTGGGTTCGACCCCCTCCTCCGGGACCATTTTTTTCACACCTGTAATTCAATTCAACATTTTGATTGACCGCTAGTTGTTTGCTGCGGCTGCTTTTTGTGCGGGGCCGGATAAGAGGTCGATGACCAATTTATTGAATTTGGGGAGGTCGAGGTCTGTTTGGACGTGGACGAGGGCTTCGCCGAGGCCGGGTTGGTCGCCGGGATTCCAGACGAGGGTGTTGCCGTAGCCGGCAGTGTGAGAAATGTCCATGTCCATGTAGAGTTGCTCTTCTTTGGTGATGATGGTGGGATCGAGCCAAGCGGCGGCGGCGAGTTCGTCCCAGAGGAATTCTTCGTCGGAGAATTTGGCGATGTACTGGGCGGAGGGGGTTTTAGATTTGGCGATTTCATCGATCATGGACTGGGTGAATCTGGTTTTTACAGAGATGTCGACCGTGGTGATGGTGATTTTCTTCCACGGGGCGCGAAGGGTGATGTGGACGGCTTCGGGGTCGAACCAGAAATTGAATTCGCGGCGGTTGGAAGTTTTCCATGTGGGTGGAACTTCGGGGGCGATGCTTCCGCCCATGATGACGAGTTCCTTGGCGAGTTCGGGGGCTTGCGGGTCGAGGCTGATGACTTGCGCGAGATTGGTGAGCGGGCCGCCGGCGTAAATGGTGACTTCGTGGGGATATTTGTGGAGCATGCGAATGATGAAGTGGGCGGCGTCTTCAGACTCGGGCTTGAGAGTGGGATTGCCTTCGGGGAGATCGGGAACGACGAAGGGATCGTGATAGGGAATTTTGAACTTCCCGTTGCTGCCATTTTCGTTCCAGGCGCCCTGATAGCGGACCTTGCCGTAGAGCTTGGACCAGCGGGCGATTTCTTCCTTGGTGTTGACGAGAGGGAAAACGGCACCGGGATAGACTTTTACGTTGGAGTGCTGGGTGAGTTCGAGCATGCGCAGGGTGTGAGCGACTTCTTCGTCGCGCCACTGGTCGCCGCTGACGATGGTAATGCCGAGAGTGTTGACGTCCGGGGATTGCAGGAGCATGAGCATCGATTGCTGATCGGTGGTGGCGGGGCCGCGGGCGTCTTGATCGATAATGAGTTTTCTTTTTGTTTGAGCGAAGGATGGGCTTGCGAGGATTAAAAGCGCGAGTGAGAAGAGAAAAGTGGAACGGAATCGCATTCGAAGGCTCCCGATTGGCCGCAAGCAGAGCTGCGGCAGATAATGAAACGAATGAGGGGCAAAAGGCCTCGCGGAGCATACTCGTGGCGTGGGCAGGATGTCGAGCGGGAACGAGGGGCAATGAAAAAGGGGCAGAGGCGTTTTTGTAGAAAAAAGGTGACATATCATTAAAACGGTTTAATATGGGCCGTTAGCGATGACCGGATTCATGTGTGATCAGGGTGTGGCCGGCGAAAGCACTTGGGAGGAGTTTTATGGCTGGACTGCGATGGGTGGTGGTTCTCGGCGTAATTGTCTTAGCAGGTGGCAATCTGTCGGCTGTGTTTGCTCAGGATGCGGAGCCCGATTCTGGCAAAACCTTTCTACACAAGAATTGGCAACTACAGTCGGCGTGCGAGGTGAAAGCGCGCGGCGAGCAGATTTCGACGGCGGGATTTGATGCTGGCGCGTGGCACAAGACAGATGTGCCGTCGACGGTGGTTGGGGCACTGGTGAACGACAAGACGTATCCCGATCCGGACTATGGAAGGAATTTCAAGTCGATTCCGGGAATGAATTATTCGGATAAGAGTTTTTTTGCGAATCAGGATATGCCGAAGGGAAGTCCGTTCGCGTGCGCGTGGTGGTTCCGGACGGAGTTTGCCGGTCCTGCCGACGCGGCAGGGAAGACAGAGTGGCTGCATTTTCTGGGGATCAACTACCGCGCGAACATCTGGGTCAACGGCAAGAAGATTGCGCAGGAGAAAGATGTCGCGGGAACGTACCGGAGTTACGAATTTGAAGTGACCAAGATGCTGGTGGCCGGAAAAATGAATGCGCTGGCGGTGGAGATTTTTGCGCCGAAGAAAAATGATTTGGGGATTACGTGGGTGGACTGGAACCCGACGCCGCCGGACAAGAACATGGGGATTTGGAAGGAAGTGTTCTTGTCGGAGAGCGGGAACGTGTCGGTGAGAAATCCTTTTGTCGGGACGAAGCTGAGCAATGACAACAAGCAGGCGGCGCTGACGGTCACCGCGGATTTGAGAAATGTTTCGCCAGGTGCAGTGAGTGGGGTGTTGCAGGCTGAAATCGAGGGCACAAAAATCACCCAACCGGTGACGCTCAATGCCGGTGAGGTGAAAACGGTGCAATTCGCGCCAGAACAATTTCCGGAATTGAATATTGCGAACCCGAAACTTTGGTGGCCGTATGCGATGGGCGAGCCCGCGCTGCATGATGCGAAAATCTCGTTTGTGATTGGCGAACAAGTGAGCGATTCCGCAAGCACGAGGTTTGGAATTCGCGAAGTCACTTCCGAGCTGACGCCTGAGGGTCACCTGCTTTTCAAAGTGAACGGAAAGAAAGTCTTGATTCGCGGTGCGGCCTGGGCGCCAGACCTGCTTTTCCGGTGGTCGTCGACGCGGCTGGACACGGATTTGGCGTACGTACGCGACATGGGGATGAACACGATTCGGCTGGAAGGGCGGCTGGACCGCGAGGAATTTTACGAAAAGACGGACCGGCTGGGAATTCTGGTGATGCCGGGGTGGACGTGCTGCGACGCCTGGGAGATGTGGAAAAATTGGAAGGACGAGCAGTACAAGGTGTCGGCGGAATCGTTGCGGAGCCAGATTCGGATCCTGCGCCAGCACCCCAGCGTGTTTGTTTGGCTGAATGGGAGCGATGGACCGCCGCCAGCGGTGGTTGAAAAAGCGTATCTCGCGATTTTGAAGGAACTGGATTGGCCGAACCCGGCGGTTTCCTCGGCATCCGCAGACCAAACCACCGTGACAGGAAAATCCGGAGTGAAGATGACAGGCCCGTACGAATACGTGCCGCCGGTGTACTGGCTTACGGACAAGCAAGCGGGCGGGGCGGCGGGCTACAACACGGAAACCAGTCCAGGGCCGGCGATACCAACGAAAGAATCGCTGGAGAGATTTATTCCGCAAGAACACCTGTGGCCGATTGATGACTATTGGAATTACCACGCCGGCGGCGAGCGATTTACCACGATCAACGTTTTCATCGATGGGCTAAACCGCCGCTACGGGCAGGCGACGTCGCTCGATGATTTTGAAAGGAAATCACAAGCGATTACTTACGACGGGCAGCGGGCGATGTTCGAGGCGTACGGACGAAACAAGTACACGGCGACGGGTGTGATTCAGTGGATGCTGAACAACGCGTGGCCGTCGTTGATTTGGCATCTGTACGATTACTATCAGGTTCCCGCGGGCGGGTATTTTGGAACGAAGAAAGCTTGCGAGCCGGTGCACGTGCAATATTCTTATGACGACAATTCCGTCGCAGTCGTGAACAGCACATATGAGGCGCTCAAGGGATTGAAGGTCAGCGCGAAGATTTACAATCTCGACGCCAAAGAAAAAGCCGCAAAGGAAGCCACGCTGGATTTCGCACCGGACAGCAGCACCAAGGCTTTCGATTTGCCGAAACCCGACGGACTGACGACGGCGTATTTTCTGAAGCTGGAGTTGCACGACACGGCGGGGAAATTAGTGAGCGACAATTTCTACTGGCTTTCGACGAAGGCGGACACACTGGATTGGGCGAAGCAGCAGGACACGGTCTATACACCGCAAAAGGAGTTCGGCGATTTAAGCGGGCTGGAGAAATTGCCCGTGGCGAATGTGGACGTAAATCACGTGATCCATGTGAGCGGCCGGAATCACTGGATAACTGTCCTTGTCGAGAACAAGAGCGACACGGTGGCATTCATGGTTCATCCGCATCTCACCCGCGGTAAAGGCGGGCAAGATGCGACGCCGATTTTCTGGAGCGACAACTATTTTTCACTCCTGCCGGGTGAAAAGAGAGAAGTCATAGCACGGTTTGACGATGACGCCCTCGCAGGCGCAGCGCCTCAGTTAGTAGTCGACGGCTGGAACGTTAACGGCACGATCCATTAAACCAAAAGCTGAGGACCTCGCTAAAGACCGGCGCGAAGTAAAAGATCCTGAAAGCGCTGGTCAGCGCGGATGGAATCGTAGAGTGGATCCATCTTGAGAAAAATAATCCAAGGAGACCGCTCTTCGAGGCCTTTGTCGAGCCATTCGAAGGCTTGATCGATTTCGCCGAGCCCGAGGTGAATGCGGGCGATCATAGGAGCGGCAATATAGCGAGTTCGCTCCTGCATCAGCACCTCGAGAATTGCTCTCGCCTCGCTTATTCTTCCGGCAAGCGCATAAGCGTGCGCCAGAGCCGCGAGGCCTTCACGGTTACCTGAGATTTGAATGGATTTTTCGAAGGCGCCAATGGCCTCGTCCAACATTCCGTTCTGCACGCAAGCGCGGCCCAGATTAAAGAGAGCGGGGGAGAAGCGCGGCTGGTGTTCGAGAAGCGCGCGCAAATGGGCGATGGCGGGATCGAATTGGCGGGCATAGTAGAGCGAATCGGCCGCATTCATGGTAATCATAATTGATAGCGGATCGAGTTCTCTGGCGCGGCCCAGGGCGGCGGTGGCTTCTTCCAAGCGGCCCATGGCACTCAGAAACGCCGAGTACCAGTGGTGCGCCGAAGCGTAGCTTGGATTTAGTTCGATAGCGCGAAGGAATTCTTCCTCCGCTCCGGTCCAATCCCACTCATACCAGAAGCGTATAAGGCCCAGCGAGGCGTGGGGCTCACAGAGAGTATCGTCGATTTCAAGAGCGCGATTGGCGGCGGCAGCGGCCTTGGGTCCCGCTTCGGACGGTGTAAGGGCACCGAACCAGGGGAGCAACGCCATGGAGTCGGCAATTCCGGAGTAGGAGCGCGCACAATTTGGTTCAATTGAAATCGCGTGTTCGAAAGAAGCCACCGCCTTGCGCAGGCCATCTTCGGTGCGCTGGCCCCAGAAAAATCGTCCACGAAGGTACGATTCATGCGCTTCCGCGGGAAGCGATGGCGCGAGTCTTGCAATGTGGCCGGGCAACAATTCGAACGCCAGAGCTTTTCCGACGGCGCGAGCGACTTCGGATTGGACGCCGAGGACATCAGAAAGGTCGCGCTCGTAAGTTGCCGACCACAGGTGCGATTCCTCCGCGGCTTCGACGAGTTGCGCGGTAATGCGCACGCGCTGGCCCTGGAGCCTCACACTGCCTTCCAAGACGCAGTCGACTTTGAGTTCCTTGGCGATCTCCGCAATGGATTTTTTGGTGCTCTTGTATTGCATGGAAGAGGTGCGGGCGATGACTCCCAGCCGCCGCGGATCGAGTTGCCCGAGCATGGAGAGAGTTTCCTCCGTCAAGCCATCGGCAAAAAATTCGTGTTCGGGCGAGCCGCCGAGGTTTTCGAATGGAAGCACAACTAGCATCTTCCGTGTTGCGGCACGCTTGGCTTCCGCGGGCTGAATGACCGCGGAGATGAAGCGGTAGCCAACGCGGGGGAGGGTTTCGATGAATCGCGGATTGTGAGCCGCGTCTCCCAGCAAACCGCGCAACGTGTTGATGGCGGTGTTCAGGCTGTGTTCGAAGCCCACATGGGTGTCGGGCCAGAGTTTTTCCTTTAAGGCCTTGCGGGTCACCACCTGGCCGGCGCGGTCCAGGAGAAGCTCCAGGATTTGAAACGGTTTTTCCGCGATGCGCAGGCGCATCCCATGCTTACGCAATTCGTGCGATTCCAAATCGACCTCGAAGGAGCTAAACCGCAGAGCGCGGCGCGAGGAGGGACTGTCCGCGCGATCACCGTTGCGCTGATCTGAGATGGTTTCCAGGCGAGTTCCTACGTTTGACGATACGGCCCAAGCTTGAGCATTCCCCATAAGCATCCCCTTGATAACTCTTTGTACGTTTAGAAAGACTTGTCTCGGCCTTGATTTATTCCGGCACGATTGCAGGCATCCAACCTCAGAAGAATCGAACCCAATAGCGCCGGGAGACTTACTTTAGCGAAGGACGAACGCGAATGATGCTGAGAATTGTAAACATACTGTCATCGCGACGTCATCCCGAGAGGGGGAAATTCGGACGCTTCTTTGAGCTTTTTTGTCCGGCTCCTGCTTTCGGTCAGCTCATTGAGTTTTCTGGCTCCCTCATTTGCAAAATACCGACGAAACGGCCCGGAGAGATTTTCGCGCCAGTTCGTTGGCAACCTGACATTCACCGGTACGTCGGGAAGTCTCTCCCAATCATCCTCAGTCACTCTCACCGTCCATCAAAAAGAGAGAGGCCGGCGTTAGCCAGCCGACCCCTCTCCCTCCGCTGAAAATAGCGGCCTGGCACGCGCCTGCACGGCGTCCAGGAAGACGGTCTCAAGACTCAAAACAACCTGGCTAGTGTTTCGGGAGAGAGTCAGCAAAGTCAGTTGTTCGGAAAAAATTAAAGTCGCAATCCGAAATGGAGAATGCTCATGAAAAAGATGGGGAGTGTGTTTTCGAGTGGTTCGAATCGACGTGCATTTTTGAAGGGCGGAGCGGTTGCGGGCGCAGCGACTTTGGGCGCCGGGCTGTTTGCCGGGAAGGTGTCGGCCTTCGACCGGGGTGACGAAGACCGGGCACCAATCACCAAAGGAGACATCGCCATTCTGACGTTCCTGCAAGCCTTGGAACAGGTCGAGGCGGATCTTTGGCAGCAGTACTCGGAACTCGGCGGCGTCCAGGACAACGAAGTCAGCGGAGTCAACGGCGGGAATGTACCTTATACGCAGGCGTTGCTGATCCTGGACGGAGATATGGCGCAGTACATCCACGACAATACGGACGACGAAATCAGCCACGCTCGATTCCTCGGCAACTACCTGGAATCCAAGGGTGCTGAGCCCCCCGACTTGAGTCACTTTGCCACCTTGCCGAGCAGCAAGGCCGACGGGGCCAGACAAATCGGACGCCTCACCAACCTCACGCAGTTGACCGTCGACACCAGCTTCTGGTCTCGCTACCGCAGCATTACCAACCCGGACTTTGACCCTGCCGCGGTTTTCGCGCAGGCCGTCCCGAGCCTTAATGTGGGCCGACACACAGCCATCCCCAGAACCAATGATGACACCGCTGGAAGCGTTATTAACCCCACCGACCCCACGCAATCGACATTTACCGACCACCTCAAGGCCATTGCCTTCACGGCGGGCTTTCACTTCGCCTTCATCGAACAGGGTGGCACCAGCCTTTATCCTGCGCTGGCACAGAACGTCACCAATCTGGAAGTTCTGCGCATCCTGCTGAGCATCGGCCCCAGCGAAACCATGCACTTCCAAACCTGGCAGGACAAGGCCGGCAACGCCACTCCGTTGACCGATTTCGACAAGGTGAACAACTCCTCGGTGACGTTCACCACGCTAAGCGCAGCCCAGGGAGAGACCGACCCGGAATCGCTGAACGGCGATACGCTACAGGCCAACCTGATCATGCCGGAGCCAACGCACTTCCTGGACAAGAAGTTCGGCCCGGTGGCGATCATTCGTCCCACGTCGATTCAAAACGGAGGCGCGGTGGCTTCCGTTGTCAGCTTCGCTCAAGATGGCCTGTTCATCGATCCAAAAACAAACAAGAACACAGGCCTGGTGGCCAGGCTGATGCAGTTGGCGGAAGAGGCGGATGAGGCGCGCCGCCAGCTTTAACTCATAGACGAGAACGAGAAACAAAATAAGTGTTCAGGTATCGAACAGGGCTCAGACATTTCCGGTCTGGGCCCTGATTCGTTTTTCTTGCATGTTGGCGGAGCGGTTCAGAGGACGTTGCAAGTCCAAGGGCGCGGCGTTCTTCCCGGGCAAGCTGATAAGGTTACGCGGTTAACACTCCAGCGCAACCCTAGGGTCCCGTATTCTCATCCAATGCGATAGAATCCGAGACGGGACTCGGTTGCGGACGGCATTTTCGAGCCTGATGTTGCAAGGGCATTGTTCTGCCGGAGAGGGGAAAAATTGATGAGAGGATTCGCGCGCTTCCTGGGCTTGGCCACGATGGGGCTGTGCCTTGCGGCTGTGGCCTCGGCTGATACTTTGGAATTAAAGGATGGCCGAGTTTTGCAGGGGAAATATCTAGGAGGGACTCAAGCCATACTTCGGTTTGAGATGAATGGCGAAGTGCAGACGTTTCGCACTAACGATATCGTTGCGCTGACGTTCACCCGGAATTCTGGGAACGAGGCCCCGCCTCCGGCCCCGGGCGCACCTGATAACCCTCCCCCCGCACAGGCACCCGGCCCGCCGCCGTCCAACATGGTGCCGCAAGGCGATAATTCCGCGGCGCCCGCTCCTGCGTCAAACGGGAACATTACTCTGCCAATTGGACAATCGTTGCTCGTGCGCATGATCGATGGTGTCGATTCGTCGAAGAATAAGGTTGGAGATGTTTTCCATGCGAGCCTGGAGACGGATTTATACGTCGATAACAGTCTCGTCGCCCGCAAAGGCACGGACGTTTACGGCCGGCTGGCCTATGCCAAAGAAGCCGGGCACATGTCTGGGAGTTCGGAGTTGCAGTTGGAACTCACGAAACTAGTGATTGATGGCAGGGACTATCCTTTACTCAGCAGCGATTACGATCTGAAAGGGAAGGGCCGCGGCGGCGACACGGCGAAGAAGGTGGGGGGCGGCGCGATTGCTGGCGCGATCATCGGCGCCATCGCTGGCGGAGGCAAGGGCGCGGCGATTGGGGCCGGGGCGGGATCGGCGGTGGGTGCCGGCGTGCAGGTATTCACACGCGGCCAGCAGGTGAAGGTACCGAGCGAAACGCTCCTGGAGTTCCGCCTACAACAAGCCGCGACGGTGGTTCCGACGCAAAGGTAGCTAGATTTGGGCGGGGCAATTTGTACGAATGGGCGGACGCGGCGGGCTTCGGCCCGCCGTTCGCCGCTTCTGTGGCTCTGTTTCGCGGTAGTGTCATATTGGAACCACCCCTCGCAAATTCCCTCTTGCCACTCTTACTGTTAGCCACTAAGATACCTCTTCTAGTGAGGGAGACTATGCCGAAAGAAAAGCCACGGGTAAACATCGGAGAAGTAATCAAGACCTATCGCAGTCAGCGCGGATTGTCGCAGGGCGACATCGAGCGCCGCACGGGACTTTTGCGCTGCTATTTGTCGCGCGTTGAAAATGGCCACACCGTGCCATCGCTGGAGACGCTGGCGAAGATCGCGGAGGCCATGGACATTTCGCTGGCGGATTTTTTCCCCGGCACCGAGACGCCGCGGGACCGCGAGACGCAGAAGGCGCTTGGGGAACTCTCGCAGGACGAGATTCGCTTCCTGGCAGAAATTAAAAAGTACAGCAATACGCTTTCGGACGGCGACAAGCGCTTGGTGCTGGCGATGATCCGCAAGATGGCCATGCTGCTACCGCCTCCGGCGACAAAGAAGATGATCGTTCGCCGCCCCGCGGTTTAAACCAATTTCCTAGGATTGAGTTTTTAGGATTGCATTCCGAGGAAGCGCGGCTACACTGCCGCGCTTCTTTCTTTTACGTAGGGGATCTCACGTGCCCTGGCCGCGGAGGATGCGGATGGCGTCCGGCAGCGCCGCCGAGGCGCGGCCACCGGAACCTGAGGAACCATCGCCGTTCGTTTCATCGCTGGAATCGCTCTCACCGGGCGCAAGGAAGAGATTGGATTGCACGGCGTGCTGCTTGTCGTAAAGATCGCGGTACCTGCCGCCTTGAGCGTAGAGAGTTGTGTGATTGCCGCGCTCAACGATGCTTCCACCTTCCACGACGAGGATTTGCTCCGCACGGCGGATCGTCGAGAGACGGTGCGCGATCACGAAAGTGGTGCGGCCGCGCATTAAGTAGCGCAGACCTTCCTGTATGAGGGCTTCGGATTCGGAGTCCAGGCTGGATGTTGCTTCGTCGAGAATCAGAATGCGTGGATCGGCAAGAATGGCGCGCGCGATCGACACGCGCTGTTTTTGGCCGCCGGAGAGTTTCACGCCGCGTTCGCCCACCACGGTGTCGTATTTATTCTCGAAACCCTCCGCGAACTCGTCCACGCGAGCGATCTGGCAGGCGGCCATGATTTCCGCTTCGGTGGCCTCGGGGCGCGCAAAGGCGACATTCTCGCGGATCGTTCCATCAAAAAGAAAAGTTTCCTGCAGAACGACGCCCAGCTGCGTGCGGTAGGAATCCAGCTTCACGGTGGAAAGATCGATGCCGTCCACGGTAACGCGTCCCTTGGATGGAACGTAGAACGCCGCAATCAGTCCGATGATCGTGGATTTTCCCGCGCCCGACGGTCCCACCAGCGCTGTCACGCTCCCTGGTTCGGCCGCAAAACTGACGTCGTGCAACACCTCCTTGCGCGTGTCGTAGGCGAAGCTCACATCGTCCATGCTCACTTGGCCGTCGATGCGCCCCATGACCACTTTGCGCCCCGGAGCTTCGTCCTCTTTCACCTCGGTCATGATTTCGCGCGTGCGCTCCAGCCCGGTAATCGCCTCGGTGAGTTGCGTGCCGATGGCCACTATCTGAAATACGGGCGCAACCAACAACACCAGAAAGAAATTGAACGAGAAGTATTGGCCCATCGTCATCGTGCCTGCCAGCATCTTGTGCGCACCCAAATACATGATGAGCGCGCTGACGATTCCCATCAGCCCCGCCGCCGAGAGGCTCATCAGCGACGTCGCCGTCAAAGTCTTCAACACGTTGTCCAGCAGCCGCTGCGCGCCCGCGGAAAAAATGCTCTCCTCGCGGTCCTCCGCGTGATAACCCTTGACCACGCGCACGCCGCCTAGCGACTCCGTCAGCCGGCCGGTTACTTCGGCCGTGATTTTTGGCCGCGCACGAAAGATGGGCCGAATCGTCGCGAACGCCTTGTTGATACCAAACCCAAAAATCAGCAGTACTCCAAAAGCGACTCCCGTCATCGATGGACTGGTGTAGATCAAATACGCCAGGGCTAGTGCAGCAGTCATTAGGCCGCCCACGAACTCTACGAGCCCCGTCCCAATCAGGTTTCGCACACCTTCCACGTCACTCATGATTCGTGAGACGAGCACGCCGGTTTTATTTGCGTCGTAGAACGCGATGGGGAGCTTCCCGATATGGGCCTGCACCTGCTGCCGCAAATCGGTGATCATCTTTTGCGCCGATTTTGACAGCAGCTGTGTCAGCGTGAACGAAGTCAGCGCCTGGATGATCGTTGCAATCAGAACTCCCAGCACAATGGGGGGCAGCAAACGAACTTCTTTTTGATTTACCACATTGTCGATAAAATACTTCGTGGAAGCAGGAAGCACCAGCCCCGCAACGCGATTAATGGCCATCAGCGCGAAGCCCAGCGCCAGCAATCCCCGGCGCGGTTTGATCAGAGCCAAAACATCAGGAAGATTTTTCCAAGCGCTTTTCTTCTTTTCTTTTTTTGCGGGTGTACCAGAATCTCTATCAAGTGCCATAATTTAGAGGCGCAACTAGCCTTCGTTCTTTGATGCTCGGCGGATAAGCTAGACTACATGCCCTTCCGCACCGCCACAAGGACTACGGATGACCATCCATGCATCGGCTACCGCTAGGGGAACGCTCATCATAACCGGCGCCAGCCGTGGAATCGGCGCGGCCGTGGCCAAGTTAGCGGCGGAGCAGGGCTTCGCCGTCGCCGTGAATTTCAGCCGTGACGCCTCGGCTGCCGCCGAGGTGGTCAACCGAATCACTGCCGCCGGGGGCCGCGCCGCGGCAATCCAAGCGGACGTCTCCGCCGAACATGACGTGCTTCGCCTCTTCAAATCTGCGGAGCGCCATCTCGGCCCCGTCGAATCGCTCGTCAACAACGCTGGCGTCACCGGAGGGTTTGCACGCGTCGACGCCGTCACCGCCGAAGCCCTCGCGCAGGTCTTCGCCGTCAATGTGATCGGCACGATTCTTTGCGCACGCGAGGCGGTTCGCCGCATGTCCAAGCGCCTCGGCGGAAGCGGCGGGGCCATCGTCAACGTCTCCTCACGCGCCGCGCATACTGGGGGCGCGGGCGAATGGGTCCACTATGCGGCCTCCAAGGGCGCTGTCGACACTTTCACGATTGGCCTTGCGAGGGAAGTTGCCACCGAAGGCATCCGCGTTAATGCTGTCGCCCCGGGGCTCATCGAAACGGACATCCACAGGGCCAACGGCGCTCCCGACCGCCTCGAGAGATTGGCCCCCACGATCCCCATGGGCCGTGCGGGTACAGCCGAAGAAGTTGCGGAAGCGGTGCTCTGGCTGCTGTCTCCCGCGTCTTCCTACACGACGGGAGCTATTTTGGAAGTCGGAGGCGGGCGATAGCAATAAATATTCGGAACTCGCAGCTTTACGAAGCGAAAAAAAACATTGAGAGCGCTGTCTAGTCCGTGGCAACACTGCTGCGCGGCACGCGCGCCGGGGCCGCGCATTCGAGATTCAGCACATGCGAAATGAACTCGCTAACTGTTACGCCCAGGTGCCCCCAAAGCCGCCGCTTCAAGCTCGTATAATCCTGCGCCCCGCTGAATAGATCGCCCACCAAATGACGGAACACCGGGCTCTTGCGCATGAGCTTCACCATCCGCGTCGTTACCGACGTGCCCAGAATCGATCCCCGATAGAATCGACGCACGATGCGCGCCGCAAACTCCAGCTCCGAAGAAAAAGCCGCCTTCACCCACGCCGGATACTTCTCCGGGCAGCCTTCCGCCAGCGAACGCCCCAGCAACTCACCCGAGCGAATGGCGTAGAAAAGTCCCTCGCCCGTCAACGGATCGACCCACGCTGCGGCATCGCCCACCAGCGCCCAATTCTTCCCCAGCACCGTGCGCTGCGAAAGTGTGTGCTCTTGCGGCGATGGCAGCACGTGGCTAAAAAACTTTGCGCCCTCCGTCGAAATTCCATGCTTGCCGACAAACGTATGGAGGTGCGTCCGCAACTCCGTGCTGGTATGCGCGGCCATGCTCCCGCAAATTCCCACGGACAGGTGATCGTTTCGCGGGAAAGACCAGATGTACCCCTCAAAATGCGGCAAAAACTTCACCGTAATCTTGTCCGCTGTTTCGGGCACGAAGTAACCCTGCGTTATTTCCAATTCATCACGCTGCAGCGGCCGCGTCTCCGGCGCCAATTGATTTCTCGCCCCCGCCGCCAGCACCAGAAAATCGGCTTCATGCCACTCGCCCTCGAGGCAGTAGCGCGGCTTGGTGCCCGCGGTGTCCACGCCGATGACGTGCGATTTCTGCACCGCGCAGCCCGCATCGCGCGCGCGGTCCAGCAACATCCCGTTCAGCACGGCGCGCGAATAAATCACCAGGGGATGCGTCATTTCCAGCGTAGCGCGATGTTCCTCGCTGCTGATCAACTCGACGGATCGCACCAATTTTTTGGGGTAAGGATTGTCCAGCAGGAAAGGGAAGTGCTCGACGGCTTTGTGCGTCAGCCCGCCGCCGCAGGGCTTCTCCCACGCCAAATGCTCATCGAAAATATTTACTTTGTGCCCGGCACGCGCAAGCTGTTCGCCGCACATTGCACCCGAGGGACCACCACCTACGATCGCTATCTCTGACATATCGGTGTCTCGCTGAATCCGTCATGTTCCGATTGGCGCGGAACCTGGTTTGGTGGGGCCCGGGCTAGAAGGTCCCTCAGGTGATGGGGAAGATCACCAGGCAGAATCCAGCGAGGAGTATAGCACCGAAAACCGCCGCCGCCGTCGCTGACCCTGTGCCTTTTCGGACAACATCCATCCCGCAGCGCTGCAGTACACAAAACACCGCCAAGTACGGCGCCATCAGCACGAGCAAGACTTCTCCGCTGTGCAGGAAGAATATCCCGCACACCAGGGCTAGCCATCCGAGCAGCCGCAAAAGCATCCCCGCTCCGAGCCGCCGCAACCCTCTCCACCGCGAGGCTTCTCCCAGCAGGATCTCCTCGCCGAGATGGTAAGGGAGAGTGGCAAGGAAAAGGATCGGAAAGCGTGGCCATTTCGCGGCTGAAATCCAGGCCTCGCTGAAGGTGAGGTCAAACCAGGCCGTGGTGAGCAGCAGCAGAACCATCGCTGCAAATACGGCTCCTGCCATCGGCGCAAATTTGGCTTTCAGTGCCACGCGTATCGGATGGAATTGTAAAAGCACCAGCGCCATTCCCGCGAAAAATAAAAATCCCGCGAAATAATCCCCCTCGAAGATTTGGATCGCGCGGAACGGGTTCCAAAAATTCAGTACCCCTACAGCTCCCAGACACACCGCCGCGAATTCCAGCAGTCCGAAAAGCACACTTGTGGAGGTTCCTTCCTCGATCGCGTTTTCCTTCTCGCTCATGCTGATGGTTTCCTGCAGAAACGGCCCCGCAATCAGCAGCAACCCGAAGAATCCGGCAAGCGAACCGCCCACCATGCTTAGCGAAGGAAGACCCGCGCTACTGTCCAGATGCAGTGTCTTCGCCGCCCATTCCTGTGTCGCCCTTGCCACCCGCGGATCAAACAAAAGGCTGACGTGCGAGGCTCCGCGAATCACGAAATATTTCGAGCCTTCCCCCACGCTTCCGGTAAAAAGATCCTTCGCGTTTCCGCGCATCGAATCCGGTTCCAGGCTTCCACTCAGAACCAGTGTGTTTGCCGGGAGCGGCGGTGGATCGGTGTACGGCAAGACCTCCTTCAATGCTCCGTGCGCGGCGCGCATCGGCGCGGGTGAAGTGGCAATGACCCCCGCGACCGGCAGCCGCGCGGCCACACGGATCGCGATGGCTCCGCCCATCGAATGCCCCGCGAGAATCGTCCGCTCGGGCGTGGTCGCTCCGTGCGCCATCAGCTCCCGCAGCAGCGCTTCCGTGCATTGCTCCGCGCGCGCCGGAGAAAATGGTCCCGCCGTCCGCCCGTGTCCCGGCAAATCCGGCACGTACACGCGCAATCCTTCTTCAGCAAACGCTCGCGCCGTGTACGACATGAGTTTGCGGTTTGCCGCCAGGCCATGCACCAGCACCACCGCCCCCTGCGCCGCTCCGCTCGGCGGCTCCACGACGGTGGTCACCAGTTCGCAACCCGATGCGTGAATCAAGTACGACTTTTCGTGATACGGCGTCGGAAGCGAATAAATCAGTCCTCCGGCGCACAGCAAAATCCCGGCGATGGCTCGAAAACCCTTCCCCAGCTTCATCGCGCGGTGCGGCCCAGCGGGCGCTGCGCCTTCCGCGCGTGGTAAACTAATTCATTCAGGGGCGTATCGTTTTCTTTCATTCGTGCCTGCATGGAGATTATTTGAATCCGTCGATTTTCACTCTGGAGGAAACGATTTTGCGGTTTGGCCGCGAGAAACGCAACGGCCAGCGCGTCGTCTTTACCAATGGCTGCTTCGATCTCCTGCATCCCGGTCATATTCGCAGCCTTGAACAGGCTCGCTCTCTGGGCGACGCGCTTATCGTCGGCCTGAATAGCGATAAGAGTGTACGACAACTCAAGGGCGAGGGCCGCCCCGTGCTCCCCGAACGCGAACGCGCCGAAATTCTTGCCGCGATGGAGTGTGTCGATGGCGTGGTGATTTTTGAAGAGCTCACGCCTCGCGAAGTTATCGCCCGCCTGCTCCCCGATATTTTGGTGAAAGGCGGCGACTGGCCGGGGAACCAGATCGTTGGCCGCGAGGAAGTGGAAGCTGCGGGTGGCCGGGTCGTCTCCGTTCCCGTCGTCCCGGGCCACTCCACCACATCTATATTGGAAAAGATTCGCCAAGGGGCACGCTCCGCTCGCGCGGAATCCTGATCGACCACTCATGATACTTCC
>Ga0210407_10001623_pt1 | contig 20655 bp, 16 predicted proteins | sample IncBWC27MmetaG_FD_150860 | JGI IMG/M metagenome (GOLD analysis project Ga0210407, IMG submission 150860) | Forest soil microbial communities from Barre Woods Harvard Forest LTER site, Petersham, Massachusetts, United States - Inc-BW-C-27-M | ecosystem: Environmental > Terrestrial > Soil >... | reverse complement strand
TTACTTCGTCTATCGGAATTTGCCGTATACTTTGCTTTTATGGGTGACTCATGCGCTTGCTTTTCGCTGCATTCATGACCTCCTTACTTGGCACGGCCGCGGCGGCCCAAGTCAAATATTTCCCAGATGGTTCGTTATCCGATGTTCCTGAATCCGACCAGTTCCGTGCGAAGTGGTACTCAGAGGAACTTGCTGCCCTCGAGGAACCCTCTTTGTGGGAATCGTCCAAAACGCAGAAAACTCAGTCGTATAGGTTCCTGTGGTTAAGAACGTTCCACCACCCCATAGCTATCCGGGTTGATGTCAACACTGACGGCACTTCCCGGCTCACAACGAAAATGACGAGCGGTACCGGAGTAGACGCGCCAGGAAAACTGGTGGAAAACCATACCGTGACGATGAGTAAAGAACCGACGGATTGGTTTCTTGGAAAAATTGCGGAGCACAATTTCTGGAATCTTTCATCGGCTGAGGACAGAGGCGGAAATGACGGCGCTCAATGGATTGTCGAAGGAATCAAAGATGGGTCCTACAAGATTGTTGACCGATGGACACCGCGTGACGGTGATGTCCGTGCCATCGGATTGGTGATGGTCAACGATCTGGCAAAACTGAAGCTACCTTCTAAAGAGGTGTACTGAAATCCTCTCCGATACGCACCCCAGACTCTACAGCCGCTCACCGCGCCTATCGCACTATGCTAAAATCCACGCGCAAGGAGATTCTCAAAAATGAAATTCGGCGTGGTCCGCTTTCCCGGCTCCAACTGCGACGATGACGCTTTCCACGCCATCGCCGCCGTCCTCGGCCAACCGGTGGAATTCATCTGGCACCAATCCGAAGATCTCGCGGGCGCCGACGCCATCATCCTCCCCGGCGGCTTCGCTTTCGGCGATTATCTCCGCACCGGCGCCATCGCCCGTTTCTCGCCGGTGATGAAATCGGTGGACAAATTCGCGCGCGCCGGCGGCTTGGTCCTGGGCATCTGCAACGGATTCCAGATTCTCCTCGAAGCCGGCCTGCTCCCCGGCGCGATGATGCGCAACAAAGGCCTGCGCTATCTCTGCCGCCACGTGCACATCCGCGTGGAAAACACCGACACGCCGTTCACCTGCGCCGCCCGGCTCGGCCAGCTGCTGAAAATGCCCATCGCCCACAATGACGGCAATTATTTCTGCGACCCCGCCACGCTCGCCGACCTCGAGCGCAACCACCAGATTATTTTTCACTACGTCCACCCTGACGGCCGAGACGCAGGAATGCTTGAGGACGGTCGAAGGATTCCCGCCGAAGACGACCGTCAGGCGGATCCCAACGGCTCACTCCGCGCCATCGCCGGCATCTGCAACCGCGAGCGCAACGTCGTCGGCCTCATGCCCCACCCCGAGCGCTCCGTCGAATCCCCGCTCGGCTCCGCCGACGGCCTGGTCCTGTTCCGCTCCGTTGTAGAGAGTCTTTCGCGCCGCGTCGCCATCCCCGCGTAGCTTGCTGACATCCTGACCGCGCACACTCCTGGGACCATGTCAGCCATGCCGAGGACAATTTGGAGTGCGGTGGCTCGACACCGCTTTGTTACGGCGAGGCTCGACTCGCCGGCGAGGAGCAGCGCCGTTCGCTGCTCCGAGTTAATTCTTCAGCCTTCATTGCGCACTGGGAATGCAATTTGCTGTGCTTATGTAGCGGCGGCCTTTCCCCCGATTCTTTGTATCGGGGGTCCCGACGTCCTCTGTCGGGAAGGCCGGCCTCTTCGCTTCCTTCGAGCCTCTAACCTCCAGCCTCTAGCCTCCGTTTTTAGTACCATTGCCAGCAGCACAATTTGTTGCGACAATCGCCGCGCGATTCGCGCACTCACAGTGCGGCGCCGGGCCCAGCGAGGCCCGAGAAAGGGGAGCTCTAATCGTCACATCCCGGAATTAGAATTCGCGGTAAGTGATTGAAACGAAACGAGAAGAGAAATTCTAATCGTCACACATCCGCTGGATGCGACGAATAATCTGGCCGGAGCCAAGGGACCGGCCAAGAGGAATTCATGGCCACGACCGGCACACAAATAAAGGTCACGCCGCAAATCGCCGCCGAACACGGCCTCACCCCCGACGAGTACGCGCGCATCCAGAAAATTCTCGGCCGCGACCCGAACTTCACCGAGCTGGGCATCTTCAGCGTGATGTGGAGCGAGCACTGCTCCTATAAATCGTCACGCGTGCACCTGAAACGCCTGCCGACCAGCGGCGCGCGCGTGGTGCAGGGCCCGGGTGAAAATGCCGGCGTGGTCGACGTCGGCGAAGGCCTCTGCGCCGTCTTCAAAATCGAGTCGCACAATCACCCCAGCTTCGTCGAGCCGTTCCAGGGCGCGGCCACCGGCGTCGGCGGAATCCTGCGCGACATTTTCACCATGGGCGCTCGCCCCATCGCCGTCCTCGACTCGCTCCGCTTCGGCCCCATCACGTCAGGGCACCACTTCAGTCGTGCCGATGCGCCGAGCCTTGTAGGTCGCGGTTTCAACCGCGACATTCAGCCGTCAAAAAGGGAACGGGCTTTAGCCCCTGAAGCTCCCGAAGACGTCGTCCGAAACCGCCGCATCCTCGACGGCGTCATCCGCGGCATCGGCTTCTACGGCAATTGTTTTGGCGTCCCCACGGTCGGCGGCGAAGTGCAATTCGAGCCGTGCTACACCAACAATCCGCTCGTCAACGCCCTCGCTCTCGGCATCGCGCACAAAGAAGACCTCTTCTTCGCCCGCGCCAAAGGCCCCGGCAATCCGGTAATCTACGTCGGCGCGAAAACCGGCCGCGACGGCATTCACGGCGCCTCGCTGCTCGCCTCCGCCGAATTCAGCGAAGAATCCCAGCAGAAGCGGCCCAACGTGCAAGTCGGCGACCCGTTCCTCGAAAAACTTCTCCTCGAAGCCTGCCTCGAAGCCATGAAGACCGGCGCGGTCGTCGGCATTCAGGACATGGGCGCCGCGGGCCTAACCAGTTCGAGCTCGGAAATGGCCTCGCGCGGCGGCATGGGCATCGAAATCGAATTGGCTAAAGTCCCGCAGCGCGAAACCGGCATGACTCCCTACGAGATCATGCTCTCGGAATCGCAAGAGCGCATGCTGCTGGTCGCTGAGCGCGGCCGCGAACGCGAAGTCTTCGACGTGTTCCTCAAATGGGACCTCGACGCCGTCGAAGTCGGCCGCGTGACGGACGACGGCAAACTGCGCGTCCTCGATCACGGCCGTGTGGCCGCGGAAATTCCCGCGCACGCTCTTGCAGAAGAAGGCCCGCGTTACGAGCGGCCCATGGCTCGGCCGCCCGCGCCAAAGCCGGGCACTCCCGCGGCGCACACCACGCTCGTCGAATTCGCGCGCGCGGGCGCGGACCTCACCCAAAATTTCCGCCGCCTGCTCGCGTCGCCCGCAATCGCCTCGAAATACTGGATCACCGAGCAGTACGATTCCTCGGTGCAAACCAACACGCGCATGGGACCGGGCGCGGGCGACGCCGCCGTGCTGCGGCTCAAGGAAACGAAACGCGGTCTCGTGCTCGCAACCGACGGCAACGGCCGCTGGTGCTCGCTCGCGCCGCGCTTGGGCGCTATGCACGCGGTAGCGGAAGCCGCGCGCAACGTCGCCTGCTCGGGCGCGCAACCCGTCGCCGCCACGAACTGCCTGAATTTCGGCAATCCGGAAAAGCCCGAAGTGATGTGGCAATTCAGCGAAGCGGTGGACGGCATCGCGCAAGCCTGCACCGCACTCGAAATCCCCATCACCGGCGGCAACGTCAGCTTCTACAACGAAACCCTCGGCAAGCCCATTTATCCCACGCCGATTCTCGGCGTCCTCGGCGTGATCGAAGATGCCGGCCGCGCCCTCGGTTCGGCTTTTCAACATGAAGGCGACGCCATCGTGCTGCTCGACGGCGCCGGCAAGTGGTCGCAAGCGGCGAAAGATTCCTACTGGAAGAATTACGCGGAGCTCGTGAAGAATTTTCCGGAGCTCGATGCGGCCGCGCTAGAAACGCGCCTCAGCGGCCCAAGCGAAGACTGGCGCGCGTTCTCCTCCTCTGAGTACGCCAAGACGTTGCACGGCATAGTGGCGGGCGCGCCGCCAGCAATGGACCTCGCCGCCGAAAAGCGCCTCATCGCCTGCCTCGTCGCGCTAGCCGCCGAAGGCGCGATTCGCTCAGCGCACGACGTGAGCGACGGTGGCCTCGCCGTCACCCTCGCCGAATCCTGCTTCGCGGCCGATGCACTCTCCGCCGACGTGGCGTTAGGGGGTCCGTCAGGGCACGACTTCAGTCGTGCCGATAACGAGGCCAATAAAGAAGGGGCTTTAGCCCCTGAAGTTCCCTCCGCTCCCGCCGAACTCGCCCTCTTCGGCGAACAAGGCGCTCGCGCCATCGTATCCCTTTCGCCCGCCTCGCTTGCCCGCGTCACCGAGATTGCGGCACAATATAAAGTTAACTCGCAGCACATCGGTACCGTCTCACGCGGAGAATTTCGCATCCAATATAACGGCTCAACTGTGATACACGGAGACGTGACTTCTCTCCGCAAGGCCTGGTCTCAATCGCTGCCCGCAGCAATCGAGGGCGCAGAACGCAAATGAGCAAGCTCGTCAATTGGGGACGCTGGCCTGTGGCTTTGCTTTTCGCCCTCCAGGGAGTGAGCATATTGTTTGGCGCGCTCGGTGTCGCGATCATGACCCTTCGGCAAGGGTCGGGCACATTTTATCCTACGTACAAACAGCTGCTTGAGTCCTTAGCGTTGCTGCTTTGTTCGTGGGGACTCCTCAAAATGCGTGGTTGGGCGTATTGGTTGGCGATAGGGATTTCTCTATTTGAATTTCTTGTTTTTGCTGCCCTGGTGGCTAGCGTGGGAGTAAAAACCTCTGGGGCCTGGCTTTCAATGGGGGGCTTGAAAGTTTACACGGGCTCGAATTTGATTCCCTGCGGGATTGTTTTCATTTGTCTCGCTTGGCTTTTACTTCCATCCGTTCGTAAACAATATCTGCAAGAGGGACTCCCGGCGTGACGAAACCCATCCACCTCGACGACGACCGCTTTCACGATCACTGCGGTGTGTTCGGCGTCTTCGGCAACGACGAAGCCGCCAAGCTCACCTACCTCGGCCTCTACGCGCTGCAGCATCGCGGCCAGGAATCCGCCGGCATCGCCTCCACTGACGGCGCGAACGTCCATGTCCACAAAGCCATGGGCCAGGTGCAGGAAATTTTCACGCCCGGAGTGATTACGCAATTACCGGGCGCCGCGGCCATCGGCCACACGCGCTATTCCACGGCGGGCGATACAGCGCTGATGAACGCGCAGCCCGTGGTGATTGATTGCAACAAGGGCAAGCTGGCGCTCGGCCACAACGGCAACCTGACCAACGCCATCGAGCTCCGCAAGCGCCTGGAACATCGCGGCTCGATCTTCCAGACCACCAGTGACACCGAAGTGATCGTGCACCTGATCGCCCGCAGCGCGGCGCGAAATCTTTCCGGCGCGATTGCCGACGCGCTCAACCAGGTGGAAGGCGCCTACTCTCTGCTGCTTCTTACGCGCGATGAAATCTATGCCATTCGCGATCCGCGCGGTTTCCGCCCGCTGAACCTGGGCCGCATTGACGGCGCCTGGGTGGTGGCCTCGGAAACCTGCGCGTTCGATTTGATCGACGCCGAATACGTCCGCGAAGTGGAGCCCGGCGAAATGGTGCGCATCTCGCGCATGGGCGTCGAATCCATCCGCTTCGCGCCGGAAAAGCTGCATCAATACTGCATTTTCGAGCATGTTTATTTCTCGCGCCCCGACAGCATCGTCTTCGGCCGCCCGGTAAACCAGAGCCGCGAGCGCCTCGGCCGCCTGCTGGCGCGCGAGCATCCCGTGGAAGCGGATATCGTCGCGCCGGTGCCGGATTCCGGCGTGCCCGCGGCGGTGGGCTATGCGGCGGAAGCGAAAATTCCGTTTCGCATGGCGCTGATTCGCAATCATTACATCGGACGCACCTTCATCGAGCCGGAGCAGGCCATCCGCGATTTCGGCGTGAAGCTAAAGCTCAATCCGGTGCGTCGAATGTTGGAGGGGCAACGCGTGATTCTGGTGGACGATTCCATCGTGCGCGGCACCACCAGCCGCAAAATCGTGCGCATGGTGCGCGACGCCGGCGCCACGGAAGTTCACGTGCGCATCAGTTGCCCGCCGACGATTTCACCGTGTTATTACGGCGTGGACACGCCGCGCCGCGAGGAATTGATCGCCGCGCAAAAGCCGGTGGAAGAAATCCGGAAATTCCTGGGCGCGGATTCGCTCGGTTACCTGTCGCTCAAATCTTTGCGCGCGGCCGTGGAAGACAACGAAGGAAAATTCTGCACGTCGTGCTACACCGGCAGCTATCCGACTGAGCTGGTGCAACTCGAGGTGGAAGCTCATCGGGAGGGCTGAAGTGGGAGACGCAGTGGCGGTGGCAACCGAAATTCCGAAAAAGCAGGTCACCTTCAAGGACAAGGTGTGGCGCGAAGTCCTGTCCTGGTTCTGGGTCATCATGGCCTTCCTGTTCATCGAAGGCACGCTGGTGCAGGCGCGCGTGATTCCCAGCGGCTCGATGGAGCGCACTGTACTGATCGGCGATCATTTGATTGTCAGCCGCCTGGGTTACGACGCGGGGATTCCGTTTACCGACTGGCACGTGCCGCTGTGGCGCGAACCGAAGCGGCAGCAGATCATCGTCTTCCGCGCGCCACTGCCGGAGCAGGGCTTCCCGGATTTCATCAAGCGTTGCATCGGCTTGCCCGGCGACACTCTCGAAATCAAAGCCGGCGTTGTTTACATCAACGGAAAAGCGCTCGTGGAACCGTACCGGCAGGATCCGCCGAATGCGCTGGAATATAAAGGCCCCTGGCACGTTCCCGCGGGACAATTTTTCATGATGGGCGACAACCGCGAGAATTCCTACGACAGCCGCTACTGGGGATTCGTGCCGCGTGCCAACATTATCGGCACGCCGGTGGTGATTTACATGTCCATTGACGCGCCGGAAGAAGTCTGGAACCCGGGGCACGTGGGCGAGCGGTTCGCCACCTACATCAACGCGGTGATTCATCCGCGCGAGGTGCGCTGGAAACGGCTGTTCCACACCTTTTGATGTGAAGCAGTCTCATGAATGCTGACGGGGAAGGGCGGGGCTTCAGCCCCTCCGTGAATGGCCGTAGGAGTGAGGGCTTTAGCCCCTGAAGCCATGCCTTCCCGTTACTGCCGCATTTTTATGAGATGGTTTCAGTTGTGAAAATTTTTTCGGTCCCCCTCCCGAAGACAGGCTCTCCATGCGCTACGCCGATGCCGGAGTCAATATCGCAGTCGCGGAGGAAGCCAAGCGGCGCATCGCCGCGATGGCCAAAAAGACTTTCCGCCGCGGCGTTCTTGCGCCCATCGGCGGATTCGGTGCGCTCTACCAGCTCGACCGCAAACGCTGGCGCGATCCCATCCTCGTTGCCAGCGCCGACGGTGTCGGCACCAAACTGAAAATTGCCTTCACTACCGGAATTCACTCCACTGTCGGCGCGGACATCCTGAATCATTGCATCAACGACATCCTGACCCAGGGCGCCGAGCCTCTTTTTTTCCTCGACTACATCGCCATGGGAAAAATGAACGCGGCAGTAGTCGAGCAGGTCATCGAAGGGATGAGCCGCGCCGCGAAGCAGGCCGGCTGCTCGTTGATTGGCGGCGAGACCGCGGAGATGCCGGATTTCTATCCGCCGGGTGAATACGATCTCGCCGGCTTCATCGTCGGCGCCGTCGAGCGCAAGCGGCAGCTCGACCCCCGGCGCGTGCGGCCGGGCGACGCGCTGCTGGCGCTGCCTTCGAGCGGGCTGCACACGAACGGCTATTCGCTGGCGCGCAAGCTGGTTTTCGGCGTGGCCAAGCTCGCGCCAAATGCCTACGTCGCCGATGTAAAAAACAAAATCGGCGCGGAGTTGCTGCGCCCGCACCGCGCCTACTGGCCGCTGCTCAAAAATATTCTGGCGCGCGGCTGGGTCACCACCATGGCGCACATTACCGGCGGCGGGATTACCGGAAATTTGCCGCGCGCCTTGCCGAAAAATGTCCAGGCTGTGGTGGAACTGGGTTCGTGGCCGGTCCTGCCGATCTTCCGCTACCTCGCGCGCATCGGCAAAATCGAGCGCGACGAACTGCTGAAGACTTTCAATTTAGGCGTGGGGATGATTCTGGTGGTGCCGGCTAAGCACGTCGCGCGCGTGGAAGCGGAACTGAAACGCCGCCGCGAAAAATTCTACTTGATCGGTCGAATCGAACGCGCCGCGCAAGGTAAACCGCTGGTGATGTATTCGGGAAGGCTGGCGCTCTAGCGCAACTTCTCCGCACAATCGATTTGAGAAAATCTTTGTGGGTCGCGGTTTCAACCGCGACATAAATGTCGGCGAAGCGAACCGGCTTCAGCCGCTGAAGTTCCCTCCGGCATTTCGTCAGGGCACGACTTCAGTCGTGCCGATCAGCAGGGTGAAGTAACGCGGCTTCAGCCGCTGGGGTGCGGTTTCCCTCATTCCGCCTCCAGAACCTTTTGCGGTCACTCCCCAGTGTTGTCGATATCCAGCGCGACTTTCCAGGAGCCGTCCTTCTGCTTCTTCCACACCGCCACATACTTCCCTTTTTCCTCTTTGGGCTTGCCTTTCTTCGCTTCGCTGGTCTCTTTGTAGGTCCCATATTCGTACGCAATATCGCCGGACCGCGCCACTTCCACATAAGTGGTCGTCCACGTCAACGTCGGAGCGCTGGGCTCAACCACACCCTTCCACACCATGCGAATGGAGTTCTTCCCGTTGACCATTGCGCCCTTGTCCGTCAAGTACACGGCGTCTTCCGCGTAATAAGAAACGGCCTTGTCGAGATCTTTGGCCGCGGCGGCCTTGCTCCACTCGGCCGAAGCGGCGCGGATGGCCGCCTCGTCGGCCTTGCGTGTATCCGGCGGGGGCGCAGGTTGCTTGGCGGTTTGCTCCGCGCAAGCGGCGGCCATGGCGACTGCCAGAATTGCAGCGATGGAAAGTACCTTTGAATACATCCTCGTCATCAAATCCCTCCTCGGCGCCGGGCGGCCGCTGGAAAGATGCCTCGCCCTGCCGCTACTGTCAAGCTTCGTCCACGTCCATCCCGCAGCCATCAAAATTTGATGCCGAAGTACCATTGATCTCCGCGCTCCGTTTTGCCAGATTACGCTGGGGGTTTTGTCGGATGAACGCTTTGAACTCAATCGTGCGGTGGCAATTTAATTCCTTCCCAAAATGGAACCCCAGAGAGGCGAACAAAAGGCTAATCGCGACACCGCCTGATTCAGAACTCATCATCAACTCTCCCCTGCTCAACGACATGCAATTTTCTAATCGCGACTCCAAACACCTTCCCCGCCCACCGCAGGCCCTCTGGTTTTGCCGCCTCGCCGAACTATGCTACTTTCTGGCCAACATGACCAAGCGCATTGGCGTGCTGCTGTCGGGCCGCGGATCGAATTTCGAAGCGTTGGCCGATAGCGTCGCCGCGGGGGGCATTCCGGATGCGGAAATCGCCGTGGTGGTCAGCAACCGTGAAAATGCGCGGGGGATCGAGCGGGCGCGCGCCCGAGGAATCAGCGCGCAGGTGATTCCGTCGAAAGGCCTGGAGCGCGAGGCTTACGACCGGCTGGTGGTGGCGGCGCTCCAGGAGAAAAAAGTTGACCTGGTTTGCCTGGCCGGGTACATGCGGCTGGTTTCGCCCTTTTTTGTTTCCTCGTTCCGCGAGCGCATCCTGAATATTCACCCGTCGCTGCTGCCCGCGTTTCCCGGCCTGGAATCGCAGCGCCAGGCGCTGGAACACGGCGCAAAATTCACCGGCTGCACCGTGCATTTCGTGGACGAAAATCTGGACGCCGGACCCATCGTGATGCAGGCTGTGGTGCCGGTGGAAGACGCTGACACGCCGGAAACGCTGGCCGAGCGCATTTTGCGCGAGGAGCACCGCATCTACTCGGAAGCCGTGCGCATCGTGCTCGAGGGCCGCTACCGCATCGAGAACCGGCGCGTGCTGGTGACACCACTCAGAAAGTCAGAGAGGAAATAGTGCCTGCTGCCAAATTCAAACCGGTGAACGAACAGATGGCGCTTCTCTCGAAGGGCGTCGCGGAAATCATCCGCGAAGAGGAGCTGAAGGAGAAGTTGGCCAAGTCGTTCGTGAGCGGCGAACCGTTGCGCGTATACCTCGGAGTGGACCCCACGGCGCCCGATATTCATTTGGGCCATACCGTGGTGCTGCGAAAGCTGCGTCACTTCCAGGAAATGGGCCACACCGCGGTTTTTCTGATCGGAGATTTTTCCGCCATGATCGGCGATCCCACCGGGCAATCCGAAACGCGGCCGCCGCTGACGCGCGAACAAGTGCAGGAACATTCGGAAACCTATCTCAACCAGGTGTTCAAAATCCTGGACAAGAAAAAGACGGAGGTGCGCTTTAACAGCGAGTGGCTGGGCAAATTGTCGAGCGAAGAAATCGTGCGGCTGTGCTCGCGCTATCGCCTGGCCAGGATGCTCGAGCGCGAGGATTTTCGTTCACGCCTGGACAAGAACCAGCCCATCTCCGTGCACGAGCTCTTGTATCCGCTGCTGACCGCCTACGATGCCGTGGCGCTGAAATCCGACGTGGAGCTGGGCGCAACGGAGCAGAAGTTCAATTTGCTGGTGCACCGCGAAATTCAGCGCGAGTACGGATTGACGGGACAGGTGATTCTGACCATGCCGATTCTCGTGGGCTTGGACGGCACGCGCAAAATGTCCAAGAGCCTGGGAAATTACATCGGCATCACCGAGCCGGCGGGCGAAATGTTCGGCAAGATCATGTCCATCTCCGACGAACTGATGTGGCAATTCTACGAACTGCTGACGGATTTTTCCTCGCCGGTGATCGTGCGCCTGCAAGAAGAAGTGAAGATGGGCGTGCTGCATCCTAAAGACGCGAAGATGCAGCTCGCGCACAACATCATCGCCGGATTTCATAGTGAGGAGGCGGCCAAGAAGGCGGGCGAGGAGTTTCAATTGGTCTTCCGCGACCGCCAGGCGCCCACCGAAATCCCGGAGATGCGGCTGAAGTGGGGATCGCGGCCGCTATTTTCGCTGCTGACGGAAACTGGTCTGGCGACTTCGCGCAGCGAAGCAGAACGGTTGATCAAGCAGGGCGGCGTGGAGGTGAACGGAAACGTGGAGAAGGACGTGAAGCGCATGATCGCGCTCAATCCCGGAGATCTGCTGCCGCTGCGCGTGGGCAAGAAGAAATTCCTGCGAGTTGTCGGAGTGTAGCGTGCCGGCCCTATCTCCGCTCGGCCAGTTTTTGCAGGTGGTCGAGCCACATGCGGTCGCGCATATCCACGGCGCGCTTCGTGAACAGGCGGTCGAGCAGCTGGCCGATGCGCCCCGACAAAGTATATTGGTCGGTCAGGGTGAGGCGCGTTCCGGAACCAATGGCTTGAAGTTCCCAGCGCTGTTTCCCGCGCACGCCGTACTGATCCTGAAACTCCCATTCGAGCAGCTGCTCCCACTCGTACGCTGTAATGACGACGGTGAGATTCATCTCGCGCCCGTGCATATCTCCCGTGATGCGAACTTTCTGACCCACGGCAAAATCCGCGGCGCCGCCCTGGACTTCGAACCGGCAATTCGTTTCTGCGCCGTACCACAGCGGCATGCGCTGCGGGACGAAGAAAACAAAAATTTCTTTTGGCGGAACGGAAAAATCGCGAGTAAGTGTGAGGTTGCCCATTTGCCCCGAGCAGGTTATCTCACAAAATCGGACCGGGAGAATTTTTCAGACTTCGACGAGGACCAGGGACATGTCGTCGGCCGGCGGGCCTTCGCGCCAGTCGGCGACGCGATCGAGAATGCCCTGCTTCATCTGCTTGAACGGCAGCAGCGCCGTTTCGCGTACAAATTTCTGCACGCCTTCGACGCCCAGCATTTCGCCGCTGGAATTGAAGACATCGGTGATGCCGTCGGTGTACAGTACGATGCGGTCGCCGGCTTGCAGGTCCACGTCGAGCGTGGCCTCGCCATCCACGGCATTCGGGAGCGCGCCAAGAACCATGCTGCGCGATTCGAGCAGCCGCGGCTCTTCGCCGGGCTGAACGACCATCACCGGCGGGTGTCCCGCGCCGGCAAAGACCATGCGGCGGCCGCTGCGGTCCACGCGCGCCGCAGCCAGTGTGAAAAAGAAAACCGAACTGCCTATGCTCTGCATCACGAAGCGGTTCAATTGCCGCAGCATGTCGCCCAGCGCAGCGCCGTTCTGCAATTGCGTGATTGTTTCGCTGTAGATGCGGTTGGCGACAAGCGCGGAGCCGATGCCGTGGCCGGACACGTCGCAGACCAGAAGATTCAAATGCTCTTCATCGAGCGGGCTGACCAGGCCGAAGTCGCCGCCGATGGTACGAACCGGATGGAAAAATGTATCCACCCGGATGCCGCCCCAGACGACGGACTTCGGCGCCAAGCTCTGCTGCACGCGCGCGGCCAGCGCCAGATCCTCTTCGATTTCTTTGTGTCGGTCTTCGAGTTGTGCATTTGCCGCGCGAAGTTGGGCTTCCGCGTCCTTCTGCTCGGAAATGTCGGTAAAGGTGACGATGGAGAACTCCCGGCCGTCGGGATCTTCAATCACGCGTGCGCTGACGATGACAGGAAGGCGCTTGCCGTCCTTTCTCGGCAGAAAGAATTCTTCGCGGGTGCGGCCGGTCTTGCGGGCCCTGTCGCGGCGTTCCTGAAGAAGGGCAAAATCTTCAGGCGAGTAGTACAACTTCCCCGCATCCAGGCCGACAATCTCGTCCCGGGAAACTTCGGTCATTTCCTCGAAGACGGAATTGACAAACAGAATGCGGTCGCAGTCGTCGGCAATGAGCACAGCTTCATTGAGCGTCTCGAGAATGGCCTCCATCTGGCCGAGCCAATCCGGCTTTTCAATGTCCAAGGATTCGCTCCTCGCAGGTGCGGCGTGAGCGGCTATCTTACCGAATCCGTGTGGTTCCACCAATGCCCCCATCCGGCGCGTCAATGCATTGGATTCCGGGTGTGGGGTGAAAGCTGCAAATGATTGAGAACTCAAGTACGGTAAATGCGCATCTGAAGAGTCAGGGGAACGTTTGCAATGAACGCGACGCCAATGGAATTGAGCGCTAGCCCGCGGCGAGTGCCGCCCGGGCCCAAGGGGCTGCCGCTCGTGGGTGTCTCGTTCGAGTTGCTGGGCGATGCGCTGACTTTGCTGCGGCGCGTGGCGCGGGAGTACGGCGATATCGTCCGAATTCCTGTGGCGTTCGGCGACCGCATCCTGCTGAACCATCCGGACTGGATCGAGCAGTTGCTGGTGGTCCAGCAAAGCAAGTTTCACAAGAGCACGCTGAGCAAGGAAGCCACCGAGCGGCTGCTGGGACAGGGCCTGCTGATCAGCGAAGGCGAATTCTGGCGCCGGCAGCGGCGCCTGGCGCAGCCGGCGTTTCATCGCGCGCGCATCAACGAATATGCGGCCACGATGGTGGAAATCACGCGCACGCACATGGACGACTGGCGCAACGGCGAGGCGCGCGACGTGGCGCACGAAATGATGTCGCTCACACTGGACATTGCCGTGCGCACTCTCTTCGGCACCACGCTGCCGGGAGAAGCGCAGCAAGTGGGCCGCGCCGTGGCCTTCCTGATGCGCTATTCGCTGGGACGGGCGCGCTCGCCGGTGGCCATTCCGTCGAGCTGGCCCACGCCGCGCAACCGCCGCGCCGACCGCGAGTACGAGCTGCTGGATTCCGTGGTGTACCGCATCATTGACGAGCGGCGCGCGCAGCAAAATTCCGCTCAGCATACCGACCTGCTCTCGCTGCTGATGGGCGCGATGGATGAAGACGGCACGCAGATGACTCCCAAACAGCTTCGCGATGAAATCATGACACTGTTTCTGGCCGGGCACGAAACCACGGCCCTGACGCTGGCGTGGACCTGGTATCTGCTGAGCGAGAACCGCGACGCGGAATCGCGCCTCCATGAAGAACTGAGCAGCGTGCTCGTCGGCCGCGCACCGGGCGTGGGCGATCTCGAAAAACTTCCGTATCTGCAAGCGGTGGTCTCGGAGTCGCTGCGGCTCTACCCGCCGGCGTACCTGCTGGCGCGAACTTCCATCGCGCCGTGCAGTATCGGCGGCTACGATTTCCCCACGGGTACCACGGTGCTGGCTTCGCAGTGGGTGATGCATCGCGACGCGCGCTACTTCGATGATCCCGATTCTTTCCGGCCGGAGCGCTGGCTCGACGGACGGGCCGGCCGCCTGCCCGCGGGCGCGTATTTTCCGTTCGGTGATGGCCCGCGGCGCTGCATCGGACAATCTTTCGCGCTGATGGAATCCGCGTTGGTGCTTGCGACCCTGGCGCAGCGGTTCCAATTCCGCCTGGTGCCAGGACATCCGGTGACGCCCGAGCCGCTGGTGACATTGCGGCCGCGGCACGGAATTCGCATGACATTCGAAGCCAGGCATTAGTGCACGAATTCCGGCGCCTGCCCCTTGGCCCACGGATCGTAGGTGAGTGAGAAGCGCACGCGGTCGGGGATGGGCGGATGGTCGTAAAACAAAAAAACGTTCACGGGATTCGGCGCCGGGTCGGACAAATCCACTTCACCTAGAATTTGAAATGCCTGCGCCGCCACCTGGCCCGAATCGGGGGTCAGGCCGTGGGTCACTTCCAGGCCGTACTGATCGGCCTGATGTTCCAGGTAACAACTGAAGCCGCTGCCAATCGGCGTGGTGCAAGTATCGAATAGTGTGAGCAAGAGCAGCAGTGCGGGAAGCGAAGCCCAGTCGTCCACTCCGCGAATATTCCAACGGGAGCCCCATCGAGCCAGCGTCCAGCCGATTGTGCGGTATCCCAAATAAAAAAATATCAACAACAACATGGCGCCGAACGCCAGCCCCTTCCAGATGTGGTTGAGGACGTAGTGTCCCATCTCGTGTCCGGCGACGGCGACGATCTGCGGTGTGGTCATCTTGGCGATGGTGGTGTCCCACACGACGATGCGCTTGGAAGCACCCACGCCGGTCACGTAGGCGTTAAGACCGGTGGATTTTTCGCTCGCGCCCATCCAGAACATGCGTTCGACGGGGATGTCTTTTCCGGCGCGCTGGACCATGGTTTCGAGAGCGCCGGCCAGCGCCGGGTCCTTCTCTGAAAGCGGAACGAATTTGTGGAACATGGGATCAATCACCAGCGGAACAAGAAAAATCACCAGCACCAGGAAGGGCAGCGAGAGCAGCCAGAAGTGGAACCACCAGTGGCGCGGGCTGCGGCGAATCACCCCGTAGAGTGTCCAAAGGACAATCGTTCCCACCACGATGGTGATGAGTTCGCCCTTGGTCCAATCCCAGAACCACGAGCTCCAGCCCTGGACGCTCAATCCGAATTTTACTCCAATGACGTGGCGGGCGATTTGCAGCGGGCACACGAATACGGCGAACGTAAGCAAGAAGAGCGGCGCAAAAATCGCGGCTTGGATGATTCGCCTGGATGCGAGCAGCTCCGCCCAATCGCGGAACTTTGCGGCGAGTTTCCAGCGCAGGATGAGAAGAACAACCAGGATGGAGTAGCAGGTGTCAACTAGACGGCCCCAAAAAAGAACCTGACCGAAGGTGTGCGCTTTGCGGTAGAGCTCTGGCGGTAGAGTGTAAGCGGTAACGATTCGTCCGGGCGCTTCCGCCGACGGGGATGCACTTTGCGCAGGCTGGGAATTTGCAGCCCTGGAATTCTGCAGCGCGCCCAAAGCATGAATCGCTGCTCGAGCGCGTGCGGGCGAAACAGCGCCACTGCAAAACACCAGGGTAAGGAAAATAAGGAGGTGCCGGGATCCGCCCATCGGGCCGCGAGTATGGCGCAGCCCGGATGCGCCACGCAAGCGGCCGGCGAACCTGCCGAAAGGTACAGGTTGCCTTTTTGGGGTGCTGGCCGGAATGGCGATTGCCTGGGGCAGCCAGTGGCGGCTAGTATGAATCAGCGGCCCACGGCCGTGCGAGGAGAAGCGCGATGAGAATTGCCCATGCTGGACTGATCGTTCTGCTGTGCTTGCCTGCGGGGACGGCGTTTGCGCAGCAGCAACAGCAGGGAGAGTCCGCTGCCGACGCCGCGCGTCAATCCCGGGAGCAGAAGAAGGATCAGGCCAAGCCCGCCAAAGTATGGGACAACGACAATCTTCCGGCTGTGAAAGGCCAAGTAAACGTGGTGGGGCAAACGCCGCAATCGAGCGCCGACGGTTCAGCCGGCGCAAGTACACAGAACACCGCCGGCACAGCATTAGCTCCGGCTGCTTCACAGGCAAAGTCGGCCGGCAAAGACGTCCGCGCCCTGCAAGCCGATCTGGACGCTGCCAAAGAGCGCCTCCAGAGTGTGAAGAGCGAGTACGACATCCTGCAGCGCCAGTACACCCTGGATGCGCAGATGTACTACAGCAAGCCGAACTATTCCACCGACCCTGACGGCGGCGCGAAAGTGGACGCTGAGAAGGCGCAGATGGACGCGAAGAAACTGGAAGTGGACGATGCGCAGAAGAAGGTGGACAAGTTGCAAGCGGAGCTGAAGGACAGCGGAGCCGCGAGCAGCGGCGGGACGAGCAATCCGCCCGGTACCGAGAACAAATCGAATTGACCCTCCTGTGGTAAAAACACAACACCTGTTTTGAAATCCGGGCAATGTTTAGTATCTGGTTACTCCCCCGCCCCCCGTCTTTTTGTTGCGATTAGAAAGTACCGCTGTCGTTTGTTTTGAATGAGTTGCGGCGATTCCGGTTTCCGGGTGTGTTGCGATTAGAATTGGAGGATGGAGGGCCGACAAATCGAAGAAAAGGTGAAGGGTTCGAAGGAGAAATCGAGACTGGGAGGGTGGGTACCTGGGGGTCCGGGGAGGGGGTTCGATACTGGCGGAAGATGGGCACAGGGGACAGTAACACATCTAGGGACTAATAGCAAGAAGATAAATATTTCCAAAATGGGAATTTGAGGATAGGGGAGGGTGAGAAGGCGGATTTCAAATTTCAAATTTGAGATTTCTCACAAGAGCGGATGGCGCAGGGCAGGGTACGGGGGCAGCGGCGGCGATCAAGGCAGGGCGTGAGCGGAAGAGCACAGATTGAAATCTGTGCCACCAAAGTCGGGATTGCAACGGCACCCCAACTAATAGCGTACATTTTTCTTGACACACTAGAGAGCTGAGCGCACAATCCCGCCAGATTCACGGGGCAACACGAGTTGAACGGGGCGTTGGCGGCGAGCGTCACCCTTCCCGCCGCCGGCGAAAAAAATTAGCGAGGCACACGGACGATGCAATATCTGCCCGGCTGGACGGTGCAGTGTTTGAACCCGGAGTGTACCGCGCGGGGACAGTGGCTGCGGGTCGTGGATGCGCCGCAGGAAATCTGCCGCAATTGCGGCGCGCCGCTGCACAACGTGCCGCCGCCGCTGTCGCCGCGGTTCCGCATGCGGGCGCGGTCGCTGGCCAATCATCGCTCGCTGGGGCGCCCGATGGGGCGGCGCTGAAGTACCTCAGGGGTTGAAACCCCTGAAATGACGGCGGCTTTCGGCACGGCTGAAGCCGTGCCCTGACGAAAAGCTGCGTGTGAGATGCATTCGTAACGGGTTTGCGGCCGTGAATTTTGGCGGTCGCGGAGAATGGCAGCGGCCTGGCCGCGCTTTCGCGCATGTCTGGTGCGCCGGCGCGGCTTCGTTCCCGGGTCGCAGCCCCTCAGAGGACAAGGCAAGAAAAAGGCCCGAACCGATCCCCTCGGCTCGGGCCTTTCGCTTTCTCTAGGGCTGGACGCGGCCCCGGCAGGCCGGGGCTCCCTTCTAGAAAATAAATTTCAAACCAAGCTGAATGTTGCGCGGCCCGCCTGTACCAATCACGGGATTGGCAGCGCCAACGTCCGGGGTGGCGCTGGACGCGCCGAATGCGCCGGGCACGGACGGGTCCTCATTCAAGAGGGTGCTCGCTTCCGGATTGGCGAACTGCGGATGGTTGAGGATGTTGAAGAACTCGGCGCGAATCTGCATCGTCACGCGTTCTCCCAGACGCGTGTTTTTTACCAGCGAGAAATCCCAGTTGTGGAAAGTCGGTCCGCGGAAGAGATTGCGGCCCATAGTGCCGAAGGTTCCCGAAGCGGGCGGGATCATGGCGGAGCGCCCCTTGGAATAGCAGCCAAACTGAAGCAAGGAGGCTTGCAAGCCTGGTGTGTTGGCATTCGCGCTGCAAAGCGGATTGTTGATTGCGAATGCCGGATCCCCCGGGCCGTTCGGATCCCCCGGAGGCGGAGTTCCAGGCAGGAAGAAGGGAATTCCCGATGGGATGGCCTTGAAGTCTTTTGGGTTTCCAAAGAAATCCCAGCGGTCAGTAAATTCGCCGGTCAGGCTGATATCGTTGCCGGATTGGATGCCGTCCACGACCGAGTAAGGCGTCGCTCCCTGAAGAGTGACGATGGAATTTATCTGCCAGCCTTCCAGAAGCTGGGCGAACGACTTGACGGACGGAAGCGCGTAAGTCAAAGCCAGGGTAAAGCGGTGGCGAATATCGAAATCGCTCGAGGCCCGCTCCAGGTCCGGGCGCAGACTGTTTTGTGGCGAAAGGGAGCGATTATTGGTGGCATCGTCAATCGAATGAGCGTAGGTGTAGCCGGCGAGGAAATTCAGGCCGTGCCAAACGCGTTGGGTGGCGGTGACTTGCAAGCTGTTGTAGGTGGAGTGGTAACCGTTCTGGAGGAAGTTTACGAATCCGAGGAACGGGAAACACGGGCCTCCGGCACCACTGCCGCCCATGGCGACGGGGCAATTGAAGGTAAAAGGCCTGCCCGACTGCTCATCGCCCGCGGTGTCGTTGGCCACAACCACCTGGTTGATGTCACGGACACTGTAGAGTTTGATGCCGGTATTGCCGACGTAGCCGATTTGAATCGAGGTTGTGCTTCCGATGGCGTGCTGGATGTTGGCATTCCAGGAGACGACGTAGGGGGTACGAAGATGCCGGGTAACGCCCAGAATGTCACAGGGAGTTCCGCCAGTAGAGGGATCGCAATTGAGCGCCGCGGTGGCTACCGGAAAGATGGGAGTGTTGATGTCCACGTAATTCGGGGAAACCGTCAAACCCGTGGCGACAATGTTGCCGGCGATGTTAGAGCCGCCTGCACCGGTGGGGATATCGTTCAGGCCCGGCGTGGTGCAGCAGTCCACGCCGTTTTGCCCGATGAAAAGAGAGAGGTGCGGAATCTCGTAGTTAATCCCCGCTCCGGCGCGGAAGACGGTCTTGCCGGTGCCCCAGGGATCCCAGGCAATGCCGACACGGGGAGCGAAATTGTTGTGGTCGCCATTGTAGGGTGACGAGATATTGACGCCCACCTGCTCGAAGCCGACGGCGGGATCAAAGTTTCCCAGCAGATTGTGGTCTTCTTTGATGACCGTGTTCAACTCGTAGCGCAATCCGAGATTGACAGTGAGGCGGGGCGTGATGCGCCAGTCGTCGGCTACGTACCAGGCGAAAGACCAGAAGTGAACTTTGCGTTCGGAATTTCCGACGAAAATTTTCCCGGTAGAAGGAAAGCCGGCGAGGAAATCTTCAAGAGCAGAGCTGGTGGTAAGTCCGGTGGTGGGATCCACCGGGAAGCCGGGAGTGGCGCCTCCGGCGAATTGAATTTTGCCCTTGCCGGTGCGGTTGCGGACGTTGTCGGTGGATCCGCGTCGAATCTCTCCGCCGAACTTGAAGGTGTGTGCACCGTGGGTGTAGGAAACACCGTCGGAGAATTGAATCGTTCTGTTCGGAGTGGTGAAGAGAGGCCACCCACTGGCATTTCCCAATTGCGTGAAATTCCCGATGTCGATTTCCGGCAGGCCGAAATTCAGGGGGTTGGTGACGCCGGTGTTCAGGCCGTAGGTGGTCAGTGGATTGGCGGCATTGTCAACGGCTTGAATTTTCTGCCAGAAGTTGCTGAATCCGAAGCGGGCTTCGTTGACGAAATTTCCGGTCAGCATGGACGCCAGGCTGATGCCGAAGACCTGCGCCCGAATCCGTGACGTGGAACGCCACTGGGGCTGGAGAACTGTGAAGTCCTGCTCGATCTGGTTGCTGTCGCCGATCAGATAGTGAGCCGAGAGCGTCTCAGTAGAGGAAAAGTGATGATCGACCTTGGCGACGCCGGTGTCCGAGCGGTTCACGTTCGGAAATCCAGTACTCACCGCTGTAACTCCGAGCGGGTTAGTGCCATTGTTCACCGGGAACAAACCGGGGAAGGGGCCATTGCCCGCAAAAGCTCCTGTGCCGATCAAGTTGGCGCTCAACGGGTTCACTGTCTGGCCATGAAGCGTGAGGTCGGCAATCGCGTCCGGAATGCTGTTGGCCGGGTCTCCCCCAAGTGAAGTGGTTGCAGGAGAAAACGCCGTTCCGGCGTTGGAGATAAATCCACGCACCCCTTCGTAGGCCAGGAAAAAGAAAGTCTTGTCGTGAATAATCGGACCGCCGACGGTGCCGCCGAACTGGTGCTGGCGAAGAGCCACTTGCGGACTGGGTTTGGTGTTGAACCAGTTGCGGGCATCGAACCAGTTGTTGCGCTCAAAGCCGTAGCCGGTGCCGTGGACCTGA
>Ga0210407_10001622_pt1 | contig 20659 bp, 19 predicted proteins | sample IncBWC27MmetaG_FD_150860 | JGI IMG/M metagenome (GOLD analysis project Ga0210407, IMG submission 150860) | Forest soil microbial communities from Barre Woods Harvard Forest LTER site, Petersham, Massachusetts, United States - Inc-BW-C-27-M | ecosystem: Environmental > Terrestrial > Soil >... | reverse complement strand
ACACCAGGGCTCAGCACCGGTACCTCCACCGACGCAATCACCGGCGAGCATTTAATCCTGACGGCCGCCGCGCTGGACACGCACGTCCACTACATTTGTCCTCAGCAGGTCGAGCATGCACTCTCGAATGGGACCACCACCTTCTGGGGGGGCGGCATTGGCCCCACCGACGGAACCTTGGGAGTGACATCGACCAATGGCCCGTGGAATCTTGAAATGATGATGCGGTCCGCCGAGGGATTGCCAATCAACATTGGTTTCCAGGGCAAGGGCAACAGCACCGGCAAGGCGCCACTGGTCGAACAGTTGCGGGCCGGCGCCGCGGGTTTCAAAATCCACGAGGACTATGGAACAACCCCTGCCTGCATTCGAAGCTGCATGTCTGTCGCCGACGAATACGACGTAAGTGTCGCCGTTCACACCGATACCCTGAATGAATCTGGCTTCGTTGAGGACTCCATCGCGGCCTTCGATGGAAGAACAATACACACCTATCACACAGAGGGTGCCGGCGGAGGCCACGCGCCCGACCTGCTGAAAGTTGTCGGTCAGCGAAATGTGCTGCCGAGCTCCACCAACCCCACGCTGCCGTGCGGCGTCAACTCAGTGGCCGAACTGTTCGACATGATCATGGTTTGCCATAACCTGAACCCCAAGATTCCCTCCGATGTGGCGTTTTCGGAAAGCCGGGTTCGAGGCGAAACCATTGTGGCCGAGAGCGTGCTGCACGACATCGGCGCCCTCTCCATGATTGGTAGCGATTCGCAGGCGATGGGCCGTGTCGGCGAGACTTTTTTGCGCGCCATACAAACCGCAGATGCCATGAAAAAGGCCCGCGGCAAACTCCCCGAGGATGCCAATGGCAACGACAACTTCCGAGTGCTTCGCTATCTGGCAAAAGTCACTCTAAATCCCTGCATTACCGCAGGCGTCTCTCACATGCTTGGATCCATAGCTCCTGGAAAGCTCGCCGACCTGGTTCTCTGGGAGCCCGCCTTTTTTGGGGCGAAGCCGAAGATGGTACTCAAGGGCGGTTTTCCGGTTTGGGCCAACATGGGGGATCCGAACGCTTCTCTCGCGCCGCCGCAACCGATGTTCTACCGTCCAATGTTCGGCGCCTACGGCTCTGCATTGCAAAAGAGCTGCGTTACGTTTGTCTCCCAGGTTGCCTATGACCTGCGAGTCAATGAAAAGTACGGCCTCAATCGCATCGTTGAGCCGGTGCGTCAGACCCGCGTTCTGGGCAAGGAACACATGGTCCGGAACGGTTTGGTCCCTAACATCGACGTCAACCCGGAAACCTTCGCTGTAACCATCGACGGCGTCCACCTCACCGTCACGCCTCCGAAAACCATTTCTCTCAACCAGCTCTATTTCTTCAGTTGATGCAATGAAATCCGCGGCGCAGGGAGAAATTGATGAAGGTCATCGAAACATTGCTGGGGAACATGAGCGATCCAGTATGGAAGGCCAAGCTCGAGAAGGCACGAATCGACGTCTTAAGTCTTGACCAATGGCAAGCGCAGAAGAACCGCTTCCGCCTCAAGACCGATGGCGGAATTGACCTGGCCGTTTCCCTGGATCGCAACATCCATTTGCACGATGGCGACGTTTTGTTTTGGGATAACGCCACCCGTCTGGCAATTATTGTGCGAATCCATCTGAAGGACGTGATGGTCATCCGTTTGGACCGTTTACTCTCGAAATCTCCGGAAGTGCTCGGCCGCACCTGCCTTGAACTTGGACATGCCCTTGGCAATCAACATTGGCCGGCCGTAGTCAAGGGAACCACGGTTTACGTTCCTCTGACAGTGAATCAACAAGTGATGAACTCCGTGATGAAAACTCATGCATTTGAGGGAATAACCTATGGCTTTGAACCCGGCGGAAGCGTAATCGCCTACCTCTCGCCGCATGAGTCCCGCAGGCTTTTCGGCGGCGCCGATTCCGTACCCCATTCTCACGTGCATACCGATGAGGCCGGGCATGATGCCGAACATTCGTACGAGTTTGAACATTCACACACGCATGACCACTCACACTGAATCGAACAATGAGTGGCACCTCCCGTCCGTGAAAGCGACATTGCGGGCCCTGCAATTCGGCGACTCATTGTTGCCGGTCGGCTCATTTTCGTTCTCAAATGGACTGGAATCCGCCGTTCAATTAGGCGCCGTGTACGACTCTCGGTCGCTCGGGGATTTCGTTCGAGTCGTTGTCGAACAGGCCGCGACGTCCGATGGCGTCGCGGTCCTGTCGGCCTTCCGTGCCGCCCGCGCAGGCAACGATTCGGAGATCGATCAGGCCGACCAGGCGGTCTTCAACCGTAAACTCAATGAGGAGATGCGCACCATGACGGTGCGTATGGGCCGCAAACTGGGAGAGATGGCGGACAGGGTCTTGGGTCTCTGCACGGCCAGCGCGTGGCTGGAACGGATCAAGGCCGGAATCACTCCGGGTTGTTACCCGATTGGCCAGGCGTTGGTTTTCGAGTCGCTGCAACTTTCCGAACAAGAGGCTTTTGCCGCGCACCAGTACGGAGTGGCCAGCATGCTCGTGAATGCGTCCTTGCGTCTGATGAAACTTCACTACCTTGATGCGCAGTCGGTGCTGTTTGAAGTCAATGCTCATGCGGACGCCGACTACCAGCGCATCTCCTCCAAGTCACTCGAAGATATGGCATCCTTCGCGCCCATGATCGATGTTTTCGCAGCTGCTCACGTTCAAGCGAGAGTTCGCATGTTCATGAATTGATCTGACAATTGGAGGAATGGCATGAAGAAAATCACACGCATCGGCATCGGCGGCCCCGTCGGATCCGGAAAAACGTCCATCGTCGAAACCATCACTCCCAAATTGGTGGAAATGGGAGTACGCGTTCTGATCATTACCAATGACGTGGTCACCACCGAAGATGCCAAACACGTCCGACGCATGCTCAAGGGCATCCTGGTTGAAGAACACATCATCGGCGTGGAGACCGGGGCGTGTCCCCATACAGCTGTCCGTGAAGATCCAAGCATGAATCTTGCCGCCGTCGAGGATATGGAGGCGCGCTTCCCCGAGTCCGATCTGGTGCTGATCGAAAGCGGCGGCGACAATCTCACGTTAACTTTCAGCCCGGCCCTCGTCGACTACTTCATCTATGTGATCGATGTAGCCGCCGGCGACAAAATTCCACGAAAGAACGGGCCCGGAATCACGCAGTCAGACATCCTGGTCATCAACAAGACAGATCTGGCGCCTTATGTCGGCGCGAGCCTTGAGGTCATGGAAACCGACTCGCGCGCGATGCGCGGCAGCGCACCCTTCGTATTCACCAATTGTAAGACCGGCGAAGGAATCGATGAGCTCGTGACCCTGATTAAGGAAAATGTCTTGTTTGAACTCGCAGTGAATTGAGGGCTGATGAAAATTCTGGCGCCCGAACTCGACCTGTATCAGGACGAACCAAGGCAACTTCCCACTGGGGCACTCGGCAAAGATGCTCTGCTGCGCCTCAGGTTCGAGGCCCGTCAGGATCGTTCCATTCTTTCGTTCATGGAGCGCCGTGCGCCGCTTCTGGTCCAAAAAGCGCTTTACTGTGATGAGGGAATGCCTGGCATGCCGGTCGTTTACATCATCAGCACTTCCGGCGGCGTCCTGCAAGGCGATCGTTATGCAATGGAGTTCTCCGTGGGCCCGGGCGGTTGCGGGCACATCACGACCCAAGCATCCACCAAGATTCATGAAATGGATGCGAACTACGTTGGTCAAACACAAGACATCACTCTGGAGGACGGCGCCTACCTCGAATACTTACCCGAGTCCATCATTCCGTTTCGCCATTCCCGCTTTCACACATTCACACGAGTCCGACTCGCCCCTACCGCGTCGTTATTTTACGCGGAGACCCTCACCGGTGGCCGGCTTTATTACCGCGATGGCGAAAAATTTCTATTCGATCTGTTTTCCTCAACCGTAAATGCAGAGCGGCTCGACGGAGCGAAGCTCTTCACCGAAAAATTCCTGCTTGAGCCACAGAGGTCAACTCTGTCGCGGCTTGGCGTCATGGGCGAGTTCACCATGTTCGGAAACGTCATCCTCCTCACTCCGCAGGAACACTCGGATGCAATCCACGCCCGGGTGCCTGCGGTCTGGGACAAGGAACGGCAGTGGGCGGCGGGCCTCAGCCGTCTGCCCAACGGCGCCGGACTGATCTACAGAGTGCTGGCTACGGAATCGGGCATTGTTCGGGCAAAGGTCCGCGAATTCCTGTCTGTGGCTCGCCCGCAGATCACTGGTTTTGATGTGCCTTCGGAATTTCCATGGAGATGAGTCGTCCCTGTGCGCACTCTGAGATCGGACGCCACAGGGCCAGCGAGGTTACAAAATCAAATGGACACTAAAGAACAAAGGGCCAGAACTCTGTATGCAGAACTCGAGCATTCTTGCCAAATGGTTGATATTGGGGTCGCAGTTTCATGGTTGTTCTCAGCAGTCTCCTACTACGCGACAAGGAAGACGGGGACGGACTGGTTCACGCGTTCCGGCTCGCTCATGGCGATGATGGGCGCGATAGGAACGTTTCGTCTCTCTAGCCTGTTGCAGAAGCAACTCAGCATCGCCCTCAAGGAAGGTATCACCGTGGAGAGGCATATTGAGCTTTCTCTCGACCCGCCCAAATCGTTTCAGGTGACTGCCTACTTCTGTTATCTGTCGGGGATTGTGGGAACGGTGATCTGGGGCTACGGGGACGTGCTCACCCGGTTGATTAACACTCACATTGGCCCCTGAACACCGAATCTCCAGTTCAGGAACTAGCGTTGAGTGCGAGATCGAAGGGATGGTTGGGGAAACCATGCGACTTCATTGGAAAACGTTTTTCAGCGACGAGCCCGAAGGTCTTCGCGAGCGGATCTTGGGGATCTACTTCATCCTGATGGTCCTGAATCTGGGGGCATGGTTTTGGGCGCTGGTTGCATTTCATGGTTTTCCAGTGCTCCTCGGCACGGCGCTACTCGCGTACAGCCTTGGTTTGCGTCACGCCGTGGACGCGGATCATATCGCCGCCATCGACAACGTCACCCGCAACCTGATGCAGAACGGAAAGCGTCCCGCCGCCGTGGGGCTTATGTTTTCTCTCGGCCATTCGAGCGTCGTTGTCGTTGGCGCGGCCGCAATCGCAGGCACTACGTTGACGCTTCAGAATCGATGGAGTGCGCTCAAAGCGGTGGGCGGCCTGATTGGGACCTCGGTGTCGGTTTGTTTCTTGTTTGCCATAGCAGTATTGAACCTGATGGCTTTGCGCTCGATATACCAGGCGTTCGTGAGACTGCGTTCTGGCAAACCAAATGTTGAAGAAGACCTGGACATGTTGCTCTGCAACCCTGGATTCCTGTCGAGAATTTACGGTCGGATGTTTCGCATGATCAGGCAAAGCTTGCACATGTATCCGCTGGGCATCCTCTTCGGACTGGGATTTGATACCGCCACCGAAATCGGCGTGCTGGGGATATCAGCAGCGGAAGCGACGAAGGGCCTGTCCATCTTCGCAATCCTGATTTTTCCAACCCTGTTCGCCGCTGGAATGTTGCTGGTCGACACCACGGACAACATCCTTATGTTGGGCGCCTACAGCTGGGCGTTCGTAAGACCGATTCGCAAGCTTTACTACAACATGACGATTACGTGTATCTCCGTGATCGTGGCCGTCGCCGTGGGCAGCATCGAAGCTCTCGGATTGCTGGCCGGCCAGCTCCATTGGGACGGAGGATTTTGGCAAGCCGTCATGCGCCTCAACGATAACTTTGGCGCGCTTGGCTTTTTCATCATCTGCCTTTTTGTTGCCTGTTGGCTCATTTCGATCGCGGTTTACAAGTGGGGGGATTGCGACAATATCTAGCCACTGCCGCGTCCGAAAGTATGACGCTGTCCCTGAATGAGACGCTACCTGCAGGCGGCCCAGGAGCGAATCGTTTTGATCGGTGGCGATAAGGCCGTGACCATTGTGGTCTCTTCTCAAACGAAGCGTTCCCAGCGAAGTCTGCTAAGCAACTTGCTTCGGCGGAGAATCGGAACCAGCTGCCGGCCCGGTTTCCTTCAGTAAGAAGGTGAGCGCTATGGCAATTGCGACACCAGCCAACAGGGGCGCAAAGGCCGATTGGTAATGCTCCAACCCCATCTCGCCTGCGCCCCCCGAAGCACGACGAAGCAGCCATGTGAACACCGGAGCCAGCAAAGCGCTGAACGTGAAGTTCAGGAAAGTGATCACTCCGGTCGCGGTCCCTCCGAACTGCGGTGGGTTCGCTTCTTTTATGACTGTGTAAGGAAGCATCGCCGAACCCGAAGCCAATCCTGCCAGCAACCCAGGCACATACGGCGGCAGCATGTAGGCAGGCCCGAAGAGAATCCAAGTCAAGGAAGCCAGAAGTGCGACTGCTCCTCCCACGATAACCGGCTTGCGCCGGCCCAGACGATCGGAAATAAATCCAAGTAGCGGACAGCCTATGATCCATCCCAGAGGCACCGTTGAGGACCGCAGAACTGCAGCTGCGTAGTCGAACCCGTGCGCATCCTGGAGATAGCGCACTCCCCAGATCATGTCGAAAATGGTGGTTGGAATGAACAATAGTCCTGCGATGAAGCCGCAATAAATCGATTGCGGGTTCTTAAACACCGTGGAGAAAGCTGCAATAGCGGGTTTAAGCCACGGGCCAGCAGATTGGTCTGGTTTGTATTCGTTGGGCAAGAGAACGAAGAGAACCACGCCGATCAGCAATCCTGCGATACCCATGTAAAGCCAGAACCTGTCCCAAGGGACACCGTTACTGATCAATGGCCCGACTACAAACTGACCCGCGGCGCCGCCGGCCATGCCGAACATTTGCGTGGCTCCGATTAACGTGGCTGCCCGAGACGGCGGGAAGTTCTTCGAAGCAATGTATATGGCGCCCACCGGGGCAAATACCCCGCCGGCACCCTGGAGCACTCGCCCGATGCTACCCGCAGTGCTGTTACCAGTCGCGAACAGAATTGCGCCTAGGCCCGCCGCACATGCAGCTATCGGTATAACCTTCCTCGGTCCGAGGCGGTCCATCCCCGCCCCGGCTACTAAGCTGAATGGGGAATACCCGTAGTAGAAAAGACCAACGATTGAGGCGACGCCAAGCGCGGTCGTGCCAAATGCGTCTGCAAGTTGCGGAATCATCACCGACGGCGCGGACCGTTGTACGTATTGATAGAAGTAATAGACCACGGTGACTAGCCAGGCAACCGCCGCAGCCCAGCTAGCCTTACCCCGTTCTTCTTCGCTTAATGGATGTACGGCGGCGGCCATTGCGCTATCCAGACTGCGTCTTTCGTTGACTCCGGGCGATTCGCTAACGCTGCGCTCCTCGAAGATCTCTTCTCTGGCAAAGCCTCCGCAATCATTGCCGCACCCGTTGAAGAACCTTTCATATGGCAAGGTTGCTGAGAACTGTAAGTTCTGTCAGCAAAAAGCGAGCACGCGAGTGTCTTGCTCTAAGTGTGGTGTTCGGACATGGAGATCCGCGTTAGTCCTGGCTCGCTTTGACAAAGGGCAGTCGTGCTTTCACCCGATCGAATTCGGAAGGATTTACTGGAGCCTGTATTCGCGGCTGAGAAATGCGGTCGCTGGCCTCCTTCAGGCGCCTGATTCTTGTCGAAGTAGGAGGATGGTCATCAAGAAGTCGGTCCCGAAGCGATTGGCTCTCGTCTTGTTCCAGGGACGCAGACTGCAAAAGCGCCGTGAATTCTCTTACATCGTAACCAGCGGAGATGTAATACTGCAGGGCCCGTCCATCCGCATCCAGTTCGGAATCTCTCACCATCTTCATTGTCAGCACAGGACCCAGATAGCGGCGAGCGGCGTAGCCCACGGGCCCCGCCAAGAGGGCCAAACGTCCCCATACCCTCCGGCGTTGTTCAAGCCTGGTAAGGTGTCTCGCGTTCACGTGCGCAGTTTCGTGCGCCAGGGCCGCCGCCAACTGACTTTCGTTCCCGGCAATCCGTAGCATACCGGTGGTCAGATACAGGAACCCGCCTGGCAGTGAATAGGCATTGGGCTCAGGATCGTCGATGACTTTGACGACAAAGCATTCATCGAGTTTGGAGTGTTCTACAAGCTGTCCTTCGATATCGTTCAGGTATTGAATGATTTCGCGGTCCGTAATCTGCTTCGTATGCTGGTCCACCTGCTTTGCAAGTCCGAGTCCCGTCATCCACTCCGATTGCTGTCGGTTGCGTTCGCGGAGGGTGCTCGTGCCCAACATCGGCGGCTTGCAGCCAGGCAAGCTCTGGCCAGAGAGAGATGGTTGTGCCGAATGGCTGGCAACACCGACGTAGGCGGCGGTTCGTTGGCCTCGCGCCACGGTCGCGAGAGCGAGAATCGCCAGCACTTTGATCGTGCACCCGACGTGTAGGTCATTCCGCACCGTGCACCTTGCCAACGCGCAACTGTGAACTCAGCGCCGATATCGCGCGCTTCCTTGGAACTAAAATCCTGGAGCTGGAGAAACGCCAACTGTCGCTCCCGACAGTGCAAGCGAGCAGAGCTTTGTCACGATTTGACCGCCTGCTAAGCGGAGTATATGGAGGGAACGCACACCACCAGTCTGGTATTTCTGCCAGTGTTTGCGACGACAGGCCGGGCCTAATGTGACGAACTGTGCGGCTCTATAGGTCCTTCTGCCCAAGGCTCAGGGGGGACTCATATAGGTCCCGCGAAGGAGGCGAAATGAAGAGGAGTTTAGTGCTACTTCTTGGAGTGGGTTTGTTGGTTGGCTCTCCGGCCCTGTATTCACAGCAGGCAACGGCTTCTCCGACCGTAACTGACCAAGACATTCAGTTGATGCGGAAGGACCTGCGATCGGATAAGAAGCTGATCGTGGCCGCCAACATGGTTCTCACCGACGCCGAGGCGCAGAAGTTCTGGCCAGTGTACGACCAATATGCGGCCGACCTCGCCAAAGTGAATGACGCGAAACTCGATGTCGTTAAGGAATATGCGGCGAATATCGATGGTCTGTCAGATGCCAAGGCCGAAGATCTGGCCAGGCGCTGGACCGAGGCGGATAGCGCGGCCATCCAGTTGCGGCTGAAGTATCTGTCTCTGTTGCAGAGGGTGCTGCCCGGGACAAAAGCAGCGCGGTTCTTCCAAATCGACCGTCGGATCGGTCTCGTGATGGATTTGCAGGTGGCGTCGGAGATCCCGCTGGTTAGCCAGTAACGGCGTCAAGCGTTAAAGGCGAACGGCACACTGCACACTTGCGGGAAGGCAACTTCACATCAAGGACCTTAGTCGACCATTGGGGTAAGTGCCTAAAGAGAGGATTCCCGTTCAGCGTTCTGGATGTCAGCAAGACTATGGCCCAGATGCAGGCCAACATTCGCATCCCCTAAAGGGCTGCGACTTCAGGAAAGAACCCAAAAAAGCACGCCCTCACTCGTCCGATTCAACCAGGTAATCAGTTTCGACGCCCCGCTTTTGATTCATCCACCCTGGTTCTTGAAGGTGATAATGCGGACGATATCCTCCGGTTACGTCTAGATAGTGCTGCTGCCACTCGGAAATACGGATGCCTGCGGCGCTGAGCTGGTCTTTTGTCATGATCTCCGCAATGTTTCTCCGAGCCTGATCGGCAGGCCGGAAGTTCTGGGCCGCAGCCAAGCTCAACCATTTGTATGCCTCGACATAATCGAGAGGTACGCCGCGGCCAGTTGCGTACATATCCCCCAGGTTGGCCTGTGCGGCGGGGTTTCGTTGCTCAGCCGCGGCCGTAAGCCAGCGCAGGGCTTCTGCGAAATCTTGCTTAACACCTGTGCCAGTCCTGTAGAGATACCCAAGGTTATTCTGCGCATGTGGCTCACCCTGTCGCGCCCCGGCTGCGATCCAGCGGAGGGCCTCGGCTACATCGCGAGGTACCCCTTCGCCACTCAGATACATGACGCCGAGTTCATTTTCGGCCTCGGCCAGTCCCTGCCCCGCGGCGGCTCGCTGCAGCTCGGCAGCCTTGGCGAGGTCTCGGCGTACGCCCTCGCCTTTGCGATACATGAATCCGAGCGTACATTGGGCCACAGCGACGCCTTTCCGTGCTGACTCGCTGAACAGCTCAGCAGCGCGGGACTCGCTGCGACGAACACCTTTGCCCAGATGATAGAGCAAACCGAGGTCGTTGGTGGCTATGGCATCGCCTTGCTGGGCGGCTTTGCTGTACCATCGCGCGGCCTCGGCATAATCTTGAGAGACGCCTTTACCAAACACATACGCGTCGCCCAGTGCAGTCTCCGCTTTCGGGAAGCCATGATCGGCAGCCCTGCGGAACCACTCCAGGGCCTGGGCGTCGTCTTGCGCCCCGAGGGCTCCGCCCTGCCGGTATGCAACTCCCAGAAGATATTGCGCCTCGGATTCGCCCGCCTCGGCTCGTCGCTGCACTTCCGGCATCTCCGTCGCACTTAAAACAACGGCCTCGTCCGCAATCGGAATGGACCTGATTATGATGTCCTCCTGGGCGGAGGCAGAAGTTGCCGCAGATACGAGCGATGCAACAAGAAAAACCAGAACTGACAAAGTGCTCCTCATGGCCACACCATCTAATCACTGCTCTTGATCCTCTGATGGTAGGTTCGGTGCGTGAACTGCTAATCCTGACAGGACGTTGACACTACGAAGCAGACTTCCAGAGATCCGCGTCCGACCCGCACGAGAGGCGCGGCCAAAAGGGATTATCCGCGGTGGAGTCGGTCACTGCATCGCTACCCTTACATCTATTAGGGATTGATCGAAACCCCGGATTTGGATCAGGCCTGCGCGTGGATACTCGACGTCGATGATTACATAGGCGACAATTACCGTAATCAGGGCGAAGCTCATGATATGCAGCCAACTTCGGTGCTGCCCATTCGCCATACGGTAACCCGCCAGCAAAGAGCAAATAAGGCCGAGAGTGAACAGAAGCGCATACACGATATTCGGGGGGTGGGTTTGCAGGGCCATGGTTCGCGTCGTGGTGATGTCGATCATATTGTTGAGAGCAGGAAGCAGCAGCTTGCCTGCGTCCACGTGAGACCCGCGCAGCTGCGTAGCCGCAACTGCTTTGGCCCAAATTTCCCTTTGGATCTTCTTGGACTCGATAATCTCAAGCGAAGCGGCCTCCATATTGGGGAGCCTCCTATAGGTCTCGAGGCGGGAATCCAGATATCGGCGAAATAGCTCTTTCAGTTCGGATCGAGGTTCTTCTGGCAGCAGATTCAGCCGCAGATACGCAGTTTCGATACTGTTGGCCTCCACGGCGATCAGGGCCCGTTTCTCGTTAAAGCGAGACGTGGCACCAGAAAATGTGAATGCTACGACTAATCCAAATAGCGCAAAGACGGCACCCTCAATGGCACCCAAACTACCCCGCTCTCCTTCCGACTCCTTCGACCGGCGCCTGATACCAAGACGCCGGCCCACCTCCAGCATTACGAGCATGCCTCCGAAGAGCAGCACGGCAAAGAGAAAAGGGGGAATAGGGGGCGCCATCAGACGTCCTCCGTTCTGAGGCTCTGGGGACCTCAGCGGAAGAATCTTCCTGCGCTGGAGATTCAGGAACTGTCAGCGTTTGCAGGCATCTGGCGCGACTCTTGGTTTGACGATCCTTCGTTAGCCAAGTATTGGGAAGAGAGTCGAATTCTCACTTGAGCGCGGGTGCAATGAAACCAGTATTCATCGAGTCCTCACTGCACAAGAATTTCAGTCGAACCAAAGGTTTTGTGAGTTCCCTATGATCCCTTCCCGTTCTAGGGTTCTTGCACCTTGCACTTGGAACACGAGGGACCAACCTATGTTCAAGAACAAAGATTTGGAACAATACTCACAGTGGATTGAATACTGGATGTCCAAGATCCAGCACAGCGGTGCAGTTGTTGAACATTCATCGGGTGAAAGCGCAGAACGAGCAGATCGAACTCTCTTTGCCCCACCGACGAACCTGCCCAGTCGGCAAAAACCGGCAGCTATTCGGCTTGAATCGTGAATCCGAAATGGTGATAAGGATTATTAAGGATGATTAAGGATATTAAGGATATTAAGGATAAGGATAAAGCCTGACCCCGCCGCCGATCCCAAAGGAGGAACGTCCGCTCCAAAACGTCGGTCTTTCAAACTGTTATATCTGACAGTTACGACTGACATCACGTTTTCCCTAGACTCAGGGACGAGTACGGTCGTTCCCAGGCTGCCGAGCATTCTCTGGTTGGCTGCGCATCGTGGCCCACCGCGCAGTCAACGAACATTGACCTGCCAGCCTCGAGACAAGAATGTGCATGCTGGGACAAGTCGAGAGATTCTTTCTAGCGCTGGGCTTGTTGTTCGTCGCGATCTTTCTGGCAGCGTACGTTGACCGGAAGATTGCTTATCACGCGGAGCTAGATCGATTTCGGGAATTGCAGCGCGAAAATCAGGCACGAAATCGCTCATCCAGCAGACAACAAGCATTCGATACGGACTTTGGCCTTTGGTCCGACCAACGCATCGCCGCGTACAAAGACACCCTCGCGCAACAAGCCGGCGCGCCGCTGGCTGTGCTTCGTGTTGCGACGGTCAAGTTGGAGGTTCCCGTCCTCGAAGGCACAAGTGAGTTCGTGTTGAATCGGGCCGTGGGACATATACCAGGAACTGAAATCCCTGGTAGGTTTGGAAACATCGGTATAGCCGGCCATCGGGACGGTTTCTTTCGGGCACTGAAGGACGTGGGCGTCGGCGACACGATCGAACTCGAGACTTCAGACAGAACCGACTCCTACAGAGTGGACCAAATCGCGATTGTCAGCCCTGATGACACATCGGTTTTGAAGCAGAGTGCGGCTCCTTCGCTCACGCTGGTTACGTGCTACCCGTTCTACTTTGTCGGCAGTGCGCCTAAGCGGTACATCGTTGAGGCGTCGCTTTTCAACCCGACCCACAGCCAACGGTCGCTCAACAGCTGGTCCCACACTCCTCCAGTTGTGAATCCGTACAGCGAAGCCACAGTCCTAAGGTCGCAGAAGTCAAATTAAGGAGATGACTCAATGAACGTAAGAATCGAAAGCGCGCGTATTTGGTTGGCGCTTGCGGCAGGGGCGATATTTTTTGCCTTTGTCGTGAGCGTAAACGCACAAGTGCAAACAACGACGAACACAACTAGCGGCGCATCCACGCAGGAAGTTAGCGTCGAGCGTGGCGAGGTAGTCCGCGTTTCTGGTAATGACCTGGTGGTAAAAATGGAGGATGGTTCACTCCGTGATTTCCACAACGTAGCGGAGACAGCTCGCGTTACCGTTGATGGCCGTGAACTTGGAATTCATGAGTTGAAACCGGGCATGAAGCTGGAGAAGACACTGACCGTGGTGACCACCCCGCAAACTATTACGACGGTCAAGACCGTCACCGGGAAAGTCTTTCACGTTTCTCCGCCAAACTCGGTTATCTTGACCCTTGAGGATGGCACCAACGAGCAGTTTAAGATCCCGCAAGGCCAGAAGTTTACGATCGATGGACAAGAAACGGACGCGTCTGGCCTGAAAAAAGGAATGACAGTATCCGCCACAAAGATCACCGAAGAGCCGACAACGGTGGTCGAGCACCGGACTCAGCTGACTGGCTCGATGCCACCGCCACCACTGGCACCTCCGGCTAACGCTCCGATCCTGATTGCGGTCGCAACGCCTGCACCGGCGCAAGCCGCAGGTCTTGCAGAGGAATTGCCGAAGACTGCCGGCCTGTTCCCGCTCATCGGCCTGCTCGGAGCGTTGTCTCTGGCCTTGTCGTTTGGTCTGAGGGTGATTCGGTCAACCTTTTGATCCGGGCGAGGGTTCGGGAGTGCGATAGGCTAACCGGCCAACGTGATCTCGAACCCTTTTCTACGTTATGAAGCGGAATCGGAGCATCGGAGGCAGACCATGTTGCGATGAGTCCTCTTGCGTATACCGAGGAAAAGATCAGGTGTGACGCGGAGGCTCTGCAGAGTTCCAGGTCTCGAGCGCGGATCCCGGTTCAGGCGGCGATCAGGTGATTGCGGATCGCATACTGCACGAGTCCTGCGTTGCTTTTGACGTTGAGTACTTCCATGATCCTGTACTTGTGAAACGCCACGGTTCGCGCCGTGAGATTCAGCGCCGCGGCGACTTCCTTCATGCACTTGCCTTCGGCCAGGAGTTGCAGGACTTCTCGTTGCCTCTCTGTGAGCTTGTCTGCCTCGTCCACAAGCTTTTTGCCCTGGCGCAGTAGGAAATCTACCGTGTCCTTCGCAATCAGTGGCGAAAGGTAAGACTTGCCTCGCAGCACTTCCCTTACTGCGACTACCAATTCGGAAGCTGCACAGGTCTTGAGCAAATATCCCGATGCCCCACGGCGAAAAGCCTCGGCCGCCAAATCCGCGTCGTGATTCATAGTGAGGAACACCACCTTAACGGATGGCATCAATTCTTTCGCCTGCTGGGCGGCATCCAAACCATTGAGCAACGGCATGGCCACGTCAACGATCACGAGATGCGGCCTGCACTCAGCCACGGCACGAACCAGTGCCCGCCCGTCGCTCACGGTCGCAACTTCGTAGTCTGCTTCCAGAAGCTTTCGGCAGGCTTCTGCGACGAGTGTGTGGTCATCGGCAATGACGATCTTGGGAACGTTTCTGCGAATATTTGCGATCATCGTCTGATCCCTTCGTGATCCGCGCACGGAAGCAGGCTAGACGTAATCGCGGGTAGATTTCGCTGAATCCAAGCGCGTCGCATGCGGCTTCCAGATCGCTGCTGTTGAGTTCGGTCAAGCCTACTATTGATCGTGCCATCTGCCAACGGTATTTTTACCAGTAAACAACCCTGTCATCATTGACAGGGGCCGCTGGATTTTTCCCCAGCGGTGCGTTTTCCAGCGGAAGACATATCCTAGAAGGCCTCGCTGATGCCCATGCTGAAGGTGCGCTCATTCTTGCCCACGGCAAGATCGGCGCGAAGATTCACATGATGGCTCTTGTTCAACGTGAAGCGCAGACCTGCTCCTCCTGCCGGCAGAAGAGCGCTGCCCCGGAATAACTCCCGACCGCCAGGCCCGATTCCCCCGATTCCACCAAAGGCGACAGCACCAAATCGTTTCGGCAAAACCAACCGGTACTCCAACTGGGTTGCAACCATGTAGCGGTCAAGGTACCGGCCAGCCTCGTATCCGCGTAACTCATTGTGAGTGCCGTAGATGCAATTCCCGTAAAAAGGTGGTTCGCCACCAGTCGCGCAAAAGAATGCGTTGTACGCCAGCACCTGCTTCGGGCTGAGACTGCCATATTTGTTGAACTCGACCCGATAGGACTGGAAAGAATACTTACTGCCAAACGCATACGCGAAGAAGTCGGCAGTGAAATTGAACAAAGTACCGGACGTGGGATAAAAGCGGTTAGGACGCGTGTCACGGTTAACGATGAAGCCGACGGCGGTTAGTCTGGTGGACAGACCGGTGTCTGGTGGAACGGGAGCGGTTGCGCTCCCTCCTTCACGGACCGTGATAACGGAATGCCCGGCGATGACCCGAGGGCCGATGAAAAAGCGTCGGGGCAGGCGACGCTGGAATTCGCCCAAAAAGACTGTGCCATCTTGTTTCAGTGGCAGTTTCGCTTCAGCATCCCCGGCCGTGATCCCGATGCCGTAAAGGTTGTAGTTCAGGTTCCCTTTAAAGAAACCCGCGCTGGCGTGATATGTGTCTTCCTTGACGAAGAACTGGCCCGCAACGGCAAAGGCGCGACTTCCGTTGTCTGTGATCAGTCCTGCCGCGCCAACCACCGACGCTGGCGAGATGGTGTCGTTTCTGCTGAGCGAAAAGATGTAGCCCACGACCGGGATAACTCCTGACCCTAGCGCCGGGCTTGTGACAGGGATTGGGGCAATAACGAAATTCCCTCGTTTCTTTGTGCTCGCAGAGGTCTGCGTTTCCTTCGTTTTCTCGCCATCTTGCGACGAGGAAGAAGCCTCGGCGACTCTGGCCTTCGGTGAGACGCACGGGATCGCGACGCCGTCAGATACGTCTTGGGCCATTGCCAGTGAGCAAAGCAATGGCAAAAGAAGGACGGCGCTTGGTCGGAATCGCGTAACCGAACGCATTCCGTCGGGATGCACGCATGCCTTCATGAAAGTACAACGCCCGCTAATAGCTGTGAAACAGACTCTGAATCTCAGCCGTGGCGCGCGGCTTAAGCAGCGCCAGCTTGAGCAGGATCCTCGCTTTTTGTGGATTGAGCTCGTCGGACGCTACGAAGTTCATCTCGTCATCGTTCACTTCGACGTTGCGCCCCACGGATCCCGTCACAACACGGCTGCTTCGGACGATCACAATGCCTTCCTTCGCCGCCCGCGCGGCAGCTTCAAGCGAAGCTTTATTCATATTCCCATTTCCTACTCCCGCAATCACGATGCCCTTCGCGCCATTCGCAACCGATGCGTCGATCAGGTCCGCAGGCATGTCTGCACATGCGTACAGAATATCCACGCGCGGCAGGGAAGTAACGGTTGTTATGTCAAACTCGCTTTCCATCGTGTGTTTCCATCGCGGTCTGTTGAAGAAATCATTCTTGCCATACGTGGACACGCCGACCAGGCCTCGCAACGGCGACATGAAAGTCTGGACCGCAGTTGTGCTGGTCTTCGTCAGCGAATGCGCTCCGTGGATCCAGTCGTTCATCACTACGAGAACCCCGCGGCCTATTGCGTTGGGGTCGGCGGCAACCGCCACGGCATTGAAGAGGTTCAGAGGCCCGTCAGCGCTGACGGCGGTCGAGGGCCGCATGGATCCCACCAGCACTACCGGCTTGTTGCTCTTGACCACCAAGTTAAGGAAGAAGGCAGTTTCTTCCATGGTGTCAGTACCATGGGTAACCACGATCCCATCCACTTCGCTCTGCGCCAGCAGGGCGTTGATACGCTTGGCGAGCGTCAGCATGATTTCAAACGTCATGTCTTGCGAACCGACACTAGAAATCTGCTCACCCTTGATCTCAGCAAGGTCCCGAATGCCGGGCACCGCCGCTAGCATTGTGTCAATGCCGACCGCGCCCGAAGTGTAGGCGGCCTGGGTGCCAGAACTTGCGGCTCCAGCAATGGTCCCTCCGGTTGCCAGAATGACCACGCTCGGCAGTTTCTTCTGCTGTGCGAACGGCAGCTGCCCTCCGGCAAAGAGAACAAGAACGGTCAAGGCCACAGGGACTCTGAATTGCGGCTTCATGGGATTTCCTTTCAACCGGGGCTCAAGGTGGCTTTTATCGGATCCACCTCATGGCCAAACCGCCACTCCTCATGCGTGCTCTCCGTAGCAAGAGCACGGCAGGGCACTCCGTTAGCTGACCGTGCCAATTAAATCGCTTGCAGAGAACTGGGACTTCTGCCAGTTGGAGTTCTCTCCGGCCGGAAGGCGACGCCGGCGTCTCGGGACATAGGGAGCACTGTGAGTTCTCACAGTTGGAGTACCAACACGCGAGCGTTACTGTGTCAGCCCAGATTCTGTCCTGAGACGAAAGAGTGGAGGCACCTATGCGTATTGAGCATGATTTGCTCGGCGAAAAGTCCGTCCCTGACGACGCTTACTATGGCGTTCAAACCGCGCGGGCCCTGGAGAACTTTCATATTTCCGGCGTTCCGATTTCTCAATATCCGGACCTGATTCGGGCCCTGGCCATGGTAAAGCTTGCCGCGGCGCGCGCTAATTTCGACTGCAAACAACTCCCGGAACAGGTCCTTCATGGAATCGAAGGTGCTTGCCACGAAATCATCGAGGGACGGCTGCACGAACAGTTTCCGGTTGACCTGATTCAGGGGGGCGCAGGGACCTCAACGAACATGGCCGCGAACGAAGTGATCGCGAATCGTGCCCTCGAGTTCATGGGATTCGCGAAGGGACAATACGAGCACTGCGATCCGCACAATCACGTGAACTGCTCACAATCCACCAACGACGCTTATCCGACCGCTTTGCATATCGCCGTATTCCTGCTCAACGCAAAATTGACAGCCGAATTGCGCAAGCTGGTGCTGGCGTTTCACGAGAAGGGCAATCAGTTTAGAGAGGTTATTAAGATGGGGCGCACGCAGTTGCAGGACGCGGTGCCCATGACGCTCGGTCAGGAGTTCCATTCGTTTGCCAAGAGCCTGAACAACGAGATCTTTGCGCTGAGCCGCGTGGAGAATGTCCTGTATGGGGTGAACATGGGAGGCACGGCAATCGGAACTGGACTGAATGCGCCAGAAGGCTATGCGCAGCATTGCGCCGACCATCTTGCAAAGATCACGGGGAAACCCATCCGCGTCGCGATGGATTTGATTGAAGCAACGCAAGACACACAACCATTCGTTCTCTATTCGTCCGTTTTGAAGAGTCTGGCGATCAAGTTGTCGAAGATCTGCAATGATCTCCGGCTACTCGCCTCGGGGCCTCGCACCGGACTGAACGAGATAAACCTGCCACCCATGCAGCCGGGATCGTCGATCATGCCGGGGAAGGTGAATCCGGTCATCCCAGAGGTCGTCAATCAGGTCTGCTTCAGGGCGATCGGGAACGATCTGACAGTGACGCTTGCGGCAGAAGCCGGCCAACTGCAACTCAACGTCATGGAACCGATTATCGCGTTTTGTATCCTGGAGTCGCAAACCATGTTTATGAACGCCGCGGAGACGTTGCGGCGAAACTGCGTCGATGGCATCACTGCGAATGCAGATGTTTGCCGCAGATATGTTGAGCACAGCATTGGCGTTGTAACCGCGTTGAACCCATTGCTCGGCTACGATGCAGCCACCGAACTCGCGGCCGAGGCCTTGAAGACTGGAAAAGGCATTGTCGAACTCGTGCGAGAAAAGAAGCTGCTTTCAGAGGAGCAGATTCGCACTGTTCTCGACCCAAACGCTATGACGGGAGCAGGTGTGCGGTAAAAGCCCGGTACGCTCATGATCTGGCTCGAACTGCTGATCGTGCTGGCCTGTATCTTTGTAGGCGCCCGCCTGGGCGGCATCGCTCTGGGTACGGTGGCCGCAATCGGACTGGTCGTTCTCGTCTTCATTCTTGGGCTCCCGCCCGGAATGCCGCCTCGCACAGTATTGGGAATGATTCTCGCGGTGATCACTGCGGCCGCCACGATGCAAGCGGCGGGTGGCTTGGACTACCTGATCGTTGTCGCGGACCGTGCACTACGAATCTGGCCTGCCGGTGTTACCTTAATCGCCCCTCTGATCGCCTATGTCTTTACTCTAGCGTCGGGGACGGGTCACGTTATTTATGCGCTATTGCCGGTCATAGCCGAGGTGTCGCGCAAAGCGGGAATTCGCCCGGAACGTCCGTTGTCCATCGCAACCATAGCGTCGCAACAAGCGATTACGGCTTCGCCAATCTCCGCCGCGACTGTGGCGCTCTTGGGCCTTTTGAGTCCCGCCGGCATCCACCTGCAGACTATCCTCGTGATTGCGATTCCTTCGACCTTGATGGGAAGTTTGCTGGGCGCCCTTGCGGTGATGTGGAAGGGACCCGAACTCAAGGACGATCTCATTTACAAGGATCGGCTGGCAAAAGGATTGATCGAGGCTCCAGCAGAAAGGACTGCCTTAGAAGGCGTCGCTCTGATGCGCGCACGCGGGTCGGTTATGGTTTTTCTGATCGCGGCGCTACTCGTGGTCGCACTGGGGCTGTTTCCAGGCTTGCGCCCAAGTTATACAGCTTCTGTCGCGGGACAAGAGAGCATCGAGCGGATCGAGATGGCGCCCGCAATCATGATCGTCATGCTGGCGGCTGCGGGGCTTAACATGCTTCTATTTCGTGCTTCTCCCGTCGCGGCGGTCAAGGGCAGCATCATGAATGCGGGAGTCGTCGCCCTGATTTCGATCGCAGGCCTGGGTTGGCTAGGTTCCTCATTCTTCGAAGGCAACCGCCAGTTCATCATTCACAGTATCTCCGGAGTCGTTCAGCAGCATCCGTGGGTGTTCGCGCTGGGCCTCTTTGTTCTTTCTGTTTTGCTGGCGAGCCAGGCTGCGACCATCGTGACGTTAATGCCTGTGGGCATTGCACTGGGAGTGGGCGCTCCCACGCTGATCGCGCTGTTCCCTGCGGTGAACGGGTATTTCTTCTTGCCGACCTATGCCACGCTGTTAGCAGCAATCTCTTTCGATCAGACAGGCACGACACGGATTGGCAAGTACGTCTTGAACCACAGCTTCATGGTTCCAGGAATGGTCGCCACGGTTTCATCCGTCGTGATCGGATTCTTCCTGGCAAGGCTGGTTCTCTAAAACACCCGCATACCTCTGGCGCAGGCGTCGAGAGATTCGTCGATGGTCAGAACGTCCAGCCCACTGAGGTTGTCAGGCCTAGGTCGTTTTTCGGCGCGTTCACCGGTGGCCGGGTGTCGTAGTTCTCATACACTTGAAAATTCCAGGTAAAATTTCGCACCAACTCAATTCGGAGATTGGACTGTGAGCTTAAGCGGAAGCGTCCGCGGTCGCTGAGGCTCGGGAACAGGAAAGCTTGCGAATCCAGGTTCAGGGTCTTAAAGCGAAAAGTGTTGAAAGTGAGACCCAACATGCCCTCGGCGTTGTTGCGAGTGGGCTCGGTGCCGGGCTGAGGAAGATAATTCTCGTGGCTGTAGACGAGACCCCCCATTGCCAACAGAGAGGTTCG